>Ga0070735_10002546_pt1 | contig 16444 bp, 15 predicted proteins | sample Coa_R1_FD_66443 | JGI IMG/M metagenome (GOLD analysis project Ga0070735, IMG submission 66443) | Surface soil microbial communities from Centralia Pennsylvania, which are recovering from an underground coalmine fire - Coalmine... | ecosystem: Environmental > Terrestrial > Soil > Unclassified ... | reverse complement strand
GCCAGCGTGGAGCACGCGGTAATCGTCGACGGCGTTCGCACGCCCTTCGGCCGCCTTGGCGGCGAGCTGGCCGATCACCAGAGCTTCGACCTCGCCGGCGACGCCATCCGAACCCTGGTCGCGGGCATCGATGTCACCCAGATCGACGAACTCCTTCTCGGCGTCGGCATCATCGGTGCCGGCGTGATCGCCCCGGCGCGGCGCGCGTTGCACTGTGCCGGCCTTCCACTGGAGATCTCCTCGGCGGCGGTCGACCGTGCCTGCTGCTCGGGCATGACGGCGATCAGCCTGGCGGCGGACAAAGTCGCCCTGGGTGAGCGCCGCGTGGTGGTGGCGGGCGGGATGGAGTCGATGAGCCAGACGCCGCTGCTTTTGCGGGCTCCGCGAACCGGAGCCAGGGTGGGGAATCAGGAGGTCGAGGACATCCTCCTCATGCGGTCGCCGCTGGCCGACGCGCCGATTGCGAAGTACACGGGGGAGGTGGCGCTGACCTTCGGCGTCGACCGCGTAGTACAGGACGAGTGGGCGCTCCGCAGCCATCGGCGGTACTTCGACGCGGCCGATGCCGGCCGCCTCGCGGAGGAGATCCGCGTCTTTCCCGTCGGCCGGTCGGGAGCGCCGGTCGAGCTGGACGAACCGCCACGGCGCGACACCAGTATGGAGAAGCTGGCGCGACTCCAGCCCGTGTACGGCAGCCCGACTGTCACCGCGGGCAATGCGCCGGGCCTCAACGACGGCGCCGCCGTCACGCTCGTGGTCGCCGAAAGCTACGCGAGCGCGGCCAGCCTCGAAGTGCAGGCGCGCGTCATTGACCATGTCAGCATGGCCGGGTCGGCGACCTCCGCCACGTTTCTGCCGGCGCACGCCATCCTCAAGCTACTGAGAAAGAACGGACTCGCGCTCGACGACCTGGTCGCCGTCGAGATCAACGAGGCGTTCGCGGCGGTTCCCGCGGTGAGCCTGCGCGTCCTCGCGGACGGCGATCCGGCTCGGCTCGCCTGGCTGGAGGAGCGCACGAACGTCAACGGTGGGGCGGTCGCGATCGGCCATCCTGTGGGCGCCAGTGGTGCTCGCATCACCTATGCCGCCATCCTCGAGGCGCGGCGGCGGGGAGGCGGCTACGCAGTCGCCGCGATCTGCGGCGGCTTCGGCCAGACCGACGCAATCCTCCTCAAGGTGGCCTAGAGCAACGGCATGGTGCTCGCCTGCCGTGACATCGAGGTGTCGTGGTACGAGGTTGGCCGGGGGGAGCCCGTGGTGCTCATCCATGGCCTCGCCGACGACCACCGGGCCTGGCGAAAAGCGCTGCCCGATCTCGTGCTCAGCCGCCGGGTGCTGCTGTACGACCTTCGCGGCCACGGCGCGACCACCCTGGGCCAGGCTGACGGTACTCTCCAGCAGCTGGGTGATGACCTCATCGCTTGGATGGATGCGATCGGGCTTCAAAAGGCGACGATCGCTGGTTTCTCGCTTGGGGGCACGATCGCGATGCGGGCCGCCATCGACCATCCGGAGCGGATCACGGCCCTTGCCCTCATCGCCACCTCGAGCCGCGTCGGCAAGGCGGCAGCCGAATGGTATCGGCTCCGCGCCGAGATGGTTGTCCGCAACGACCCGGCCCTGCGCGACACATTGGACGCTGACACGGCGCAGGTGTACGGCAACCGACCGGCGGAGGTGCCCGACGGGCTCGAGATCCGCCGCTCCTCGACTCGCGACCCGCGCGGCTACGCAAACGCGTGCCGCGCCATGGAGGGGCTCAACGCCCGACCCCTCGACCCAGAGCTGGGCGAGATCAGGGCGCGCACGCTCGTCGTCGCCGGCAGCGCCGACGCGAACTGCCCGCCCCGGGCTGCGGAGATCATCGCGGCCGGCATCGCCGGCAGCCGGCTCGAGATCGTGGACGACGCCGGCCACACGATCCCGGTCGAGCACGGCGGCCGAATCGCCGAGCTGATCCTCAGCCTGGCCGGCTGACGTGAAGCTGGCCGCTTTTGAATACCACCGCCCTGAATCGCTCGAGGCTGCCCTGGAGCTCCTGGCCCAGCATGGGGACGAGGCCAAGGTGTTGGCCGGAGGCCAAAGCCTCATCCCTCTGATGGCCATGCGTCTCGCCCGCCCCGCGCACCTCATCGACCTCGCGCGTGTCCCGGGGCTGGCGACGGTGTCCGACGATGGCGACCACTTCCACATCGGTGCGATGGCGACGCACCGCGCGATCGAGCGCGACCCCAGGATGCCCCGGCTCGTGGCTGCCGCCGTACCGCACATCGGCCACTTCCAGATCCGCAACCGTGGCACGGTCGGTGGGTCGCTTTCGCACATGGACCCGGCGGCGGAATGGCCCGCGCTGGCCCTGGTCCTGGACGCCCAGCTCGTTGCTGCCTCCGCGCGCGGCCGGCGGACGGTTGCCGCCAGTGACTTCATCGTCGGTCCGCTGATGACATCGCTGGAGCCTGACGAGCTGCTGGTGGAGGTCGTCCTGCCAAAGCGTGGAGCAGACTTCGGCTTCGCCGAGATCGAGCGGCGCTCGGGTGACTTCGCGCTGGCCGGGGCGGCCTGCCAGGGTGGGGCCATTGCCGTCTTCGGCACCGGGGCCAAGCCGCAGCGCCTGACGGGCGTGGAGCAGTACCTGCGCGACTCTGGCAACGTGGGCGCGGAGCTTGTCGCGCTGGCTGAGTCCGAGATCGAAGCTACAGGCGATATTCACGCCTCCGCGAGCTACCGGCGCGCTGTCGCGGCCGCGCTGGTCCGCCGCGTGGTGTCTCAGCGGTCCGCGCAGTCGGGAGCCTCGGCGTGGAACTGACTACGACCCTCAACGGGAGGCCCTGGTCGGGCAACGTTCCAGCGCGACTCACGCTGGCCGACTTCCTGCGCGACCGGCTGCGGCTGACGGGCACTCACCTGGGCTGCGAGCAGGGAGTATGCGGTGCATGCACGATCCTCCTCGACGGCGCGGCGGTTCGCGCGTGCCTGATGCTGGCCGTGCAGATCGACGGCGCCAACGTCATCACCGTCGAGGGCATGGGCGAGCCCGGCCGTATGTCCAGGCTGCAGGCTGCATTCGTGCGCCGTCGTGCTTTCCAGTGCGGCTTCTGCACACCTGGCTTTCTCGCCTCCGCAGACGAGATCCTCCGGTCCGGCCAGCGCCACAGTCGCGAGGAACTGATCCAGCTGCTGTCGGGGAACGTGTGCCGCTGCACCGGCTACGAACCGATCGTTGACGCCGTGTTCGAATGTCAAAGCTGAGGCCCGGCAACGCCGAGCGCCTTGTGAGGGGGCACGGCGAGTACATCGCGGACCTGGCGCCGTCTGACTGCTTGGAAGTGTGCTTCGTGCGCTCGACGCTCGCCAGCGCAGCCATCAGAGGGATGGTCCTCAACACCGACCAGGCCATGACGGGTCGAGAGCTCGGTCTTCAGCCGCTCAGCCTCGAGGCGCATGGGCTCGTCACCATTCCGTGGCATCCGCTGCCGGGCGACCGCGTCCGCTATGTCGGCGAGCCGGTAGCGCTCACGTGGGACGCCGATCGCTACGCGGCCGAGGACCTCGCCGATGCTGTGGAGGTCGTATACGCCCCGCTGCCCGAGGAGGCACCGATTCATGATGGGGCACCCGACGGGGTCATCTTCGCGTCTTCATTCGACTCGGGCGGCGTGGACGAGGCGATGTCGTCAGCACATCGGGTCATCGAAGGGTCGTTCCGCACCGCGCGACAGTCCGCGCTGCCTCTCGAATGCCGTGGAGTGGTCGCCGAGCATGATGCGGCGTCAGGCGTGACCACGCTCTGGACCTCGACGCAGATTCCTTATCTCGTGCGCCGCGGCGTGGCGCGCGCCCTTGGCTGCCCTGAGTCTGAGATCCGCGTGCTGGTGCCGGATGTCGGTGGTGGATTCGGGCTCAAGGCGCAACTCTTCCCCGAGGAGATGGCTCTCGCCGCCCTTGCGAGACGGCTCGGACGGCCGGTGCGCTGGATCGAGGACCGCCGCGAGAACCTGATCGCGAGCAACCACGCGCACGGCACGGGGGTGTCGATGCGGGTCGCCGTGGACGCTGCGGGCCACGTGATCGCGATCGATGCCGATGTTCACACTGACGTCGGCGCCTACTCGGTGTGGCCGTTCTCGGCCTCGCTCGAACCGGCAACCGCGGCGATCACCCTGTTCGGTCCGTATGCGTTCAAGGCCATCCGCTTTCGCACTCGGGGGGTGGCCAGCAACCGCTGTCCGGTCGGCGCTTACCGCGGCGTCGGCATAAGCGCCGGCGTCTTCGCAACCGAGCGAATGATGGACGTGATCGCCGGCGAGCTCGGCCTCGACCCGCTCGACCTGCGGCGGCTCAATGCGGTACGCGACCTGCCCCGCACGACTGCGTCGAGGCGCCAGCTCGACTCAGGCGACTACATCGGGCTGCTCGACCGTCTTCGCGTCGAGTCGGGCTACGAGGAGCTGCGTCAGCAGCAAGCGCAGCGACGCGTCGAGGGGGTGCTGGTGGGAATCGGCATCGGGTTCTTCAACGAGCACACCGGCGGTGGCTCGGCCGACTATCTGCGGCGCGGCGTCACGACGATCCCTGGAAAGGACGCGGCCCGGGTGGTTGTGACCGCAGACCGCCGCATCGAGATCTACACGAGCGCCGCCGATGCCGGGCAGGGGCATGCGGAAACTTACCGTGCGCTGGCCGCGCGCGAGATCGGCGTGCGACCCGAGCAGGTCGACGTCATCGAGGGAGACACGTCACTCTGTCCGGACGGCACCGGGACTTTCGCCTCCCGCGGCGCGGTCGGCGTCGTCGAAAGCGTCGTCCAGGCGCTTCGCAAGGCAGCCGAGCGCGACCTCGCGCCTGGGACGGATGTCGTGCATGTCCATGACCCTTCCCAGGCGTTCTCCTGCGGCGCGCACCTCGCGGTCGTCGAGGTGGACCCGGTCGGGCTGATACCGCGGGTGGTGCGGTACGTCGCCATCGAGGACTGCGGGACGATTCTGCAATCCGAGGTAGTCGATGAACAGGTCCGCGGCGGTGTCGCCACCGGCGTCGGCGATGTGCTGCTGGAGGAGCATCGATACGCAGACGATGGTCAGATCCTCACCGCCTCGCTGCTCGATTACCTGCTGCCGCTGGCGGGCGACGTACCCAGGATTGAGATCCACCACATGTCTTCGCCGAGCCCGACCACGGTCCTCGGCAGCAAGGGCGTCGGAGAGGCGGGCACGATCGGCGCCTTCGGGGCCGTCGCCAACGCAGTCGCGGACGCGATCCGCCCGCTGGGCGCTGAGCTGAGCGATCTCCCCTACTCGCCGAACCGCATCTTCGCCGCGCTCGGCCGGCCGCCCGCGGCATGAGGCCGCCGCACCGATGGCCGGAGTCTCCAGACCAGAACGAGCCTAGGGACGCTTGTCGAGCCCGGAGTAGTCCCGCTTCAGCAGGTATTTCGCGTACTGATACTGCGGCTGGAACAGCGAGACGTGCACGTACGGCTCGTCCCCGGGAACGGTGAATCGGGCCCGGGTGCCGGCGATGATGAGCACGGCGTCCATCGGCCGGATCTTGGCGTGGAGCACCTCACCGTGGTTGGGTGGCAGCGTGAACTCGACATCGGCCGCTCCGGACATGCAGACGTGGAACTCGTCGTGCCAGAAGGCCCACTCCGTGGCCTTGCCCGCGTCGAAGGCCTCCCAGCAGACCACGCCCTTCGAGTCGTTGACCAGGAACTGCAGGCGGAAGCGCTCCTTGCTTCCCGGCGAATTCCCGCCGAATTCGGTATGAGGGGCAGCGAGCAGACTTTCGGTGTCGAGGTGAGTAATGACCATGCGTTGTCTCCTGGACAGACATGACTGTAACCGCGCAAGTTTAGTGCAACTTCAGGTCAGCACTGCACCGCTGATGGAGGACATTGCCCCATGACGGAACCCGCCCGCCCCCCGCGCCTGACCGAGGAAGGCATCGATCTCCTGCTCCTGGCCGCCCAACTCGACATCCCCGTCGAGCGCCGCGCCCAGCTCACACGCCGCTTCGGTCCAATGCTTGGTCTCGCCAACCGGCTCAGCGGGCGCATGCGGAACGAGCCGGCAACAGCCTCGCCGATAGTCGGGTTCAGCTCCGGCCATCCGCGCCCGAGTGATCGATGAGGCCGGCTTCCCTCCTGGAGCTGACGATCGAGGAGGCCGCCGCGAGCATCGCCTCCCGAAAGGTGTCTCCGGTCGAGCTGGTGGAGGCGGCGCTGCGCCAGATCGAGGCCGTGGACGGTCGTCTCCGCGGCTTCATCACGGTGTTGGCCGACAGCGCGCTCGAGGCCGCGCACGCGGCCGAGGTTCAAGCCCAGCGGCGCGAGCCGCTTCCGCCCCTTCACGGGATCCCCCTCGCGGTCAAGGACAATATTTTCACGGTCGGCGTCAGGACGACTGCCGGCAGCAAGATCCTTGCAGACTTCGTCCCCGACGCAGACGCGCCGGTCGTGGCGGCGCTGAAGGAGCGCGGGGCGATCATCTTAGGCAAGACCAATCTTCACGAGTTCGCGTGGGGTGGCACGACCGACAACCCCCACTACGGGACGACGAGGAACCCATGGAACACCGACCGCTTCCCGTCAGGCTCAAGCGGCGGGTCCGCCGTCGCGGTGGCGGCGCGCGAGTGCTGGGGCGCCCTCGGCACCGACACCGCGGGCTCGATCCGGGTGCCGGCAGCCGTGAATGGCGTCGTCGGCCTGCGCCCGACGATCGGCCGCGTGAGCTGCGATGGCATCGTGCCGCTGGCGTGGTCCATGGACACCGTCGGTCCCCTCTGCCGGACCGCGGGCGACTGCGCGCTCCTCTTCGCGACGATCGCCGGCGTCGACCCGTCTTCTGCAGGCCGCAACGCACGCGGACTGCGGATCGGGGTGGACGAGGCGCACTGCTTCGACCACGTCCAGCCGGCGGTCGCCGCATCGGTTCGGACCGCGGTGTCCGCGCTCGAAGCCGCTGGCGCGAAAGCGGTGCCGATTCGCCTGCCCGACATGCAGGGGAACGTATCGGCCGAGCTCACGGTGACCTCTGCCGAGGCTTCGACCTACCACCAGCGATGGCTGCGTGAGCGGCCCGATGACTATGGGGACGACGTGCGCACCGCCCTCGAGGCCGGCGAACTCTACCTCGCGACTCACTATCTTCAGGCGCAGCGCTACCGGCAGCTCTTCCGCGACGCCATGCTCAAAGTCTTCGACCAGGTGGACGGTGTACTGTCGCCGTCGCTCCCCTTCGTCGCGCCGCCCATCGGAGAGACGCAGGTGGTCATTGCCGGGGACCGGCCCGAGCCGATGATGGCATCGGTCAACCAGTTCACGGGGATCGCAAGCCTGGCCGGCCTGCCCGCCATCTCGATCCCCTGCGGCTTTTCTCCGGAGGGGCTTCCGATCGGGCTTCAGATGGTGGCTCGACCCTTTGAAGAGGCGACACTGCTCCGTCTCGGGGAGGCCTATCAGGCCCTGACCGACTGGCACCGGCGAACGCCGCCGTTGGCCTGATTCAAGGCCTTCGCGGGGCTCTCGACGCGTGCGGGGAGGGCTGCTAGTATTCACTCACCTTGCGGAATTTCGGTTGGCAGAGTGGCCATGTTCCGCCGCCCGCCGGGGAACGTCTTGTCGGAGGAGATCTCTCATGAAACTGGTATTCGAGCAAGTCATGCCGCCGAAGACCGGGCTGGCAGTCGAGGTGATGAAAGGTCAACATCTGCGCGTAATCGACCTCGAGGGCAAGCAGGTCGTCGACACCGCCTTCTTCAACCTGCATAACTTCCGGGAGAAGCTGTCGACCTCCTACTCGCGCACACGGTATGTCCCTAAGCCCGGCGATGCGTATCACCCCCGTGATCACCTCCAGGAGGGCGACATCATCCTCTCCACCATCTGCAAGCCGATGCTCACCATCTACAAGGAGTCGATGGAGCAGAAGGGAGTGCACGACGCCCACAACCGTATGTGCAACCGCTTCCTGTACGAGCACTACGGCACGCCGCAGGACGGGTGTCACGAGATCATCAGCAAGGCCGTCGCGCGCTACGGGATCTTGCCCGAGGACATCCCCGACACGATGGACCTCTTCATGAACTACCCGCACAACTGCGAGAAGGGCTACTGGGAGATCAAGGAGCCGATCACCAAGCCCGGCGACTACATAGAGTTCCGCGCCGAGACCGACGTCCTGGCGGCGATGTCGAATTGCCCCGAGGACCAATTCACCGACTGCAACGGGCGCCACTGCACGCCAGTCAAGATCGAGATCTACCAGCCCTGAAACATTCGGAGCACCCGGTCGCGGGAGCCTGGATCTAGGAGGCGTTATGGAATTCGGCTACATGATGGGCATCAGCCCACGCGAACCCATCGAGCGCATGGCCGGCCTCGCGAAGCTCGCCGAGGAGTCGGGCTTTTCGCAGGCCTGGGTCGCGGACTCGCAGCTCATCGTCAAAGACCCGTACATCGCCATGACGCTAGCCGCCCGTGCGACCTCGACCATCAAGCTCGGCCCCGGTGTCGCAAACACGGTCACGCGCCATTTCACGACCCTGGCTTGCACGATGGCGAGCCTGAACGAGGTCTCGGGCGGCCGGGCCGTGCTCGGCATCGGCTCGGGAGACAGCGCCGTCTTCCCGATTGGCCTGCCGCCGGCTTCGATCGCACAGCTGCGTGAACAGATTCTATGGATACGGAGCCTGTGCGCTGGCGAGAAAATCGAGGTGGACGGTCGGAAGGTGCAGATGGGCACCGCGAACAAGCCCGTGCCCATATTCCTGGCCGCGAGCCAGCCGCGGATGTTGAAGCTCGCGGGCGAGGTTGCCGATGGCGTGATTCTGATGGGAGCGGCTAACCCCGAGGTCACGGAATGGCAGCTTGAGCACGTGGCCCAGGGCGCCGCGGCCACGGGGCGAAAACTTGCCGACGTGTATGTCGACCTCTGGATTTCGATGTCGATCTCCGATGACGAAGTGAAAGGACGTCATGACGTCCGAGCCGCGGCCACGAGCCAGGCTCGTTGGTTCTCCAGGTGGAAGGAGCTGCCGGGGCCGCTGGCGGCCTACACGAAGGAATTCGATGCGGCGTACGCTGCCTACCAGTTCTCCGAGCATCTCTCCACGCATGCGGGGCACGCCGAGGTCATCTCTGACGATCTCGTCGACCTGATCGCGGTCTCCGGCCCAGCGAACAGGTGCGTATCGCGCCTGCGTCCGTTTTTCGACATGAAGGTTGATAGGCTCACCTTCACCCTTCTTCCGGGCGGCCGCGAGGCTCGCGTCGAGCAGTTCGGCCGCGATCTGATCGCCCCCCTCCGGCGCGTCGTCTGAAGACATGAAATTGGAAAGCCGGCACTACTTCGAGCCGGAGTTCGAGACGATGCCGATGGCCGAGATGCGGGAGCTGCAATGGCAGCGGATGGTCGAGCAGCTGCAGCGCGCTGCGGAGACTCCCTTCTACCGCCGAAAGCTTGCGGCCGCCGGCCTCGACGCGGCGAAGGTGTCCCGGCCCGAGGACCTTGAGTCCTGGCCGCTCACCACGAAGGACGAGATATGCCGTGACATCGAGGCGTTCCCGCCATACGGTTCGCGCCTGAGGGTGGCGCAGGACAGGATCGTCGACATCGTCGAGACCAGCGGAACCTCCGGTCAGGGCAAGGAAGTCCACGTCCTTAGCCGAGCCGACCGCACCCGCGCCTTCCGCATCGAGGCGTTCGGCTTCGTGTGGGCCGGGCTATCCCCGGGTGGGATTGTGGCGATCACGCTGCCGGTGGCGATGACGGCAGCAGGGAACTGGTGGATCATGACCCTCGACCGGCTTGATGCGATGGTCTTGCGGCTGGGCAACATGGACGTCGACGGCAAGCTCGACTATATGCTGCGCTACCAGCCGCATCAGCTCGTGGGCACGCCCGCCTACCTGTCGCGCCTTGAGCGAGCCGCCGCCGACCGCGGCCTCGCGCCGACCGAGGCATTCCCGGCCCTGCGATCGATTCTTGTCAGCGGCGAGGCCAAGTCGCCCGACTGGGCGATCAGCCGGTCGGCCGCCTGGGGCGCGCGGATCTACGAGCAGTGGGGATGCTCCGCAGGGGCTGTGACCTGGTCTTGCGAGGAAGGGATGGTGGATGGTGACCGGCGCCTGCGGCTTATGCACGGGTCTCCGCATCTCACCTACCTCGAGGTCCTCGACCCGGTCACTGGCAGGCATGTCCAGGACGGCGAGTACGGCGAGGTCGTCATCACCCCACTCGGTACCGAGGCGGCTCCGCTGGCTCGCTTTGCCACCGGCGACCGCGCTCGCTACTTGGAAGCGCACCACTGCGATTGCGGCAGGCCGTTCCCCGGACTCGAAGCGGGCTCAGTCTCACGCTTCGACGACATGGTCAAGGTGAAGGGGGTGAATGTCTGGCCGACGGCCGTGGCCAAGGTCGTCGAGCAGCACCCCGAGGTGATCGAACACTCCGTGACCGTGTACGCCGACTCGGCGGGCCGGGAACAGGTGCGGCTCGATGCGGTCCTGGCGGCCAGCGGGCCCCGCGTCGCGTCCGCCGGACTTGCCGACGCCTTGCGGCGGGAGCTCAGGGCAGGTGTCGGGGTGACGTTCCAGGTCGAGCTGCACGACGAGGGCCAGACGTCGGTCGCCGGCGACGTTCTTCAGGCGGCCTCTGGAAAGGTGCGCCGGTGGCGGGACCTCCGCCAGGCCGCCGGCTGACGGACCCGGCGGCTGCTGTCGCCCCACGACCGCGGCGCGAGGAGCCCGGGAATCTCGTGTTGGGCGGCGGGGGGATCGTGCTCCTGGCGCTGAACCTGCGGCTTGCGGTTTCGGGCATCCCGCCGATACTGGGGAATCTGGGTATCGACCGCGCCGGTCAGGCCGCCCTGGTCGACATCCCGGTGCTGTGCTTCGCGCTTGGCGCCTTTGCTGGACCTGCGATTGCCGAGCGGGCCGGGCGCCGCCGCAGCCTGGTCGTCATCGTCGCGCTCCTGTGCGCGGGGCTGATCGTAAGGGCGGCCGCCCCGGGCGCCGGTCTCTTCCCGGGTACGGTGCTCGCCTGCTCGGCCCTGGCCCTGCTGAACGTATACGTCCCAGGCCTCATCCACCAGGTAGCTCCCGGGCGCAGCGCCTCTATGACCGCTGCCTATACCGCGGCCATGGCCGTCGGAGGTGCTGTTGCCGCGGCGTTCACGGTGCCGGTCCTCGTGACGACCGGCGGCTCGCTCACGTGGGCGCTCGGTTTCTGGGCGCTACCCGCCGTGGTGGCGCTGATCGCCTGGACGCCGTGGGGCTTGGGAGGCTCCGGCGATGTGGCCCTGAGACGTGGCCCATCCTTGCGCACCTTGCTCACAAGTCGGCGGGCGTGGGCGGTGATGGCTTTCTTCGGCCTTCAGTCAGCGGTGTACTACTCAGTGGTCTCGTGGCTGCCGACGATCTACCGGGACCGCGGCGAGAGCGCATTGGCGGCCGGCGCGCTGCTTGGCCTGCTGAACATCGCAGGCATCGCGGGCAATGTCGCGGCCCCGGTCGTGGCGATGCGCACAGGTCGCTTCGCGATCGCGGTGGGGGGTACGCTCGGCGCCGTCGGGATCGGGCTGCTGGGCGTGCTGGCCGCCGCCGACTCGTGGGCGCCGCTGGCAGTGGCGATGATTGGTGCAGGCCTGGGCGGGGCGTTCAGCCTATCGCTGCTGGTTATCGTGGATGCGACCGCCCAAACCGGCGGCGCCTCCAGCCTTTCAAGCTTCGCCCAAGGGGGCGGGTACGTGATCACCGCGGTGGGGCCTCCGGCGGTGGGCCTGGCACACGGATTCTCGGGGCAGTGGACCATCCCGCTGCTGGCCCTCGTGGCAGTCACCGTCGCCGCACTCGCTATCGGGCTGCGCCTCGACGCCGACGCCCTCACGCGCGGGCGACCTCCTCTTCGCCCAGGTACGCATCGACAACGTCCTGGCGCCTGAAGACCTCGTCCGGAGTGCCGTCGCAAAGCTTCCGGCCAAGGTTGAGCACGCTTACCTCCGTGCACACGCCGACCAGGAAACGGATGTTGTGCTCCACGATCACGATCGTGAGGCCCGAGTCGTTCAGCTGCTTGAGCCGCGCGCGCAGGTTCTGAATCTCAACCTCGTTCATCCCGGCCGTCGGTTCGTCGAGCAGCAGCACTCGCGGTTCGGCGATCACGGCGCGAGCGACGTCGATCATCTTGATCACCCCCTGAGCGAGGCTCAGGACCCGCGCGTCGATCAGTGCCGGCGAGACCCCCAGCGATTCGAGTACCGCCGCGCCCCGAGCTCGCATCCGGAGCTCCTCCTGGTGGGCCAGCCAGGGTGTCAGCGCGACTTTCCACCAAGGCTGCTCGCGGCGCAGGTGGTCGCCGATTCGAAGCAGCTCCCAGACCGACAGGTTGCGTGAGATCTTGGGCGTCTGAAACGTTCGGCCAAGCCCATGCGCCGCGCGCCTGGACGGTGCCCACCTCGATATCGAATGGCCGAGGAGGAGAACCTGACCGGTCGCGGGCACGAAACCTGACACCGCGTTGAGGAGCGTGGTCTTGCCCGACCCGTTAGGCCCGACGAGCCCGTAAATTGCCCCTTGCGGGACGCTCACCGACACGCCCTCGAGCGCGTGGACCCCGCCGAAGCGGACGGTCAGGCCGTCGGTCTCAAGGGCGACCGCCGTCATGCCGGTTGCCCCCGTGCCGTGAGTCGTAGCCAGGCGGTCCGCGCACCGCGTCGAGCGAGCCTGCCGAGCCCGGCGAGTCCATCCGGAGCCACGATGATGAGGATCACGATCGCGAGTCCGTAGATCAGCTCGCCGACGACTGTGAGGGTCAGGAGGCCGTGCGCAAGGTAGGTGAGGATGAGTGCCGCGACCACGGTCCCCGCATTGGAGCCGGCGCCGGCCAGCACCACGATCAGCAGCAGCAGGATGCCGGTGTCGAGCCCGAAGTTTTGCGGCCCGATGTAGCTGTCCGCGATGGTGAGCAGGCCGCCCGCGAAGCCCGCGTACGCACCGCCGACCACGGTCGCAAGAACGCGATATCGATTGGTCGCTATGCCCGCGACGGCGGCCAGGTACTCGTCCGTCGAGATCGCAAGCAGCGCGATGCCGAATCGTGACGCGCGAAGGCAGTCGGTCAGGTACCAGATGGCGAACACCAGGGGGACCGCAACATAGGCAAACCCATCAGGGGTCCCCAGCGCGAGGCCAAAGACGGTCGGCGACGCGGCGAGAGCAACGCCGTTGGTCCCCCCCGTCAGCTGCATGTCGTTGACGAGGACCAGGATGATGCCTTCGGCGAGCGCCAAGCTGATGAGGATGAAGTAGTGCGAGCGGATGCGCCCGCCGATCACGCCGGTCAGGGCGGATACGGCAGCCGCGGCCACGCAGGCCAGGGCCAGCGCCGGCAGCATGCCCACGTGGCGCGCGACCATCAGGGTGAGCGTGTAGCCGCCGATGCCCATCAGTGCGGCCTGCGCCACCGACAGCAGGCCCGTCATTCCGAAGATGACGTTCAGGCCAAGCGCCGCGATCGCGTAGACACAGGCCTCGTCAACGATCAAGAGGTCTGGACCGGCGAGCGTCAGCTGGACTACGACCACCAGCAGAGCGGCGCCCGCAACGAAAGCTGCAAACCGGCGACTCGGGGTCAAGAAGCTCACGTCGAGCAGATGGCAGGCCGATCCACGCCGACTCTAAACCTGGCGGACGGCTTCAAGGTCGTCGCCGAGAATGCCGCGAACTCGGATCAGCAGCACGATGCCCATTAACACGTAGGTGACGCCGCTCGCGTAGCTCGGGCTCACATAGACCTGCATCAGGTTGACGAGAATCGCGATCAGGACACCCCCAAGGATCGCGCCCGGGAGGCTGCCGAGGCCACCGAGGACGGCAGCGCTGAAACCAAAAATGCTCAGGTCGAGACCGCGGCTCGGGAGCAGGCCGATGGTGGGTACGATCAGCACGCCCGCGATTCCCGCGAGCAAGCCGCCGATGGCGAACGATGCGAGGTACGTGAGATCGGTATTGACGCCGAACAGCGAGACGACCTCGGCGTCGGCAGCCGTGCCGCGCATGGCTCGACCGAGCCTCGTGGAATCCACCAGCACCAGCAAGATCACGGCGACCACGATCGCGGCCGCGAAGATGACGACCTGCTCGGGCGTGATCGCCACCCCGCCGATGTTCCACGGCGTGCTCGAGGCCATTGCAGGCAGGGCCAGAGGGAGGCTTCCCCACACCACCTGCATCACGCTCTCGAGTGTGACGGCGATGCCGATGGTGCATAGGATCGGGATGGCCAGGGGCCGGCGATACAGGGGCCGCAGGGCCACCCGTTCGATCAACGCGGTGACGATGCCCGTGCAGATGATGCCGGCCAGCAGTGCAAGCGGGACGGGAAGCCCGATGCGGACGAAGGTCAGCGAGATGTAGGCGCCCAGGATGGCGAGGTCACCCTGGGCGAGGTTGATGATCCGGGTGGTCTTGTAGATGAGCGTGAAGCCGAGCGCAATCAGTGCGTAGACGGCGCCCGCCGCTGCGCCGCTGATCAGCGTCTGGATGAGGATCGCCACGTCGACGTGAGTCTCTCAGGAAGAGGCGGGGACCGGGGGATGATCCCTCGTTCCCCGCCTGAGGCAGCGAATGTTGGCTCTTACAGCGTGCCGGTCAGGACAGCGACCTGCTGAGCCTGCCCGTTCTTTCGGGTACCCACGACGACGAGCGGATTGTTGATCTCGCCGTCGCTCTTGAACGACAGCTGGCCCATCGGAAGGCCGCTGATGCTGAGCTTGCCGATGGCGGTGTTGAGCTGATCGGAGGTGGCTGTCGGTCCCGCCGCTTTCAGACCCTGGATGATCGCGACCGCTTGCTCGTAGATCCCGACGCTGTCCATGTTCGCCGAGTACCCGTACTTCGACTTGGTGTCGTTCGCGATCTGGGTGGCTGCGGGGCTCATGCCCGGAATGAAGGATGTGACGAAGGTGACGCCGTCGGCCGCGTCGCCGGCGGTCTGCGCGAAGGTGTCATCGGCGGCGATGGTCGGCAGGAAGATGGGCACGCTGAGCCCGAGCGACTTCGCCTGCTTGACCAGGTTGCCGGCCTGGAGGTCGTATCCCTCGAGATAGGCGGCGTCGACGTTGGCCTTCTTGAGCGAAAGTATCTGGCCGGAGTAATCGGTTGCGGAAAACGTATAGCTGGCATTCACCACAGGTGCCTTGCCGGCGGCAGTCAGGGCCGACGCGAGGGTGGACGAGTTGCCCTGGCCGTAGGACGTCGTGTCGTGGATGATGCCGATGTGGCTGTAGCCCTGCTGGACGAGCCAGCTTCCGAAGAACTTGTTCGTCACCCCATCGTTCGGGTTGACGACCCAAACATAGGCGCTGCCCTGCTGCGTGACCGCCTCAGCGAGGTTCTCCGAAACGAGCGGCACCTTCGCCGCGGTAGTGATCGGGAGCATGGCCAGCGTGTCGGCTGAGCAGGCGGGTGCCATGATCGCGACCGGTTTGCGCGCGAGCACGTCGCGCGTCGCGGTCACGGCGTCGGTGGGCGAGCACTTGCTGTCCGCCTTGACGAGCTGGATGGGATGGCCGTTGATCGAGCTCCCATACTTCGCCATCGCCATTTCCCAAGCGTTGTCGGCGAACTTGCCGTAATAGGATTCATCCCCGGTGTAGGGCATCACGATGCCGACGGTGATCGGTGTGGTGTCGGCGCTGCCGCCGGTGTTGCCGCTGGTGCTGCCGCAGGCGGTCGCCACGATGCCGGCGACGGCCATCATCCCGGCCAGCCCGCGCTTGATCCCGCTCGACTCGAAAAGCATCACGAATCACCTCCGATTGGGTTGGTGGTGGGGGGAGGAGCCGCCCCCTCCTGAGACCCCACGCTGATACCGAGGTAGCCTTCCTGAACACGCGGGTCGTTCCGCAGCGCATCTGCGGTCCCTTCGAGCACCACCGTTCCGGAGTCGATGACCAGGCCGCGATCGGCGACGTCCAGGCTTCGCCGCGCGTTTTGCTCAACGAGCACGATGGCCCGCTCGCCGGATCGGATGTCGCGGAGCGCGTTGACGACCTCGCGCTGGAAGATGGGGTCTAACCCCGTCAACGGTTCGTCCAGAAGCAGCACCCTCGGGCGGGCCATGAGGGCGCGTCCGATCGAGAGGAGCTGCTGCTGACCGCCGCTCAGGGTTCCGGCCCGCTTCCCGAGCCAGCGCTTGAGGGCCGGGAAGAGTGTCATGACCTCGTCGAGCGATCGTTCCAGCTCGGCGCGATGGCGGATGAGGTAGCCACCCAACCTGAGGTTGTCGAGCACGGTCATGCCGGCCATCACCCGGCGACCCTCGGGAACCTGGGCAACGCCGCGGGCAGCGACCACGTGGGCGGGCAGCGACTCGAGGTGCTCGGCCCCGATGGCGATGCTGCCGGAACGCGGTCGCATGAGCCCTGAGATGCATCTGAGCAGCGT
>Ga0070735_10002545_pt1 | contig 16455 bp, 14 predicted proteins | sample Coa_R1_FD_66443 | JGI IMG/M metagenome (GOLD analysis project Ga0070735, IMG submission 66443) | Surface soil microbial communities from Centralia Pennsylvania, which are recovering from an underground coalmine fire - Coalmine... | ecosystem: Environmental > Terrestrial > Soil > Unclassified ... | reverse complement strand
CGCCGGGCACCCCGCGGTCGCCGACGTCGCCGTCGTCGCCTACCCGGACGACGTGCTCGGCGAGCGGGCCTGCGCGGTCGTCGTGCCCCGCCCCGGCCAGACGGTGAGCCTGGCCGGGATCGTGGCCTACCTGCGGGAGATCGGCATCGCGACGTTCAAGCTGCCCGAGCGGCTGGAGGTACGGGACGAACTGCCCCGCAACCCGCTGGGCAAGATCCTGAAGCGAGAGCTGCGCGAGGAACTTTCCGGCTGAACCTTCGCTCGCCCCATGCGCGTACCCCTGCCCGGCGGGTGACCGCCCGCGGACCGGGCCTGGGCCGCGCAGGAGAGCAGAAGGAGCATCATCATGATCCGGATACGGAAGCTGGCGGCCAGACTGGCCGCCGGGGCGGGCGTGCTGGCGGTAGCCACCGCGAGCATGGTCAGCGTGCACGCACAGGGAGCGCAGGCCGCGACGCTGGGTCGCGTTATCTCGCTGGCCTCGATCCCGGTGAATACGCCGGACTGGTCGGCGTTTGCCGGGTTCGGGTCGACCTCGCCGTCGTGGTTTAAGGACAGTTTCGGCATCGTGCACTTGGAAGGGGCCGCCACGCAGCAGCACAGCACGGGCCGGAACCCGAACCTGCTGGGCACCCTGCCCCGGCCGGCCCGCCCGGCCCGTAACGTGTTCGTGCTCGTGCACACGTTCGCCGGTACCTACGCCGATCTCGAGGTCGCCGCCAACGGCCAGATCACGCTCATCCCGCCGCGCCGGCCCGCGGTCACCGACTTCCGGTTCGTGTCGCTGGAGGGCATTACGTACCGGCCGTCCGGGACGGTACACGAGATCTTCGTCAACCGGCTGAACTACTCGGACAAGGCCCACTTCGGGTCCACCGTCCCGGCCTGGTTCAAGGACGGCTCCGGGATCGTGCACCTGCAGGGCGCGGTCAGGCAGACGCACGCCGTCGGCGCGGATCAGAATGTGATCGGCAACGTGCCCGCGGCGGCCCGCCCGGCCCGCGACGTGTTCGAGATCGTGCACACCTTCAACGGGACCTACGCCGACCTCGAGGTCGCCACCAGCGGCGAGATTTCCCTCATCGACCCGTTCGGGTTCGCGGCCAAGGACTTTTCGTTCGTGTCGCTGGAGGACGTCAGCTACAGTCCCGGCGCGATCTTCAACTCGATGGCGCCGCCGTTCACCGGGCTGAACACCGCCAACTGGTCCGGCAACGCCGGGTTCGGGTCGTCGGAGCCCGGCTGGAATCTGGACAACGCCGGGGCGATCCACCTCCAGGGCGCCGTGAAGCAGACGTCGCTGTCCGGTGACACGCAGCTCATCGCGACGCTGCCGGCCATCATCCGGCCGCATCGCACCATCTTCACCATCGTGCACACCTTCAACGGGACCTATGCCGACGTCAGCATCGGTTCCGACGGGCAGATTAGGCTGATCAACCCGCGAGCGCCGCTGAGCAAGGACTTCAGCTTCGTCTCGCTGGAGGGCGTGACCTACCTCCCGTAACCGCCTGATACGGCCAGGAGCTGACGCGGCACCCGCCGCGCCAGCTCCTTGCCTTTCCGTGAGGCGGCCGCAGGCGGATAGGAGCAGGATAAGGGCGGCGAACAAGACATAGGAGCTGCCGATGGCCTGCTGCCAGGGCGGCCAGTTCGGTGCCGGGCCGGCGAACTGGCCGAGCAGCCATTGCGGGGCGGCGGTGAACAGGACCAGGCCGCAGGCGGCGACCGCCATGGTCAGGCGGCGACGGCGCCGGCCCTGCTCACCCCGGGCGAGGTGGGCGAGGGTGAGCAGGCCGGGCGCGCACCATACCCAGTGGTGTGACCAGGACACCGGCGAGATGAGCAGGGCGGCGAAGGCGGTGAGGACCAGCGCGAGGCAGTCCTCGGAGGCTGCGAGGGCCCGCCGGATGCCGCGGCAGGCCACCACCACGATGACGGCCGACAACGTCAGCCAGGCTGCCACCCCGGCCGGGGTGTGCGGGTCGAGCCCGGCGCGGGCCAGGACCGCCACGATGGACTGGTTGGCCGCTGTGGCCGGGCCGCCGATCCGGCCGGTCTGGAAGACGACCGTGCTCCAGTAGCGCGCCGAGTCGTGCCCGGCCAGCGCGAACCCGGCGGCGGTGGCGGCGGCGAAGGAAAGCCCGGCCGTGGCCGCGGCCCGGTAGTCGCGGCGGAGCAGGAAGAACAGCACGAACGCCGCGGGAGTCAGCTTCACCGCGGCGGCCACGCCGGTCAGCACGCCGCGCGGCCAGCGTGGTTCAACGGTCAGGCAGTCCAGGGTCACCAGGGCCATCAGCACGATGTCGACCTGGCCGTAGGCCAGTTCGCTGCGCAGCGGCTCGAGCAGCAGCGCCGCCGGCAGCAGCCAGGCCGTAGTCCACACCAGCGACGCCGCGGCCGGCCCGGCCAGGCGGCGCCAGAACACGGTCAGCACCACGGCGGCCAGCGCGACGCTGCCCACGGTGAGTACCGCGCCGGCCGCGGTCATCGGCAGCAGCGCCAGCGGCGCCAGCACCACCGCCGCGATCGGCGGGTACGTGAACGGCAGCCGCAGCCCCCCGGTGACCAGGACCTGCCCGTACAGATCCCCGCCGCGCAGCCATGTCCGCCCGCCCATGCGGTAGACACCAAGGTCGATCCGGTACGGGCCGAAACCCACCCCGTGCCGCGAGAACGACAGCAGGAAGGCCGCGATCGCGGCCAGGTTCACCGCCACCAGCGCGACCCGGGCCCACCGCGCCGCCGGACGGCGGAAAAGTCCCGCGGCACCCGTGACCGCCGGCCGCGGGAACGGCGCCGTGGTCCGGCTGGCGACTGCTACCGGCACAGCCCGGCCCCGCCCCGTATCCCCGTTCCCACGAGGTCGAACCTAGGCCGCCCGGGCCCGCCGCCGACAGGAGGCTAGCCACTGTCTTTCTAGTGGGGTTACCTACACCATTCGCCGTTTTCCCAGGTCAGTGCGGAGGCACATCCAGGGTTGGGTTGCGGTCGAAGAAACCGGTTGGCTTGAGGATGAAGCCGCAACGGGCGACCGGCATGACCGGCCAGTCCTCCAGCCGCGGGACGTGCGTGGGCCCGAAGGTGTGCCAGACCACGATGTCCTCGCCGTCGATGTCCCGGTCCCCCGCGATGAACGCGGGCAGGCCCGCCCCGCCGGGGTTCTGGTTCACGAAGTCGCCCGCCGGCCAGCGCTGGCCCGGGTCGTACCGGGTGACCCACAGGTGGTTGGTGGCGAACCCGGCCCGCGCGGTGAGCGGGGCGGCCGGGTCGGCCAGCAGGACCGGCGCGGATTCCGGGTAGAGCGTGTAGCCGGTCGGGCGGCCGAAGCGGTTGGAGCGTTCGGTGCTGATGATCCGCCACGTGCGGCCGCGGGCGCCGTCGGCCCGGCGGCCGGCCCGCGATTCGCGGGTCAGCCGGGTGACCTGCTGCACGATCGCATTGCCGTACGGGTTGTCCGGCCCGATCGGCAGGCCGCTGACGTCCACCTCTTCCACCGCGTTGGCCAGCCCGTCCACGGTCATGTCCAGCCGGGCGTTGAACAGGTGCTGGTGGAAGGGGGCGGCCAGGCCCGGTGCGACCTCGGTGGAGTGCGGGTGCTCGCCGCCCGGGTGGGCCGAGGTGAACACCACCCCGGTGGCCTTGATCTCGTGCTCGATCGTGCCGTCCAGGTAGAAGTACCAGTAGAAGCCGTAGTCGTAGTTGCCGACCGTGGTGAAGAAGCTCACCACGAGGCGCCGCTGGCGGCGGGACTGGGCCGAGCCGTTGAAGATGTCGGTGTGCTTCCAGAGGATCCCGAAGTCCTCCTCGTGGATGCAGATCGCGTTCTGGATGGTCCGCGGGTGGCCGGTGTCGTCGGTCACGGTGGCGTCCAGGTAGGCGATCTCGCCCAGGCAGTCACAGCCGAGTTCGAGCGAGTTGGCCCACTTGCCGACCAGGTACTCCCCCGTGTCGAAGTAGGCCTGCCAGTGGCGGAACCGCGGGTCGCCGTACGGCACGACCATCTCGGGGATGGAGGCGCGGTACAGCACCGGGCGGTCCTGCAGGCTGACCTGGTGCAAGGTCAGGCCCTCGCGGGCGTCGAACCCGATCCGCATGGACCAGTCCTGCCACTGGAGCCACGGCCCGTTCTGGATAAAAGAGGGTCCTTCGGGCTGAGTGATCTCGATCGGTCGCAGCGTGCTGCGGTGCGGGCCGCGGACCGCCTCGTCGTCGTAGTCGCCGGACTCGGCCGGGACCGGCAGGTCGAACTCGTCGGTGATCTTGAAGACCTTCTTCTCGATGAGGTCCACGTAGGCCGCGACGCCGTCCACCGGGTGGGCCCAGGCCAGGTCGTGCTCGCGGGCCTGGACGAAGGCGAGGACCCGCACCATCCTCCGCCGGTCGTCCGCGGGCGGGCCGAACGCGCCGGCGGTGATCGGGCAGGCCCGGATCTTGCTGACGTCGTGCAGGCCGCGCCGGGCCATGGCCGCGCACCAGGCCGGGTCGGCCTTGACGATCTCGTCCACGAGCGCGAAGTCGCTGTCCAGGATCGGCATCTGGCCGTCGGCGGGCGGGTCCAGGGTGCGCGCGGTGAGGACCTTGTTGTTCGTGAGCGAGACCACGACGTCGGTCGAGGTGCCGGTGGCGGTGTCGACCAGGTACGCGCGCAGCCGGCGATCGGTGGCGCGGTTGCCGAGGACGTCCTGCTTGGGCGGTTCCTCGAGCCCGTAGTAGGCGAACCGGACCGGGTCGGCGAGCAGCCCGGCCTGGGCCATGATCTCGCGGCCGGCCAGGTACTCGGCGCCGGTGGCCGGGTCCAGCGGGTGCGCGGGGGTGGTCTGGTCCGCGTCGTCCGGGCGGACCGCGGTGTCGGTCATGGCAGATCTCCCCGTGGAGTTGACAACGGAGCCCGGTGGCGGGCCTTTGCGTCCGCCACCGGGCTGGAGGGGTTATTCGTCGGCGATGATCGAGCCGACCCGGTCGCCCAGGCCGGGATCGCGCCTGACCAGCCACATGGAGTAGAGGACGGACACGATCACGACGCCCAGCGCCACGTACGGGAACCAGTTGTAGGGCTGGGACTGACCGGGCTTGACCAGGTAGTAGACCGGGACGGCGATCGCGACCATGCCCAGGACGGGCAGCACGATGTGCTTGATGATGTTGAACTCGGCCGGACGGTACTTCCGGTAGTAGAACGGCAGGGCCAGGTTGGCCAGGAAGTACACGACCAGGATCAGGATCGTGCCCATCGTGCTGGACTCGAAGAAGAAGTTCAGCGCGCTCAGGCTGTCGGTGTGGCCGCCGATCCAGTGACCGATCGCCCAGACCAGGGTGACCGCGCTGGCGAAGCCGACGAACACGATGATGGCATTGACCGGCGTCCGGCGGACCGGGTGCACGTAGCCGATCCAGCGCGGCAGCAGGCCCTCGCGGCCGGCGTTGAAGATCAGCCGGCACTGCGAGTTCACCGCGGCGATGAGCACGCCCAGGGTGGAGGTCAGCCCGGCCATGTAGGCGACGAAGGTGAGCCAGGTGGCCACGTCGTGGGAGACGCTGATGAACGGGATTCCGGCGTTGGCCAGGGCCGTGGCGTTGTAGCCGAAGCCGGACACGGTGGCGTAGGCGACCAGCAGGTAGGTGAACGCCATCAGGGCGACCGAGATGAACACGGCCCGGGGCACGTTGCGCCGCGGGTTGTTCGTCTCCTCGGCCAGCGCCGCCGAGTTCTCCCAGCCGATGAACAGGTATATGCCCAGCGGGAAGGCGGCCGCTAGGCCGCTGAAGCCGTTGTGGATCTTGCTGGGCTCGAACGGCACGCCGGACAGGTGACCGCCGTGCTTGATCAGCAGGGCGATGGACACGACGAGCAGCACCAGCAGTTCGAAGCCGAAGAAGAAGCCGGCCAGCTTGGTCGACACGGCCACGCCGCGGAACATCATGTACATGGCGGCGGCGGTGAAGACGGCGGAGAAGACGATCCACGGGATGCTCGTGCCCGTGTAGTACGCGATCATGATCGACAGGAACCCGCCGGAGATGACCAGCACCGACGAGATCGCGATGATGTACCCCACCCCGCACAGCAGCGCCGTGGTCACCGCGCTGGTGCCGCCGAACGTCTTACCCACGAAGGTGATGAAGCCGCCCGTACTCGGGAGCGCCCGGGAGAACTGCGCCAGCGTGTTGGCGAGCAGCGCGATCGCGATGGTGGCGGCGACGAGGACCAGCGGCGAGCCGAGGCCGGCCATGATCACGATGCCGGCGAAGCCGAAGTAGAAGCTATAGGCCGGCCCGATGTTGGCCATGGTCGACGCGGCGATGTCGACCAGGCCGAGCGCCCCGCGGTGCAGCCGCTCGGCGGACTCGGGTGCCTTTGTCTCCGTAAACGGAACGTGCGGCGCTTCGCTCATGCGCTCAACTCCCTCAAGGGGCGGTTTCGTACCAATTAGTAGGGATAATGCGCGGGGCCCGGGTTGACCGTCAACCAGCGACGCTCGGTGAATTCCTCGATGTTGGAATCACCGCCTGACCTGCCGCCCAAACCATGCTCGTTGTTGGCAAGCGCTTTCCAGTTGGAGCGAAACGTACCTGATCCATGGCGGGGTACGCAAGGGTCAGCGAGGCGGGCGTGCGGGCGGCTGCGGCAGGGTGCTTTCCCGCAGGATGACCTCGCCGGGGACGGGGACGACCCGGGGATCGCCGGGCGCGCCCGGGGACAGGATCAGGTTGGCGGCCATCTCGCCCATCTGCTTGAGCGGCAGGCGCACCGTGGTCAGCGGCGGGTAGACGTCGCGCAGGGTGGAGATGTCGTCGAAGCCGGCCAGCGCGATGTCCGCAGGAACCCGCAGGCCACCGGCCCGCAGCCGGGCCAGCGCGCCCATGGCCATGACGTCGGTGACCGCGAACACGCAGTCCGGCCACGGCTCCCCCGCGGCCAGGATGGCGCTCATCGCCTCGTAGCCGCCGTCCCGGCTGAACCCGCCGTGCACGATCCGGGCGTCCGCGAGCGGCACCGACCAGGCGGCCAGGCCGGCCCGGAAACCGTCCAGCCGGTCCCGGGCGGTCAGCAGGCCGCGCGGCCCGGCCAGCACGGCGAACCGGCGGTGCCCGAGCGCGACCATGGCCTGAGCCAGGGCCTGCGCGCCCGCGGCGTTCTCGGGCTGGATCGTGTCCACACCCAGCAGGTCCTGGCCGACGCACACGGCCCGCCCGCCGGACCCGGTGAAGGCCGCCACCTCGCTTTTCAGCTCGTCACGGGCCTGCTCGTCGTCGGTCCGGCTGCCGATCAGGATCACCGCGCGGGCCCGCTGGGCCCGCATCAGCGCGACGTACTCGCGCTCGGCCGCCTCGGTGGCCGAGGTGCTCGACATGCAGACCAGCAGACCTTGCGGGGCGGCCACCTCGATGAGGCCGGCCGCGATCGAGGAGAAGTACGGGTCGGCGATGTCGTGCACGACCACGCCCACCATCGTGCTCTGCCCGGTTGCGACCGCTCTGGCCTGCAGGTTCGCCGTGTAGCCGAGGTCGGCGGCGGCTCGGTGGACGCGGTCGGCCAGCGGCTGGCCGACCTGGCGAGGGCCGTTGCTGAGCACCCGGGACGCGGTGGTCAGCGACACGCCCGCCCGGTCGGCGACGTCTTGCAGCGTCACCCTCGACCTCAGCACCCCACCCTCCCGCTGTGCGCTTGACCTGTTTCGCGGGCCCAGCCTAGTCTGGGAAAGCACTTTCCTGAACGCTCAGGCTAGAGGGCTGAATCTATGACGCGCAAGGTCATCCAGGTCGCCGTCAACGGTGTCACCGGCCGGATGGGGTACCGGCAGCACCTGGTCCGGTCACTGCTGGCCATCAGGGAGCAGGGCGGCGTCCAGCTTTCCGACGGGACGGTTGTCTATCCCGAGCCGGTGCTGGTCGGTCGGAGCGAGGAGCGGCTGCGGGCGATCGCGGCCCGGCACGGGGTCGACCGGTGGACTACCAGTCTGGATGAGGTGCTGGCGGATCCGTCGGTCGAGGTCTACTTCGACACGCAGGTCACTAGTGCTCGCGAGGCTAGCCTTCTGCGTGCAATTTCCGCGGGCAAGCACGTGTACACCGAGAAGCCGGTGGCCGGGTCGCTGTCCGGGGCGCTTGCCCTGGCGCGGGCCGCGCGGGAGGCGGGCATCATTCACGGCGTGGTGCACGACAAGCTGTTCCTGCCCGGGGTGATCAAGCTACGGCGGCTGGCCGAGTCGGGTTTCTTCGGCCGGGTGCTGTCGGTGCGGCTTGAGTTCGGCTACTGGGTGTTCGAGGGAGACCAGGTCGCCGCGCAGCGGCCGTCGTGGAACTACCGCGCGGAGGAAGGCGGCGGGATCGTGCTGGACATGTTCCCGCACTGGCAGTACCTGCTGACCGACCTGTTCGGGCCGGTCAGCGCGCTGTACGCGCGGGCCGTGACGGGGGTGCCACGCCGGTGGGACGAGGCAGGAGCTGCTTATGACGCGACGGCGGACGACGCGGCGTACGCGGTGCTGGAGTTCGCCAGCGGCGCGGTCGCCTCGGTGAACTCGTCGTGGACGGTCCGGGTCAACCGGCGCGAGCTGCTCGAACTGCAGGTGGACGGCACTTTGGGTAGCGCCGTGGCCGGGCTGCGGCACTGCGCGATCCAGCACCGGGTATCCACGCCGATGCCGGTGTGGAACCCGGACCTGCCCGACCCGCTCGACTACCAGTCGCAGTGGACGGACGTGCCGGACAACATGAGCTTCGACAACGGGTTCAAGGCCGAGTGGGAGCTGTTCCTGGCCGCAGTGGCTTCCGGTCAGCCTTTTGCATGGGACCTGGGCGAGGGAGCCAAGGGTGTTCAGCTGGCCGAGCTGGCGCTGCAGTCCTCGGCGGAGGGCCGGCGGGTTTGTGTGCCGGACCTGGAGCTGTGACATGACGACCGCGATCCGGTTGCCGGGGCGCGATGGTTTGCTGGTGGTTCCCGCGCCGGGGTGGGCGGCTTCGTATCCGCCGCCTGTTTCCCGGCGGGTGTACGCGGCGGCGCACGTGGCGGCTGTTGATGGCGGGTCTGTTGACTGGGAAGCGACGCTGCGGTTCCGGGAGCACCTGTGGGCACACGGGTTCGGGGTGGCCGAGGCGATGGACACCGCGCAGCGGGGCATGGGACTGTCGTGGCCGGTGGCGCGAGAACTGATCGCGCGGTCCGCATCCTTGGCGCCGCGAGGGGCACCGGCGTGCGGGGCTCTGGCGTGCGGGGCTCTGGCGTGCGGGGCTCTGGCGTGCGGGGCCGGCACTGATCAGCTGGTGGATGGTTCTCGTTATCCGCTGCCGCGGATCGTGGACGCTTTTGCGGAGCAGATGGCGTTCGTGCAGTCGGCCGGGGCGGAGGTCATCTTGATGGCGAGCCGGGCGCTGGCGGCCAGCGCGCGCGGGCCTGAGGATTACCTGTCGGTCTATGGCGCGCTGCTTGAGCAGGCTGAGCGGCCGGTGATCCTGCACTGGCTGGGCGAGGCGTTCGACCCCGCGCTGCGTGGTTACTGGGGCAGCGCCGATTTCGACGCGGCCTGTGATGTGGTGTTGTCGCTCATTGACCGGCACGGGTCGAAGGTGGACGGGATCAAGCTGTCGGTGCTTGACGCGGGCCGGGAGGTGGCGCTGCGGCGGCGGTTGCCGGTCGGCGTCCGGCTGTACACCGGGGACGACTTCGGGTATCTGGACCTTATCCGCGGCGACGCCTCGGGGCACAGCGACGCGCTGCTCGGGGCGTTCGCGGCGATCGCGGCGCCGGCCGCGGCGGCGCTGGCCGCGCTGGACCGGGGCGACCTGGCCGGATACGACGCGGCGATGGCGCCGACGGTCCCGCTCAGCAGGCTGATCTTCGAGGCGCCGACCTTTCATTACAAGGTCGGGGTGGCGTTCCTGGCCTGGCTGAACGGGTTCCAGTCGCGGTTCGCGATGCTGGGCGGGCTGGAACGGCAGCGGCCGGCGCGGCACCTGATCCGGGTGTTCGAGCTGGCCGCGGCGGCGCGGGCGCTAACCGATCCGGAGCTGGCCGTCGAGCGGATGAACGAGCTGCTGGCCCGGCACGTGGGGCCGGAGCGGGTGTGACGGTGCTTGGCGGCGGCGGGCCGGCCGGTGCGGCGGGGCCGGTCATCGGGCTGGAACGGCTGTCGCTGAACCAGGCGACGGTCAAGTACGCGGGGCTGGCCGAGGCGGTGGAGCTGTGCGTGCGGCACGACATCCCGGCCATCGGGCTGTGGCGGGACCGGGTGGCCGAGGCGGGGCTGTCTTCGGCGGCGGCCCTGGTCCGGCGGGCCGGGCTGCACGTGTCGAGCCTGTGCCGGGGCGGGTTCTTTACGGCGGCTGACGCGGAGGGGCGGGCGGCTGCTTACGCGGACAATATGGCGGCCGTGCGGGAGGCGGCCGCGCTGGGGGCGGACGCGCTGGTGCTGGTGTGCGGCGGGCTGGTACCGGGGAGCCGGGATCTGGGGCTGGCCCGGCGGATGGTGGCCGACGCGATCGGTGAGCTGGTGCCGGTGGCGCAGCGGCTCGGCGTCCGGCTGGGGATCGAGGCGCTGCACCCGATGTTCTGCGCGGACCGGTGCGTGATCGCCTCGCTGGGCGAGGCGGTGGACCTGGCGTTGCTGTTCCCCGCCGAGGCGGTGGGGGTGGTGGTGGACACGTACCACGTGTGGTGGGATGCGCGGCTTCTTGCGGACGTGGCGCGCGCGGCCGGGCGGATCGTCAGCTACCAGGTGTGCGACTGGGTGCTGCCGCTGCCCGCGGATGCGCTGCTCGGGCGCGGCCACCTGGGTGACGGGGTGATCGACTTCGGGCCGGTCTCGGCGGCGGTGGCGGCGGCGGGTTACCGGGGGTACGTGGAGGTGGAGATCTTCAACGCGGACGTGTGGGCCGCGCCGCCGGACCAGACGGCGGCGGTTGTGCGGGAGCGGTTCGCGGGGGTGCTGGGCGGGGTCGGCAGCGGTACGGTGGAGCGCTTCTCGTTACCGGGCCGTCAGTCTTCCGCTGCCGACGGCGTGACGGTGATGCCCTCGGGGGTGACCTGGACCGGACGGCCGCGTGCGGTCAGCGCCGCGGCGAGGTCAGCCTGCCACCTGCCCAGGTAGCCGTAGAAACGGTATTCGGTACCGTCCTGAGTCGTCACGGCCACGCTCGGCTTACTCAGGAAGCTCCCCGACCCGGTGCGGACGCTAGTGATCGAATCGAGCGGTATCACGGTCACGCCGCGGCCACCTCGGGCCACTTGCCGGGGCGCTGTCCTTCGGTCGACCTGCTGGCCGAGAAACCTTCCGACCAGAACTCCTGCCAACACACCGAAACCGTCGAAGGACCGGTAGGTGAGGCCCACGACGACAAGCGGTCCCAGGACAGCGCCCAGGGTTTCGCCCCACCGGCTCACGCGGGCCAGCTTGTCCTGGTAGAGCAGTACGAGACCCAGTCGCCTTCCCTGGCCGCCGCCGCGGAACGCCGCCCGGCGCATCTGGATCAGGCTTGCGCTAGGCATGGTGATCCTCCTGATGTTCGTGCCTCACCCCGCGCAGAGCATCCGCAGCCAGCGGTGATACCTAATGCGCCGGTGTATCTGAGCGCGGCGCCGCCGCTCTGTCGGAGCGAAGAAACCCTGCCTGAGAGGAGCCGGTCGTGGACTGGAGCCTGTTCGCCTGTGCCCGCCAGGGGCACGTGACCTACGCCCCGGACGGTTCACCTACCTGGCCATCGGGCTGGCCGCATACGCCGTCATCGAACTGGTCGAGGGCGTCGGGTTGTGGCTGGGCCGGCGCTGGGGCGAATACTTCGCCATGGTCGCGACCTCGGTCTTCCTGCCGTACGAGGTCTACGACCTGACCGTCAAGATCACCTGGCTGCGGCTCGGGGCACTGCTGATCAACCTGCTGCTCGTCGTCTACCTCGCCTGGTCCAAGCGGCTGTTCGGCCTCCGCGGCGGCAAGGCCGCCCACCAGGCCAGGCTCCGCAGCGAGTCCGTCATCGAGGTGGAGCAGGCCGCGCTGGCCGCGGCGTCGCGCCCAGCAGCAGGTATGCGTCACTAAGCTTGCCGTTTAGCCCGCGACGGCGGACCAGACGGCGGCGAGTGGTTCGCAGCGGTGATGGGCGCAGCGGTGATGGACGCGCCGGGACCGCGATTTGGCGGCAACCTCTCGGGCCCCGTCAGCCCCGCAGTCCCCAGTAGCGCGGTGCATCCGGCTTTCGTGGTGGATCGTGGTAGCCATAGCTGCCACAACACTCCGTGGAAGCCGAATCCACCGCGATAATTTCCGGATCGCGGAACCTGGCCGCTGGATTTGAGCACACCAGGACCACCCGTGCCGTTAGCCACTATGACCGCTAGTCTGCCGCGTGCCCAGCGTAATCGTGAGGGTGTGGTTAGCGCTGCTGTAGGCGAGGGTCGAACCGGTCAGCTTCACAGTGGGAGGGACGGTCGCGATGTTGCGATGGCTTCGGTCGGTCGGGAGCGGGAGACCGACGGGGGGCGTGCTCGCGGCCAACTACCTGTACCTGCGGAAGGTGGTCGGCTGGCTGGGTACGTTGCTGCCGCTCATCTTGCTGGCCGCCAATCCGATCGCGCTGAGCATCGAGCACTCCTCCTGCGGGTGGCTGCCGAACTCGGTCAGCGGCTACTACTACTCGCCGGTCCGCAACATCTTCGTCGGCGCAGTGGTCGGCCTCGGCCTGTTCCTGATCGCCTACGTGGGAGCGGATCTGGGTGACCGCGTGATCACCGACCTGGCCGGGGTGTTCGCGCTGGGGGTGGCGTTCTTCCCGACCACCCCGACGGTGGCGTCGCCGGCCTCGGCGACGTGCGAGACGGTCTCGCAGCTGTCATCGCGGCAGCAGGTCATCGGCGACGTCCACGCCGTCTCGGCCGTCCTGTTCCTCCTCTTCCTGGCGTGGATGGCGATCCGGTTCACCACCACGGACTCGGCGGAGCCCGCACCGCAACGACTCCTGAGGAACCGGATCTACTGGATCTGCGCGATCGTGATCCTGGCCAGCGCGGTGGCCGCGGTGGTCACGAACTTCCTGCCGGTCTCGCTCCGGCCGTCCTTCCCCTACCTCTTCGTGTACGAGGCGGTGGGCATTTTCGCGTTCGGGGTCTCGTGGTTCGTGGACGACCAGATGCTGGCGGCCATGGGACAGTAGGCAGGTGACTGAGGCGGCGAGCGGGATGCGGGGGCCGGAGGAGGACGGGGACGTTCCGGGGTTCTGGCGGGGGCTGGGGCTGCCGGGGCTGGCCGACATCCATACGCACTTCCTGCCGCCGCGGATGTTGCGGCGGGTGTGGGAGTACTTCGACGCGGCGGGGCCGCTGGTCGGGGTGCGGTGGCCGATCCGGTACAAGGGGAGCGACGAGGAGCGAGTGGCGCAGCTGCGGGGGCTGGGGGTACGGATGTTCAGCGCGCTGGCCTACGCGCACCGGCCAGACATGGCCGTGGACCTGAACGCGTGGACGATGGCGTTCGCGAAGGCGACGCCGGGGTGCCTGCCCTCGGCGACGTTCTACCCCGAGCCGGGCGCGGACCGGTACGTGCGCTCGGCGGTGGCCGACGGCGCGCGGATCTTCAAGGTGCACCTGCAGGTGGGCGGGTTCTCCCCCGCCGACCCGCGGCTCGACGAGGTGTGGGGCCTGCTGGCCGAGGCGGGGGTGCCGGTGGTGGTGCACGCCGGGCACGCGCCGGTGGGGACCGAGCACACGGGGCCGGGGCCGTTCGGGATGGTGCTGGCGCGTCATCCGGGGCTGACCGCGATCATCGCGCACCTGGGGGCGCCGGACTACGAGGCGTTCCTGCGGCTGGCCTTCGAGTATGAACGGGTGTTCCTGGACACCACGATGATCTTCACCGACTTCTTCGACCACATGGCGCCGTTCCCGGCCGCGGCCCTGCCGGTGGCGCGGGAGCTGGGGCTGGCGGGCAAGATCCTCCTGGGCAGCGACTTTCCGAACATTCCTTATCCATACGCCCGCCAGCTCGCCGGGCTGGCGCGGCTGGAGCTTGGCGAGGACTGGCTGCGCGCGGTCTGCTGGGACAATCCGGTCGCGCTGTTCGGCGCGAACGCGGGCGAAACCGGCATCGCGTAGGCAGGGCCGGATGTATGGTTCCTCTCGGGTTTCCCTGAGAGGGGCGCGATGGCCGATACCGAGGCCGGTTTGCTGCCCGGCGAGCGACTGCTGTGGACGGGCCGGCCGGCCCGGGCGCGGGTCATCCCGGGCGATCTCGTTTACCCTGGCCTGCTGCTGGTGGCGCTGCTGGCCGCCCTGGCCCTGAGCGTCCCCCGTGGCCCGGCCGTTGCCCCTGGCGGTCTCGGCGACCAGGTATTGGCGGGGGCCGCGGCGCTGGCCGGCCTGATCGCCACGACGGTGCGGGCGCTGCGAGTGAAGCCGGATGAGCTGCGCCGGACCGTCTACCGGGTCACCGACCGGCGGGTCCTGATAACGACCGGAACCGGGCATAGCTGGGCCGCGTATCTCGATCAGCTGGCCGAGCCCGTCGTGATGTCGCAGCGGGACGGCACCGCGGACCTGACGCTCCGGGCGACGGAGAAGTTCTCGCTCGGCACGCTGGCCAACAGCCAGCCGCTGCCCCGGGCGTACACTCCCGGCAGCCAGCCGCCCTTCCCGGTCCTGCGCGGCCTCCCGGATGCCGAGCTGGCCCGTCAGGTTATCAGCGCGGGCCGGGAGCGCATGATGCGCGGCGCACTCGACGTCCCGCCCGTGGACGCACAGCCCGGCAGCGCCGAGGGCACCGGCTTCGTGCCCGCGCCGGGAGAACAGGTTCTCTGGGTGGGACGTCCGCAGGCCGTGCCGTGGTGGTTCGGCGCCGCCGACATCGCGTTCTCCGCGTACCTCGCCCTCTTCGTGGTCGCCATCGGCTTCGTGTTCACCTGGGCCCGGAGTACCGGGGCGCCGCTGGTTCCGATCACCGTCTTTACCGCCGCCGCCGCCCTCGCCTTCGGCTACCCCGCCATCGGCCGGGTGCTGCGCCGCCACGCCCGGATCAGGCGATCGGCGTACATCATCACCGATTCGCGGCTGGTCACCACGTGGCGTTCGGGCGGCCGGATGGCCGGTACGCAGTGCGGGCTGGCTCAGCTGCTTCCGCCGGAGGTCAGGGACGGTTCTGTGTTCCTGAACCTGGCCTGGCCGCCGCCCGCCCGCCGCCGGTACTCCCAGGCTCAGCTCCTGTGGCCCGCGGCCAGCACCGATCCGCCACAGCTCATCGGACCATCCGGCCCGCAGGCCGTCGCGGATCTCATCTGCTCCGCGCAGCTCGCCGAGCGCGCGCGCACCTGGGCGGCACGGCAGCACACGCACCTGGGGTAGCGCCTGGTAGCGCAGCGGTCAGGCCAGCAGAGTCAGGCCAGCAGAGTCAGGCCAGGCGGCCGGCCCGGGACAATATCTCGACCACGCGGTCGCGGGGCAGGGCGGGCGTGCGGTGGCCGTCGCGGCCGGTCATGTCCTCGTTGGCGACCAGGGCGTTGACCACGGCCTCCTCGGTGGCCTGCACGACGGCCTCGAAGAACGGGTCGAGGTGCTCCCACGGGACGAAGTCGAGGCGGCTGAGCGCGGCGTCGGGGCGGAAGGCGCCGGGGTTGGCGGTGGAGAAGGCCACGAACAGGTCGCCGGAGAAGTGCGAGCCGCTGGTGCCGGTGCGGGCCAGGCCGGAGGTGACGCGGCGGGCGAAGGCCTGGCACTGGTGCGGGAACAGGGGCGCGTCGGTGGCGACCACGGCGATGACCGACCCGGCACCGGGCGGTGCGCCCGCTCCGGGATTGGCAGCGTAGTCCTCCATCGGGTTGTCGGCGCTCAGGTCCTCGCCGAGCGGGATCCCGGCCAGGACCAGCTCGTGACGGCGGCCGAAGTTGGCCTGGACGAACACGCCGATCGTGTAGTCGCCGACGATCCGCGAGGCGGTGCCGGAGCCGCCCTTGAACTGGTAGCAGTTCATCCCGGTACCGCCGCCGACCGAGCCCTCCTCGACCGGGCCAGGGCTGGTCGCGTCCAGCGCGGCGATCACCGAGTCCTCGGTGACGTGATGGCCGTTGATGTCGTTCAGGTAGCCGTCCCAGGTCTCGGCGGCCACCGGGAGCAGCCACGCGTCGGCCACCTCCGGATGGTGCCGGATGGTCCAGGCCACGATGCCGGCGTGCGCGACGCCGACCGCGTGCGTGTTGGTGATCGCGACCGGGCCGGTGAACGTGCCGGACTCGTTGATCCAGGAGACCCCGGTCATCTCGCCGTTGCCGTTCTGGGAGTGGAATCCGGCCGCCACCGGGTCGCCGGTGCCGGCCGGGCCGCGCGGGTGGATGGCGGTGACGCCGGTGCGCACGTGGTCGCCCTCGATCAGGGTGATGTAGCCGACCTCGAGGCCGGGCACGTCGGTGATGGCGTTCCACCGGCCGGCATGCCCGGCGAACGGCAGCCCGAGGGCGCGGGCGCGCGGCCGGCCGGCGGGG
>Ga0070735_10002542_pt1 | contig 16471 bp, 13 predicted proteins | sample Coa_R1_FD_66443 | JGI IMG/M metagenome (GOLD analysis project Ga0070735, IMG submission 66443) | Surface soil microbial communities from Centralia Pennsylvania, which are recovering from an underground coalmine fire - Coalmine... | ecosystem: Environmental > Terrestrial > Soil > Unclassified ... | reverse complement strand
CTCATCCTGCCCCTCGGCGTGGACTGCCAGCGGATACAGGTCACCCTCCGGCTGATCCACCACCACCACGCCGGACGCGCGTTCCAGCACCTCTCGCGCCCCCGCCACATCGACTCGCTCGCGGAATCGCGCGTACACCGCCTCGGAGTGACCCACCCGCACGGGCACCCGGACCGTGGTGGGAACCACCTGCAACGACGGGAGATTCATGATTTTGCGGGTCTCGCCGATCATTTTCCGCTCTTCCCCGCTCCAGCCGTCGGCGGCGAGGACGTCGATGTGGGGCAGCACATTCAGCGCGATGGGATGTGGGTAGGGCGAGGCGTCATCACGCTCGCCGGTCGCGAGCTCGTGCTCGAGGGCGCGTATCCCCCTGGCTCCCGTTCCCGAGACCGACTGGTACGTCGAGACGACCACGCTCTCCAGCCCGAACGCCTGGTGCAGTGGCTGCAGGGTAACCGCCATCTGAATCGTCGAGCAGTTGGGGTTGGCCACGATGCCCCGATAGCCGGCGAGGAGACGGGCGTTTACCTCGGGAACCACCAGCGGCACCGCAGGATCCATGCGGAATGCCGAGCTATTGTCCACCACCAGCGCGGCCCCGCGGGCCGCCGGCGGCGCGTGTTCGCGACTGACCGTGGCGCCGGCCGAGAAGAAGGCCAGATCGACGCCGCCGAAGGCGAATCCTTCGAGCGCCCGGACCTCGACCTCGTCACCTCCGAACGCCAGTCGCGTGCCCGCCGAGCGCCGGGAGGCGAGCGCCACCAGATCGTCGACCGGGAGCTGGCGCTCCTGCAGTACCTTCAGAATGGTTCGGCCCACCAGCCCGGTGGCTCCCACCACCGCTACGCGGTATCCGGCCATGCCGTGTCCTCCTGCAATCCAAAGGCACGGTGCAGGGCACGCACCGCCTCTTCGGTTCGACCTCCCTCCACCACACAGGTGATGCGTATACCCGAGGTGGAGATCATGTCGATGTTGATCCCCAGCTCGCTCAGCGTGCCGAACATCGTCGACGCGTACTCCAGGCTCGACGACAGCCCGGTACCAACCACCGACAGCTTCGCCAGACCGGTCTTGGCCGTGACCTGCTGCGCGCCGACCGCGGCACGAACCGTCTCCGCCGCCTCAAGTGCTCGCTCCACGTCGGCGTCGACTACCGTGAACGAGAGATCGGTTCGGCCGTGATGGCCGATATTCTGAACGATGAGATCGGCCTGGATTCCGCGTGTTGCCAGGGCGGCGAAGACCGTGTGGGCGACCCCGGGCCGGTCCTCCAGGGCAACAAGCGTCACCTTGGCGACACCAGTCTGGTGTGCGATTCCCGCTACCCGGTTGGCATACTCCATACTGCCTCCAATCCGCGTGCCCGGTTCGCTACTGAAGCTCGAGCGCACCTCGAGCGGCACCTTCCAGAGCTGCGCCAGCTCAACCGAACGCGGCATCATCACCTGGGCGCCGTAGTGTGCCAGCTCCAGCATCTCCTCATACGTGATGTCTGGCAGCATCCTCGCTTCCGGTACGACACGTGGATCGGCCGTGAAGATGCCGGCAACATCGGTGTAGATCTCGCAGCGCTCGGCCCTCAAGCCGGCGGCCAGGGCCACCGCGGTAGCATCCGAGCCGCCGCGGCCCAACGTCGTCACCTCCTGCCAGCCGGTGTCGGCGCCGATCCCCTGGAACCCGGTAACGATCACTACCCGGCCAGCCACCAGCTCGTGCTGTAATCGCTCCGCGTCGATGCCCCGGATGCGAGCCGTCGAGAAGCTGCTGTCGGTGCGAATGCCTGCCTGCCATCCCGCCAGCGAGATCGCGGCGCAGCCGCGGTCGTGCAGCGCCATCGCCAGCAGTGAGGCCGAGACCTGCTCGCCGGTCGCCAGCAGCATGTCGATCTCACGGCGATCCGGTCGGGGCGACACCAGCCGCGCCAGCTCGATCAGGCGATCCGTGGTGTCGCCCATCGCCGACACCACCACGACCAGTGGCGAGCGGCCCGCCGCCTCCACCACGCGTTCCGCCACAGCCAGAATCCGTTCCGCATTCCTCAGCGAGCTGCCACCGTATTTCTGCACTAGCAGAGCCATCTTCCCGTTCACCCGTCCCTGTAATCGCACCCAGACACGCACCCATGAGGGGTGCGATTACAGCCGTGGAACCGCACGTCGCCTGGATGCGCGCCCAGACACGCACCCATGAAGGGTGCGACTACAGGGGTGTCCATGGCTGTAGTCGCACCCTTTATGGGTGCGTGTCCGCCTCTACAGGCACATCCCCTCATGGGTGCGTGTCCGCGAATGGATCCATTTCCGGTTATCAGGCACATATCCCTTCATCGGTACCCGTCCGCCACCCCCAGCGATGCATGTGCCCAGGCTACCAGGCTACACTACCGGCGATGCCAGACGATCTTCCTTACGGCCGTCCATCCCTGCGCCTCGAAACCTACGATTACACCCAGCCCGGTGCCTACTTCGTCACCATCTGCACCCTCGCGCGGGTCTGCCTCTTCGGCGACATTCGCGACGGCGTCATGCACCACAACGACGCCGGCAGGACGATTCAATCGCTCTGGGAGGCGCTACCGCAGCGATTCAGCCACATCAGCCTGGATGCCTTCGTCGTCATGCCGAACCATCTTCATGGCGTCGTGGTCATAACCGAGGGCAGGCCACATCAGGGGCTGGGCCAGATCATCGGCGCCTTCAAATCGCTGTCGACCAACGGCTACATCACCGGCGCGCGACAGCACGGCTGGCCGCGATTCGCCGGGCGTCTGTGGCAGGACAACTACTACGAACACATCGTGCGCAGCGATGCGTCGCTGGAACGCATTCGCACCTACATCGCCGGCAACCCACAGAACTGGGAGACGGATCCGGAGCGACTGGCGTAGACAGCGGGCAGCAGAGGGGCGAGCGAGCGCACAAGCACGCATTCCCTGAAACGCCTCCACCGGCGGATGCGCCTTCATTCGCGGACACGCACCCATAAAGGGTGCGACTACAGGGATGTCCACGGCTGTAATCGCACCCTTCATGGGTGCATGTCTGGGTGCGTGTCTGGGTGCGCGTCCAGGCGATGTGCGGTTCCACAGCTGTAGTCGCACCCTTCATGGGTGCGTGTCTGGGTGCGCGTCCAGGCGATGTGCGGTTCCACAGCTGTAGTCGCACCCTTCATGGGTGCGTGTCTGGGTGCGCGTCCAGGCGATGTGGTGGTACGGTTTCGGCGGTGTGTTGTGGTCCGTTGCGGCGGCGGCACTCCGCGATCCGGATCACGGCGATGAGACTACGCTACATCCGCTCCGCCGGCGACTTCGGTGCGCCGGCTCTCAGCCCTTTTGGGTATTTGGCCGTTCTCGCCCTGGTGGCCGGCCGGCTCGGGGAACCGGCGCGGCACGAGATAGGCCGCCGTGCCCAGCAGGACGAGCCCCATGACACCGAGCAGGATGTGGTAATCGACCACAGTGGAGAGGCCGGCGCCAAGTGCGATCGAGATCGTCTGTGGCACGGTTACCATCGTATCGGCGGCCGAGTACACGCGTCCCTGCAAATGCGGCGGACTGCGCCGCTGGATCGCGGTTCCAAACGCGACGAGGGCCCAGGGCAGGCCGGAGCCCGCGATCATACCGGCAACCACGACTACCGGCAGCGAGCTCACCATCAAGAGTAAGGAGCCGATACCGAAGAGCCCGAGCCCCAGGCCGAGCAGTCTGCCGTCCCCCACGCGCCGCAGGACCCGGGCCGCGGTCAGTCCGCCGGCGATCGCACCGACTCCCTGCGCCGAGCTCAGCACTCCGAGGAACGCCGGCGGCCGATGGAGCCCCTGACTGATAACGGCAAAGATCACGGTTTCGGCGAAACCGACCACCAGAAGCGCCACTCCTACCGCCAGCACGATCTCCCGCAACGCCTGGGTCTGGAAGATGTGGCGGACGCCGGCCGATACCTCATGCCGGAAGTGATGCTCGGAAGGATGGGGTTCCGGCTCGGATACCTGCAGGATGGCGAGACAGAGCGCCGAAACACCAAAACTCGCCGCGTCGATCACAGCCACGAAGCCTCCGCCAAATGCCGCGAAGAGTGCGGCGCCGAGCAGCGGAGCAAACAGCCGTAGCCCCTCTCGCCACGTTTGCAGGAAGGCATTCACCTCACCCAGCAGCTCTCCCGGCAGCATGACCGTGAGCAGAGCCGATTGTGCCGAGGAAAACACCGAACCGCTTGCGCCATACACCAGGGCCACCGCGTAGATCAGCCAGATCCGGTCCCGTCCGTGAACCAGCAGGAGGAGTAGAACCGCGGCCCCGATAACCATGTCCATGCCGATCATCAACGGTCGCCGTCGCATGCGGTCCACTGCCAGGCCGGCCAGCGGTGCGGCGAGCGAGGGAAGCGCGAGGAAGAAGAAGACGAGACCGGCCGCTCCGTTGCTCCCGGTCAGCGTCTTGACCCAGATGCCGAGTACCAGAAACAGCGCGGTATCGCCGAAGAGGGAGAGCCCCTGTCCGACCAGGTAGATCCGGACATCACGGCGCGCGAGCAGCTGACGCATTGCGTTCTCCCCTGTCTGGATCCCCTTCCGGGTACCACCATGGAGTACTATGTTTTTACTTTATACACTATCACCTAATAAAAGTGAAATGAGACATACATATTGAATGACCTGCCGGCAACAACACCGTTGCGGGCAGAGCGGTGGCGCCTGCCGTTCAGGTGGGAGATGAGAGTCCTGCAGCAGCCGGAGATGGCCTGAGAGGATGCGTTATGACGCCGAGTCGCAGAGCGTCATGTCACGCCAGGCGCCACAATAGACCAGCATGTCTTCCGATTCCGCTGACCGGCATCCGGTCACCGAGGCAATCCTCGATCTGCTGTCCCGGCACGGCTGCTGGTTCGAAACCTTCGAGCACGAACCGGTGCGGACCAGCGAGGAGGCCGCTCGCATGCGACCGGGCTACACTCTCCAGCAGGGCGCCAAAGCGCTCATCCTGAGGAGTCGCCGGTCGGGAGAGCACGCGAGATTTGTCATGATCGTCTTCCCGGCAGACCGAAAGCTCTCCAATCGAAAGGCGCGCGATCTGCTCGGCGGCGACCTCCGATTCGCCTCGACGGAAGAGGTGGCAGAGCTCACCGATGGAGTGCAACCAGGCGCAGTGCCGCCGTTCGGCCGCCTGTTCGGCCTGGAGCTCGTTGCCGATCGCTCCCTCTTCACACTGGACAGAATCGTCTTCAATGCCGGCGACCGCTGCTTCTCAATTGCCATGCGCTCCTCGGATTACGAGACGCTGGGCGACCCCGTGATTGCCGACGTAACCGAGTAGCCGGGCCACGCGACACTCCGTCCGGAGCGCTCCCATGGATGGATTAGACTGTTCCGTCTGCGGTGACGCCGGGCATGATCCGGCATCTGGGCGAGGAAGGACCCTATGGCAGCGCGTCAGAGTGACGACCGTGCCCTCGACGCGGCACTCCAGTTTGAAGGACGCACCGTACCGATCGCGGCGGGTGACACTGTCGCGTCGGCGCTCTATCGCGCCGGGGTGCGCGTATTCTCGCGCTCCTTCAAGTACCACCGTCCCCGCGGACTGTATTGCCTGACCGGCGACTGCCCCAATTGCATGGTGAATGTGGATGGTGAGCCATGGGTCCGGTCGTGCGTCAGGGAAGCGTCGCCCGGACAGCGGGTCCGGCGGCAGGCCGGCTGGCCATCCGCGGACCGGGACGTGCTCGGTCTGGCGGATCGTATGCACCGGCTCATGCCGGTCGGCTTCTACTACAAGACGATGCTCCGTCCCCGCTGGGTCTGGCCGGCGGCGGAGCCCTGGATCCGGCGCTTTGCCGGGCAGGGCTCGATCCCCGAGACACGCCCGGAGCATCGGGAGGCGCGTAATCTGCACCCCGACCTCATGGTGGTCGGGGCGGGCATCGCTGGCCTTTCGGCGGCGCTGGCGGCAGCCGGGTCGGGTCGATCGGTCGTCATCTGCGACGAAGGACGGAGCGGCGAAACCCTTGCGCCGGGACCGGTCCGACGGCGGGTCGCGGCGCTCCTCTCCGAGGTCGCATCTTCACCCCTGATCACGCTCCTCGAGCGGACGCCGGCGATCGGCATTTACGAGGGACCACTCGTCGTGTTGAACGGCCATTCCTTTCTCCATCTCGTTCACCCCGAGGCGGTGGTGGTCGCCACCGGTGCGGTCGAGGAGCATGGCGTCTTCCCCGGGAACGATCTGCCCGGCGTCTGGCTGGGCCGCGGCGCAGCCCGACTGGCCGGTGTCCACAATCTTCTCCCCGGCCGGCGCATCGTGCTGGTCACGCAAACCACCGAGGCGGCGGATCACGCCGCGGCCCTGCGTACTGCCGGCGCGGACGTGCTGGTGGTCGACGGAGAGGTCGTCGCGGCGCGCGGACGGGAGTCGGTGCGGAGCGTGGTCGTCGATCGTGGCGCCTTCCGGGAGGAGATTCAATGCGATGCCCTGGTGCTCTCACTGGGGCTCGTTCCGCGCGATGCACTTGCCCTGCAGGCTGCCGGACTGCCGGTCGTCACAATCGGCGACGCGGCCTCGCCCGGGCTCGACTTCGGCCAGGTGGAGGAGCAGGGACGGCATGCCGGCATCGGCGCCGAGGTGGCCGCGGGAACGCAGATTGAGCTGCCTCGCGCAGCGCGGGGCGGGATCGTCTGCCTCTGCGAGGACGTGGGCGTGGACGAGCTCGACCAGGCCTGGCGGGAGGGGTTCCGCTCCAGCGAGATTCTCAAGCGCTACACCACCGCTACCATGGGGCCCTGCCAGGGCGCGATGTGCCACCGGCATCTCCGCGCGTTTGTCGCCTCCCGGCCCGACGCGACCGGTCCGGCTTCCGGACCTACAACCGCGCGCCCGCCCGTGCGGGGAATCACGCTCGAACAGGCCGCCGCGGGCGTGCGCGATGAGATTCATCAGCGAACCGCACTGCACAACCGCCATCTCGCGCTGGGCGCGATCATGGAGCCCTCCGGCGTCTGGCGGCGCCCAAGGCACTACGGCGACAAGCTCGCCGAGTACTGGGCGGTGCGGCGCGGCGTGAGCGTGATGGATGTCGGCACACTCGGGAAGTTCCTGGTTGCCGGCCCCGACGCGACCGAATTTCTGGAGAGGCTCTATCCCTGCCGGGTCAGCAACCTGCGGCCAGGTCGCCTTCGCTATGCCTTGCTGCTGGGCGAACACGGATTCGTTATCGACGACGGCACCATCTGCGCCCTCGGCGAGGATCGCTGGTACCTCACATTCACGTCGGCCGGTGCGGCGACGGCCGAGGCGGTGCTGAAGGACTGGGCGGAGACCTGGAGTTGCGAGGTCCACATCGTCGACCTCACCGCGGCCTGGGGAGCGATCAACCTGACCGGGCCCCACGCCCGCGAGCTCCTCCAGCGCCTCTGCGCCGACCCGCTCGACAATGAAACATTTCCCTATCTCCACCATCGCGAGATCACGGTGGGAGGCGTACCGTGCCGGGCGATCCGGCTCGGCTTTCTGGGGGAGCTTTCGTACGAGCTCCATCATGCGAGCAACCGAAGCGTCGAGCTGTGGGACGCATTGCTCGCGGCCGGCCGCGACCTCGACATCCGGCCACACGGCCTGGACGCGCTACGCGTGCTGCGCCTCGAGAAGGGGCATATCATCGTCGGCCAGGACACCGACTTCGACGCTACCCCCGGGAAGCTGCACATGAGCTGGGCGGTGCGGATGGAGAAGCCCTGGTTCGTGGGGAAACAGGGTATCGAGCGAGCCAACTCTCACGATCCACTGCGACAGCTCGTCGCCGTGTCGTTCCCCGGCCGGGCGCCGCGCGAGGGGGCGCCGCTACGGGCGGACGGGAAGCTGGTGGGCTACCTCACGTCGTCGGCGTGGTCACCGGTGCTCGAACGTGGCGTCTCGCTCGGCTGGGTGAGCCGGGTCGACGGCGCCTTCCCCACGGAGCTCGAGAGTGACGGCATCGCGGGACATGCCGTCGACCAGCCGTTCTACGATCCGCAGGGAGAACGCCTCCGTGCTTGAGCTCAACCCGGTTCCCGCCGAGATCATCGGCTGCTTTGGCGGCCCCGAGGCGCTCGACCAGATTTCCGGGACAGCGGAGCTGAGCGTCCGGGTCGCGCCCGACGAGCTGCTGGTCCTGCTTCCAGAGGAAGCAGGCGCTCCCGGCAATAGAAGCCCCGAGCTGCAGGAGCAGCTCGATCAGCTCGATGGCGCCGGCCTCGCGCTCGACCTTTCCTCGGGATATGCCGCCTGGGCCCTGCGTGGCGAGGAGCGATTCGAGGCGTTTAGCCGCCTCTCGGCGATCAAGCTTCCCGCGCCTCCCGCCGCCGTTCAGGGTCTGGTGGCGCACGTCCCGGCGAAGGTCATCGTCCGCTCCGACGTCCTCATCGTCATGGTCTCTTCGGTGCTATCGCACCATATTCGGGAGCGGGTGTTGCGCGCCTGTGCCGACCTGCGGCCGGTTGAGGGTGGTGCCCTGCAGCCGGCCGGTGCTGGCGGGGGCGAAAGGGAGCCGGTGTGAGCGGACTGCTACGACATCGCACCTATCTCCGCGCCGTCGAACCGAAACCACGGTACGACGTGATCATCATCGGCGGCGGCGGTCACGGGTTGGCGACTGCCTACTACCTTGCTTCCCGCCACGGCGTGACCAACATTGCCGTTCTCGAGCGCAGCTACATTGGTGCCGGCGCCACCGGGCGTAACACCACCGTGGTCCGCGCGAACTACAAGATGCCCGAGTCGGTAGCTTTCTTCAAGCGGAGCTATGAGCTCTACGAAGGGCTCTCCGTCGAGCTCGACTACAACCTCCTCATGTCCCGCCGCGGGCTCTTCTGGCTGGCTCATTCCGAGAATGTGCTGCGTCTTCAGCGGGAGCGGGCGCTCTTGAATCAGGCATTCGGCGTCGACACCGTCTTCATCGGACCCGACGAGATACAGAAGCTCTGTCCGCAGATCGACCTCGAAGCCGGAGGAAAGGGGAAACCCATCATCGGCGCTTCCTACCACCCGCCAGGCTCCGTGATCCGGCACGATGCGGTGGTGTGGGGCTATGCTGCGGCTGCCCAGCGCCTGGGCGTCCACGTCCACGAGGGCGTGAACGTAACAGGAATCACCCGCCAGAACGGCCGCGCCATCGGGGTGGAGACGACAGCCGGGCCGATCGCGGCCGGCACCATTGTCTCCGCGACCGCCGGGTACACCAGCGCGGTGGCGGCGCTCGCCGGGCTCCGCCTGCCGATCACCACCCATCCGCTGCAGGCATTTGTCACCGAGCCGTACGGGCCGATCCTGGATCGCATCGTCGCGTCGTCCGATCTGCTCGTCTATATCTCACAGACCTCGCGCGGCGAGATCCTGGTCGGCGCCGAGATCGAGCGCTACACCACCTATTCGACCCGCTCCACCTTTTCGTTTCTGGCCGAGTGCGCATCGCGTGCCATCGATCTGCTGCCCTTCACGGCGAAGCTCAAGATCCTGCGCCAGTGGACCGGTCTGTGCGACATGAGCCCCGACTACTCGCCGCTGATGGGCCTGACGGAGGTCGATGGATTCGTGGTAACGGCGGGGTGGGGAACCTGGGGATTCAAGGCCATTCCCGCCAGTGGTATGGCCATGGCCGAGCTCGTCGCTACCGGGAAGGTCCCGGCGCTGATTGCCCCCTTCCGGATCGACCGGTTCCGCGACGACCGTGCCATACCCGACCGCAGCTCGGCAGGGACCCACTGATGGGATTCAAGATCGACTGCCCGCGCTGCGGCCCGCGCTCCTACCATGAGTTCTGGTTCGACGGTGAGGTGCGGCAGCGAGATCCCGACGGCACCGCCGAGGATGACTATCGCGCCACCTGGTTGCGTGCCAACGCCGCCGGCCCGCAACAGGAGCGCTGGTTTCACCATGCCGGCTGCCGGCGCTGGCTGACGATCGAACGTGACACCACCGACAACACGGTGAGGCCGGTGGACGGCACGGCGCATTACGGCGAGTGATGCAGCACCGAACGCCCGATTGTGTCGAGGAGCATCTGCATGGACCCGCTTCACGCCCGAAGTGACGTCGTCGGCAGCCTGCTACGGCCGGCAGAGCTGCTCGCGGCCCAGGAAGAATTTGCCCGCGGTGAGCTCACCGCTGCCGCCTTCAAGCAGGTCGAGGACCGCGCGGTCGATGCCGCGCTTCGGCTCCAGGAGGAGTGCGGCATCGACATCGTCACCGACGGCGAGATGCGCCGCCTCTCCTTTCAAAGCCAGCTGCCGGCCGCCGTCGAGGGCTTCAGCGAGTGGGACCTCGATGCCTTTCTCTGGGGTGAGTGGCACAGTGAGGAGATCGGTGATGCGCGGATCGAGCGGCCGCCAATCGCCGTCGTCGACAAGCTTCACCGCAAGCGATTTCTCTCCGCCGAGGAGTTTACGTACGCGCGTGGCCGCACCGATCGCATCCTGAAGGTCAATCTGCCCAGCCCCAGCCTCTTTGCGAACTTCTGGGACCCCGCACGCTCGACCGCCGCCTATCCCAGCCTGGAGTCATTTCTCGGGGACGTGGCCGAGATCCTTCGCGACGAGGTCGAGGAGCTGGCGCGGCTCGGTGCCACGCTCATCCAGATCGACGCGCCGCAGTACCCGCTCCTCATCGACCAGAGCTATCGCGACTTCTACGAGAGTCGCGGCTGGCCGGCTGATCGATGGGTCGAGCTGGGGATCGAGCTCGACAACCTGGTGATGAGCGGCCGGCCCGATGTGACGTTCTCTTTTCACCTCTGCCGCGGCAATCAGCTCAGTCGCTGGCTGGTGGAGGGTGGGTACGACTGGCTGGCGGATCGAATCTTCCCGAAGGTCGCAGCGCACCGGCTCATGCTGGAGTACGACGACGAGCGCTCGGGCGGCTTCGAACCGCTGTCCCGGGTGCCGGCCGACAAGGTCGTGGTACTGGGGCTGGTCACGACCAAGACACCGCGCCGTGAGACCGAAGCAGAGCTGGAAGGACGCATCCATGAGGCCGCTCGCTACTTCCCGCTCGAGCAACTGGCGCTCTCTCCACAATGTGGTTTCGCAACGTCGGTTCGCGGCAACGCGATTTCGGTCGAGGACGAGCGTGCCAAGCTCACCACCATCGCGCGCACCGCCGCCGCGGTGTGGCCGTAGCCGGACCGCCAGCTGCACGATTTCAGAACAAATGTTCGACATTTCCCTCTAGAAATCGTGGGCCAGAGCGGCTATCATCTCTCTGCTGCGGTCTCCTTTGTGCGTCTCAACTGGCCATCTACGCTCGCCGTAGCAGAAAGAGGAACACATGCCCGAATACGCTCCCGGTGTCCCGATGTGGGTCGATGTCTCGAGCCCCGACCTGGCTCGCGCCAGCGCGTTCTACAGCAACCTCTTCGGCTGGGACGCGCAGGTTGCGCCCATGCCCGAAGCGGGCGGCTATACGATGTACTCCCGCGACGGCAAGGTGGTAGCTGGCGGCGGACCGACCTTCAGTCCGGATCAACCGGCTGCCTGGTCGACCTACGTGTGCACGTCGGATGCCGACGCCACGGCGCAGGCAGTCGCGGATGCCGGCGGTCAGGTCGTGATGGGGCCGATAGATGTCATGGGCCAGGGACGCATGGCCGTGTTCACCGATCCGACCGGCGCGTTCATCTCGGTCTGGCAGCCGCAGCTGCACAATGGGGCCCAGCTCGTCAACGAAACCGGCTCCTTCTGCTGGAACGAGCTCTACACCCGCGACATGCCGGCCGCTCGCGCCTTCTATCAGAAGGTATTCGGCTGGGGCGCCGAGGAGCAGCCGTTCAACGGTGGCTCCTACACTACGTTCCAGGTCGACGGCCGGTCCATTGCCGGCGGCATGGACATGAGCACCATGCTCCCTGAATCCGTCCCGCCCCACTGGCTGGTGTACTTCACGGTCGACAACACCGCCGACACTGTTGCGAAAGCCACGGAGCTCGGTGGCAGCACGGTGTTTGGGCCGCACGACACGCCGATGGGCCCAATAGCTGGGATCCAGGACCCAACCGGCGCCGTCTTCGCGGTGATCCAAGCCGGACAGCCAGGCTAGCCGGCCACCGGTTCAGTTCGCACGCAGACGCCTCGGAGGGCTCCGCCGATCGGCGGAGCCCTCCGAGTTTCCTCCTCGTGACCGAAGCGGGCCTGCGGCAGGCGCACCGGTTGGTGACCGCGCACCGCCAGCAGAGCACCGCCGGAACGTAGAAGAGCGCTTCAGCGCGGTGGCTGTTGTTCAGCCAGGAGCTTCCACCAGGGGAAACACCGGCGGGGCACGAACGCGGACCCATGGCGATTATTGCGGTGCTGGGCAACCCCGCACGTCGGGGCCCTGCGACGGACCCCTCGTGCTGATGCGCGGCGAGAGTGTGGGGCGCGCACGAGGCGCTCCGCTACATGTAGGGGGGAGGGGTGGGGGAAGCGAAGGGCAGGTGGAAGTGCCCGGCGCCGGGAATGGGCGCATACGCGAATGAGGATTGGACGAGTAGGAGGGAAGCGGCGGCGTGTACGATCAGCATCGCCTTCGCATAAAGTGAGACACGTACCGGCGGCGCGCCGGGAACCCGCGGAGGCGAATGCGAGATGGAGAGAAACACCAGGATTGTCATCATCGGGGCCGGCATCGTCGGCTGCAGCCTCGCCGAAGAGCTGACGTCGCTCGGCTGCGAGAACGTCCTAGTTCTGGATCAGGGTCCACTCTTCCGGCCCGGCGGCTCGACCTCGCACGCACCGGGCGGCGTGTTGCAGATGAACTTCTCGCGGACCATCACGCAGTTCGCCCAGTACACGGTGCGCCGCTACTGCGAGCTCGAGCTGGACGGCGAGCCGGTCTTCTACCAGGTAGGCAGTCTCGAGGTGGCGACGACCGAGGAGCGCTGGGAGGACCTGAAGCGGCGCCACGGCGCTGCTACCTCCTGGGGTGTGCCGTCGGAGATGCTGAGTCCGGAGCAGTGTGAGGCGCGCATCCCGCTGCTCGACGGCAGTAAGATCCGTGGCGGGCTCTTCGTACCGACCGATGGTGCGGCGCGGCCATCCGCTGCCGCCGAGGCGCTGGCACGGCTGGCCGTGTCCCGGGGTGCCATCTTCCGCGGCGACACCGAGGTCACGGGCATCGAGGTCCGGCACGGACATGTAACCGGGGTCGACACAGCGGAGGCCTTCATCCCGGCCGACGTCGTCGTCAGCTGCGCCGGAATCTGGGGCCCGAGGATCGGGCGCATGGTCGGCGTCAGCATCCCGCTGGTGCCGATGCAGCACCTCTTTGCCTGGACAACGCCTATCCCGGAGCTGGCCGGCGAGACGCGGGAATCGGCATTCCCGACCATGCGGCATCAGGGCCGCGACCTCTACTTCCGTCATCAGCGCGACCGCTACGGCGTCGGTACCTACGAGCACCGCCCGTTGCCGATCGCCGCCGACGACCTGCTGAGCCCCCAGGATGCAGAGGTCATGCCGTCGGTGCTGCCCTTCACGTCCGAGGATTTCGCGCCGTCCTGGGAGGTAACCGCCGAGCTACTGCCCGCGATCGGCCGTGCCGAGCTGGCCGATCCGTTCAATGGCGTCTTCTCCTTTACCACCGACGGCTTCCCTCTGCTCGGCGAGTCCCGGCAGGTGCGCGGCTTCTGGATGGCCGAGGCGGTCTGGATCACGCACGCCGCCGGCGTTGCCCGCTCGGTCGCGGAATGGATGGTGACGGGCCGCTCGCACATCGACCTCCGACAGTGTGACATTCAGCGCTTCGAGCCGTTCGCGCTCAGTTCGTCGTACGTAATGGAGCGAAGCTGTCAGGCCTATATCCAGGTCTACGACGTCATCCATCCGGTCGAATGTATGGACCAGCCGCGTCCGCTCCGCGTCAGTCCCTTCTACGCGCGCGAGCGAGAGCTTGGCGCGTTCTTCCTCGAGGCAGTCGGGTGGGAGCGTCCACAGTGGTACGAGAGCAACGCGTCGCTGGTCGACGGACGTGCCATCCCGCCGCGAGATGAGTGGGCCGGCCGCTTCTGGTCGCCGATTGTCGGCGCCGAGCACCTGGCAACGCGCGAGCGTGTTGCCCTCTACGACATGCAGTCGCTAAGCAAGGTCGAGGTGACCGGACCCGGCGCGGTCGCCTTCCTGCAGCGCCTCACAACCGGCAACATGGACCGCTCGGTGGGCAGCGTCACCTACACGCTGATGCTCGACGAAGCGGCCGGCATCAAGAGCGACATCACGGTTGCCCGTCTCGGCAAGGAGCGCTTCCAGATCGGTTGCAACGGACCGCGGGATGTCGACTACTTTGAGCGCAGCCTGCCCGCCGACGGGTCGGTGCAGATACGCAATCTCACCGGTGGCCTCTGCTGCGTCGGCGTCTGGGGACCGCGCGCCCGCGATCTAGTGCAGAGCCTGTCGGATGCCGACTTCTCTGAAACCGGCCATCCCTTCTTCCGCGCCAGAGACGTCTACATCCGGGAAGTGCCGGTTACTGCAATGCGCCTCTCCTACGTGGGTGAGCTGGGCTGGGAGATCTACACCACTGCCGATCTGGGCCAGCGCCTGTGGGACCTGCTCTGGGAAGCCGGGCAATCGCTCGGCGTCATCGCCGGCGGCCGCGGCGCCTACGACAGCCTGCGCCTGGAGAAGGGCTACCGCTTCTACGGCCGCGATATGTGGACCGAGCACGATCCCTACGAGGCCGGTCTCGGATTCACGGTCAATCTGGAGAAAGGCGACTTCGTGGGACGCGACGCCCTGCTGCGCCGCCGAGAGGAAGGTCCGCGCCAGGTCCTCGTTCCGCTGACGCTGGACGATCAGGGGGACGTCGTTATGGGAACCGAGCCGGTCTACGCCGGCGACGAGCCGGTCGGCTTCGTGACGAGCGCCGCCTACGGCTACTCCATCGGGCGCGGCATCGCCTACGCCTGGCTGCCACCGGGCCATGCCGAGCCCGACACATCCCTCGCGATCGAGTACTTCGGCCGCCGCCTTCCGGCGACGGTACAGCGCGAGCCGCTCTTCGACCCACTAATGGAGCGAATGAGACAGCGACCCGTCCGAACCGATCAGGCACGTCCCAGTGCCCAGCTCATCTCCACCTAGCTGCCCCTTGACCCTCCACCGCCTCCGCCGTAGCGGAGGGCTTTAGCCCGGCCACCGCACGCCCGCAGCGCTTCCCGGTCCACACAACGGTCTACCTGCCCACCGCAAAGGCACCCAAACCTGATAAGCTAAACCAGACTTAGTTCAACGGGATAGGACAATGCGACAGGTCAACATCCACGAGGCGAAGACACATCTTTCGCGGCTCGTCGAGGACGCGGCGCGTGGTGACGAAATCATCATTGCCAGGGCCGGCAAACCGGTAGCACGGCTCGTGTCAATCGACGACAACGCTACTCCGCGGTGCCCTGGTCTCCTGCGGGACAAGATCTGGATTGCGGATGACTTTGACGCTCCGCTCCCCGAGGAGATGTTGGGGTCCTTTCACGGCGCCGCGGGGTGAGGCTGCTGCTCGATACGCACATCCTCCTCTGGTGGCTGCGGGATGATCGCCTCCTTCCGGCTCGCGCCGGTGCTCTGGTCGCCGATCGACGCAATCAGGTATTCGTCAGCCCCATGAGCCTCTGGGAGATTGCAATCAAGGCTCAGCTTGGCAGGCTGGAGGCAAACGTCAACGAGGTGAGCGCCGCCGCGGTACAGAGTGGTCTGGACGAGCTGCCGTTCACGCTGGAGCACGCCGCCGCCGTGGCGGGGCTTCCGCGGCACCACAGCGACCCCTTCGACCGAGCCCTCGTGGCCCAGGCGCTGTCCGAGCCGCTAACCCTGCTGACGCACGATCAGACGCTCAGCGTGTATGGCCGGCACGTCATGCTTGTCTGATGTGGCAGCCACATCCGGATCAGGCGGTCTTGTCCGTGCCCGTCTCGCGTAGCTGGAGCTCTTTGGCCAGCAACTCATCCGGCGGGATATGGCAGCGGTACTGGTTGCCGGCCGGGCCGCGACGCCAGGGCGGCTCCTGCTGCTTGCAGATATCGCCTAGGTAGAGCGGGCAGCGGGTGTGGAAGCGGCAGCCGCTCGGCGGGTCGCTCGGGCTCGGAAGCACGCCGCGCAGCTTCACGCGGGTGCGCGCGCCCTCTGATTCCAGCATCGGCATCGCCGATAGCAGCGACTCGGTATACGGATGGTGCGGAATGTCGAAGACCGCCTCGGCCGGTCCCACCTCCATCAGCCAGCCCAGGTACATAACGCCGATGTAGTCGGCGATGTAGCGCACCACTGCCAGATCGTGCGAGATGAAGACGTAGGAAACGCCGGTCTTCTGCAGATCCACCAGCAGGTTCAGGATCGCCGCCTGTACCGACACATCCAGTGCCGACACCGGTTCGTCGCATAGGACCAGCGACGGCGATCCGGCAAAGGCTCGGGCGATCGAGGCCCGCTGCTTCTGGCCGCCCGACAGAGCGGTTGGCCGCGCGTCGAGGTGTCGCCC
>Ga0070735_10002541_pt1 | contig 16471 bp, 11 predicted proteins | sample Coa_R1_FD_66443 | JGI IMG/M metagenome (GOLD analysis project Ga0070735, IMG submission 66443) | Surface soil microbial communities from Centralia Pennsylvania, which are recovering from an underground coalmine fire - Coalmine... | ecosystem: Environmental > Terrestrial > Soil > Unclassified ... | reverse complement strand
GAGCTGATCACCGGTCGAGCCTCGAGCTGCTGCTCGCGCGTGCAGATCGGGCAGTTGTGCAGAAGGCGGTTGTGGCGGCAGAAAGTCGGCATCGGATCGAGAGGTCCTCATACTTGCACGCCGGCGCGTTCGGGCGTCCCCGCGGCGCCCGAGGACTCGGCGGCCCGGTGCGCGCGGCCGTGAGCCATCACCTCCCGGAAGCTGCGCAGGCGGAAGATCATGACCAGCGCCGCGAACCCGAGCGCGGTCGAGACCCCGGCAGTGGCGATCTGCTGGCCCACCGAGAACGCCGCCACGCCGCTCGCGTGGGCGAAGATCGTGAGCAGCAGCGCCTGCTGCACGCCGGCGCCGCTCGGCGTGAACGGGAACACCGAGGCGACGACCTGCACCCCGAGCACGAGCAGCGCGTTGCGCACTGAGCCTCCGATGTGGAACGCGTCGAGCAGCGCCCAGTACGACGCGAAGCGGGCCACCCAGCTGGCCAGCTGCCAGCTCGCCATCTCGCGCCGGTAGCGCTGCCGATCGCGCAGGATCGTCAGGCCCTGGCGCACCCGCTGCCAGAAGGCGCGCACGCGAGCGGAGAGGAGCGCGAAGGCGACCAGGAAGGCGACCCACACGACGGTCAGGAAGAACAGCGTGAAGCGCATGTTGCCCGCGAAGAAGCTGATGTCGAAGGCCGGCAGCTTCGAGAAGTCGGGCGGCTTGGGGAACACCCCCTGCGTGAACGCGAAGCACATCACGAGCACGCCCATGAACCAGTCGAAGATCACCCCCGTCCACAGCGCCGAGGCGACGGTCGGATAGCTCGAGGGCGGGATCGCCACGCGGGTCAGGAACAGCTGCGCGATGTTCCCCCCGCCGAGAGGCAGCGCGTTGTTGATCGCGTAGCCGACCATGTACGCGCCCCAGACGTCGCGCCAGCGGATCCGCTCCCCCGGATAGGCCGCGCGCAGAGCTCCCCACAGAGCGCGCGAGCGCAGGAGCAGGTAGAGCGAGTACAGCGCCAGGCCGAGGAGCAGCGGCCCCCAGCTCAGGTTCGCCAGCTGCGAGAAGAACGTGCCCGCGTCGTGGAACAGGCGCGAGATCGTCGAGCCGACCGACGCGTGGTGATGCACAGGGGGTGGGGTTACGAGCATCACGCGCCCTGCGACCATCCACACACGGTCGCACACCTGCCACTCGGAGGGGGCTAAAGCGAGACGCCGCAGCGGCCGATCACGGGCTTAAAAGGACCGAGGGGCCCAGATCCATCTGGACCCCCCGGAGAGTCAGGGAAGTGGGGGCGCAGTTCCCTGACCGACAGGGGCGAGTTTCCCCGTCCCAAGCTTCCGTAAACATGAATCGGTCTCGTCCGCGCGTAGCACAGACGGTGCGCCCTCTGGCGGCACAATAGCATGGCCCGCTGAGCCGGTGGGGACTTTCTTGTGCGCGCTAGAACATCGGTCCGCACGCAGTGTGCGGACCCCGATCCGCTAGTCCGCCCGCGTCCCCGGGCCGCTGAAGAAGTCGTCCCCGAGGCGCAGCGTGCCCGCCGCTTCAGCCTCGTGGCGCAGGGTGTTGTCCGGCTCGCCGCTCCACGCCCCGACGGCGAGCATCTCGCGGTCGGCGTCCATCGGGCTGCCGCCGAGGTCGCGGTTGACCACGCGCGCGCACTTGCGGCCCTCGGCGATCGCCGTCACGACCAGGGCCTGGCCGATGCGTGCGTCGCCACAGGCGTAGACCATGTCGGCCGAGGTCCGATATGTCATCTCGGTGCGGATGTTCCCGCGGCGGTCGAGATCGAGCTCGAGCTGGCCGACGAGCCCGTCGTGCTCGGGATGCTCGAAGCCGATCGCGATCAGCACGAGGTCGGCCTCGAGCACGAACTCGCTTCCCGGCACCGGCGTCAGATCGGTCGATGAAGTCCCCGTGACCTGCCGGGCGTACACGTGGCTGACGGCGCCCTCGCGGCCACCGAAGCCGGTCACCTCGGTCCCCCAGCGGCGCTTGCCGCCCTCCTCGAGCGCGTAGGTGTTGACCGTGCGCTTCGGAGGCATCGGCCAGGGATGGCGCGCGTCGCGGCCGTCCGCCGGCAGCGCGGCGTACACGTCGAGCATGATCACGCTGCGCGCGCCCTCCCGGTGGGAGTTCGAGATGCAGTCCATGCCGGTGTCCCCGCCGCCGATCACGATCACTCGCTTGCCGGCGGCGGTGATCTCGCTCCCGGGCGCGGTGGGACGCGCGGGGCGACCCTCCTGCGCGGCCACCCAGCGGTTGCGCTGGTAGAGGTAGTCCATCGCGAAGTGGATGCCCTGAAGCTCGCGCCCGGGGGCCGGCAGGTCACGGGAGACGCGGGAGCCGATCGCGATCACGATCGCGTCGAAGCGCTGCCGGAGCTCCTCGACCGTGACGTCGCGCCCGACGTCGACGTTATAGACGAACTCGATGCCCTCCTGCTCGAGGATCGCCACGCGCCGATCGATGATCCGCTTCTCGAGCTTGGCGTCGGGGACACCGAAGCGCATCAGCCCGCCGGGCGCCTCGTCGCGCTCGAACACGGTCACGGAATGCCCGCCGTGGTTCAGCTCAGCCGCCACCGCCAGGCCGGCCGGCCCGGAGCCGACGACGGCCACGCTCTTGCCGCTCCGGCGCCCCGGCGGCTCCGCCACCACCCAGCCCTCGTCAAAGGCGCGCTCGGCGATCGCCATCTCGATCTGCTCGATCGTCACGGGCTGGTCGTTGATGGCCAGGACACAGGCCGACTCGCACGGGGCCGGGCAGATCCGGCCGGTGAACTCGGGGAAGTTGTTCGTGGCGTGCAGCTGATCGATCGCCTCGCGCCACTTGTCGCGGTAGACGAGGTCGTTCCAGTCGGGGATCAGGTTGCCCAGCGGGCAACCCTCGTGACAGAACGGGATCCCGCAGTCCATGCAGCGCGCGCCCTGGCGGCGCAGCTCCTCGGCCGGCTGCAGATCGAAGTACTGGCGATAGTCGGCCACGCGCTGCGTGGGATCGCGCTTGTCGAAGCCGACCCGATGGATCTTCAGGAACGCACCGAGCTCACCCATGGGGACGGCGGAGGCTAGCAGTGCAGATCGCCGAGGTTTTCCCCTCTCGCGTCCGCAAGGTGGTACGGTCGCGTTGCCGGCCGTGCGGGCCGGGGGCACTCTTTTCCGGCCCGGAGAGCTCGGCTCCGGGCCTTGCCATTTCAACCCCAGGCGGAGCCCCAGCGGCGGTGTGGCAGCCGTCCGCGGTCGACCATAGGTTTCGTGCATGCTCGGAGAGGACCGGTGAGGGGCGGTGCAGCGCGCATTCCGTAGCGCTCCCGCTCTGATCCTGTGCGCGCTGTCGCTGCTCGTCCCGTCGGCGGCGCGGGCCGCGGGGGCCACGGGGTTGTCCCTGAACGCCTCCCCCACGACTGTCCGCGGCGGCCGCGCCGTCGTGCTGAGAGGAGTCCTGCGCGGTGCGCAGGAAGGCGACACGGTGACCGTGTTCGCGCGCCCCTTCCCGTACCGCTCGCGGATGCTCCTGGCCACCGTCACGCCTGCCTCCTCGACCGGCGCCTTCACGCTCAAAGCCATTCCCGATCGCAGCACGCGCTTTCAGGCCGTGGCCATGGTCGCGGGAGCCCGCCTCACGGCCTCCGTCCAGGTCACGGTCCTGGGCCGCGTCGAGATCTTCGCGCGCGCGCTTTCGCTCGGGCGCGCGATGGTCTCGATACTCGCCTTCCGCCCTCGTGACCTGGACTGGGACGGAGCGAGGGCGTGGTGGCGGTTCGAAGCCGGCGGGCGGACGCTCCACCTCGTGACTCTCACCCAGCGGCTCAGCCGCCACGTGACGCTCATCCGGGCGGTCATCGGGCTTCCGGCCGGCCCCTACAGCTGGCACGTGTGCTTCTACGCTCGGGACGACCTCGCCCTCGGCGATCCTGATCGCGCCTCTGACTGTAAGGGCAGGGGGTATTCGGGCACCTCCAGCCTGCCCGCGGGCTTCCCTGGGCCGGGCGCCACCGCGGCCGCCGCGGGCTTCCTGGCCCGGCGCGCGGGTCTTACGGCGTTCGCGGTCATCGACAGCGAGGGACGATTGTCAGGGGTGAACATGCACCTGACGTTCGTGTCGGCCAGCGTCGTCAAGGCGATGCTGCTGGTCGGATATCTGCGGCGCCTCGACGCCCTCGGACAGCACTACGTCGACGCCACCAGCAACTCCTTCCTCTATCCGATGATCAACGTCTCCGACAACGCGGCGGCCACCCGGACATGGTCGTTCGTCGGCGAGTCCGGGCTCTACGCCGTCGCCCGAGCGGCGGGAATGACCGACTTCGCGGACTTCGGCTTCTGGGCCGATGCCCAGATCAGTGCCGCCGACCAGGCCCGCTTCTTCTTCGAGATGGACGCGCTCATCCCGCCCGAGTTCGTCGGCTACGCCCGCACCCTGCTCTCGACCATCGTGGACTACGAGAGCTGGGGCATTCCAGCCGTGGCTCGCCCGCTGGGTTACGCGGTGTTCTTCAAGGGCGGCTGGCGCACGACTGGCCTCGGTCAGCTCGTCCACCAGGTGGCCCGGCTGGAGCGGCCCGGACGCGTGTTCTCGATCGCGGTGATGACCGACGGCGATCCGTCGATGAGCTACGGGATCGCGACGATCGAGGGCGTCAGCGCCCTGTTACTGAGATGAGCCCGTGAGCTGGGCCGCGACTTCAGAGTCGCGCTGCTCGCGCTCGGCCAGCGCCCGGCGGTAGTCGCGCGGCATCACCTTGACGAAGCGCTCGCGGGCCCCCTTCTCCCACGAGGCCAGCAGGTTGCGCGCCACCAGCGAGCCGGTGCGCGCGGCATGCTCCTTGATCAGCTCCTGCACCTCGACCGTATCCCCGGGGGCCAGCTCCTCGAGGTCGACCAGGTCCAGATTGCATCGGCTCTCGAAGCGCCGGTCGACGTCGTAGACATAGGCGATGCCGCCGCTCATCCCGGCGGCGAAGTTGCGCCCGGTGCGCCCGAGCACGACCACCCGCCCGCCGGTCATGTACTCACAGCCGTGGTCGCCCACGCCCTCGACGACCGAATACGCGCCCGAATTCCTGACCGCGAACCGCTCGCCCGCCAGCCCGCGGAAGAACGCCCGCCCCGAGGTGGCGCCGTACAACACCGTGTTCCCGACGATCATGTTCTCCTCGGCCCGGAAGCGCGCCTTCTCGGGCGGCCGGACCACGACGACGCCCCCGGACAGCCCCTTGCCGGTGTAGTCGTTGGTCTCCCCGCGCAGCGTGAAGATCACCCCAGGAGCCAGCCAGGCGGCGAAGCTCTGCCCCGCCGAGCCCGAGAAGCCGATGTCGATCGTGCCCTCGGGCAGGCCGGAGGCCCCGTAGCGACGGGCGATCTCGCCCGAGAGGATCCCGCCCACGGCCCGGTTGACGTTGCGCACCGGCACCGGACCGAGGCGCACGGCCTCGCGGTGCTCGAGCGCGGGCGTGCAGCTGCGCAGGAGCTCCCAGTCGAGCGCGTCGTCGAGCACGGGAACCTGCGCGCGCGTGCGGCGCCGCGGCGTGCCCGGCGGCAGCTCCGGCACGTCGAGGAGGGACCCCAGGTCGACGCGGCGAGCCTTCCAGTGCTCGATCGCTCGGCGCATGTCCAGCAGCTCGGTGCGCCCGACCAGATCGACGAACCGCCTCACCCCCAGTGAGGCCATGATCTCGCGGACCTCCTGGGCCACGAGCATCAGGTAGTTCACGACGTGGTCGGCTGTGCCCTCAAAGCGCCGGCGCAGCTCCGGATCCTGGGTCGCGATCCCCACCGGGCAGGTGTTCAGGTGGCAGACGCGCATCATGATGCAACCCATCGCGATCATGGGTGCGGTCGAGAAGCCGAAGGCGTCGGCGCCGAGCAGCGCCCCCACCACGACATCCCGCCCGGTCCGCATCCCCCCGTCGACCTCGACCGTCACTCGTGAGCGCAGGTCGTTCAGGAGCAGCGTCTGCTGGGTCTCGGCCAGGCCGATCTCCCACGGCACGCCCGCTGACTGCACCGAGGACTGGGGCGAAGCGCCGGTGCCGCCGTCGTGACCGGCGATCGTGATGTAGTCGGCGTTGGCCTTGGCCACGCCGGCGGCAACCGTCCCCACCCCCACTTCCGATACCAGCTTGACCGATACCGACGCGCTCGGGTTGGCGCAGCGCAGGTCGTAGATCAGCTGCTTGAGGTCCTCGATCGAATAGATGTCGTGATGGGGCGGCGGCGAGATCAGCCCCACTCCGGGCGTGGAGTGGCGGATGCGTGCGATGTAGTCGTCGACCTTGTGGCCGGGCAGCTGGCCGCCCTCGCCGGGCTTGGCGCCCTGGGCCATCTTGATCTGGATCTGGTCGCAGTTGACCAGGTAGTCGATCGTCACCCCGAAGCGCCCGGAGGCCACCTGCTTGATCGCCGAGCGGCGCAGGTCGCCGTTGGGGTCGGGCCGGTAGCGCACCGGGTCCTCCCCGCCCTCGCCCGTGTTCGAGCGCCCGCCGATCCGGTTCATCGCGATCGCCAGCGTCTCGTGAGCCTCGCGGCTCAGCGAGCCGAGGCTCATGGCGCCGGTGGTGAAGCGCTTGACGATCTCGGTTGCCGGCTCGACGTCTGCGAGCGGCACGGGCGGTCCCGCCGGCTTCAGCTCCATCAGCCCGCGCAGCAGCGCCTTGCGCACGGCGTCCTCGTTCACCAGCTGGGTGAACTCGCCATAGGTTTGGCGCGGGTCGCCGTTCTGTCCGCGCACCGCATGCTGGAGCTTGGCGATCGAGTCCGGAGTCCAGATGTGGGTCTCGCCGTCGCGGCGCCACTGGAGCACGCCGCCGACGGGCAGGATCTCGCGCGCCGTGCGCGGGTAGGCGCGGTAATGGCGCTCGAGGGCCTCGGTGGAGAGCTCCTCCAGTCCCACGCCGCCGATGCGCGAGGGCGTTCCGGTGAAGTACCTCTCGACGAGCTCCTTGTCCAGCCCGACGGCCTCGAAGATCTGCGCGCCGCAGTAGGACTGCACGGTCGAGATGCCCATTTTCGACATCGTCTTGAGCAGGCCCTTGCCGATCGCCTTGACGATCCGCAGCTCGGCCTCGTCGCGGCCGAGGTCCTCCGGCAGGAGCGAGCGGTCGGCCAGCTCGTCGAGCGACTCGAACATCACGTAGGGGTTGATCGCCGCGGCGCCGTAGCCGATCAGCGTCGCCATGTGGTGGATGTCGCGGGGCTCGCCGGACTCGATCACCATCCCGGTCCTGAGCCGGGTCCCCCGGCGGACCAGGTGGTGGTGGACCGCGGCCACGGCCAGCAGACTTGGCATCGCCACCCGCTCCGGACCGAGATTTCGGTCGGACAGGATCAGGATGTTGGCCCCGTTGTCGACGTAGCGCGCGGCTTCCTCGCACAGCTCGTGCAGGCGCTTCTCCATGCCGTCCGGGCCGTGCTCGACCGGCCAGGTGATGTCGAGCGTGGCGGCGTCGAACACGTCGTGGGAGACCTGCCGGAGCTTCTCGAGCTCGTGGTTGCGCAGGATCGGCTGATCCATGACCAGCTGGTGGGCCTGCTCGGGCGTCTCGGCCAGGAGGTTGGCCTCGGCGCCGACGCAGGCCTGCAGGGAGGTGACGACGGTCTCCCGGATCGGGTCGATCGGGGGGTTGGTGACCTGGGCGAAGAGCTGCTTGAAGTAGGAGAAGAGCGGCGGCTGGCGGTCTGAGAGAACCGCCAGGGCGGAGTCGTTGCCCATGCTCGCCACCGGCTCCTCGCCCTTGGTGGCCATCGGCGCGATCACCAGCCGCAGATCCTCCTGGGTGTAGCCGAACGCCAGCTGCTTGGAGCGCAGGGGCTCGACTCGCGGCGCCCGCGGCTCGCGGTCGGGCAGGTCGTTTATGTGCACCACCGCGCGCTCGTACCACTCGGCGTACGGCTTTCTGCGCGCGACGCGCCGCTTGACCTCCTCGTCCTCGACGATCCGCCCCTCCTCGAGGTCGACCATGAACACCTTGCCGGGAGCGAGGCGGCCCTTGCGCTGGACGTGCTCGGGGGCGACGGTCATCACGCCGGCCTCGGAGGCCAGCACGACGTAGCCCTCGGTGTCCTGGATCCAGCGGCCGGGACGCAGCCCGTTGCGGTCGAGCACCGCACCGGCCACGCGGCCGTCGGTGAACACGACGGCGGCCGGGCCGTCCCAGGGCTCCATCAGGCAGGAGTGGAAGTCGTAGAAGCCCTTGACGTCGGGGTCGAGGTCCTTCCGCGTGCGGTAGGCCTCGGGGATCATCAGCATCACGGCGTGGGCGATCGGGCGCCCGCTCATCACCAGCAGCTCGAGCACGTTGTCGAAGATCGCCGAGTCAGAGCCTCCCTCCTGGACGACGGGGATCACCTTCTTGAAGTCCTCGCCGAACAGCTCCGAGGACAGCTGCGACTCGCGGGCGCGCATCCAGTTGACGTTGCCGCGCAGCGTGTTGATCTCGCCGTTGTGGGCGATCATCCGGTAGGGGTGGGCGAGCTCCCAGCTCGGGAACGTGTTGGTCGAGAAGCGCGAGTGCACGAGCGCCAGGCGCGAGGCCAGGCGCGGGTCGCGCAGATCGGCGTAGTAGCGCGGCAGCTGCGGCGCGGTCAGCATGCCCTTGTAGACGAGCGTCCGGCTGGAGAAGCTCGGCAACGTGAGCTCCGAGCCGGCGGCGCGCTCGATCAGGCGCCGGATCACGTACAGCTTGCGCTCGAACGCGAGCTGGTCGGCGATCTCCTCGGAGGCCTCGACCACGACCTGGCGGATGACCGGCGCAGAGAGCCGCGCGGTCTCGCCGACGTGGCGGTCGTCGACGGGGACGTCGCGCCACCAGATGACGCGCTGGCCCTCGGCCTCGATCGTCCCCTCGATCAGCGCCTCGAGCTGGCCACGACGCTCCGGGTCGGCGGGCAGGAAGCACACGCCGACCCCGTAGCGGCCCGGGGCGGGAAGCTCGACGCCCGACAGCGCCGCCCGGAAGAAGCCGTCGGGAATCTGGATCAGGATGCCGGCGCCGTCGCCGGTGTTCGGGTCCGCGCCCTCGGCGCCCCGGTGCTCGAGGTTCTCGAGCGCGGCGAGGCCCTTCTCGACCACGGCGTGGCTGGCCTCGCCCCACAGCTTGGCCACGAGCGCGATGCCGCACGCGTCATGCTCGTGCGCGGGGTCGTAGAGGCCGCTGGCCCCTGGTGGAGCGGTGTATCGATGCATGGAGGAGGGTGTCCGCCGGCCCCCGGCGCTGGGGCTACGGCGTGGAGAGGAGACTCAAAGAGTACCGGACTAACGCGCCGCTTTAGCCGTGCTCTTGGCGGGCGCGCGCCTGGCCTTTTCAGGCTTGGCGGGCTCCTCGTCGGTGCGCACGGCGGCGAGGCTCGCCTCTAGCGCGGCCATCAGGTCGGGCGCCGCCGCGGGCTCCTCCACCGGTGCGGGTGCCTCGATCGGCTGCCCAGCGGCCTTCGCCTCGATCAGCTCGAGCACGCGGTCGCGGTACTCGTCGCGGAACTTCGACGGCTCGAACTCGGCCGAGAGCGAGGCGATCAGCTGCTCGGCCATGCGCAGCTCGCGCTCGGAGGCGGCGGCTTCCGCGATCGCGTCGAGCTCGTCCAGGCGGTCGGACGGCAGCACCTCGTCGCCGAACAGCATCGTCGTGAGCGCCAGCACGTCGCCGGTGGGCCGCAGCGCGCACAGCTGTTGCTTTGAGCGGATGACCACGCGCCCCAGGCCGACCTTGCCCGCCTGGCGCATCGCGTCGAGCAGCAGCCGGTAGGCCTTGGCGCCGCCGGCCGTGGGCGCCAGGTAGTAGCTGTGGTCGTAGTAGATCGGGTCGATCTCGGAGAGGTCGACGAACTCCTCGATGTCGATCGTGCGCGTAGCCTGCGGGTCGAGCGCCTCGAGCTCCTCGGGCTCGATCATCACGTAGCGGTCGGGCGAGAGCTCGTAGCCCTTGACGATGTCCTCGTAGGCCACCTCTTCGCCGGTGCTCGAATCGACCCGCTTCTGCTTGATTCGCGCCCCGGTCTTGGCCGAGAGCTGGTGGAAGCGCACCGTCTTCGGCGAGGTGGCCGTATAGAGCTTCACGGGCACGTTGACGAGCCCGAAGCTGATGGCTCCTGACCAGATCGCGCGTGCCATGGTCAGGTTTGTATAGCGGACGCGGGAGGCGTGCAAGGTTTCTTGCCGTAGAACAGGTACGTCTCGACCTCGTGCTCCTCCACCCGGCCGGCCACCTGCTCGACCCCGAGATCGCTCAGACCGGACTGCTGGATGAACACGGGGAGCATCAGCCCGTATTCCAGCGCGCGCTGGGACGCAGGCGCGCCGCCCGCGACCCTGTAGCGAACCTCGCTGATCAGCACGACGCCGCCCGGCCGGGTGACCCGCACCATCTCGGCCAGCGCCCGCTGCGGATCGCCCACGTGCTGCAGCGTGCGATCGCAGCGGCAGGCGTCGAAGGTGTCGTCATCGAAGGGCAGGGCGCACGCGTCGGCCAGCAGGACCTCGGGGCTGGCAGGGCTCGAGTCCACCCCCACGACCCGCCCCCCAGGCGAGACGAGCTCGGCCAGCGCGCGCAGGTCGTCACCGGCGCCGGCGCCCACGTCGAGAACGCTCTGACCGGGACCGATCGCCAGGAGCTCGTAGGAGCGCCGCTTGCCGGCGCGCACCGGTTCGAGCTCGGCCACAGCTCGAAGCCACTCTGCATCCCACATCGCACAACAGGCTATTGGGAGGGCCGCATGCGGCCCTCCCCGACCGGCGCATGCGCCGGTCGGCGGGGGCGTGCATGCACGCCCCCGGACTACCTATTGACCAGTGACATGTCGGGGTAGCGGTCACCGACCGCGGTCAGGTCCTCGAGCGCGCGGAGGTCCTGCGTCGAGAGCTCGACCTCGGTGGCCTGGACGTTCTCCTCGAGGTAGCGCAGGCGCTTGGTGCCCGGGATCGGCACGACATCCTGCCCACGATGAAGCACCCATGCCAGCGCGATCTGGCCCGGGGTGCAGTCGTGCTCCGCGGCCAGGCTCCTAACTCGCGCGACGAGCTCGAGGTTGCGCTTGAGGTTCTCGGATTGGAAGCGCGGGTTGTGGCGGCGGAAGTCGCCGGGGTCGAGGTCCTCGGTCGTGGTGATCCGCCCGGTCAGGAAGCCGCGCCCGAGCGGGCTGTAGGCCACGAGCCCGATGCCGAGCTCGCGGATCGCCGGCAGCACCTCCTCCTCGATGTCGCGGCTCCACAGCGAGTACTCGCTCTGCAGCGCTGAGACCGGGTGCACCGCGTGCGCGCGCTGGATCGTCTCGGCCGACGCCTCGGAGAGGCCGAGGTAGCGGACCTTGCCCTCCTCGACCAGCTCGGCCATCGCCCCGACCGTCTCCTCGATCGGCACGTCGAGGTCGACGCGGTGCTGGTAGTAGAGGTCGATGTGATCGACCGCCAGGCGCCTGAGTGACGCCTCGCAGGCCCTGCGGACGTACTCGGGACGGCCGTTTATGGAGCGGCTCGTCGGGTTGTTCGGGTCGCGGACGATCCCGAACTTGGTGGCCAGCACGACCTCTTCGCGGCGATCCGCGATCGCCCGGCCGACGAGCAGCTCGTTCTGCCCCAAGCCGTACATGTCGGCCGTGTCCAGCATCCTCACGCCGAGATCCAGCGCCCGCCGGATCGTCGCGATCGACTCCGCCTCGTCACCGGTTCCGTAGAACTCGGACATCCCCATGCAGCCAAGGCCCTCGGCGGAGGCGTGGAGGCCCTGCTGACCAAGCGCACGTTGTTCCATGCCCCTCACTGTCTCACACGGGCGCGGGCGCGTACGTTCTATTGCTGTGTCGCTTCCCCCCTTCCAGGCGCTGCTCGACGCCCATGGCCGTGACGTGCACCGCTTCCTCGTGGCGACGGTCGGGCGGGTCGACGCCGATGACTGCTTCCAGGAGACCTGGCTGGCGGCCCTGCGCGCCTACCCGCGCCTGCGGGACACATCGAACCTGCGGGCGTGGGTCATGAAGGTCGCGCACTCCAAGGCGATGGATCACCTGCGGGCGAGGCAGCGCGCGCCGGTGGCGGTCGCCGAGGTGTTCGAGGGGGCGGCTGTCGACGCGCGCCGCGACCTCGACACCCCCGATGGCGTCTGGGAGCGAGTCGCCGAGCTGCCCTCGAAGCAGCGCGCGGCAGTCGCCCTGCGCTTCCTCGTCGACGCCGGCTACCCGGAGATCGCCGCCGCGATGGAGACGAGCGAGGACGCCGCCCGGCGCAACGTCCACGAGGGCCTGAAGAGACTGCGAAAGGAACTGGCATGACCATGGACTTGGAGCGAGCGCTGCGGGCCGGCGCCGGATTCGACGCGCCGGTGCCCGAGGTGTGGCCGGCGGCCGAGGCGGCTGGGCTGCTCGACGTCGCCTACGCCACGCTCGACTCGCCGGTGGGCGAGCTGCTGCTCGCGGCCACGCCACGCGGGCTGGTCTGCGTGGGCTATGACGGCGAGGATGCGCTCTCGCGCCTGGCTGCCCGGGTCTCGCCGCGCGTGCTGTCAGCTCCCCGCAAGCTCGACCCCGTGCGCCGCGAGCTCGACGAGTACTTCGCCGGGCGGCGCAGGCGGTTCGACTTTCAGCTCGACTGGGCGCTGGCCCGGGGCGAGTTCGGACGCCGAGTTCTGAAGGCCACGGCACAGGTGCCGTTCGGCTCGGTCGCCAGCTACCGCTCGGTCGCCGAAGCCGCGGGTTCGCCGCGGGCCGTCCGAGCTGCCGGCAACGCACTCGGAGGCAACCCCCTCCCGATCGTCGTCCCCTGCCACCGGATCGTCCGCACCGGCGGCGCCCTCGGCGGCTACACGGGCGGGCTCGAGCGCAAGCTCAAGCTGCTCGCGCTCGAGGGCGCGCTCTGAGACCCTGATCCCCCAACAAGGGCAAGGCGCAGGCGGATCCCCGTCTGCCCGCTTCCCTCGTATGTCCTCTCCGCGCCGTCGGGCTCCAACCCGAACCGTGCGTAGAAGGCCCGCGCCGGATGGTTCTCGGGGTCGGCATCGTCATCACGGCTCGGCATGGCAACCGCGCAGAAGCCGACGATGGCGCCGCCGTCCGTGGCGACGAGAACATCGGGGTCTCGCTCGCCGGCCAGCACGTCGCGCCAGAAGGCCTCCCGGCGGGTGACCGACTGCGCCGCAAGCAGCTCGTCCGGGATCAACCGTCGATAGGCAACCCGCCAGGCGTGGAAGGTCGCCCCGCTCGAGGCCGCGGAACGTCAAAGCCTGGGGTATTTCTGGACCTAGGTCGAAGTTATCTCCCAACCTAGGTGCGCAATCTCACACACTCCGCGCACGCGTGCGGGGATAACCGGGCCATGAGCCGGCGCGAGCTGCTGAGACAACTGCCGCCGGGGCCGCGGACGCCGTCGCTGCTCAACCTGGTCGGGCTGTGGAAGCGCCCGACGGCGTGCCTGGAGCGGCTCCGTCCGTATGGCAAGCGCGCGACGATCAGCGTCCCGTTCCAGCCGCCGTTCGTCGTCCTCTGGGATCCGGACGAGCTCAAGGAGCTATTCACGGCCTCTCCTGAGACGGTGCATCCCGGCGAGGGCGCGCGGATCCTCGAGCCGATCCTCGGCAGCCACTCGGTGATCCTGCTCGACGAGGGCGAGCACCTCCAGCAGCGCAAGCTGATGCTCCCGGCCTTCCACGGCGAGAAGATGCAGCGCCTCACCGGCCTGATGACCGAGCTGACCGGGCGTGAGCTCGACTCGTGGCCGGTCGGCGGCCCGTTCGCGCTTCACCCCCGACTGCAGCGCCTCACGCTCGAGATCATCCTGCGCGCCGTGTTCGGGCTCGAGCAGGGGCCTCGGCTCGACGACCTGCGCGAGACGGTGACCGAGCTGCTCGAGTTCGCCGAGAGCCCGGTCTCGATCCTGCCCGGCCATATCCAGAACCTGGTCGGGCGCTTCGGTCACTTCCGGCGCTTCGACGAGCTGGCCGCCCGCGTCACCGGGCTGATCTTCGAGCAGATCGCGGAGCGCAGGGCGGCCGGAGACGGAACGCACGACGACGTGCTGGCGATGCTGCTGCAGGCCCGGCACGAGGACCAGAGCCCGATGTCCGACGAGGAGGTCCGCGACGAGCTGATGACCGCGCTCGTCGCCGGCCACGAGACCACGGCCTCGCAGCTGGCCTGGGCGTTCGAGCTGCTGGCCCGCCATCCGCAGATCGCCGAGCGTGTCAGGGACGGCGACGAGGAGTACCTGATGGCGACGATCCACGAGATCATGCGCTGCCGTCCGGTGCTGCCGAACGCCGAGCCGCGGCTGACCAAGCAGCCGATCGAGATCGGCGGCGTGCGCTATCCAGCCGGCGTCATGCTGCTGGCCAGCATCTACCTGGTCCACCACGACCCGGAGATCTACCCCGAGCCGTACGCGTTCCGGCCCGAGCGCTTCCTCGGCAAGCAGCCCGGCACGTATACCTGGCTGCCGTTCGGGGGCGGCCGTCGCCGCTGCCTGGGGGCTAGCTTCGCGATGCAGGAGATGAAGATCGTGCTGCGCGAGGTGCTCGGGCGCTTCGCGCTCTCACCGGCGAGCGCCGAGCCCGAGGTCACGGGCCGGCGGAGCATCACCTACAGCCCGTCGGGCGGAGCCACGCTCGTCCTGCGACCGTGGGTGAGAACTCCGCCGGAGGTCCTCGTCCCGGCAGCCTGACCCCGCGCGGCTTGTATGAACCCGCACGCGGGTATCGTGCGGGCGTGGACATACTCCGTCCGGTTCGGGCTTTCGATCGCTTCCAGCAGCGACGCCGCTGGCTGGCCCTGCCGGTGGCGGTCCTCAAGAAGTTCGGCGACGACCAAGCGGGGAGCCTGGCCGCGCTGGTGGCCTACTACGCCTTCTTCGCGCTGTTCCCGCTGCTGCTGGTCATGACCACGATCCTCGGCTTCGTGCTCCAGGGCGACCCCGGCGCCCAGAGCGCGGTCGAGAACTCGGTGCTCGGTCAGTTCCCGGTGATCGGGACACAGATCCACCTGCACGCGCTCAGCGGCCGGGTGAGCGCGCTCGTCATCGGCCTGATCGCCTCGCTCTGGGGGAGCCTCGGCGTGACCAACGCCGCGCAGAATGCCTTCGACCGCGTCTGGGCGGTTCCGTTCAAGGACCGGCCGGACTTCCTGAAGTCCCGGCTGCGGGGGCTCGCCGTCCTCGGCGCGGTCGGCCTGCTGTTCGTCATCTCGACCGCGATCACGGGGGTCGTGTCCGGGCTCGGGGGCGTGGCCTGGAAGATCGGCGGGATCGTGCTCTCGCTGGTCGTCAACTTCGGCATCTTCCTGGTCGCCTTCCGGTTCCTGACCGCGGCCAGCGTGGCCACCCGGTGCCTGCGGCTCGGGGTGGCGGTGGCGGCAGTGTTCTGGGAGATCCTCCAGTTCGTCGGGGGCATCTACATCAACCACGTCTACCGCCACGCCAGCCAGACGTACTCGCAGTTCGCCCTCGTGATCGCACTGATCGTGTGGCTGCACCTGGGGGCCCAGATGACGCTGTATGCCGCGGAGATCAACGTCGTGGTCAACCGCAGGCTGTGGCCGCGCAGCCTGCTCGGCCCGCCGGCCGTCACCGCCGACGAGGAGGCGCTGACCGCGCTGGCCAAGGTCGAGGAGCGCCACGACACCGAGCGGGTCGAGGTTGAGTTCGAGCACCCGAGCGTCAGAACAGCTGATCCGGGCGCGAGCGGCGCGTGAGCGCCGGCGGCCACGAGCACAGGCCGCCCTCGGCCGGGCACCCGGCGCACAGGCCCCTGTGGGGCTCGGCGGCGACGTCGAACTCGCGCCGGGCGATCCGGTCGGTCAGCGCGCGCAGGCGCGCCTCGAGCTGCGGCACGTCGGCAGCGGTGAACGAAACCGTGACCGGCGCGTCCGGGCGCTCTAGGAACACGTGCGCGACCTCCACCCGGTTCGCGCCGCCGAGCATCACGGCCAGCGCGTAGATCACCTGCTGAAGGGCGTAGTCGCGCTCGACGATGGCGGCCGGGTCCCCGTCGGCGAGACGATCGCTCTTATAGTCGAGGACGAGCATCTGGTCACGCTCGCGGCCCACGACGTCGAGCACGCCCGAGATCAGGATCTCATCTCCGAGCAGGAACGAGAAGCGCTGCTCGCGCCGGACCTGCGTAGCGGTCGCCAGGCGGGCGCACAGCCCGGAGGCGGCGAATCCGCGGACGAGCCCGGCGAGCTCGTCGGCCTCGGCTTCGCCGGCGGCGGTCAGACCGTGCGTTCGGCAGACGGCCGCGATCGCGTCAGCGGAGACGTCGAGCGGGCGGCGGAAGTCGAGCTGCTCGAGCAGGGCATGCAGGAGCACCCCCCGCTCGGTCGCGGGACGCCCGGAGAGGATCGCGGGCTCCGCCTCGACCGGCGGTATCCCCAGCACCCGCTCGACGTAGAACCGGTAGCCGCAGCGGCGGTAAAGCGTGAGCGCGGAATAGCTGAGCGCCGGGACGCTCGCGGGCGTGGCCGGGCGCGCGGACACGCCGGACGTGGACGGGGGCGCGGGTGCGGGC
>Ga0070735_10002540_pt1 | contig 16474 bp, 13 predicted proteins | sample Coa_R1_FD_66443 | JGI IMG/M metagenome (GOLD analysis project Ga0070735, IMG submission 66443) | Surface soil microbial communities from Centralia Pennsylvania, which are recovering from an underground coalmine fire - Coalmine... | ecosystem: Environmental > Terrestrial > Soil > Unclassified ... | reverse complement strand
TGGGCACGCCGGCGTTCATGGCGCCCGAGCAGGCGCTCGCCCGCTGGGACGAGGTGGACGGGCGGACGGACCTCTGGGCCGTCGGCGCGACGATGTTCACGCTGCTCAGCGGGCGGCACGTGCACGAGGCGGACTCGAGCCAGGAGCAGCTCGTGAAGAGCGCCACGGTGCCAGCCATCTCGGTCGCGACCGCGGCGTCCAACGTGCCGCCGGAGGTGACCGCCATCGTCGATCGCGCGCTCTCGTTCGACCGTGCGAAGCGATGGCAGGACGCACGGGAGATGCAGCAGGCGGTACGACGTGCGCTCGCAGGCATTCCAGGGTGGGAGCCGAGCGCGGCGTCGGGCCGGCGAACGGCGACGACCCTGATGAGCCCACAGGGGGAGGCTCGAGGGGCCCATCCGGTCGCGCCGACCGTCATCGACGCAGGCGCCGCCTCGGCGTCGTCGGCTTGGGTGCGCGAACGCGAGGCCCGCGTCGCCGAATCCTCGCGGCTGCGGGGAACCGTGACGGACCTGCAGCAGCGTTTGGCCGCCGCGAAGAAGCGATCGACCGACGCCGAAGCGGAGCTCGAGGCCGGGCGCGCCGAGCGCGCCTCGATGGAGAGCTGGTTCAAGCGCCAGGTGGGGACGCGCACCGCGGCGGTCGAGGCCGCGCGCACGCAGGTCCGGGGACGCTTGGTGACGATCGCGCGCAAGGCCATCGCGGACCGCGGCACCTTCGGGCTCGACTTCGATCCGGCGAGGGCCCAGATCGCCAAGCTCGACCGCGCGGCCCAGGCGGCCGCGCGCGACGTGCAGGTCCACGAGGCGGCGCTCGAGGCGTACGACGTCCGGTCGCTGCGCATGGGCGTCGTCCTCTTGGGGGTCGCCGCGGTGGTGGCGCTGGCGCTGCTCGTGGCGCCGATCGTCTGGCGCGCCACGCGGGTCGTGGAGCCGCCCCTCCCCACGACGTCGCAGCCCCACAAGTGATCGTCCGCTTCTTGGGCGGCGGCCCGCTACGTCCCGAGTGCCTCGGCGGCGGCCGCGTCGTCGATTGCGCCCGCCTCGAGGAGAGCCGCGACCGCCATCGGGAACGTCTGCATCCCGTAGGGGTGGGTCCCTTTCTCGATGAGCGACTTGATGGGAGGGTTGTTCTCGGGGCGTCGGATGCTCTCGCGGATCGACTGCGACGCGACCAGGACCTCGGCCGCCAGAGCGACGCCTTCGCCATCCGCCCGGGGGAGCAGCCGCTGGGCGATGATGCCCTGAAGGCAGCTCGCGATCCGAAAGCGGTTCTCACCCGGGTCCCCGGACATCAGCGCGAGCATGCGGTTGATCGTCCGGATGGTGTCCGTCGTGTGGAGGGTCGCGAGCACGAGGTGCCCAGTCTCGGCCGCCTTGAGCGCGATCTCCATCGTCTCCTCGTCGCGGATCTCGCCGACGAAGATGACGTCCGGGTCCTGCCGCAGCGCCGCGCGCAGCGCGGACGCGAAGCTCGCAGTATCGAGCCCGACCTCTCGCTGGCTGATGCTCGACAGCTGGTCGCGGTGAATGAACTCGATCGGATCCTCGACGGTGACGACGTGGAGCGCACGGGTGGAGTTCAGATACGAGATCATCGCCGCGATCGACGTGCTCTTGCCGTTGCCCGCCGCGCCGACGACGAGGACCATGCCGTTCTGGCGCTCGGCGAGCTCGCGGGCCACGGGCATGGGCAGACCCAGGCTCTCCATCGAAGGGATGTCGGTCGGGATGAACCGCATGACGCAGGCGAGGCTGCCGCGTTGCCGGTAGACGTTGACTCGGAAGCGCCCGATGTTCGGCGCGTGGTACGAGGTATCGTACTCTTTGAGGTCGTCGAGCCGTGCGAGGACGTCCGGGTTCGTGATCACGTGGCGGGCGACCGACGTCGTGTCCTCGGCGGTGATCTTGTCCGTTCGAAAATAGATCATGTCGCCGCGGATGCGCGCTCCGGGAGGCTGCCCCACTTTGAGGTGCACGTCGCTCGCCTTTCCGGCGACCGCCTTGGCGAGCAGCGTCCGGAGGAAGTTCTCGTCCGCGTAGGGGCTGGGCACGACGGATCGAGGTTAGCAGGGGTCTCCGTCAGTGGCGCTCGAGCACCCCGATGTACGGTAGGTTCCGGAAGCTCTCACCCACGTCAAGGCCGTAGCCCACCACGAAGCGGTCCTCGATCGTGAAGCCTACGTAGTCGAGCGGCACCGGCACGCGCGCGCGAGAAGGCTTGTGCAGCAGCGCGCAGACTCGCACGCTGGCCGGTGCACGGGTGCGCAAGAGGTCGATGAGATGGGCGACGGTCAGGCCGGTGTCGACGATGTCCTCGACCAGGATCACCTGCTCGTTGCCGATCGCGCGCGACAAGTCCTGCGTGATCTGAACCACCCCGCTCGACTCCGTCCCCTCCCCGTACGAGCGCACGCCGAGGAAGTCGACCCTCAGAGGCAGGTCGACGGCGCGCACCAGGTCCGCGGCGAACACGAAGCTTCCCTTGAGAACGCAGACGAACACCGGGCTCGTGCCCGCGTAGTCCTCGGCGATTCGCTGGCCGAGCTCGCGCACGCGGTCGGCGATTTGTGTCGCGGAGAACATCACGGCTGGCCGCTCGCTCATGCGGGGCAAGGATACGGCCATTGGGCCCGCGTTGGGTGTAGCGTCCGAACTCTCGCTTCGCTCGAGCGTGCGGACGGGCGTTCGGTGTAGCGTCCGAACTCTCGCTTCGCTCGAGCGTGCGGACGCTCGTTTCACTCGCGTGCGCATGCCTGGACCGCCAGCTCCCGGCCGTCGGTCGTCACGACGACGGCCCCGTCCCTATCCGTTCGCCAGACGCGGGCGCCGGTCGCCGCCAGGGCGCGCAGCGCCTCCGGGTGGGGATGGCCGAACCGGTTTCGGCGCCCGACCGAGACGACGGCGTCCGACGGCGCTACCGCGGCCAGGAACGGGGCCGAGGAGGACGTGCGGCTGCCGTGATGCCCGACCTTCAGCACGTCGGCCTTCAGACGGGCACGGCTACCGTCGAGGAGCAAGGCCTCCTCTTCCCGCTCGGCGTCACCGACGAGCATGATGGCGCGATCCCCGTAGCCTATCCGGAGGACGAACGAGTTGTCGTTCGGACCGCGATCGGAGGAGAACGACGGGCAAGGAGCCAGCACTTCGACGCGGGCGCCCCCCACGAAACGCTCGCCGCAGAGCGAGTCCGGGCGCGCGATCGGCACGCCTCTTGACCGCAGGCTCTGGAGAAGTGACCGATACCCGCCCCCCACGCCCTCGGCCTCTCCCTGGGCGGTGTCCCACAGCGCGCCGGGCGGCGCCGCGTCGAGCGCCGCGCCCAGCCCGCCGAAGTGATCCGGGTGAGGGTGCGTCAGGACGGCCACCACGAGCGTCGAGCGACGCCTGGCGCGAAGCTCGGGGACGAGGACCCGAGCGCCGACGTCGATGGGGCTGCCGACCAGACCGCCGCCGTCGACGAGCATCGCCGTGCCGTCGGGAAGATCGACGATCGCCGAGTCCCCCTGGCCGACGTCGAGGAAGGTCGCGCGCAAGATCCCGTGGGGAGCTCCGGCCGCGCGCGCGTCGCGCTCGAGGATCGCGAGCACCCCCCCGAGCGCCACGAGCACGCCCCACCGCCACCGCTCGCGGAGCGCCGCGACGATCAGCGCCACCGTGAGGGTCACGAGCTGCCACGACGTGGGGGGAGGCACCTCCACCGAGAGGGCCGAAGCCGAGAAGACCCGAGCGATCGCCCGCACCCCGGCGAGCGCGCCGGCGGCCGTCACCGCGCAGCCCCGCTCGGCCGCAGGCCAGCCGGCCAAGAGGGCGTGCGCGAGACAAAGGGGAAGCGCCGCCGCTTCGCCGAGGGGGACGGCCAGGACGTTGGCGATGGCGCCGCCCAGCGGCAATGTGGGCGCCACCCGGGCGAGGATCGGGATGCAAGGCGCCGACGCCGCCAGCGTCGTGACAACCGCGCGGACGGCGGGCGCCGCCCAGGGAGGGCCGCTTGGTTCGATCGACCGCGCGAACGTCAGCAACCCCGCGGTGGCGGCCGCCGAGAGGAGAAACGACAGGTCGTAGGCGCAGAGCGGGTCGATGGCTCCCATCGCGAGGAGCGAGACGCCGAAGGCCCGCGCGGCGTCCGTCCTCCGCCCGATGGCGCGCGCAAAGAGGACGGCCGTGGCCATCCACGCCGCCCGGACGGTCGACCCGCCGGCACCGGCGAAGTCCGCGTACACCCACGCCACCGGGACCGCGGTCGCCGCGACCAAACGGCCGACGTCGATCCGCCCCGCGCACCACTCGATGCGTTGGAACAGCGCACCGAGCGCGTTGACGGCCACCGCGAGGACCAGGACGAGGTGCATGCCCGACACGGCCAAGAGGTGCGAGAGGCCGCTCGCCCGAAAGCTCCGATCCTCCTCGGGGGAGAGGTCGCTCTCTCCGAGCACGAGCGCTCGGGCCATCGGGCCCGCGTCGAGCGGGAACGTCGCGTCGATCCGAGCACGAACGCGGCTGCGCGCGCGATCGATCCAGGCGAAGGCTCCGGTGGCGCGGCGAACGAGGTGAACGTCGAGGGCCCCACCCGAGCGCGTAACCCCCCGTCGCGCGTCGGCCGGACGCGGATCGCCGCCCGCCGGGTTCCAGAATCGCTGGGGCGGAGCGAGGGTGGCCACGACGTCGACTTCGTCGCCGCGGGCCAGATCTTCTGGCCCGCCGTACAGCGTGGCGTCGCCCGTCCAGGCCGCACCTGCGCCGTCGCAGCGCGCCTCGGAAAGGTGAGCGTCCCACCGTGGAGCGCCGCGGACCCGGACCGGCGAGGAAAGGACGCGCGCTCGACTCGAGCAACGGGACGGTTCGGCGATGACGGCGTCGGCCACGGCGCGCGCAGCCTCGTGGCGGGCGACCGCGTCCCGCGCCCGCAGGAGCCCGAGGGCGCAAGCAAAGAACGCGAGGGCGGCGACGGGCGCGCGCAGGCGCCGCGCGACGGCGAGGAGGCCGCACGCCGCGAGCGCGGTCACGCCCACCTCGGCGGGAGAGACGAGCGCGACTCCCCCGGCGACGAGGCCTGCGCCTGCCATGAGCGCCGCGTCGATCGGCTCCGGATGGGCGCGCCCGTCGTGCACGAGGCGGACCCTCGCACGAGACGTGCCGCGCGGCTCGATGCGCCGCAGCGCCCCCGGATGCAGGCGTCGCCGACGGCCCCTTGGCCGCGGCCGTCGCGGCCTGTCCCACCCCGAGTCGCGCCTCCATAGCCTCTCCACACGGAGTCGTTTCGCGTTTCGCCGCGTGGCCTTACTCTCGATGGGGGGTGCTTCGCTCATGCCCCGTGTCGGGCCCCTCGTCCCATGAGCCAACGATTCATCCGCTGCGTGCACTGCGGAATGCCCCACGAGGCGCTCCGGGCGAACTGCCCGACGACCGGGAACCCCATCCCTCGCCCCCGCGACAGCAGCTCGCGCGAGCCCCGCGCGTCGGCCGCGGACGCCGAGGCCCTGCGGCCCACGCCCCGCTCGCTGCCGGCCGTGCCAGCCGCACCGTCGACGGCCATGGAGGCGGACCGATTCGCGCCCGCGCGCCTCGTCGGACGGACGCTGGGAGGGCGCTACGCGATACGGCGGATCCTCGGCGAGGGCGGAATGGGCACAGTCTACGAAGGCGAATGCGTGCCGATCGGCCGTTCGGTGGCCGTCAAGGTGCTGCATCCGCGGCAGGCGCTGAAGACGGACGCGGTCCACCGCTTCCGGCGCGAGGCCCGGGCCGCGGCCGCCATCGGCCACCCGAACATCTGTGAGGTCTACGACTTCGGGACCCACACGGACGGGAGTCCATATCTCGTCATGGAGTTACTTATGGGCGAGACGCTCGCGGATCGGATCGCCTGCGAAGGAGGCCTCCCGTTCGACGAGGTCGTCGAAATCCTCATCCAGGTGCTCTCGGGCCTGATCGCGGCGCACGAGAAGGGCATCGTGCACCGCGACATCAAGCCGGAGAACGTGTTTCTCTCGAGGCGCCCGGGCCAGGGCGTCCTCGTGAAGCTCCTCGACTTCGGCGTTTCTAAGATGGTCTCGCCGCTCTTTCAACCAGAGGACACGGAGCTCACCCGCGCGGGGATGGTGATGGGAACGCCCTACTACTTGTCGCCCGAGCAGGCTCGTGGCGACCGGGACCTCGACGGCCGGGTGGACCTCTTTGCGTGCGGCGTCATCCTCTACGAGGCGCTCACCGGCTTCCGCCCCTTCGGAGCGCCCAACTACAACTCTTTGCTCATCAAAATCCTGTCCGCGGAGCCGCTCCCGGCCCGAATCCGCCGGCCCGCTCTGCCGGACGCGATCGACTCCATCCTCACGAAGGCCATGGCCAAGGACCGGGAGGGCCGGTACATCTCGGCGCTCGCCTTCCAGCGCGAACTCAGGTCGTTGCGCGAGCGGCAGCCCGTAGGCGCGGCGAATGTCGGCGCCGAAGACGTGAGTGCGCGCTCCTACCCCTCGACGACGCCCTGTGGACCCCCGTCCACGGATTCGCTCGAGATCCCGATCGCGGTGGCCAGCGAGGCGGCGCTCTACCAGGACGACGCCGACGACGCGCCCGACCCGACCGAGCCTTCGCGGCGGATCCCCGAGCATGACCTGAACGCACCTGGCGACGAGCACGACCCGGCGGGCGACGAGCCCACCGTGCGCATGCCGCATCTCTGATCCAGGCGGCGCTTGGATATGTCGGAGAACGATTTATATTGCGGCCGATGCACGGAGAATCGAGCGCCGAAAACGACCCGCGCGAAGGCAGCAAGGCGGACCCCGAGGGTGTGGAGGGCGTCCCGAGCAGCCGTCGCGCCCCCCCGGCCACGGCAGCGGCGGAGACGGTGGACCCGCTTGCGGAGGCCCTGGCCGAGCTCCAGCGCGTGAAGGAGACCTTGCTCCGCACGGCCGCGGACTTCGACAATTTCCGCAAGCGGACGCGGCGCGAGCTCGAAGAGGCACGCCGCAACGGACGGGAGGACCTGCTGCGGGCGCTCCTCCCCGTGTTCGACAACCTCGAGCGCGCCATCCAGAGCGCCCTCCGGTCCACCGACATCAAGGCCATGGCTGAAGGACTAACCATGGTGCAGCGTCAGTTCGTGGACGCGCTCGGCCGCGAGGGCATCTCGCGGGTCTCGACCGTTGGCCGGCCCTTCGACCCGAGCGTCCACGAAGCCATCCAGCAGGTGGGGACCGACGAGCACCCGCCGGGCACCGTCATCGCCGAGGTGCAACCCGGCTATATGCAGGGAGAACGCTTGATGCGAGCCGCCATGGTCGTCGTCGCCCGGCCGAAGTCCGACGACGGCGCGGAGGGCGACCAGCCGACGGCGGCGAACTGACGTCACGGGGCGGGAGATGGGAAAGATCATCGGGATCGATCTCGGAACGACGAACTCGTGCGTCGCCATCGCCGAGACGGCGCCGACCGGTAAGATCGAGGTTCGGATCATCCCCAACGCCGAGGGCGCGCGGACCACTCCGTCGGTCGTCGGCTTCACCACGGGCGGCGAACGATTGGTGGGTCAGGCGGCGAAGCGGCAAGCCGTGACCAACGCAAGCAACACGGTCTACGCGGTCAAGCGGCTGATGGGGCAGAAGTTCAAGAACCCCGACGTCCAGAAGCAGGTGCAGACCGTCCCCTACAAGGCGTTCGAGGCGCCGAATGGCGACGCGTGGATCCAGGTCGCGGGCCACGACATGTCTCCCCCGGAGGTGAGCGCCGTCATCTTGACGAAGATGCGCGAAGTCGCCGAGGCGTTCCTCGGCGAGGGCATCTCCGAAGCGGTCGTGACGGTCCCCGCTTATTTCGACGACGCGCAACGGCAGGCGACCAAGGACGCGGGCAAGATCGCCGGGCTCGACGTGAAGCGAATCATCAACGAGCCGACGGCGGCGGCCCTGGCCTACGGACTCGAGAAGAAGGACACCGAGCGCGTCGCCGTCTACGACCTCGGCGGCGGTACGTTCGACATCTCGATCCTCGAGATACGCGACGGCGTTTTCAGCGTGCGCTCGACCAACGGCGACACGCGGCTAGGGGGCGAGGACTTCGACCGGCGGATCCTCGAGAGCCTGGCCGACTCGTTCGCGAAGGACCACCAGATTGACCTGCGCCAGGACAAGATGGCGCTCCAGCGCCTGAAAGAGGCGGCAGAGAAGGCCAAGCAGGAGCTCTCGTCGTCGATCGAGACCGAGATCAACCTGCCGTTCATCGGCCAGAGCCTCGCGGGCGAGCCTCTCCACATAGTCAAGACCCTCACGAGGGCGGAGCTCGAGTTGATGACGAGCGACCTCGTCGAGCGGACGCTCGTGCCCTGCGAGAAGGCGCTCACCGACGCGAAGCTCGGCATCGCCGACATCCACAACGTCATCCTCGTCGGGGGAATGACGCGAATGCCCCTCGTCCAGAGGACCGTGAAGCAGTTCTTCGGGAGAGATCCTCACAAGGGCGTCAACCCCGACGAGGTCGTCGCAGCGGGCGCCGCGCTGCAAGGGGCGGCGCTCGGGGACGACAAGGTGGAGGTCCTGCTCCTCGACGTGACCCCCCTCTCGCTCGGGGTCGAGACAGGGGGCGGCGTGTTCACCCACCTCATTCCGCGAAACACGACCATCCCGACGGAAAAGAGCGAGGTCTTCACCACGAGCGTGGACAATCAGTCGTTCGTCCCGGTCCACGTCCTGCAGGGCGAGCGCAAGATGTCGGCCGACAACGTGAGCCTCGCCCGCTTCGAGCTCACGGGCATCCCGCCGGCCCCGCGCGGCGTTCCCAAGATCCAGGTGACCTTCCGAATCGACGCGGACGGCCTGGTCAGCGTCGAGGCGAAGGATCTGGGCACCGGCCGCGCCCAGACCGTCCGCGTGAAGCCGACGAGCGGCCTCTCGCAGGAGCAGGTCCAGAAGCTCGTCGCCGACGCCGAGAAGTTCAAGGCCGCCGACGAGTTGCGACGCGAGCTCGCCGAGGTGCGAAACCAGGCCGAAACGCTCCTCTACACGACCGAGGCGGCCCTCGAGGGCTACGCGGACCTGGTCGAGGCCAGGATGCTCGACGACACGCGCACGCTGGCGAGCGAACTTCGGGGCCTCCTGTCGGGCGGCGGCGACCTCGGCCAGATCCGCGACGCATACCAGAAGCTCGAGGCCATGACCTTCGCGATCGCCGAGAAGATGTACGGCGGCGGCGAGGGCGGCGACCCGGCCCAGGCCTAGTTCTGGTCCGCACGCTCGAACGAGGCGATGGAGCTACACCCGACGTTCCCCGCGCTCGACGCGCCGAGTCGGAGAAAGAGCACAAAAGACCGAGGGCGCCTGCGCGTCGCACGCGCACAAGCGCCCCCCGGAGTCGAGCCATCGAGGGTGCCGCGCTCTGGCGCGCCGACCCCTCGTTGCTTTTGGCGTCTACTGGATGAGATCCTTGAGCGCCTTGAGCGCGGTGGCGCGGACCTTCTTCTGCGCAGGCTTGCCTTTGATCGTGATCGCCTGCTTGGTGAACGGGTTGACGCCCGGACGGTCCTTCGTCGCCGGCTTCTTGATGGCACGAAGCTTGAGTAAGCCGGGGATCACGAATTCGCCGCTAGGCTTCCGTAGCTCCTTCTTTATGAGCTCGGTCAGCCCTTCAAAGACCTTAGTGACGCTCTTCTTGTCGAGTTCCGAGGACTCCGCGATCTCGGCAATGACTTGAGCCTTCGTCAGACGCTTTGCAGACATTTCGGGGTTCCTCCTGCCGACTGCGATGCGTTGGGTGCGGTCCGTTCGGCGGCTTCGACGCGAAAACGACTAGCATCCCGATTTCGCATCCCGCAAGGGAAAAACAGCGTGTTTTGCGGATTGTCCACGCTACCGCGCGGGGCGGTGTTGGGTGTTTCGTCCGATCTCCCGCATCGCTCGAGCCCGCGGGCGCGTTCGCGCGGCTCCACGCCCGCTGGGCGCCGTCCGCACTGGGACTGCCGCGTCCGCCGCGCGGCACAGGCGCTGCACCTCGCGGCGCATCCTCCGGTCCTTCGCCGCCGTCTCGTGATCCCAGCCCACGAGATGCAGCAAGCCGTGCGCGAGCAGCATCGTCACCTCGGCGAGGAGCGGCCGCCCCCGCGCGCGCGCTTGACGGCGAGCCGTCGGCACGCTCACGACGACATCCCCCAGCAAGCCCGCCGCGAGGGAGGGCTCGCCCTCGCCCTGCGCGAAGGCGAGGACGTCGGTCGGCCGATCCTTCTTGCGATAGATCCGGTTCATGTCCTGGATTTGATCGTCCCCGGTCAACACAACCGAAAGCTCACTGTCCTCCAATTGAAGCGCGCGCAGCATCGCTCGAGCCCGTCGACCGATGTCCGCACGCCCGAGCCCCCGATACGGGCCCCCTTGCACGAGCAGTCGAACGGGCATCGAGCTCAGTCTAGCGTTTCGGCCCGATCTCTCGCTTCGCTCGAGCATGCGGACCGGAGCATAGCCGCCCGCACCCCCGCCGCTCCCTGACAGGGGGCGCGACCGCAGGTAGATCACCTGGGTGGCTGCCTCGTGCGCGATCGTGCCCGCCCTGGACGCCGCTGCAACGGTGGGCGCCGTGGTCCGCGACCTGAGGGGCGCCCTCGGGTTTCCGATCATCGTCGTGGACGACGGATCGCGCGACGACACGGCCGGGGCCGCGCGACGCGAGGGGGCGACCGTCCTGCGCCACGAGCGCAACCTCGGCAAAGGGGCGGCGATCCGCACCGGTCTGCGCGAGGCCGCGCGCCGCGGGGTCACTGCCGCCGTCACCGTGGACGCCGACGGACAGCACCCGGCCGCCTCCGCGCGCGACGTCGCGTTCGGCAGCGACGACCCGGCGGCGCTGGTCCTCGGGATACGCGATCTCGTACGGGACGGCGCCCCTCGCAGCCATCGCTTCGGCAACGGCGTCTCGAACTATTTCCTCTCGCAGTTCGCCGGGCGTCCGCTGCGCGATACGCAGTGCGGTCTGCGGCGCTATCCGGTCGCCGAGACTCTGGCGCTCGGGTCTCGGTCCGAAGGCTACGCGTTCGAGGGCGAAGTCGTGCTGCGCGCGCTCGCACACGGCCTCCCCGTGGTCGAGGTCCCCGTCGCGGTGCTCTATCCGCCCGACAACCGTCGCCGTTCCCACTTTCGTCGCGTCGTCGATCCTACCCGAATCGTGCTCGCGGTCGTCCGCACCGTGGCCGAGGTTCGCCTGCGCGGGCCGATCGCGGGCTCGCGACCGAGGGGAGGGGCCGCATGACGCGGTGGCCGTCGCGCCGCGCCGCGCGGGCGGCGCTCGTTCTGGCCGTGCTCGCCGTCCTGCCGACCTGCCACGCGCTCGTCGTAGCCTCGACCGGCCTGCGGCCTCCTTCCGTCGCGATTCCCCCGGACGCGGGCGTTCACGCGTGGACGCGCGTGCGCGCCGGGCTTCGCCTGGTGTACCTGGAGGGGTCGCCCGAGGCGATCGGCGCGGCCCACGCGCGTTTACTGCGGGAGCGCATGGTCGCCGACGAGACCGAGATCCAGTCGGAGTACGAACGGCACGTGCCGTGGTGGGCCGTACGCACGGCCATCGAGGACTTCAGCCGCGTTCGGTACAGGCACATCGCAGAGGGCATCCCCGACGCTCGGCGGCGCGAGATCGCGGCCGAGGCGTTGGCGTTCAAGCCGGACCCCTACGCGTCGCACATGCCGACCTATCAGAGGATGGTCTTCCTCTATTCGCTCTACGACATCGCGCTCCCGCTCGAGCACTCGCCCCTCGTGGGATGCACGAGCTTCGCCCTCGCGCCGCGGGACACGGCGGACGGTCACGTCCTCTTCGGGCGCGCGTTCGACTTCGAAGCGGGCGAGGTCTTCGATCGGGACAAGGCCGTCTTTCTCGTGCGAGAAGAGGGCGCCGTCCCCTTCGCGAGCGTCGCGTGGCCCGGGTTCGTCGGCGTCGTGACCGGCATGAACGCCGAGGGCGTCGTCATGGTCGTTCACGGAGCGCGCGGGCGTCGGCCGGTCACCGACGGGATCCCCGTGGCCTTCTCGCTCCGCGAGGCGCTGTCGCACGCGCACGACACGCGCGAGGCCGTCCAGGTCCTCGCGGCGCAGCGCGTGCTCGTTTCGCACATCGTTTTCGTCGCCGACGCGAGCGGACACTTCGCGGTCGTCGAGCGCGCACCGGCCGAACCGGCCTTCGTCCGGGAGACGGAAGAGTCGACGGCCGTGACGAATCACTTCGAGGGGCCCTTGGCGAGCGACCCGCGAAACCTTCGCGTCCGGGACACCACCACCACGCTGGCGCGCCGGGCACGCGCCGACGAACGGCTCGGCGAGATCACCCCCGGCTCGGCGACGCCCGCCTCCGCGCTCGCCATCCTGCGTGACCACGGGTGCGCCGCCGGACCCTGCGCCCTCGGCGACCGAAGGGCCATCGACGCGCTCATCGCGACGCACGGGATCATCGCCGACGCCACGGCCAAGACGCTCTGGGTGAGCGCGGGGCCGCGGCTCTCGGGCCCCTTCGTGCGCCTCGACTTGCACGACCTCCTGAGCGCCAAGCACGACCCCGACTCCGATCGGGCCCCCGAGACGATGCCGGCCGATCCCACCGTCGCCGGACGAGAGGCGCCGTGAGGCTCGCGCGGCGCTCGTTCGTCGCGGGGTCCGCGGCGGCACTTCTCGACGTGGGCCGCGCGACGGCCGCCGACGACCTCGCCGAGCTTCTGAGGCGCATCGGCGCTGCGCGCGCCGCGATGCGGTCGTTGCGCTGCCCGTTCCGCCAGTCGCGCACGATCTCCGTCCTCGCGACCGCCGTCGAATCGCGCGGGACGATGACCCTCGTCCGCCCCGACCGGCTCCGGTGGGACCTGCTGCCGCCGGACAACGTCACGTTCTGGGTCGGGCCCGAGGGGCTCGCCTATCGGAGCGCGCACGGTCACGGGGCGATGCAGCCTTCGACCCGCTCGGACCTGATGGCCGGCCTGCAGGACCTGCGCACGCTCCTCGGCGGCGATCTCGCGTCGCTTCGGGCGCGGTGGACCCTCCGGGCGCTTCGCGACGACTCGACGGGGGCGGAGGTCGAAGCCCTCGCTCGGCCCCCGGCGACGGCCGGCCTGCGAGAGATTCGCTTCGGCCTGGCACCCGATCTGCTACGACCTCGACGAGCTTCCCTTGTCCAGGGCGCGGGGGACGCGACGGACATCGAGTTCGGCGAGGCAACCCTCGACGCACCCGTCGACGATGCCTTCATGCGCCCCCCGTTGTGAGGTGACGCCCCACGACCGCGGGCTATCATCCGCCACATGCCGCCCGAACCTCCCAAGCAGCGACTGCTTCGTCTGCTTCGCCGCACCACGAAGGCGTCGCGAGCGATGGGAGAGCGCTCCACGGCGGAAGAGAGCGCCCTCTGGAGCGCTCACGAGCGCGCCCTCGTCCGATCGCGGGACGCAGGGGCGGCGGCCCAGCGGATCGCCGCCACCGCGAGCCGGCAGCGCGCCGCCCTCGACGCAGTCGCCGACCGCGCCCGCGGGATCACGTCGCGCGCGTCGGAGCTGCACATCGGTTGCGGGCACGTGGTCGACGCGTTCGAGCGCCTCGGCCTCATCGCCCTCAACGCCGGGCTCGAAGGCGCTCGCCTCGGGGAAGCCGAGGGCCGCCAGCTCGCGCTCGTGAGCGACGACGTGCGCGGACAGTCCGGCCGGGGAGGCGAGGCGGCTCGGGAGCTCGTCGCCGGGCTCGGTCAGATCGCGACCGACCTCGGGCAGCTCGAGGCGTTCGTCGCCCAGGCCCAAGCCGTGGTCGCGGAGGTGGCGCAGGACTCGACCCGCACGGCCGGCGCCGCGGGCGATACCGAGTCCGCGCTGCTCGACATGAGCGAGCGCGTCAAGAAGGTCACCGGCAGCGACCCGGAGGCGGTGCGCGCGGTCGCCGAGGCGAGCGAGCGGGGGCGGGCCCTCATGGCGTCGTTGACCGCGCTGAGCGGGAAAGTTCCTCGCGCGCAGCTCGTCGGCGCGCTCCGTCCGATGCTCGACGTGCTCGGTCGCCTGCTCTCCGAGGGAGACGTCGAGGAAGAACACGACCGCGACTGACGTCATGTCGACCGCCGATCCGGAGCTGTCCCGCCTCCTCGTCATGGAGCTCGAGCGTCACCTTGAGGCGCTCGAGGCGGTGCCCCTCGATCCGACCGCAGCGCAGCGTGCGGTTCACGCTCTGACGGGAAGCGCGGGGCTCGCCGGCGAAGGCGAGCTCGCGTCTACGCTCGAGCGCGTCCACCGGCGGATCCGCGACGGGGACGACTCCGCGTACGACGACGCCGCCGCCATCGTGCGCACCGCGGCCCGGCGGCTCTCCGCGGGTGAGACGGCCCTGGCGGCGAGGTGGCCGATCCCGCCCGACGATCTCGTCGCGCGACCGCTCGACCCGCTCGTACACGCGCAATACGCCGCCGAGGTGCGGGACCGGCTGACGTCGGTGGACGAGGCCCTGGCCGACCACGACGACCCAGTGGAGGCGGCCCGGACGGCGTACCGCCACGTCCACACGATGAAGGGCGCGGCCAGCGCGGTCGGCGACGAGCCGATGAGCTGGTTCTGCCACGGCCTCGAGGAGAGGCTCAAAACCGCCACGACCCCCGAGAAGGGGCGCGCCGCCATTCAGCTGCTCTCCGAGTGGCGCTCGGTCCTCGGCGGGCTCCTCGACGAGCCTGAGACGGCCCTCGGGACGCTGCGCCGGCCCAACCGACCCTCGCAGCCGCCGCGGCCGTCGATTCCCAGCGTCCCGCTGAGCACCGAGTCGGACCCCCCCCGCACAAAGCCGCCGGACGGCTCGGGCGCGACCATTCGCGTCGCCGCCGCGGACGCCGACCGGCTCCTCGAGCGCCTCGACGTGGTCGACCAGGCCCGCGAGGCCATCGGCGCCCGAGCCGAGCGCGCGCACGAGCTCGGGACCGGCTTGCGGGAGCTCCGCGGGACGATCGTCGACGCGCTCCGGCTCATCGGTCCTCCCCGTCCGTGGGGCGCGCCGGCGGCCGCCCTCGCGCGGCTCGAGGCGGCGGTCGCCGCGTTGGGCGACCTGCGCGAGGAGCTCGAGACCGCGTCCCTTCGCCTCTCGGCGACCGAGCAGGTGCTCCGGGACGGCGTGGCCGACGCCAAGCGCCAGCTTTCGACGATGCGCCAGACGACCGTGGGGAGGCTCTTCGGACGCTTGACGACGGCCGTCGAATCCGAGGCTCGGCGGACCGGCCGAGCGGTCATCGTCCGAACGCGCGGCGCCGACGAGAAGATCGACCGACGAATCGCCGAGCAGCTGGTCGAGCCCTGCCTGCAGCTCGTCCGCAACGCCGTGGCGCACGGAATCGAAGCGCCGGAGACCCGCGCCGCGAACGGCAAGCCGCACGGGGGGACCATTTCGCTCGGTGCAGGCCGGGTAGGCAACCGCCTCAGCGTCACCATCGAGGACGACGGCGCGGGCGTCGACGTCGCCGACGTGCGGGCGCGCGCGCTGGCCGCCGGCCTGGTGACGCCCGCCATCGCCGAGGGAGCCGACGACGACACGCTGCTCTCCCTCCTCTTCTTGCCGGGGTTCTCGACGCGCGAGTCGAGCGACCTCCTGGCCGGCCGGGGAATCGGGCTCGAGATTGCCCGGAGCGGGATCCAGCGGATGCACGGGGTGATTCGCCTCTCCAGCCGCGCGGGCGAAGGTTTCAGCGCGCGGATCGACGTCCCGGTGGAGACGGGGCTCGTGCGCGTGCTCTGGGTGACGGCGCGCCAAGACGAGTTCGCCCTCCCCGCCGTCAACGCGCGACGCGTGCGGCGCAACAACGGCCCGGATGCCGCGCGCGTCCCCCACCTGCTCGCTTGTCTGGAGGGCGGCGCGCCGGCCGTGGCCGAGTACGCCGTCGACCTCGATCTGCAACGAGACGAAATGTCGGAGGTGCCCGTCTCGATCGGCGTGGACGCGGTGGGACGCACGGAGGAGGTGCTCGTGCGGCCGCTCGGGCCCCTCGTCTCGGGGCTCGGACCGTTCGCGGGCGCCATCGTCCGCGGCCACGACTCGTTGAGGCTCGCGATCGACGTTTGGGCGGTCGCCCCGCGAGCGAGGGCGTTCGCGGTCGCGGCTCAGCCGGGCCACCTGACCACTCCGCCCGCCAGCCGCAGGCCATAGCGCGTGGACCCCACGGTCCGAATCGACGCGATGACCGAGGCGGACCTGGACGCCGTGTCGCGTATCGATCCGGCAGCCGAGACGACGCACGAGGAGCTCGCCGGCGAGCTTCAGCGGCCCTGGTCGAAGCGATGGGTCGCCCGAGACGACGACGGAGATGTCGTCGCGTTCGTCCTAGCCTGGCACGTCGCGGACGAGCTGCACGTCCTCAACGTGGCCACCCGGGCAGACCGGCGACGACGCGGCATCGGCCGCGCGCTGATGGACGCGCTCCTGTCGTACTCGCGCGCACACCGGATCCGCCGCCTTCTGCTCGAGGTGCGCCGCTCCAACGACGCGGCCATCGCG
>Ga0070735_10002539_pt1 | contig 16474 bp, 17 predicted proteins | sample Coa_R1_FD_66443 | JGI IMG/M metagenome (GOLD analysis project Ga0070735, IMG submission 66443) | Surface soil microbial communities from Centralia Pennsylvania, which are recovering from an underground coalmine fire - Coalmine... | ecosystem: Environmental > Terrestrial > Soil > Unclassified ... | reverse complement strand
CGGAGTGGCTACCGACAAAAGCGAAGCTGATGGAGCAGCAGCAGATGGGGTTCTACTATCTGTGGAAGTGAGATCTGCTAGGGCAGTCGCTTGGCTTCGAGCTCCCCATCGGCGTAGGTGTATAGGATTCCGGTGACCTTCCCGGAATTATCACGGATGAACCTTTCTACCCAACCGTCTTCTCGTGTGAAGAACGTGTCGTACTTACCGGGAAGAATTTCGACGGGTTTTTCGTCCGGCCAGGTCTCGAACAGTTGATCGCCCTTGCGAATGACGGATATTTCGCCTTTGTCCGCTTTCTCACCGAGATGGTAGTGACCTACATAGTCGTCCAGGTGAGCGCTGACGCTCTTTATGGGTTGGCGGGTCCGATTAGGTATGCCGGTTTCGTGGAAGGAAACCAGCTTCCATCCCCCATTCTTGCACGTGAATACCCTGGTCATTATTGAGGTGCCGTCAAAACTGATCCCCGCGGTTTTGTCATAGTCGACCCAGTGTTTGGTGAAATTCAGAATCGCGACACCGTTCGTAAAGACCAGCCGAACATCTCCAGGCTGCTCATCGGTGTCGTTATGGATATGGCCTTCGGGTTTCTTGAGTCCATCGAGCAGTTCCTGCTTCCCTTTGCGCACACCGGCATCGTCCGTCGAAATAAAATTATCGTCAACCAGCTTGTCCCACGTGCTTGCGTCGCGGTTGCCATAGGCAGACCACAGCTGGTGAGCCGCTTCAAGCACCGCCTGGGTCGTGGCAGGGCATGTAACGGGAACTTGATCCTGCTGGGTGAAAGCGTTTAGTGACACCAAGAAGATAACCAACGCGAACTGCAGTGGTCGGGTCATGCGGCCTCCGTCGGGCAGTCTACATTACGCATTCCAGATGAGCGCGTGCATTCTAAATCGAAGTCTCTACGATTTGGCAAGTTTGTAGATGGCATATGGTAAAGTTTGCACTTGCGTCCAACCCCTGTTCTTTGAGAAGGTTATAGAGGGCTCGGGGACCCAGTTACCCGGCACCACGACCGAAATCAGCAACGGAGTGAAAGGCGTATGACAAAAGCGGACCTGATCGATGAGGTGTCCCGGCTGGCGGAATTGACCCGCAAAGACAGCGAAGTCATCGTGGAGACCATCTTTGACAGTATCGTGCGTTCGCTCCGTGTGGGCGACAAGATCGAAATCCGCGGCTTTGGCAGCTTCCGGACCCGGCAGCGCAAGCCGCGCGTCGGCCGCAACCCCAAGACTGGAGACCGGGTCGAAGTCCCGGCCAAGAAGATTCCTTTCTTCAAGCCCAGCAAAGAGTTAAAAGATCTGGTGAATACAGGCTCGTCGGAGCCGGCAGCACCGCAGGCCTCGGCGCCCGCCCCGGCACAGTAGCTATCGTCCCAAAAACAAGTCTGAAACCTGCAGCGCCAGACCGATGGCGTTGAGGTCTGCGCGATTGCCGAGAACAATCACCGTGAGACCGTTGTTTGGAAAGCGTTGAATCGAAGTGCGGAAGCCGATGGTCTCGCCGTAGTGCCACATCCGCGCATGATCTTTATAGGGATTGAGAAACCAGCCGAAGCCGTATTCGGCCCGTCGGCCATCGGGCTCCTCGGGCGGCGCACTCGCAACCTTGATCGGCGTTAAGGCGGGTTGCATCTCGGCCTCGGTCAGAAGCGTATGGTTCCGCAGCGCTTCGTCCCACTTGAACAAATCATGCGAGGAAGAATAGACTCCGCCGTCGCCCAAGGTGGCTGAAGTCGGACTCTGATTGGTTTGCTGCCACTTTCCACTAATTTTGGTGTGACCGAACGCGCGATCGGAAACTTCGTTGGTGCCCTTCACGTAGGCGAGTGTGTGGTCCATGTGCAGCGGCCCGAAAATGCGGTCGTGCAGAAACTGCGGGAAAGGCTCACCCGAAGCTTTTTGCACGATCAGTCCGAGGACTACATATCCGGAATTGCTGTACGCCCAGCGGCTGCCTGGAGCAAACCTGCCCGAGGTTTGCTTCTCGAGCAAGGCCAGCACTTCAGCGTCCGTGATCTGTTTGACTTCCGGAAGATTAGCAGGCTGCGGGGACATGAGGTCTTCATAGTCGGGAAGACCCGAGGTGTGGTTCAGAAGATTGCGAATCGTAATGTTCTTCCCATAGCTGGGGAACTCCGGAAATATGCCGGTGAGAGGGTCGTCGTAATGCAGCTTGCCGTCGTGCGCGAGCAGCATGATCGCCATTGCCGTGAACTGTTTGGTGACGGAGGCAAGGCGGAAGTTGGTTGAGGCATCGATCGGGTGATGAGTGCGCAGATCGGTCACGCCGTAGCCGTGTTCAAAAACGGTGCGACTGTCTTTGACGACGAGGACTGCAGCGCCGGGATCGCCAGGCGCGATGAGGCGGGAGAAGATTGCGTCGACTTGTTGCGGTTGGGCCTGAGCGGTGGCGAAACTGCATGCCGAGAGGAAAATGAAGGCGAGCCAGTTAGCGCGAGCAAAACTCAAGCAGAGTCTCCTGTGGTTAAATCGTATTGTATGTTTGCGCGCAAGATTCGTGTGGAGTACGAGGAAGACGGCCAGCGGCAGGCGTGCCCGATGAAGTGGCTCGACAGTTTCTCCATGCGGAACTTCACCAATGCCAGCGTTTTTGACGACACTCTCCCCGTCGCCGACGGAATGATCGAGATTGGGACCAACGTCCCGCTCGATGAGCTGCAATCCGCCATGGAAGACTGGTTTCGGCGGAAGAGCTACCTTCCCAAGCAGGCTTCTCTTCGGTTGATCACTCTAGAACGAAATTCCACATCGACTACATAAAGGATTGTAGAGACGTTGGGGGACTCCCCTAGTTATTCGTTGTAAGTCTCTGCAGGCGTACCTTAGCGGCAGAACCCATTCAGCTTTGAGGCATCTGAAAAGGTGTCGAGAGGTGTTGAGCCATGAACTGCGCAGAGATTAAATCTGTTCTCGTCGTGGCGCCACGGAGTCGGTCTCGCGAGGTGGATTCGAGCGAACACGAGATAGCCTGGAGACTGCTCGGATGGACGCTGAGTTTGAGCGTAAGCGCCGTTAGCTGGATCTTGATCGGCGCCGCAGTGTCCCACTTGTTGCGCTAGGGTTAGGGTCGCTGCCTATTTGTCGTAGTGCAGGAGCGAGAAGACGTCGTACTGCTTCAGCTTTTCCCTGCCTTTCAGAAAGTCCAATTCCACGACGAATCCGAGACCTGCGATTTCAGCGCCCGAGGACGTCGCTAGCTTTGTTGTGGCTTCCGCTGTCCCGCCAGTGGCCAGAAGATCGTCGACGATGATGACACGCTGACCTTTCTGTATCGCGTCCTTGTGGATTTCCAAGGTGTTTGTGCCGTACTCCAGGGCATAGTCATACTTGGTGGTAGCAGCGGGGAGCTTGCCGGGTTTACGAACCGGGACAAAGCCAGCGTTGAGGCGGTAGGCGAGCGCCGGTGCAAAGATGAAGCCGCGGGCCTCCATGCCCAGCACGAGATCGATCCGCTGATTTATATAGTGCTCGGCAAGGGCATCGATCAGCGTGGCCAATCCCAGCTTGTCTTTCAGCAGAGTGGTGATGTCGTAAAAGAGAATGCCCTTTTTGGGGAAGTCGGGAACCTCGCGAATGAGCTTTTTCAGATGGCTGCAGTCGGCGTCGGCCTTCACCCGAGCTGTATTGGTTTGCATTTACCATGCTCCTTCAATGCGAAATGTGGTAAGGCCGGAAACGGCTTTGGCCTCAAATTCTTCAACGTCGTCCACGCGAGCTGCTCTCGGTCCCTGGCGCAAACGCGAGCGCAAGCCAGAAAGTTGATCGCGGGTGCCTATCGCGAGGACTTCGACGCTGCTGTCGGAGTTGTTGCGCACCCATCCGGCGATGCCCAGGATGTGCGCCTCGCGCTCGACGAACCAGCGAAACCCTACGCCTTGTACGCGCCCGCGAACCAGAAATCGGCGAGCCTGGATTGCGGATTGTTCCGTGTCTGCCACGTGCCACGAATGCAGAAGTAAGAAGTCAGAAGTGTAACCGATTTCTATCGCCGGCAGTTCCCTAGACGTGACGTCTAATCAGCACGCCGACGAGCGCGACTCCGAGCATCACGAGCAATACTACGATCACTTTCCTGGCGCGGGCCAGTTTAGGGAGCTTTTCGGCAGGAAGGGACTTAGCCATCAGGTCGAGGATGACCAAGCCGACGTACAGGTCGACAGCGGTGAACAGGATCCACCACATAAGAAAGGAAGAATGCAGAAGTTACTTCTTCATTCTGACTTCTACCTGCTGACTTCAATCAGGCTCTGGATAGATACACGCCTTCTGCCGTGTCCACTTTGATCTTCTCGCCTTCATTGATGAATGGCGGTACCTGCACGACCAGGCCCGTTTCCGTCTTGGCAGGCTTGGTGACGCTGGAGGCGGTTGCGCTCTTGAGGCCGGGTTCGGTTTCCAGGACCGTGAGTTCGACGGTCTGCGGCAATTCGATACCGACAGCCTTGCCATCGAAGAACTCGACCCTGATCTCGAGATTGGGGATCAGGTAATCGACCGCATCGCCGAGAATGTCTTTTGTCAGGTGGGTCTGCTCGTAATTCGACGTGTCCATGAAGTAGTAGCTATCCCCGTCGTTGTAGAGGTACTCCATCTGGACTTCATCGACATTGACTTTCTCAATGGGATCGGGCGAGCGGAACCGGTGCTCGAACATGGCGCCAGTACGAAGGTTACGCAGTTTGGCCTGGATAAAGGCTCGGAGGTTGCCCGGCGTGCGGTGCTCCACGCTAAAAACCGAGTGCAGGTCGTTGTTATGCTTGATGATCATTCCCGGACGCAACTGGGTGGCAGGAATAGCCATGGCTAGAAAAATCTCCTTTGAGTGCGGCTGGCCGGCGGATGGCAGGAGGCGCTTGCTCCGCCAGACACTAGGCTCGAACCAGATATTTTACACGGAGAGGTGGGAACCAGCGAAACGTCCCAGAAATTAACGATTCCGAGTGCCAATTTCCAATTGACACTTCCGGACGGGGCGCTTGCTTCAAGTCGTCAATTGGCAAAATCGGCAATGGTGGAACGTCGTGCCTAACAGCTAGAATAAAGAGAATTCATTCCGAGGTGAACTGATGCAAGAAGGTAAATACGAAGCTGCCGAACAAGGCCGGACTGGCACAGCTATTACATTCTTATTGATCGGCCTGGGCGCTGGAACTCTTATCGGCCTGTTGTTCGCTCCGAAGGCTGGCAAGCAGATGCGCAAGGAACTCCGCCGGCGCTATGAAGACGCTAGAGAGACGATCGAGGACTGGAAGGATGACGCGAAAGAAGTTGCCGAAGAAGCCATGGAACGCGGCAGTGAAATCGCGGAAGAATTACGCGACCGCGTCACGCCTTTAGCGAAGGCTATCCGGCGGAAATAAGCTCCTGATTTTTGCGGTGAAGATTGCTCGTCTCAGCCGAAGATTGCCGAGAAGAATCCTCTAATTTTCCCGAAAAATCCGTGATGCGCAGTCTTTGCTTGAGGCGGCGGAAGCGCAGCCGTCTGCAGGCGTGCAGGCTCCGGCAATGCCCGCACGGGCAGCAACTCCGCCTCGTGAGCTGGCGCGGGCTGGGCTGGTGTAGAGGCCGCCGGCACTGCGGGATCACTGGCCCGAAAAACGAACGGCGCTTCCACCTGCACGTGAACGTCGTTTGGCTTTGAGGCTGGAACCGGGGCGGTTTCGGGGCCGCTAGACATCACGGCCGGGGTCGAATTCCCTGACGCCAACCCGCCATCCGACGAAACCGTCCGAGAGCCGGAGTTCGCCTGATTGAGTTGCACCGAAGAGGGTGTTGGCTGAGTGCTTAAGGGCGCAGGTGCGGCTGACGCGCTCAACAAAGAGGGCATGGGTGCCGGGCACCCGCAGTTCTGAGTCATAATCGAGTCCGCTCCGAGCAGCCTTCCTGAATGGAACGAGACCTGCTCATTCGGCTTCACTTGGTATGTGCCATCACCAATGAGCTCGGAAACGATCACCGAAGCAGTGTTTCCCGGCAATGCCTGAATGCAGGTATCGCCATGCGAGTCGGAATGGATTCCGTAGTGAAATTCTCCAGGACCTGCCAGCAGGATGCGAAAATCTGGAGTCAGGATGGAATCCGAGGACGCGTCGAGCGGGTAATGCGCTTCGAGACCACCAGTGCTCATACCGAGCATTAACGACTTTCCATTCTGCGAGGCGGTGACCGACACGGTGGTTTGCGGGCAGACGCGGATCTCGCCACCTCTCCCAAGCCGCAGAACAGCGGTGTCGGCGCCCGCGCTCACGGATGATCCCGCCGGGACCCGACTGCCGGCCAGCAACACCGCGCCTGACGACGCGGACGTCACCGGGATGGCCGCCGGCTGCGCACCACGACTGAAAGCGGGCACCGAAGGAACCGCGGCCGCTTGCTGAGTCGATCGCAACCTAACCGTTAAAAGATTTCCAGCAGCGTCCCAGGTGTAGGACACCGGTTGAGAAAGATCGACGACAATTCGCGCAATCGGAGGACTGTCGCGAAACTGGTTCACTCGAACAGCATTCACTTCACTGCTACGAAATTCCAGACGCCTGGTCGCGCCGCTTAAACGGGCATTCGGGAGGTCAATGACTAAACGAGGAGGGTTCTCAAGCTTGCTGATTGTGGGGACAAGAGAATGATCGGAAATGATCTCGATCGTCGGGCCATCCTTCTGGGGCAATGCCCGCACGGTCCGAATCGCGATGGCTGTGTTTTCTGTGCTGCCGAGTAATTTTGGATTGGCTGGGGACTGCGCAAAAGCGACGGAGCCAAAACTCCAAAGGAACAGGACCGTGCACAAACGGCTGATTGTCCGCCAGAACTTCATGGAAAAGATGGATCTCTAAGAAAACGATACCATCTGCGTCATCAAGAAAGAAGTTGCAAGGAGCTGAAAACGTTACCGAGGAGAGAAAGTGGTCAGGGCTCGGAGAGGAACTCGTACTCGTCGATCACGGCCGCGACCGCGACCCTGTGGTCGTGCGATCCTTCCTCTACTCTCACGACTTTGCCTTTGCAACGAACCCGAATGCTTTCCGTGAGGGTAATTTCGGGTGGTAAGGTTAAAGTGAACTCAATAGCCGAACCAGCGGCAATTGCGGAATCCACGTAGAAGCAGATTCCGCGAGCACTGACGTCCCGAGTTTGCGCCGTTTTTTCGTGGGCGCCGTCCTGATTATAAGTAACGGAGACAGGGAGCCGGAGAGCGAATCGGCGAGTTGCGCGCTTGTTTTCTTGCGTGGTTTCGGCCATGGGTCCTCCGGTGATGTGTAGCATGGCGTGTTGCAAAGGCGGTGTCAAGACGATACTTTGCAGCCTAAGGGGTGGTCTAAGCAGTTGTAAGCTGATTCTAAGAGTGCTTCCATGATTTTTGTGCTCGACAACTACGACTCGTTCACCTACAACCTGGTGCAATATCTGGGTGAACTTTGCCCGGAAGTTGAGATCAGAGTGCGCCGCAATGACGAGGTGACGGTGGAAGAGGTTGAAGAATTTCACCCGTCCAAAATTGTGATCTCTCCCGGCCCGTGCACGCCGAAGGAGGCAGGGATCAGCGTGACGTTGATCCAGCATTTTGCGGGGAAAATTCCTCTGCTGGGAGTTTGCCTTGGGCATCAGGCCATCTGCGAAGCATTCGGCGGGCGAGTCGTTCGCGCCCAAAAACTAATGCACGGAAAAACCAGTCAGATCCAACACGATGGCAGAACGATCTTTCGGGGGCTGGCGTCACCGATGAGCGCCACTCGATACCACTCCCTCATTGCCGAACCGCGCGACCTACCAAAACAACTCGAAGTTAGTGCTTACACGCAAGACTCTGGGGAGCGGGTCATCATGGGGTTACGCCATCGAGAATTTCCGGTCGAGGGAGTGCAATTTCATCCCGAAAGCGTATTGACTCCTGAGGGAAAGACACTCATTCGGAACTTCCTGCAAGCCTGAAAATCCAACGCACAAACTTATTGCAGATGATGTGCAGACTTTTGCAATCTGCGCAGAGCTGAACCTCCAAAGTGCTTGTCAGGCTTGGATTCTGTCATTGACATCACAACGAGTCAGTGTACAATTTTGCAGCTTTTCCAGTGCCAGACTTTCTCCCAATCCCCTGAGAGCCTGGGACTGATGCCATGGAATGAGGTTTGTTCAACCTTATTTCGACTCCGTACAACAGCAACGTTGAAAGACCAACTTAGGGAAGTCGCGGCATGAAACTTCTCACTTGATTTGACTCGACCACAATTAAAAAGGAGAACACTGTGAAGAGGACAATCGGAGTTTCGCTGTTGTGTCTGGCTGTGCTGACGTTAACAATGGCGGCGTTCGCGGCCGAGAACCATGGAACTACCACTAGCAAGGACGGCAGAGTCACGATCGCCGCTAGAGGAAGCATGGTCACCTCGAACTTCAAAGCGCCAGCGAGTGCAACTTTCATCTACAACGACCTCAGCAGCTACCCGCTGGGAACTTATTGGTGCTGCGAAGGCTGGACGATCTCGGGTCCGACATCGCTTGTCGGAGACACTTTCGCGGTGGGAATGCCTTTCACTCCGTCGGCTAACTTGACGGTTACGGAAATCGTGGTGGCCGTCGGATACGTAAGCGGAACCAACAGCATTCAGGTCTTCCTGGATGCCGACAATGGCGGGCTGCCGGGCGACACTCTGGCGCATTTCTATTTCGCGAATGAGCCGAGTTTCGGATCTTGCTGCACGTTCCAATTCAACAATAGTCTGGGCGTGCCCGTAACCGCAGGAAGCCAGTACTGGGTAGTTGTCGGACCGGGAGCTCCAGACACTTGGGCGGCTTGGAACGACAATGACACGAACGAGACCGCGCAATCATTCGCCGGCTATCACGACGGCGTATGGGGAGCGGCGGCAGGTGATCTAGGCGGCTTTGCAGTGCTGGGCCACTAAACTGCGGTAGAGTAGCCTTTGATGGCGCCAGATCTACGGTTCGAAGACCGTCAGACTGGCGCCGTCTTCTTTCTAAACCACTCTTTTCTACATTCGTCTGTGACGCCAGTCACACCGCAAACCAGGCACGTTTTTCAGGAAATCATCGGTGGCGGCCGGGCCTGCTAAAATTAGCATTCAGGAGCCGGATTTTTCGCGTAGATCCGGAAGACTATGGCATTTCCAATCACACGTCTTCGCCGCCTGCGGCAGACCGAGCCCCTGCGCTCGCTCGTCCGCGAAACTCATCTTTCACCAGGGGATTTCGTCTATCCCATGTTTGTGTGCCCGGGAGAGGGTGTGCGCAAGGAAGTCGGGTCGATGCCGGGCGTTTTCAACCTTTCGGTGGACGAAGCGGTTAGCGAGGCGGAAAAAGTTTTCCGATTGGGCGTGCCGTCGATCATTCTTTTCGGGTTGCCGGAAACCAAGGATGATGTTGCGACGGGCGCGTGGGCGAATGACGGCATCGTGCAGCAAGCCAGCCGAGCGATTAAGCGCGAAGTGCCCAAAATGATCGTAATGGGTGATGTTTGCCTGTGCGAGTACATGTCGCACGGGCACTGCGGCGTGGTCCGGGCCAGTGGCACTCAATCGCTCGGAGCTGCCGTAGCTACGCCAGTGGCTTCTGGCACGGAATACGAGATTGTCAACGATGCGACGCTGGACATCCTGGCGAAGACGGCGGTCTCATTAGCGCGCGCAGGAGTCGATGTCATCGCTCCGTCCGACATGATGGATGGACGAGTGGCCGCGATTCGCAAAGCGTTGGATGCTGCGGGCCTAGTCAACACCCCGATTTTGTCGTATGCAGCAAAATTCGCATCCGGCTTTTATGGCCCGTTCCGCGAAGCCGCGGATTCTGCTCCCCAGTTTGGCGACCGGCGGTCCTATCAGATGGACGGCGCGAACATTCGTGAGGCCATGCGCGAGATTGAGCTCGATGTCGAGGAAGGCGCAGACATGATCATGGTCAAGCCGGCGATGCCCTATTTAGATGTCATTGCCGCCGCGCGCCTGCGCTTTGATTTGCCACTGGCCGCTTATCAGGTTTCGGGCGAGTACGCCATGATCGAAGCAGCGGCGCGCAATAACTGGATCGACCGTGAACGGGTGATGATGGAATCGCTGGTGTCGATCCGGCGCGCGGGAGCAAGCATCATCCTCACGTACTATGCGAAGGAAGCGGCCAAGCTCCTGGCATAGCCCGGAATTCAATTTTTCAAGATTTTCTCCAGAGCATGCCTTAAGTCTGGTTGCTGAAAACCATACCCGGTACTCTTGAGTTTTGCCGGATCCACGCGCTGACTGGCCAACAAGAGTTCGTTGGCCATCTCGCCAAAGGCAAGCCGCGCGGCGAAGGCAGGCATCGGGAAAATCGCAGGCCGTGAGAGCACAGAGGCCAGAGTCCTGGTGAATTCGGCATTGGTCACGGGATTCGGCGCGACTCCATTCACAGGTCCTTGCAAGGAATCGGTTCTCAGGATGTGCAGGATTGCTCCCGCCAGGTCCTGCAGGGCAACCCAACTCCACCACTGTTGGCCGCTGCCCATATTGCCGGCGAGACCAAGGCGGAACGGAGTGAGCATCTTGGCCAATGCGCCCCCGTCCTTGCTGAGAACCACGCCGGTTCGAAGATGGGCGACGCGAATTCCAGCACCCGCCGCGGGAGCGGTTGCGGCTTCCCATTGGCGGCAGACGTCGGCGAGAAACCCGGCCCCCGATGAACTATCTTCGCGCAGGATTTCATCGCCCCGATCGCCGTAGTATCCGATGGCCGAAGAGCAGACCATTACTTGGGGCTTCTGAGGAGCCTGGGCAAGCGCCTGAGAAAGGTGCTGGGTCCCAGAAACGCGGCTTTCCCGAATGCGCCGTTTTTTTTCATCGGTCCAGCGACCGACTATGGATTCCCCCGCAAGGTGAACGACGGCGTTGAACCCGGACACGGAATCGGGTGCAAGCGATTGGCTCGGGTCCCAGGCGATTTCATTGCCGGCGCGCGGGTTTCCACGAACCAAAGATACGATCTCGTAGCCTGCAGACTGCAGTGTCGGCCGAAGGGCAGAACCTATGAGGCCGGTCGACCCGCTGACCAAGACTCGGGGAACCATGGGAACAACTCTAACAGGTGCGTTAGAGCCTTGGAGGACATGACTTTGGGGTTCCGAATCAATGTTATCGCCACTGGTACATCATCCCGATGAGTGTTGAGCGCCAAAGGCGATTGGATGACAATTTCAAAATGCGGAAGCGCTCCAACGCTGCGGCATTGGTATCCATTGTCCTTGTATGCGCCATATCAGCCACAGCCAAAGACATTGCTGTGATCTCTCATAAAGGGAGCGCAATGGAGGAGATCGCGCAATCGGAGTTGGTGAAGCTTTGTAAGGGGCAGACCAGCCGTTGGCCCGACGGTAAACCGGTGAGTGTCGTGCTGCGCGATCCGGCCGCCCCGCAGATGCGACTTGTACTCGAAAGGATTTATGGAGTCTCGAAGGAGGAAGTGCCGGAATTAATCACCACCGCCAATCATAACCGGGTCAATCATCCGGCCATCATCGTGGTTGATTCTGACGAAGCGGTGGTCAAGAAGGTGGAAACCACCCCTGGTGCGATCGGGCTGGTGGATGTGTACGCGATCACCGGAGGCGTCACAGTGGTTCGAATTGGGGGAAAGCTGCCGCTTGAGCCCGGCTACCTATTGCATGGGAACTGATTAAATGAGCAAGAACGACGGCCGAGAGAGCCCTCCGGAACCCGGCGCGAAGGCCCCATCCCCACCGCGACGGTACCCCCGATTTACCGTAGATATGCGAATCGCAGTGCAGGTATTTCGTCCCAGTGGATCGCTTTCTTTGTGGGGACGCTCGCATGAGTTGGGCGAAGATGGCATCGGTGGAACACTCACCGGAGAGATTGAGCCGGGAGAAGTCGTTTCCATGGAACTCACACTGCCAGTGACAGCTCATCCGATGAAAATTCGTGCGCTGGTGCGATACCGATCGGGATTGCGCCATGGATTTGAGTTTCTTGCTCTCGACTCGCGACAAAAGGAAATCCTGGCACGCACCTGTGCGATGCTGGCGGCCGCACCGTAAAAGAACTCGCCTGCCAAAATTACCTCAGTAACCTTTCAGAGATATCCTGCCCCATCTAGCATCGAGAGTTAACGCAGTTTTTTCGTCGGGAGGGGGAAGATGGGGGACCATGTCACCCGGACTGTGAAGTCCGGGGAGCGGACACGCGCCAAGTTTCTGCGCGATGCGCTGCAAAATCATGCCCCTCTCCTTTCTGCGCCCGAGCAGGCTGCGCCCATCGCGGAAGACAGCAGTACATTCCTTGCCAACGCATCACTCCAGGAAGCTTATTTCGAACAACTGATTGAGTGCGCGCCGGAAGCGATTGTCATTCTGGATCTGGAAATGCGCGTCAAGCGAGTGAACAGCGAATTTGTGAAGGTCTTCGGGTACGCGGTGAATGAGAGTATCGGCAGGGCGCTGGAGTCACTGATCATCCCGCCCGACCGCAGCGCCGAAACCCGCTGGATGCAGGAAGCAATAAGGTCTGGAAATCGGGTGGAATTGGAAAGTAAGCGCCAGCGCCGAGACGGTACTCTCGTGGATGTTTTTGTCTCGGCCACGCGAGTCGTCGTTGGTCAGGAACCCATTGGCGTTTGCGTCTTGTATCGCGATATTACGAAACAGAAACGCGCGGAGGCCCTGAGCTCGGCGCTCCTGCGCATTGCAGAAAAAGCCAATTCAGCGGAAGACCTGCAGCATTTCTATGCTGCGATCCACAACATCGTAGCGGAGTTGATGAATGCAAGGAACTTCTATGTCGCGCTCTATCACGCCGAGTCTCAATTACTGACTTTTCCTTATTTCGTGGATGACGAAGATCCGCGACCCGCGCCCAAGAAGCTGGGAAAAGGCCTTACCGAATACGTTTTGAGAACAGGGGAGCCGCTGCTCTGCACTCCGGAAGTTTTTGATCGGCTGGTGGCGGATGGGCAAGTAGAACTGATCGGGGCCCCCTCACTGGATTGGTTGGGCGTGCCTTTAAAGGTCGGCGGCGATGCGTTTGGGGCGTTGGTGGTACAGACCTACAGCGGCAGCATCCGCTTCGGCGAAAAGGAAAAAGAGATTCTGACGTTCGTCTCGCATCAGGTGGCTAGCGCGGTCGAGCACAAGCGCAACGAAGAGGCACTACGCACATCCGAGGCGCGCTACAGGTCGCTGGTCGAAAGCGCGGTATATGGAATATACCGGTCCGATCTCGACGGCAAGTTCCTGGACGTGAATCCTGCGCTGGTGACCATGCTGGGGTACGAATCAGCGGGAGAAGTGCTTGCGCTCGATCCCAACAAACAGGTTTTCGTGAATGCGGGGGAACTGGGCCGCAGAATGAAGGAACTGCAAGATGCCACGCGGCTGCAGAACGTCGAGGAGCGATGGAAACGAAAAGACGGAAAGGTGATCACGGTTCGCCTAAGCGGACGGCTGGTGAAGAGCGCGGGGAAGTCCACGGACATCTTGGAAGTCATTGCAGAAGATGTAACCGAACAGAGGGTGCTCGAAAACCAGTTCCGGCAGGCACAGAAAATGGAAGCGGTCGGTCGCCTCGCGGGTGGAGTCGCCCATGACTTCAACAACCTGCTCATGGTGATCGGCGGGTACACGGAGGTCTTGCTGGAAAATACGGGCAAGAACACCTCTATGTATGCCAAAGTCGAAGCGATCCACCAAGCCACGGAACGAGCTGCGGCGCTCACCAAACAACTGTTGGCGTTCAGCCGGAAGCAACTGCTCGAATTGAAGGTGGTCGATGTCAACCGCATAGTTGCGGATATGGAGCGGCTGTTGCAGCCCTTGATCGGCGAGAGGATCGAACTGCAGACGCGGCTGGCGGCCGATCTGGGACGTACGCGGGCGGATGCGGGCCAGATCGAGCAAGTGATCATGAACCTGGTAGTGAATTCGAAAGATGCCATGCCCGAGGGCGGCAAGATCACGATTCAGACCGCCAACGTAAACCTCCAGGGCGACGACCTGCGACGAGAGTACAGCTACATCCAGCCGGGCGCGTACGTAATGCTTTCCGTCCATGACACCGGAGTGGGCATGGACAAGGAAACGCAGGCTCGAATTTTCGAGCCATTCTTTACGACAAAGGAAAAGGGAAAAGGCACGGGGCTGGGATTATCCACGGTTTACGGAATCATCAAGCAAAGCGGCGGCTATGTGCTCGTCCAGAGTGAACCGCGCCAGGGCACGACATTTCGAATCTATCTACCCCAAGTGGAAGAAGCGGCTGAGCCCACAGGTACGGCACGAGCCACACAGCCGGAAAACGGTGGGTCGGAAACCGTGCTGCTGGTCGAGGACGAAGAGTCGGTACGGCAGTTGGTTCGCGAAACACTCGAAGCTAAAGGTTACCGAGTGATAGAAGCGGAGAATGGCGAAGTGGCGTTACAGCAACTCAATGAACTGCACGAGGCACTCGATGTGCTGATCACTGACGTCGTGATGCCGGGAATGAGCGGCCGCGAGTTGGCGGCGCGACTGAGCGCGACGCACCCACATACTCGCGTCCTTTATCTTTCAGGCTACACCGAGGACGCGATCGTGCACGAGGGAGTTCTGGAGCCAGGAACGGCATTCCTGCAGAAGCCGTTTACGTTGCAAATGCTCTCACGCAAGGTGAGAGAGGTGCTCGGGACAGAGCGGTAACACCACAAAACAATCGCACACCCCGGACGATCCCTTACAGAGTTTCCAAGATTAGTTTGCTGCCTTGCCTGCGCGGAGGCCCTCGAGGTAGCGGTTGTCGTAGAGCAAGGTCGTGTGCTGGACGAACTCGAGGATGCGGTGCATGTTGTCGCGAGCCTCGCGGGTCAATTCTTTGAATTGGATCGCCATTCCAGATCCGGGATCGATTCTCGTGACCGCACCCTCCGCCGGCAGTTCTCCGTTATCTATCGAAAAGATCAAAGTTAACTTGGTTCCGGGCGCGAGAATCGCACTGGTTTCGACATAGCAACCGCCCATGCTGATGTCGATCAGATTAGCGAAGATGGGCGCCTCTCCGTTCTCTGGTTGCAGCTCGATGGTCACGCGGCACTTCAAGCGCGCGTGCTGCCGACGGTTCTTACGCGAAGGCTGTTGCTGCTTCTCAAGGTACATGCGGCGGTCGGCTTCAGCCAGCAGTTCCTCTGCGTCCTGCCCATCGTCGGGATACATCGCTTGCCCGACGCTCAGCGACAAGATGTCTTCCGCGCAAACCTCGATACCAGCCTGTCTGGCCAGTTCGCGCAACTGGTCGGCTTTTTTAGTAGCAACTTCACCCGGCAAGCCCGGGGCAATGACCACGAATTCATCCCCGCCCATACGCGCGACATAGTCGTATTCTCGGCAGGAGTCTTTCAGGGCCTGAGCAAACAATCGCAGCACGCGATTGCCTTCAAGGTGGCCAAAGCGATCGTTGATCTGCTTGAAGCCATCCATGTCGCCAACCATGACCACCAGAGGAGTCGAATCCCGCTTGCAGCGAGCGAGTTCGCGATCCAGCTGCAGGAAGAGCGAACGTGCGTTCGGCAGACCCGTGAGGTAATCGGTGGTAGCGGAACTTTCCGCCTGCTGGTACTTCAAAGCGTTTTCAATGGTCAGGGCCATCTTGGCGCTGACCGCCAGAAGAATCCGCAAGTGATCGGAGGTGAACGCGTCACGCTCGCCGCGATAGAGAGCGAGTACACCGATGACTCCAGCAACGCCTTCCAGTGGAACCGCAAGGGCGGAGCGCAGGGTGCTGAATTTCGATGGATCGTTGAGGTATCCGGGCTCGACCGATGGATTGCCGTTGATGATGGGTTTGCGATTATGGGCTACCCAGCCCGATAATCCCTGGCCGATTGGAATGCGCAACGAAGAGAACAGGCGGTAGTTATCGCCGTTCACATACTCCGGTACGAGTTCGGCGTCGCGTTTGATGTAAATGGCAATGGCATCGTACGGCACCATTGGTTTCAGTTTCACGGAGAAGACCGAGAGGGTCTCTCCAAGGCTGAGGGACGCCCCGAGGTCCTGGCTGAGTTCGAAGAGAGCTTGGGCTTCCTGGCGCGCTGCCGCGATCGAAGATAGGAATGTGTTTTCGCGTCCGACGTAGTCCTGCGCGAGCGTATTTTCGAAGCCTGCCGCGGGCTCGGATCCGCGTTCGATCTTGATTCCGGTCGAGAGCAGCGCATTAGGATCTTCAGCCGATTTGGCGATTGCCATGCGCTCGAGATGTTGATAACGCCTCTGTAGTACTTCCACGACCTTCGGATCGAACGACTTTCCAGATTCCGAAGCGAGTTTCTGCATGACGTCCTTGAGCGGCAGGGCTCGCCGGTATTGGCGATCTGATGCCAGCGCGTCGAGATAGTCGACGGCTGACAGAATACGTGCGCCGATCGGGATTTCGGCGCCTTTGAGTCCGTTCGGGTAGCCTGACCCATCCCATTTCTCGTGA
>Ga0070735_10002536_pt1 | contig 16496 bp, 9 predicted proteins | sample Coa_R1_FD_66443 | JGI IMG/M metagenome (GOLD analysis project Ga0070735, IMG submission 66443) | Surface soil microbial communities from Centralia Pennsylvania, which are recovering from an underground coalmine fire - Coalmine... | ecosystem: Environmental > Terrestrial > Soil > Unclassified ... | reverse complement strand
CCGGCCACAAGAGGAGCAGCAATGAGTACGTCGGAATTCAGCATCGTACCACTGCGACAGGCCAGTTTGTGCTTAGACTGTGACATGATCACCTCGGCGCACACCCATTGTTTCGTATGCGGCTCTGGAGCTCTGATGAGCCTGGCCAGGACGTTGAACGGGAATGTGAACGCAAAGCAGGGGCGGCCGGAGCTGTTTGTCATCAACAAGCATTCTCCACGGCCTAAACTGCCTGTTTCCGTCAACATCCGGCGCTATTCGCACGCCGACAGACGTAAATACGCGAGTCTTCGAAGCGTTCTTTCATCAGTTCTTCTTCGCCCCATCGGCGATCAGGGCGCTGACTGACTTTGGTAACCTTCAACAAAGAATGGAACGGCGGAAGATAAGCTATGGCGCTGAGACTCCTTATCGTGGAAGACGACGTAGCTAGCCTTGAACTGATGGAAGAAGTCTTTCTCTCGCTAAATGCCGAGGTGCGAGCCGTTGGGGAAAGCACCAAGGCGGCTGACCTGGTGAATCGCGAGCGCTACGACGGGATATTCCTCGACCTCGAAATGCCCTACATGAACGGCTTCGACCTTGCGCGCTGGATTCGTAATTCCTCGCGCAACCGGTCCACGCCGATTATTACGGTAACGGGACGAGATGACCGGCAGACCATGCAACAGGTTTTTGCCAGCGGAGCGACGTTCTACCTCCAAAAACCTGTCGACCGGCAGAAGCTCACCAATTTATATCGTACGGTTCGCGGGTCGCTCTATGAGTGCCGTCGCCGATTTGTGCGGGTTCCATTGCAAGCGGATGTGGTGTGCACGGTGGATTCGCAGCAGTTCAAGGGCGTATCGTGGAATCTCAGTCAAGGTGGAATTCAGGTTGAAGTCGAGGGCCTTCAGATCGGGCAGAACGTTCGGCTGACATTCCGGCTACCCTCCTCTGGCACCCTGATCGATGCAACCGGAAGGGTAATCTGGAGGGGCGCGAACGGCACTCGCCAGGGAATTCACTTCCTCCATGTGAAAGGCGAACAAGAGATTCGTGATTTCATTTCCGAAGTGGAAGGAGTGGAAAACGCTCTCCGGTAGAGCAACCAAAGCCAGGATTAATCCAGGAAACCCACCAGAATGCAGGTCATCTGCGTTTCCGATCGCCCCAGGGGAAAGTCTCGCCTCATGCCTTATTCTTCACCGCACTGGTCAGACGCTCGATCTCTCGAGCCAGCGCGCTGGCATCAATCGGTTTGGAAACATATCCATCAAAACCCGCCTGCAGCACACGGTCCCGGTCGCCTCTCATGGCGTAAGCTGTCGCCGCGATAACTGGTAGATGTATCCACTCGGGGTGGGCGCGGATCTTTTCGATAGCTCCAAAACCGTCCAGCACCGGCATTCCGATATCGAGCACTACCAAATCGGGCCGGATCGGCCCGATCAGATCCAGCGCCTCCTGGCCGTTGCCAGCCTCAAACACTTCGTGCCCCCGCGCCTCCAGCAGTTCGCGCAATAACTCGCGATTGACCACGCTATCTTCCGCAATGAGGATTTTCATGATTGCCTCGCTGCCATCGCCAGTGACTGGCCATGGATGGCTTGCCCAAGTTCAAAGAGGAGTTGCTGGTGCCACGATCCGTCTTTTTGAATCAGTGCTTGGGTTTCTGAGTTGAGCATCGCCAATTCCTCAGGGCTCAGATTCTTTGCCGTCATCACAAAGATCGGCAAATCTCTTAGAGCAGGTTTCTTGCGGATGTGCCGAATTACCTCGAACCCATCCATGCCGGGCATCATCAGATCGAGCACAATTCCGCCAACCGGTTGCGACTCAAGTACGTCCAGCGCTCGAGAGCCGCTTTGCACGCTCCTCACCTTGTATTTGGCGGACTGCAAGGCTTCCTCCAGCAATTCGAGCGCTCGGAAGTCATCATCCACCAGCAAAATCGCGGGATCATCCTCTAACCCATTCGGAACATGTTTACGTAACGACCCTAGTAGCGCGCCCTTGTTGACCGGTTTGATGAGATAGTCGGCCGCCCCCAGAGCAAAGCCTACCTGCTTATTGTCGACGATCGATACCACGATAATCGGAATCCCTGCTGTTTCGGCCGCTGCTTTCAGGGTGGCGAGTGCCTGGAATCCGTCGCCTCCGGCCATCGACACATCGAGCGTGATTGCGTCGGGCCTGAGAGTTCTTGCCTTCAGGACGGCATCGGACCCGGAGACCGCCATGGCGATTCGATAATCCCGTTCCAGGTAACTCGCCATCAGTTCCCGGGCCGGCAATTCGTCATCGACAACAAGGACCAACGGTTGCCGATCCGGTGCGACCGGCATGGCGGAATGGTCCGGCTCGCTCTCGTGCTCCGACACGGCTGTTCCAGCGGGAAGCGTGAAGGTGAAGCAACTTCCCTTTCCAAGTTCGCTCTTGAGAGAGATCGTTCCGCCTTGTTGCTCGATCAACCGCTTCGTGATTGCAAGCCCGAGTCCCGTGCCTTGCTGTGCAGATGCACCTTCCACCTGACGAAATTCCTCGAACACCATGTGGTGGTCTTCGGGGCGTATGCCCACGCCCGTGTCGACGATCGAAAGACGGACAAGGTTTTCCTCCTTGCCACACACAACCTCCACCCGGCCATCTTTAGGTGTGAACTTCACCGCATTACTCAGCAAGTTGTAAAGGATCTGTTTGAACCGAACGCGATCGGCATACAGAGCCAGCCTAGATTTCAGGTTTTGATGCACCTCGATGTTCTTCGCCATCGCCAGCGGACGAATTGTAGACAGCACCTCTGGTAGAGCGTCGGTAAGGTCGAAGTCTTCGCATCTCAGCTCGAGGAGGCCGGCTTCGATCTTGGAAAGATCCAAAATGTCATTGATCAGCTGCAACAGGTGTGCCGAGCCCTGCTTAATGTGGGTGACGAAGCGTTTCTGCTTCGGGTTGAGGGGACCCGGAGTCTCGTCAGACAACAAATCCGAAAAGCCCACGATGGCATTGAGAGGCGTACGCAGTTCGTGACTCATACTCGCCAGGAACTTGCTCTTCATATTGGTGGCGCGTTCCACTTCACGATTGCGAAGTTCCAGTTCGCGATTCGCCGCTTCTAGGCTGGCGGTGAATTTGCTGCGTTCCTCCTCGACCAACTTTCGTTCGGTAATATCTTCTGCAATCACAAATTCGGCAGCTCGGCCGGCGAAAGTTAGCGAGTAAGTGGTGAGTTCGACATCGATCAGATTTCCGTCCCTTTTAAGATGCCGCCATATTCTCTTCTTGCTTCCGTTAGCACTTGGTGAGGATATATTTTCCGCAAAAGCCTCCACATCCGCGGCTGGGCAGATGTCGGCGATTGTCATGGATAGAAAATCCTCACGAGAATGCCCATACGCTGATACCGCAGCCTGATTCACGGCCAGAAAATGAAGCGTGTCGCTGTCGTAGATCCACGTCGGCTGGGGATTTAGCTCGAACAACCGGCGGTACCGTTCCTCGCTGGCCCGCACCTCGTTCTCGGCATTCTTGCGGGTGGTGATATCGCGAGCAATGGCGTAAACGAGTTGCTGTTCGGGTACGCACACCGCATTCCACAGCAGCCACCGGTACGCTCCATTCTTGCAACGATACCGGTTTTCAAACGCGATGGCGGACTGGCCATCTTGCAATTGAGCGAACTCCGCCGAGGTTTTTTCTTGATCTTCAGGATGGATGAATTCCATGCGCGATTTTGACATCAGTTCGGCCGGGCTAAAACCCAGGACTCTTTGCCAACTGGGATTCAAGCTGCGAAACATTCCATCGAAACCGATGGTGCACTGCAAATCGAGCGACAGACTCATGAAGCGATTGCCGGTTTCGAGCTGGGAATATAGCGATGCCATGAAAGTACTCAACAACAAGCCGAGCAGCAAAAAGATCAGGCCCAGAATCCAGACCCGGTCCTGAACCAGCCAAATGCCTCGCTGCTGGATGGCGACCGGCTGTTCGGCAATCACTCCCCACTTGAATTCGTCGACCGGCTCATAATGGGCGAACACGATCTTTCCATTCCGCGCAAATGTTCCGTTGCTCGATTGTCCCAGCCCAAGCCGCTTTACAGGTTCATACTCTGCGAGATTTACAACTGCGCCATAGGCGTCCATATTCTGGCGCCCCGCGATGTGGCCGTGCTGATCGACTAGCAGAATGGTCCAACCGCCTTCGAGTCGCGTCTCGACCAGCCGCTGGCTGATCGTATCCACCGTGTCAGCGCCCATGAGAATTCCAATGGGCACACCCTTTTCATTCAAAATCGGAACGACAATCGCGACTACGAGTTCGTATGGTGCAACAGCAGACTTGTAAACTTCTGAAACATAGGGCTTTTTTTCTCGCATGAATCCGCCATACCAGTCACGGTAGGCGAACCTTTGGTTTATCAATCCCGGCTGAGCGGGATAGATCTCCTCCATGCTGCCATCGAGCGCGTAGACGCTGACATACGAAAAATCGGGACGAAGTCTCCTGGCGTCCTCGAGCTGCCGCGAGACCATGCCGGAGTTGTGATTTCTCCAGGCTTGCAGAAGTGAACGGCGGGCAGCAATTGACTCCAGAAATGTAACGCTTTCGCGAAAATGCTCTTGCGCCAGGGTGGCTGAAACCCGCGCAATCTGAGTGCTTTCCGTTCGAGCTTGTACTTCAGCCTGGTGCCGCAACACCTGGCCGGTGAAGTAGGCTAACAACGCTGTCGGGACCACCATGAGAAGCAAGAACAAAAAATAAATACGCCACCTGGATTTCGAAACCCACTGCCCAACGCTGGCTGAAGCGCTCACCGGCTCTCCTTCCCACGCAGACTGATCGCGGTACTCCTGCGCACTTTCCAGACAAGAATTCTGGAATCGAAACTGGATTCTTCAACTAATTGCGCTGCTGCGACTGCTATTTATGGCAGCGGCTTGCCCAAAGATCTGCCACAAAGAAATGAATTGCAGGTCGGATGCCAAGTCACACATGCGACCTGGCGGGATTGAAAGTGTTACGAAAGTGATCTGTCTAGTCCTTACTTCGGGAATTAAAGTCTTCTAAGCATTACAGCCTGCGCATCCGGAACCCTCCGTGTCCGCAGCCGCTTGAGACTTCCAGAAGCTCGAGTTCCTATGTCGAAGAAGCGAATTCTCGTGGGTGAGGACGACCGCTCCATCCGATTTGCGCTGAGCGAATTTCTTCAGGAAAGCAACTACCAGGTAACTGAGGCGAACACCTGCGAAGCGATCCGCCAAGGTTTTCGAACGGCAACACCGGACGCGGCGATCCTCGATTATTCGCTGCCGGATGGAACTGCACTCGACCTGCTGCCAACCCTGAAGCAATCCTATCCTTCAGTGCCAGTCATTGTTCTTACTGGCAACGGAACGATCGAACTGGCAGTACAAGCGATGAAAGAAGGCGCGGAGCAGTTTCTCACCAAACCGGTGCAGATGTCGGCGATTGCGGTTGTATTGGAACGTGCGCTAAAGAACCAGCGCAATTATCAGAGGCATCTTGCCGGCAAGGTTAAAGAAAAGCGGGAGAGCGTAGACCCATTTGTGGGGGTAAGCAAAGCGATTCGCCAGGTGGCGGAAGAAGCCGAGAGGGTTTCTGCCAGCCATTGTCCTATCCTGATCGCCGGAGAGACCGGTTCCGGCAAAGGTGTTTTGGCGCGGTGGATTCACGATCACAGCCTGCGCTCAGAGGAACCTTTCGTAGACATGAATTGCGCCGGCTTCGGCAAAGAACTCCTCGAAAGCGAACTTTTCGGCCACGAGGCAGGCGCATTCACCGGCGCTGTTGCGCGCAAGCTGGGCCTTCTGGAGGTCGCACAGAAGGGGACAGTCTTTCTGGATGAGATCGGTGATATGGATGTACAGATCCAGCCGAAACTACTGAAGATTCTCGAAGAGAAGCAATTCCGGCGCTTGGGCGATGTGCAGGAACGGCAATTGGACATTCGTCTTATCGCCGCCAGCCATGCCGATCTATTGCAACTGATCCGCGAAAAGAAATTCCGCAGCGATCTTTATTTCCGTGTAAGCACAGTCGTCATACGCATGCCGCCGCTGCGCGAACGTGCAGACGATATTCCTCTCCTGGCGCAACATTTCTTTCAGCGGATGGCGGTGGATTTGGGACGCATTCATCTCACCCTTTCAGACCGGACGCTGGAAGCCCTTACTACATATACATGGCCGGGGAACATCCGGGAACTGAAGAATGTGATGGAGAGAGCAGTCCTATTGGCTAATGAAGATGCGATTCAACCCCGAGACTTACGCCTCGAACAGGTTTCGGTAATGCCCGAGGACGACGCCGACGAATCGAAGCTTACGTTCCGGGAGGTGCAACGGCTTCACATTGAAAAAGCGTTGACCACGGAACGATGGAATGTGGCTCGCGCCGCGACGCGACTGGGTATGACCCGGAGCTCCCTCTATAACAAAATCAAGACCTTCGGCATAGTTCATCCCAACGGCCGCAACTAACTGACGAAGATCGAGTGCTGCTGGAAGATCGAACTCTTACTCGCCTGCGCTCCTGCCGCCATACCGCCTGCAGTTCCGGCCGTAATGGGGGGACGACCAATGATGCCTGAGGCCATCAGCTCTGATAATGAGAGTGCCGGACACAGAAGGTTGCATTGCACAAATTCCACTCCCATTTCCGCGAGCAATGCAATGTCTTCAGTCGATTCCACGCCCTCGGCGACCACCGCCGTGTGTAAAGCACGAGCGAAAGCCACCACGGATTCCACGACTGCGCGACGCTTGGAATCGTTCTGAAGCCCGCGCACGAAGTAGGAATCGAGTTTAAAGTAGTCGGGATAACAATCCAGCATCATGCGGTAATTCGATTGCCCTAGTCCGACGTCATCGAGGGCGATGCGGACGCCTGCATTTCGCAACGAGGCCAGCGTCTCCAAAAGCTCGGGAATCTCGCAGTTGGGCGCATACTCCACGATTTCAACTGTGAAACGATCCAGGGCCAGCGAATGTTTATGAAGACGCCGCCGGAAAGACTCGAGAAAGCCGGGCTGTTGTCCGAGCGTTGCGGCGTGGACATTGACATTGATCCTAAGCTCACGTGGCAACTTGGCGGCTTCGGCACATATCGCTGCCAGGCAGCTGTGGTCGACGGCCTTTTCCTCTCGTTTTCGATGCACATAGTCGAACAGCGTCTGCGCTGATTCAAAGTGCGTGCCGCGCGGCCCACGAATCAATGCTTCGACGCTGTGAACTTGATTTTCCCCATCGCCAATGCGAAAAATGGGTTGAAAGCGAACCGATAACTGTTCTGGATCGAGGATTGTCTCAAGCAGGGACTTCCGCATGTGGCCCTCCCGTGAGTACTGAAATCGTCTTAGCAAGATCCGATAGACGCATCGGCTTGCGATGGAATACGTCGACACCCTGATTCGTGGCCTCAGCCTTGAGTTCTGGCCAGCCATAGGCGGTCAGCACCACTACCCGAATGGGCAAGGAAGCCTCGCGTATGAACTTCACCAGATCCAGTCCTCCAAAGTTGAGCCGGCTAAGCCGGAGATCAGTAATGACCACCGAATACTCGAAGTGGGTAAGTAGCGTTTGCGCTTCTTCGATCTCTCTGGCACAGTCAACAGCGTAGCCTAGTTTGGAAAGATATTCCTGATAGGCACTTATCAACTGTTCATCGTCATCGACAATAAGTATTGTTTCCCGCATGCCTCTAAATAGGCACTTTAAACACCAAACCTGCCACTGCCGAACTTGTTGAGAACAGTAGATCGAAATTACTCTCCACTATTGCCGGTTCCAAGTCTCGACATTGTTCTGAAAAGTGGACAGTGAACATAAAACGGCCACAGGGTAATGCAAACGTTACATGCTACAGGACTAACTGTATTACGCGGGTAATTTGACGACCGGTTTTTCCGCCGAGTACTGTTATGAGAATGGCAGAAATGCCGTAGTTTCAAAAGGTTATAAATATGACCTCCAGCTCTGGTGCCAAAATGGGCCGCTCTCGCGATCAAGTCAAGAAAAAGTCTTCTTCATCTCTCTTGCTATCCCAGAGAACGGAATTAATTGGCGAACTCTCTCAGGCCATGGCCAATCACTTCAATAACATCATGATGGCAGTTACAGGTTACGCCGAGCTGGAATTGAAGAAACCCACCGTACAGGATAAGCGTGCTCTCGAGCAGGTGCTCGCGAATGCTAATCAAGCTACACTGCTAATTCAAACGCTGTTGGATCTCGGTCGCGAGCGGGCTATATCCCCGCAGCCGATCGAGTTGAACGCGGTCATCAGTGACTTAAGCGGGTTATTGAAGGATTTGTTAGGTGACCGCGTGGACCTCTCGCTCGCCCTGAATGCCAAACCCTCAACGATCAACGCGGACCGCATCGATATTCAGCAGTGCTTATTCGCCTTGCTGATTGTGGCGCGTAATGAGATGCGTGGCTCCGGACGGTTAACCATCGAGACATCGCTGGTAGAAATTAACCGCGCATTCATTGCAAGTGATCGGTGCGAAGCCGGCGAGTACTTGCTGCTGTCTATAGAAAGTGAACCCATGAAAACCGGGGACGAACCGGGTTTTCACAAGAAGCTCGACACCGCTATCAGCCCAAACCTGTCGTTAGATGGGGTACGTGCCGTCGTTAGCGAATGCCATGGCCTGTCGCGACTCTCCAGCGAGCCAGGTGGAAATAGCGCTTTCAAACTTTATTTTCCAGCGACAGAAAGAGAAGCACTCGGCGCTCCCGAGCTGACGCTGCCACGTCAGCCCGCCGTGGCTCGAACCATTCTGGTTGTCGAGGACGACGATGCAGTTCGCGTACCGGCTGCGGAGTTCCTGAAGATGGAGGGCTTCAAGGTATTACAGGCGAGAAATGGGAGCGAAGCGCTAAACGTCGTGCAACAAAGCCGTTCTGCCCTCGATATCCTGATTGCCGATCTTTTCATGCCGAAAATGAACGGGCCAGAGGTTGCTGCAAAACTACTGGAACAATATCCAGATCTTAAGGTGATTTATATGTCCGGAGACCCCGGCAGATCAGGAGCGGCGGGTGGCAAGATGGCTCCCGATATGGCCTTGCGGAAGCCTTTTCGGTTGAATGTGCTAAGGGACAGAATTCACGATCTACTGGGGGAGTAGCGCGAAATACCCGTTGATTCGGCAAACAATCTTTAGCTCGCAACGAGCTCGGCCGGGCGGAATTTATGTCCACGATTCCCAATGCGCGCAAGAACGGTCGAGCCCATGGACGGCTTGAGGATGGTGAGGTCCGGTATCAGGCGTTGCTCAATTCGGCGCTCGATTGCATTATCTGGACAGACGCCCGCGGTAAAATCGTAGAATTCAACCCAGCTTCCGAAAGAACCTTTCGAATCTCGCGCGCGAAGGTTCTGGGCGAGGATTTATCGGAGACCATTCTTCCCGCTGCTTTGCGTCCTCATCTACGCGGCGAGCTTTTCGCTTCTGTAGCCTCCAGCGGTATCGAGCTGATCGGCAACCGGCTCGAGACCAAGGTGATGCGTGCCGACCGAGAAGAATTCCCCGCCGAACTCACCGTCACCAGCGCGGTCATCAAGAACCGCTCAACCTTCATTATCTATGTGCGGGATCTCACAGCACGCCGTCTCGCGGAGGAAGCTCTGGTTCGACTGGCTGCGATCGTCGAATCCTCGCAAGATGCGATTGTTGGTACCGATCTGGATTATCGGATTACAAGCTGGAATAACGGCGCAGAAGCAATGTTCGGCTATGCCGCGGAAGAGGTTCTCGGAAAGAGTATCTCGATCCTTGCCCCCCCAGATCGGATTGGAGAAGTCACAAAGATCCGCGAGCAATCAAAGACCGGAATACAGCTCAAAAGCTTCGAGACTGTTCGAGTTACCAAGGATGGGAGGTGTCTCGACATGTCTGTCAGCATCTCTCCGGTGCTGGACTCCGATGGAAATGTGGTGGGCGCATCATCGATCGGGCGCGACATCACTGCTTTCAAGAAGACCCTGGAGGCTCTGGCCAAAGCCAGTCAAACCAGCATTTACGCCTCTCCTGTTCCGATCATTGCGGTAGATACGCAACGTCGCGTCACCTTGTGGAATCCAGCCGCCGCAGCCGTATTCGGATGGAGTGAAGAAGAAGTCCTCGGCAAACCGAGTCCCATAATGCTGGAAGGCGGGACGGAGCGCTCCGTAGCTCTGCACAAGCGGGCGCTCACGGGCGAACGCCTCACCGGCATCGAGTTACACGGCTACAAACGAGATAAAACTTCGATCATTGTTAGTCTTTCGGCAACTCCCCTGTGGGACGAAAACCACAACATAAAAGGAATTATCGGTTTTCTCACGGATATCACCGAGAGCAAGCGCGCGGAAGAAGCCCTTCGCAAGACCGAACAAAAGTACAGGGCGATTGTTGAAAATGCCATCGAGGGCATTTATCAGATAACGCCTCAAGGCAAATATATCTCGGCCAATCCCGCTCTGGCTCGTATGTTCGGTTTTACATCCTCGGACGAACTCGTAGAAGCTCGTACTGCCGTAAGAAGGCAGCAGTATGAGAATCCAGAAGTGCATGAAGAGTTTGTCAGCCTTCTGCGGAGGGAGGGCACTGTTCAGAATTTTGAATATCAAGCCCGCCGCAGGGACGGCGCACTCATTTGGGTGGCAGAAAATGCTCGCGCAGTGCGCGATGAACAAGGGCAGATTCTGTATTTCGAAGGCACAGTGGAAGACATCACTGAGAGGCGAGCCCTCGAACAGCAACTGCAACAGATGCAAAAGATCGAAGCAGTGAGCCGTCTTGCCGGTGGGGTGGCGCACGATTTCAACAACCTTCTGATGGCTATCAGCAGCTATGCCGAACTTCTCCAGTTGAAGCTCCCTGAGAATAGCGGGGCGAAGAAATATTTGGATGAAATCGGTAAGACCATCGATCGCGCAGCCTCATTGACCAAGGGATTGCTTACCTTCAGCCGCAAACAGGTGGTTTCTCCCAAGGTTCTCGACCTGAATGCACTGATTGAAGAGCAGATCAAGATGCTCAGGCGTTTGCTCCCCGAAACTATCGATCTGGCCTTCAGCGCCGCAAGCGCCAGACCGTTTATCAAGGCCGATTCGACGCAGGTGGAACAGATAATCATGAATCTGGCCATCAACGCCCGCGATGCCATGCCTGATGGCGGCCGGATTCTGATCGAAACTCGCGACCAGAGCAACCCATCCTCTGCTTCGGATCCCGGCCAGGTCATCATTGCCGTCACCGATAGCGGCTGCGGCATGGATTCGGCCACACGCTCTCAGATCTTCGAACCGTTCTTTACGACCAAAGAAGCAGGAAAGGGGACAGGACTCGGTCTGGCCATCGTGCTTGATATCGTGAAGCAGAGCAGCGGCAAAATCGAGGTCGAAAGCGAATTGGGACGAGGCACAACCTTCAACATTTATTTTCCCGGGGTCGAAGCCGAAAGTCAGCGCGACGCCGAAGAGAGCATCGAATCCCTCTCTCCCGCCACGGAAACAATTCTACTGGTCGAAGATGAGCCGATGGTTCGCGAGTCCATCGCGGAATACCTGGCGCAGAATGGATATCGTGTCCTAAAAGCGAACACTGGACTTCATGCCATCTCGATCGCCGGCGAGTTCGAGGGATCCATCGATCTCATGTTGACCGACGTAATCATGCCGCAGATGAGCGGCCGGGAACTTGCGCAACGCATGGCGGAAGATTATCCGGCAATGAAAGTGATTTTTATGTCTGGATACACGGATAACTTGCTTTCAAGCCGCCAAGTATTGGATCCCAAACATGTGTTATTGCAGAAACCCGTCCGCCTGGCCCTGCTGGGGAAGAAGCTGCGGGAAATTCTCGATCGCGGCGGAAATGCAAATGCCGCCGGCGCTGGCAGTTAGTGGGGCGTTCCTTCAAGCCAATCGCCGCTGGAGCTTTGACAAGTTGCTCGCCTCTGAATTATGCCAGCGAAAATCCGGCAGTGGCAGCCATCTTCCGATTTTCAACTCTTGCCATCGGGCGTTGCGAAATCAGAAGTTGTTCGGTCGATTCCGCATCCATGGGCCGCGAAAAGAGGTAGCCCTGGCCCAACTCACAACCCATCTGCCGGAGGAGAGTAACCTGCTCCGGGCGTTCGATGCCCTCGGCAACGACTTTCATGCCGAGATTTTTTGCCAGCATTACGATAATGCGAACGATCTCCTGCGTCTCGGAATCGCGGTCCATCTCGGAGATGAAAGTTCGGTCAATCTTCATCACGTCCACGGAAAATTTTTGCAGCCGGCAGAGCGAAGAATATCCCGTACCGAAATCGTCGATGCTGAGACGTACGCCAAGCGCCTTCAGTTGGGATAGAACGACCGCCGAGCGTTCCACATCGGCCATCGCAATATTCTCGGTGATTTCCAGATGAATGCACGACGGATCAGTTCCGGTTTGCTCCAGGATCGCACCGATCTGGTTGGCAAGGTCGGGCTGGATGAACTGTTTGGCAGTAATATTTGCACTCATCACAAGTGGGCGCAAGGACTCGAATTGCTGATTCCAATATCGCAGCTGTTTGCAGGCATCCCGTAGAAGCCTCCGGTTCAAGGAGAGAATGACTCCACTTTCGTCGGCGACCTTGATGAATTCTCCTGGCATGACCATCCCCTGAGGCCTTTGCCATCGGCTCAAGGCCTCAAAGCCCACGATCTGGTTGGTTTCCAGCGAAACCAGCGGTTGATAGTGAACGCGAAATTCATCCAGTTGCAGTGCCTTGCGCAAGTCCGCCTCCAGCCGCAGTCGCTTGATGGCATCCGCATGCATCGCGCTGTCGAAAACTTCACAAGAGGCCTTGCCCGCCTGCTTCGCGCGATACATGGCAATCTCGGCGTCACGAAGCACATCGCCCGCCTGCCCACAAGTGTCCGCGCTGAAAGCAATACCCATACCCGCGCTTACCACGATCTCGTTGCCTTTCACTTCGAAGGGATGGGCCAAACACTCTTGAAACACCTCCGAGATACGAATAACATCGCTGGGATCGCGAACATCTTCCAGGAGCACCAGGAATTCGTCGCCGCCGGGGCGGGCCAGTGTGCTTTCACCAGTTGGGGCCCGCCCGCTTCCGGTGGCTCGCATGCTGCAAAGCGTATCGTGGTCCGATAGGCCCTTTTTCAGCCGGCGCGCAACCCGGAGTAAAATTTCATCTCCCGCGGCTTGCCCGAGACTGTCATTGAAAATCTTGAACTCATCGATATCGATGAAAAGCACCGCAAAACGAAAATCGTTGCGCCGCTGGGAAATGGCGATGGCCCGCTCCAAACGGTCGAGAAACAGAGCCCGGTTGGGAAGGCCCGTCAACTCGTCGTAGAAGGCGTGGCGCTCCAGCAGAGCCTCCGCCCGCTTACGTTCGGTAATATCGCGGTTGACTATCACGAGGCCTTCTGCGGCGCCATCCATTCCGGAGATTGTGTTCGACGTTGACTCGAGAACCCGCCAGGAACCGTCCTTGTGGCGAATTCGATATTCCAGCCGTTCGCCGCGGCCGGTCAAATAAGCTTTTTCGCTCGCCTCGAGCACGCGAGCGCGATCGTCGGGGTGGACCTGTTCGATCGAGGAGCTGGAAGCGAGCTCCTCAGCGCTGTATCCGAGTATGGTTTTGTAAGCCGGACTGTTATAGAGCCGCCGGCCATCGCGCTTGATGACCGCGATCATATCGGCTGCATTTTCGGTGATCAGCTCGAAAAGCTGCTCCCTTTCCGCTAATTCGCGTCGAATGCGCTGAAACCTCAAGTGCTGATACACCATGTAGACGTCAAACAGCAGAACCAGGGCGGCCAGTCCGCGAACCCACTCTTTAAGCGTTAAAGAATAGGACTCATCGCTTGGCAGGCGCAGTCCGGGAAAGGTGACCGAGACAATGCCGAAAGTTAGTACAAGAGTAACCGTAATGGCGAGCCCCCAGAGCCACCACTCGGAACCCTCCACCCGACGGATAGTCCGTGACGGTGAACCAGCGCCGCGTTGATCTGCCTCCCGCATAAGTTGAATCCTTTCTTCCCACTTCATAGCGCGCAAAGGTCATGAAACAGTTCAGAGGGGAGGGTGCGGGCCGCCATGGCCAGCCCGCAACATTCAACAGTGCAATACAAAGGCCGAAAGCCGGGAACTCTAGTTTGGCCGAAGGTCGATGCGTGACTGTAACTTACGATCCAGATTGACTTGAGAGCTAAAGCACGAAAGAGTCCAGATCGTTCAGATTCTGAAAACCTGCCTGATGTCCAGACACTCTTCTTGAGCAAGTTCATTTCCCGAGATCTCCAGCGCGGCTCGAAGGGGGAAAGGTGGGCTGCGCGAGCCGGGATGAAGCGCAACCTCCGGCAGACTAGACGAACTCTGGAGCGCCGACAATGAGGCTGGTATTTGCCGATGGTTTCATACTCGCCATAATGACACGATCTCGCCCGCTCGTCTTCGCTTGATACAGGCACTGATCCGCCACCTTCAACAACTCCTCACTGGTTGAGGAATGTTCGGGAAATGCAGCCACGCCCACAGAAACGGAAATCGGTCCCAGCCGGGTGTTTCTATGCTGTAGCTTAAGTTCGCGTAACTCGTTGCGAAGTCCATCGGCGCGCGAGGCGGCATCATGGGCAAGCGATTCCGGCAGAATCACCGCAAATTCTTCGCCACCACAACGACAGGCTACGTCATCGCCACGAAAATAATTGCGCAGCACATCCGCCACCGACTGCAAGACAAAATCACCTGCATCGTGGCCAAAAGTGTCGTTGAACCGCTTGAAATGATCAATATCCAGGAACAACAGCGACAGCGGATGATTCTTACGCCGGGAGCGAATGATTTCACGTTCCAGCGACTCCTGCATGAAGCGCCGGTTGAATAAGCCAGTGAGCGGGTCCCGAATGGACTGGTCGCGCAAATTTTCGCGGAGCCGTAAACTGGCAAGCGAAAGGGCGATCTGGCTCGCCACTGTAACCCCCAGCCGTGCCTGCGCGTGCAGTGGCCCATCGAACTCTCCGTTGCAGGGAAACTCGATGCAGATAATGCCTAAAGTTTCTCCCTGTCCGACCATGGGCAAACAGAGATGTCTGGCCACCGGCAATCCTTCCAGGTGAGGGCAAACAATATCTCGCTTTCCGGCACCGCTCATGTGGGGCTGACCGCGCCGCAACGCCCAACAGTCCTGAGGCGTAAAAAGAGGTTCCGCTGGTGGAGGATTTCCCCAGGAAACGGCCGCCTCTACAAGGTTGCGAGAGGCTTTAAAGGTATACAAGGTGCCTGACGTCGCCTCAGGAAAGAACTTTGGGATCGATTGCGCGACTACTGTGCCGGCTTCTTTGGTTGTGGCACAGCATTCCAACAGGCCAGCCATATCGTTCAGGGCTAACATCTGATCGGTCTGAATCTCCAGTTCCTTCACGAGGAGGTTAAGTGATTTCGCATGTTCTCGCTCCGCCTCGGAGGATCTGATCTGCTCCGAGATGTCCTTGCAGATGGTGTAGGCGCCTCGCGCCACGCCATCAATTACGAGAGGCACGGCGTGCAATTCGACATCAACAATCGAACCATCTTTACGGTGACGGCGAGTGATCTGATGTTGAGGACGAGATCCCAAGAGATGAGCAGACCATGACGTTGGCGCTTCGACAGTCCGATCAGGCACGAATACTGAGTCTAAGTCCCGGCCCATCAAGTCGCTACTTTGGTAGAGCGACAACTGAGTGAATGCTTCATTGACCAGATCAACGCGTCCATCAGGATTCAGCACGACGATGCCCAGCGGGCTGTTTTCAAAAAGAGAGTTCAGGTAGGTTGTCCGCTCGCGCAACTTAGCCCCTAGACGTTCGCGTTCGCTAACTGTGGCCCCAACCACGAGCCCGGAAGCCGAAACCACCAGCATAAGCAGGCCGATTTTCGCTAAAACCGAGGAAGTCGGAAACAGGTGCATCGATACTACAATTCCGAAGTTCAGGGCAAGTGTCCCCACTACGACGAGGCGAATTCCGGAGCGCATCGCAAGCCACAGGATTGGAATGAACGCAAGATAGAAGAGTTCAAGGTGAGCCCAATGAGGAGCGAACATGATCCAAAGAATCGCCGGTATGCTTACGGCCTGGCCGATTGCTTCGACGACATGCCACTCTCCGGCGTGGGCGTATGCTCGATGGGCGTAACGCGGGTTTCGACGGCGTTCGGCAAGGCCAAGCCAGCGACGCACCGATGGGAAAACATGAATCAGCAGAAACGGAGCCAAACCGACAAGTCCGATGCCATCTCCAATAAACCAGGCAAGAGCCGCCGACCAGGCTTGGTGCATGGAAATCGAGTGGTCTCCGATCAGGCATAGCACCCCCGTCACGGTTGCACAAAGCGCGGCCGCCATCGTAACGAAGATGTAGCAAACCACATCCCGCCCTCGCCGTAGGGCGGGATCGACTCGTAGCGGTCCACGCAAGAGGTATGCGGCTCCGCCGTACCAAAAAGCGAC
>Ga0070735_10002534_pt1 | contig 16502 bp, 13 predicted proteins | sample Coa_R1_FD_66443 | JGI IMG/M metagenome (GOLD analysis project Ga0070735, IMG submission 66443) | Surface soil microbial communities from Centralia Pennsylvania, which are recovering from an underground coalmine fire - Coalmine... | ecosystem: Environmental > Terrestrial > Soil > Unclassified ... | reverse complement strand
CTCCAGGTCGGCCTCCGGATCGCCATGCAGCAAAACCACGGCGGCTCCGTTGCGAACCTGACAGGCGACCCGATCAATGCGCTGCTCGTGACTGCGGTCGAGATTATCGGCCAGCCGCAGGAGCGGAGTCAGCAGCAGGATGACGCGCCGCGACTCCGCGTCCAGCGCCTGAAATGCGGTGTGCCGAGGCGCCGGCATCGACTTACGATGATAGCGGCAGAGCATTGCGATTAGCTTGCGCTCAGATAGCGTGAAGCCAGGCATGTCGGCATTCTCAACCAGATATGCCGAATGCTTGTGATGGCTGGTATCGCTCACGTAGTGCCCTATATCGTGGAGATAGGCGGCTGCCTCGAGCAGCTTGCCGAAATACGGTGGTAATCGGTGCAGCCGCTGCAAGCCATCGAACAGCTCGTGCGCTAGAGCGGCCACCTTGCGGGCATGGTCGAGTGAGACACCGAAGCGGCGGGCCATTTGCTCGACCGCCTGCCGCTGCTCTCGCGTGAGGCGCGAAAGTTCACGGCCAACTCCGCGTGCGGCCAGATCGGCAATGATGCCGTCCCGTACGCCGGCCGCGGAATAGTAGAGCGAAGGCAGGCGGAACGTCTCGAGAACACGAAGAAATACAGCCGTCCCGGCCGTGATAATTTCGGCCCGCCGGGGTCCAATCCCGGGCAGTTTGCGGCGTGCCGCCAAGTTCGCCGCAGACAGAGTTCGATAGAGTCTCCGAATTTGCGCCGTGGTGGCCCGCAGTTGGTCGGCATGCTCACGCCGCCCTCGAGGCACACGGTGGATGGCACACACTACGGCCGCCGCTGTAGCAGAAGTGGCGACCATCCGGTCGTATTTCTGCCCGCTCAGCCGTTCGATTGGCGTCGCGATTTTCTCCTCGATGTACTGATCCATCCGGCGCAACTCTTCCGGAAGCGGCGGATCGTGCTTCAGGAAGACTTCGGTCAGGCGTACTGCGCCCAGCGGCTTGGAATACGCTTCCGCCAACCGCCCATTCTCAGAGCGGATAATTTCCGCGCTGCCCCCACCGACATCTACGATCAGAAGGCGCTTTTCCGGATGCGGCCATCGCGCCTGCACGCCGAGGTGGATCAACCGCGCCTCTTCTTGTCCGGAAATGATCTCCACCGGCACGCCAAGTGCCTGCGATGCCTTGGCGATAAACTCGCGCTGATTGCGAGCATCACGAACGGCGCTGGTCGCCACCGCACGCACGCCCACCACGTCCAGCTTGCGGTAAATCTGTGCCATCCGCGCCAGTTGTCCGCAGACGAACTGGAGGGACTGCGGGCTGATACTCCCATCGCGGAACACGCTTTCGCCGAGCCGGGTGACCTGCCGATCGGCCTTCAATACCTGCATCCCGGAACCAGCCGAGAGTTGAGCGACCAATAAACGTACCGAATTGCTTCCTATATCGACGGCTGCGTAGCGCGGCATTCCAATCCACTATCATAATCGACACTGGAATTTGCACATTGGCTATAATGAGCGTAAGGCGTTTGAGAAACTCGCGCATAGCGGGTGCGGCGCGAGATAGTTTTCGATGGACGTGGCGCTGGACGCCGCCTGTGCGCTAGTCACCGCAGTCCGAAATATTCAGTTTATGCCCTTATTTGCGCCGAACCGTTTCAAAGGAAAACTGATTGTTGTCGAGGGCATTGACGGTTCGGGAAAATCGACGCAACTACTGTTGCTCAGCCAGTGGTTGCGCTCACGTGGGGTGGCGGTAGTGTTCAGCGAATGGAATTCCTCTCCCCTGGTGCGTGAGACCACCAAGCGCGGCAAGAAGAAAAACATGTTCACGCCGCTGACTTTCAGCCTGATTCATGCCACCGACTTCGCCGATCGCATGGAGCGCTACATCGTCCCACTGTTAAAGGCCGGAGCAGTGGTCTGTGCGGATCGCTACGCCTATACCGCGTTTGCCCGGGACGTGGTCCGGGGCGTCAGCCGCCGCTGGGTGCGCAATCTCTATCGGTTTGCCGTGCGGCCCAGTCTGGCTTTCTATTTTCGCGTTCCGTTGAATGTGGCTCTGGGAAGAATTCTGGGCGGACGCGACGCCATAAAATTTTACGAGGCGGGCATGGACCTCGGACTCAGCAGAAACATAGAGGAGAGTTTCCGGTTGTTCCAGGGGCGGATCCTGGAGGAATACGACGCGATGGCCGAGGAAATGGGTTTCTATATCATCGACGCAACCGGTTCCATCGAGGAGCAGCAGCAGAGGATGCGCGAGATCGTCACCCGGGAATTGGGCGAGAGTTTGCGCTCCGAAGTGCTGCACAGCCCGGAGGGAGAATACGATGCTGTCGAGAGAGCCGCTTCAATTTTATAGTGAACCGGTTCCAGGCATTGACCCGGGTGAACTGCAGGGCAAGCTGATCGTGATTGAGGGACCCGATGCGGTGGGTCGATCCACCCAGGTCGTGCGGCTTCGAAGATGGCTTCAGGATCAGGGCCATGCCGTGCTCGACACGGGTATGGCTCGTTCTGCGCTGGCGGGCAAGGGCATCAAACAGGCCAAGGACGGTAATACTTTTGGCCCTATCACGATGACCCTGTTCTACACGACCGATTTCGCCGATCGTCTGGAGAACGAGATTGTCCCGGCGCTGCGGGCGGGCTTTGTGGTGCTGACCGACCGCTATATTTTCTCGCTGATGGCGCGCGCGATCGCTCGTGGAGAGGATCGCGCCTGGATTGAGAAGGTGGCCGGCTATGGACTGGTCCCACATGCCGTATATTATCTTCGCGCTGAGGTTCAGGACCTGGTGTCGCGCGTGGTTCATGGCCGCGGCGCCTTCGACTATTGGGAAAGCGGTATGGACCTGCGCTTTGGCGCAGACATGTACGAAAGCTTTGTGCGTTACCAGGCGCGGATTATCCGGGCGCTCGACCGGATGGCGAAAAAGTACGATTTCATCACGATCAACGCTTCCCAAAGCCCCGACGAAATCTTCCGCGAGTTACAGCAGTCCATTGGGCGTCTGTTCCGCAATGGCCGCAATCCTCGACGGGCACGGCCGAACGGCTCTTCTTCTCTCCAGTAACACGCGCCAGATGCGGCGGGCTGCGAGCCTTTTCTTCCAATAACGAGCGCGTCCCGTAACGAGCGCGTCCCGCGCTGTGCGCGCCGCAATAAGGTCTCTGCCGAATAAAATCTAGGATTTGCCGGCGGGCACTGCGGCCTGCTGTGTGACATTCCGAATCGCTTCGGCCAAGTTCGCCAATTGCGCGCGCGCAGAATCGAAATCGGCTGCCTGGGCGGATTGTTCAATCTGCCGCGCTGCGGCTGTCACGGGCGCGGCCGCGATTGACCGCGCGGCTGCTTCGATCCTGTGCGCCTCGGCGGATAAGGCCTGGGCGTCCGAACGTTCTATTGCCGATTCCAGCTTCTGTAGCCGCTCTGGCGCCAGTTGCAGGAACAGGTGCAACATGCGATCCACCAGATCCGAATCCGTAGCCATCAGACGAGCCGCAAGCGCCCGTTCGATTGGACTCGGCGCAGGCCGATTCTCTGCACGTGTGTTTTCTGGAGCGAGCGGAGATAGAAACTGCTCCACGGTTGCGAGTAAATGGGCTGGGTTTACCGGCTTTGAGACATAACCGTTCATACCGGCCTCCAGGCACCGCTCCCGGTCTCCGTTCATGGCGTGCGCCGTCATCGCGACGATCGGCAGTTTATTCCAGCGCTCATCCCGTCGGATTGCCCGCGTCGCTTCCAGTCCGTCGAGTACTGGCATCTGGACGTCCATCAACACCAAATCGAACGCTTCGCCGGAACCCGTGCGCTCCAGGCACTCGATGGCTTCCTGCCCATCGTTCGCCACGGCCACCAGATAGCGTTTCTTTTTCAGCATGGCGGTTACTACCTTCTGATTGACGATATTATCCTCGACGATCAGTATCCGCGCCGGCGGACCTGCGACTGTGGAAGGCGCTGAAGGTGAACTTCGCAGCGAGCCGGCTTTTTCTTCCTGGTCCGCTTCGAGCAAGGCAGTTTCGCACAAAACGGTAACGAAGAACGTGCTGCCGTGGCCGAGCTCGCTTTGCACCCGAATATCGCCGCCGTACATCGCTACCAGCCTCTGCGTGATTGCCAATCCTAACCCGGTACCACCATATTTGCGGCTAATACTTCCGTCCGCTTGCGTGAATTTGTCGAAAATGCTCGACAGTTTATCCGCTGGAATACCGGCGCCCGTGTCAGTAACTTGTAACTGAATTTCAAGCGACCGGCTAGTGCGCTGTCTGGTTTCCAATTCAACCCGTACCGACCCGCGCTCCGTGAATTTGACGGCGTTACTCAACAAATTGGTCAAAATTTGGCGCAGCCGCAGCGGATCGCCGAGCACGTGCTGCGGCACTCCGGCCGCGATATTGGTAAAGAGGTGAATACCTTTTTGCGCGGCTTTCGGCGCGTGCCCCTTGACACAATCCTCAACCAGGTGCCGAAGATCGAATGGGATCTTCTCCAGCACCATCTTGCCGGCCTCGATCTTAGAGAGATCCAGTATGTCGTTCAACAGCGCCAGCAGCGAGTACGCGCAGCGCTGGGCGGTTTCCAGTTGCTCACGCTGCTCCGGAGTGAGGCGGCTATCCATTACGACATCGATCATGCCAATCACACCATTCATCGGCGTGCGTAGTTCGTGCGAGATATTCGCGAGAAATTCGCTCTTCGCCTGGCTTGCGGCGAGCGCGCGATGCATCGCCTGCTCGAACTCCTCGGTGCGTTGCCGGATGCGCTCCTCGAGCAATTCCTGATGCTGCCGAATCTCTTCTTGCGAGGACGCCAGCGCCTGGATCATGCCATTAAAGCTTTCGCCCAGGTATTCGATTTCGTCACCCGTGCGGCTGACTTGGATCGGCTCCAGCCGCCCGTCCCGCACCGACGTGATACCAGCCTGAAGCAGTGCTAACGGCCGCGCCAGCAGGCGCAACGTAAAGCGTGCGATCATCGCCGCTACGAGCATCACTACCAGGCACAACACGATTCCTTTTGAAACGTCGAAACGTTCCTCTCGGAGATCGTAGCCGAGGATTGTGGCCACAACCCAAAACACGACCAGCCCGGTGAAGATGGAGAATTTGGACGAAAGCGACCGGAAAGTTTTTGGACGCAGTTCCTCTAGCGGTTCTGGGGTCTTTTGGCCCACACCCAATCTTGGATTAAACGCCGGAAAAGGCATATAGGAGGGAGACCTTAGGACTATCTTGTTTTCCCGTTTAACCCTTAATCATCGGTCTGGTCCGAGGCGGTTGAGATAAACCGCCCTAAACCGAACCAAGCTGGCTTAAGCCAGATTTGGGATTTTAATGATTTTCTTCTGGATCGCATACTGGACCAACTGTGCCTTGTTATGGATGTCCAGCTTGCGCATCAGATTGAACTTGTGCGCTTCGACGGTTTTGACACTAAGGTTCAGGTCGCAGGCGATCTCTTTGACGGAACTTCCTTCCGCGAGCACCTTCAGCACTTCGCGCTCACGCGTGGTCAGCGTGGCGAACCGGGGAAGCCGGTTTGCGGACTTGATGCGGGAACGGAAATCATCCACCAACTGCGAGAGCATCCGCGGACTCAAATAGCTTCCGCCGCGGCAGATATCGCGAACCGCAGCGACGAGTTGTGCCGATGGGCTGTCCTTCAGCACATATCCAGAAGCGCCCACTTCCATGCCTTCAACCAGGTAATCCTCGTCGTCGTACATGGTGAGGAAGAGAACCTTAGTTTCAGGCCGATTTTTCTTGATTTGCCGGGTTGCTTCGAAGCTACTCAACCCCGCCATACCGATGTCCATCAGAACGACGTCGGGTCGCGCTTCAGAGGCCTTGTCCACGGCGTCCCCACCGTTAGAGGCTTCTCCCACTACTTCCATATCGGTTTCGGCGGAGATCAGCGTGCGGATCCCTTGACGGAACAGAGTGTGATCGTCTGCCAGCATGATTCGAATCTTAGCCATAACATTTCGCCTGACTTTTTATGTCGGAACTTCTCTTTTCCAGGAAACTCGCGCACAACGCAGCGGGCCGCGAGCGTTTTCTTCAATTAGCGAGCGCGACCCGCGCTGTGCGCTCCCCGGAAGCTCGCGCATCCATCCTTCCATCGGAACATGGCGTCCACGGAGCGCGACAGCGTGTTTCGTCTGTTTTATCGTTCCTATCGTTTTATCGAGGAGGCTCTATTCTGGGGCGCTGCCCCGTATTCTCGTCTTATCCAACGGCAAGGCGGCCACTGATCTTGCTGTGTGTTCTTTTGCTCTGCCTTCTTTTGCTGCGTCCTCTTTTGCTATCGGCAACTCCACGAAAATTCTTGTCCCCCGGTCTTTTTTGCCGCCTTTCGAGGCGCTGTGAATATCAAAACGGCCACCCAGCAGTGCGACCCTCTCCCGCATTCCGGAGAGCCCAAATGAATCGCGCCTTGCGAGCGCGTCCTCGACCACAAACCCGATGCCGTTATCTTCAACGTTCAGCTTCAAGATTCCATCGGCAGAGGCAACAAAAATGTTTACATGCGTCGCGGCTGAATGCTTAGCGATGTTGTTGCAGCATTCCTGGACGAGCCTGTATACGATAATTTCGGTGTTCTGCGGCAGATTGGCCAAGCGGGACAGATGCAAACGGACCCGGCACGGATGCAGCCGCCGGAAACGATTGACAAGCTGCCTCAAAGCGGCTCCCAGTCCCAATTGTTCGAGCACTGCCGGGCTCAATGCCGCAATCAGCCGCCGCATCTCCAGAATAGTTCGTTCTGTCAGATCCCGCGCTTCGCGCAGCTTCGCCCGCCAGTCCCCCTCGGTTTCCGGTAGGGCCTGCTCGAGCAGTTCCATCTGCAGCCGGATGCACAGCAACGACTGTCCAGCTTCGTCGTGCAGTTCGCGGCTGATGCGGCGCCGCTCCACCTCCTCGACATGCAACATGTGTTCGGCCAACCGCCGCACTTGCTCTTCGCGTGCAGCGAGATCTTCCATCAGGCGCGCTTTATCCGCTGCGACCAGACACCGCTCCGCGGCCGCCGCCAGTAGTTCCCGTTCTCGCGGCAACCATTCGTAAGATTTGGAGAAGCCTAGCTGCATCACGCCGGCTGTGCGGCCCTTGGTGGCCAGAGGAATCGACCAGCAGGAACGGAATCGCTGGGTCCACGACGCATCGAGCAACGGCGAATGGCCGGTGCTCTCGTCTACATAGCACGGCCGCGCCAGCGCCCGCATCCAGGCTCGCGTGTTCGGGACTTCAGCCGCCGGCCGCATCGAGTCCACCGCCGGTGCAACCGCCGCACGAACCCAGGCTTTCCCGTCCTCGTTCAGCAGATAAAGATGCCCGGCGTCGGCATGGCAAACCCCGACCAGCGTGTCCAGAAAACTCCGCACCAGTTCATCGAGATTTCGCGACTCCAATTCCACCCGGAACAATTCATAGAAGGCCTCCGTCTCGGCCTCGCGTACCTGATAATAGGCATTGTTCAGAGTGAGGATGATACAAAAATGGAGTTGCTCACGAACCCAACGAAAACTCTGGTATTCGCCGGGAATCAGAGACCGCAGCGTGATTGTCAGTAAGCGATCATAGTCTTTGAGCGCCGCAGCAATCGCGCTGGGCGGCAGGTTGAATTTTGCGAGGCGCCGGCCGTTATACTCCACCTGCTCGATAAATTTCAGCGGTGAGTGCCCAGCGGAAAGTATCCGGGCTGCCGAACCAGGCGTAAGAGCGGCTAGGGCCGCCCGCTGTTTGGATTCAATCTTGCGTTTCTGAAGCCGCCGCAGGAATCGCCGCTCCAGCCGGTCGACAGACGGCGCCAGCAACACCGTCAAGCGGCGAAGCTGTACCCGGAGACGATCGCTTAGGACATCGGCAGCCTCAGCCAGTTCCGGCGAAATCTCAGTAGCTTGCACGCCTAACTATCGCGTGTTTACCTTAGAGTCTTTAGCGCGACAGCCGCGACGCCAGCGCTACTCAATGGTTATAGAGGAGATCGCGTTCATATTGCTGTTCGACGGCACGATCCGGGGCCGATTGTTTTTGCAGGATCCAAAGCCCTTCTGTGTTGGTCACATACACTAACCCTCGCGCGCGATCCTCCAGTAAGCCGGTTACGCCGTGGAATTGCCGCGCAATGCGGGGATTGTCCGGTTGCCGGAAGTTGACAACCGTTACAGATGCGCCTGGAGAACAACCGCCCGCACCCGACGAAACCAATAAGACGGTTTCACCTTCAATACTGGAAAGCTGCAGAGGCTGGCCTGTCTTGGGATAGGTTAACTCCTCCATTATGCGTGGTTTGTTGGGTGAGGTGACATCCACCACTGTCGCCATCTGTTCCGTCGTGTGCTCGATGTACAGGTAATCGCGCCTCAGGTGATCCGCCGTTTTAAGCTTGAGGGGACCAGACGATGGTGATGGCAGGGATATATGAGCGATTACCTCGATTTCATCGCCTGTCGCCGATTTTGCCGAAGTCTTTTGCTTGCCTGGGGCACTCGCGGCCGTTATCAGCAATAGAGCGCTACTCAGCAAAGCGGATGAAAACCGTTTGTTAACTCCCATGTCACCCTACTGTAACACGATTGTAATCAATCCAAGAGGCAGTCTTGACGACACCGAGAGCGTAAAATGGGGAGACAATGACTCACTTTCCTGGCGTCGACTACATGCTGATCGATTCACAGCTAAGCGAGCAGGAGCTATTGGTCCGCCAAGCGGCCCGCCAATTTGTCGAGGATCGTGTAGTTCCCATTATCCGCCGCTGTTACGGCGAGGGCCGCTTCCCGGCAGAACTGATCCCGGAGATCGGGCGGCTGGGCTTCCTGGGAGCGAATCTGGAGGGTTACGGATGCGCCGGTCTGAGCAACGTGGAATACGGCCTCATCATGCAGGAATTGGAACGCGCCGATTCCGGCCTCCGCAGCTTCATCTCCGTCCAGGGCTCTCTCGTCATGTATCCGATCCTCACCTTTGGCTCTGAGGAGCAAAAGGCCCACTGGCTTCCCCGGTTGCAATCCGGAGCGGTGGTGGGCTGCTTCGGACTGACCGAGCCAGGTTTTGGCTCCAACCCCGCTGGAATGCAGATGCGGGCCGTCCTCCAAGACGGCGGCTGGCTCTTGAACGGCGAGAAGGCCTGGATCACGAACGGCTCGGTGGCGGATGTTGCGGTCGTTTGGGCGCGAACCACGGACGGTATCCGTGGTTTTCTGGTGGAAAAAGGCACGCCAGGTTTCGTTACGTCCGAAATCCATGGAAAATTATCGATGCGGGCTTCGGTGACGGCCAATCTTTCGCTGACTGACTGCTTCATTCCGGCGGAAAATCTATTACCCGGGGCGAAAGGGCTGAAAGCGCCACTGGGCTGCCTCGATCAGGCGCGATTCGGCATTGGATGGGGTGTCGTCGGCGCGGCCATGGACTGCTATGAGACGGCTCGTCAATACACCATCATGCGCAAGCAATTTGACGGCAAGCCCATTGCCTCGCATCAGTTGGTCCAGGAAAAGCTCGCCTGGATGATTACGGAAATCACCAAGGCGCAGTTACTGGCTCTGCATGCTGGACGTCTCAAGGATGAGGGCAGACTAGAGCCGGCGCATGTTTCGATGTTGAAGCGCAATAACGTCGCGATGGCACTCGAGTGCGCACGTCTAAGCCGTGATCTGTTGGGCGCAAACGGCATCATGGACGAGTATCCGATTATGCGCCACCTCTGCAATCTGGAGACCGTAAAGACGTACGAAGGGACGGATCATATCCACGCGCTGGTGATTGGCGAGCGGGTCACGGGAATCGCCGCGTATAAGTGAGGTATACTAGCGAAGGCGGGTGGTATCCGGCAAAGCTGTATGGTTATTCTACTGACGATCATTCACGTAGTTGTGTGCTTTTTTCTGATAATCGTCGTGTTGCTGCAGAGCGGCAAAGCGGCAGATCTGGCTGGGGCATTCGGCGGGATGGGCTCACAAACGGCCTTTGGGCCGCGTGGTTCGGCTACGGCGCTCTCGCGTGCGACGACAATCGCGGCAGCCGTGTTCATGATAACGTCTCTGACATTGGCGGTGATTACGACGCGTCACTCCGGCGGAGCTAGTAGCGTGCTCGATACTCAAAAGAAGAGCATACCAGCGCAACCGCCGAAGCCGATGACGGTGACACCCAATCCGAACAACGGCAAGTCCAGCGGCCAAACGCAGACGATTCCGCTGCCGCCGCCAGGCAACCCGGGTCAAGGCCAACCAGCTCCAGCCAAGAAATAAGTTCTCAGGAGATGCGGAGGTGGCGGAATTGGCAGACGCACTAGCTTGAGGTGCTAGCGGGAGCAATCTCGTGGGGGTTCAAGTCCCCCTCTCCGCACCAAATTTTAAAGGATTTAGCTATTTTAAGCTTGACCCTATCTAACTAGCAAGACCCGGTTTTGACCTAATGTTGCTCTGGGCCGCGCCCTCGTACAACTAAGCTGGCGAGCAAAAGAAAAGGACTTCGGCTCGCAGGGCAGGTTTCTCAACACCCAAAAATCGCAGTGGAGTAGGCTTTTAAAGTAGTTGCGGCAATACTCTTTGGCGAACACGAATCCTTGGACAACGACCCCCGTCCGGTTCGTAGAGATTCGGCGGCGATGAGCCCGATCTAGTGTGGATTTAGGATTCGTGCCGCGGCCCTCCAGCCAATTCCCGGAGCAGCCATGACTTTGCCATTTTCCAGTCGCGCAAAACCGTCTCTTGCGAGACCTGCAGCACCTCGGCAGTTTCCACAACGTTCAAGCCGCCAAAGAACCGTAGTTCCACCACGCGACTCTTCCGAGCGTCAATTTTTGATAGCGAACGGAGGGCTTCGTCAAGAGCCAATATTTCAACTCCGCGCGCCCGCGTTCCGAGTAGCGCCTCGTCCAAAGGAACACCTACAGCATTGCCACCCCGCTTGGTCCGCCGGTGGTCGCGGGCGTGGTCGACAAGGATGCGGCGAATCATCTGCGAACATAAGGCAAAGAAGTGCACACGGTTCTCACACTGGATCCCTTTGGCGCGGATGAGCTTCAGGTAGGCCTCATTGACCAAGGCGGCCGACTCTAAACTGTGGTTCAGTTCGCGCCTGCCCAGGTGGCGCCGGGCAATGGCCCGCATTTCCGGGTAGACGATCGATACAAATCGTTTGAGCGCATCTTCATCGCCCTCATTCCAGGCTGCGAGTAACCCGGTCAGGTTCTGGGTGCTTTGCGCGCTCATACGCAATGCCAAGTCTATCACGGGAAATTCTTTGTACCGGTGACAGTTTTCCCGCGATTTCGCCGGAATAGGTGTGAAGGACGGCTCGGTAACTCGGAACAACCTCGAGCCGGTCCTTCAGAATACGAACCAGAGGAGAGAGGACATGTCGAACAAAGTATCTTTTAGCCGTAGCTTGCAGAGCCTGTCGTTTTGTCTGTTACTCGCGGCGCCTTGCGCCTACACCCAGAACCCCGGAGGCACTCCCGGAAGCATTGTGTTCTTCAGCGCACGCGACGGGCAGCCAAAGAACCAGATCTATGTTATGAATCCCGATGGAAGCAGCCAGGTTCGCGTCACCTTCGATGCGGCGTCCGATGTGGATCCGGATATCTCACCGGATGGCAAATCGATCGTATTCACCTCGAATCAATCCGGAAATAACGAGATTTTCCTGCTGGATACCTCCGGCGCCCTTCGAAATTTAACGAACAATCCGGCTACAGACGAGTGGGCAAGGTGGTCGCCGGATGGAAAACGGATCGTATTTGACAGTAACAGGGATGGCGGAGTCTTTGAAATCTTCGTTATGAACGCCGACGGAACCGGCGCGCCCACGCAACTCACGCTTCCTCCCATACTCGGGCGATATCCGAGTTGGTCTCCCGACGGCAAGCAGATTGTGTTCCGGCGTGGCATCGACATCTATACCATGAACGCGGATGGGAGTGGGAGTCCAGTTCCACTGACGACCGAGGTCGCTCCGAGCTTTGCCCAAATGCCTGCATGGTCCCCCGATGGCAGGTTTATCACGTTCATGAGCTTCCGCGAGGGATACTGTTCGGTGTTTCTGATGGCGGCCGATGGGACCGGTCAAGTCAATCTGACCCCGAAGAATCCAGCCGGTCCCGCAAACATGTGGTGCAGCCGCGCGCCATCATGGTCGACCAACGGAAGAGATATCTTCTTCATGTCCTTCCGGCCGAGCACGAGCGGTCAGAACGAGATCTTCGTGATGGGCACGGACGGCACGAATGTTCGTCAGCTCACCAACGCTGGGGCAAGTGGGAGTCCGCGAGCGCGATAGCTCATGAAGTGGCGATTGGTCCCAGCAGCCAATTATCGGTCATGGAATCGGAATGCGGAACAGATTCCGTTGGGTGGCTTCGCGCGAGAACGCGTACGTGTCGGACGTGGGGCCCGGCGCTACATCGGCGGCATCGATCACCTTTGTCCCCGGCACCTTCAACAAATCTTGTTCAGCTAGAAACTCGCCCGGCGGCAACATTCGGCCGCGTCGAAGCGGAACTATGTCCGTCACGCCAGCGGCCTCGGCGCCCATTCCGACTTTTGCCCATGATATGAAAACGTACTTTTGGTCCCCGGACCAGTTCACCGGAAGATCCCCAACGAATCGCGCCGGCTTGCCGCCGTTTACCGGATAGACGAATGTATCGTGTGCCAGAACTACAAGCCACTGTCTATCGGGAGATATGCCGTACAGTCGTTGAACCTGCGCGGCGATCACCTTGGTCAAGTTCGTTCCATCTTCCCGCACGCTGTAAATAAAGCCATCGCTAGCTCGAAAAAAGATCTGCCCACCTGCACCGAACAATGCCCAGTCACCTTGAATTCCAGGGATCTGGCGGGGTGGCAAACGGCGGTCGAGCGGCACCAGCCACAGGCGGTCCTTCGCCTCCTTGTCGCGCGCACTTACCACCACGTGGCTGCCGTCCCCTGAGATATCGTAAGTGCCGGAACCAAACATCGGAACGCCCGGCAGCAGCCGCTCCGCGTGACCGGACTCCGTTTCCGCTATCCACAGCTCGGTCGGATCGGATCGCGGCTGGGATCCCCTGAGAATCCGATAGAGCACGCGTTTGCCATCGGGCGTGAATTTGGGCTGATAAGCGTACCCCTCGACCGATAATTGCCGGTCCCGTCCCCGCTCGTGGAGCATAAGGGGCCTCTGCTTTTGGCCGATTGCGGTGATTAACGATTGGCCATCCGGATCTACCGCGATTCCCTCCTCCTCCGTCGGGCCATAGGTCATCTGCTCAGGTTTCCCATCCGGAAAGCGCTGGCGCCAGATATGAAAGTACCCGCCGGCGCTGGAGCTGAGATACATCCATTTCCCGTCTGGCGACCAGGCGGCTGCCGTACATGCGGCGCCCGGAGGACCAATTGGGCGCCCAGAGGATGCCCCGTCCAGTGGAACCAGCCGGCACGGCAGCCAGCCATTATCCATTTCGGCAACCAACACCCATTTTCGATCCGGCGAAGGGTAAGAACGATGTGCCATGCCAATCTCGGGCACGGGGATGTAGACATAGTGTTCGCCGCTCTGGCCGTCGCCGGCTGCCGCGAGCGCCATATGCTGCCCCTCGAGCAGCTTAGAGAACAGAACATTGTGGCTGCCGGTCCAAACAAACGCGGCGGCGTTCTGCTTCCAGCGCTGCGGCGCTCCACCGATTACGGGCACGCGCCAAGTGTCCCAGGCAGCCCCACGATTTTCAACCGTCGTGTATGCGATTTGCGAACCGTCCGGAGAGAACACCGGACTCATTTTTTCCAAATCGTCGTCCGTCAACTGCTTCGGCTCGCCATCCGGCAGCATCTTTACGTAGATTTGTCCCGGCGTATAGAACGTCCCCGGCCCTCTGACGAACGCGAGCATCCTGCCATCCGCGGAAAGGGCGGGTTGGCTAACCGAATCCTGGAACTGCGTAAGCTGAATCCACTCCGATCGATCGGGCGCCCTGACAGGGCGGCGCATCCATAAAATCAAAGCAGCGATAATCACCAAGGCCGTAGCTGCGGTCATCAATTGCCATCGCCTTCGATGACCATGAGGCGCAGCGGCCAGTTCGAACGTTCGACACGCTTCGCTAATGCTCTGTAATCGCCGCCGCGGATCTTTTTCCAGACAGGCGCGCACCAAATCGCGAATGTTGGCAGGGGTTTTCGGCGGCAGGACACTCCAGTCCGGCTGGCGCCCCCGCACCGCTTCAATCGTTTCCGGGAGTGTAGCCCCTTCAAACGCACGCTTGCCAGTCAGCAGTTCGTAGAGCAAACAGCCGAAAGCCCAGATGTCCGCGCGTTGGTCCACTCGGATTCCGCGCGCCTGCTCCGGACTCATATAGGCAGGCGTGCCCAGCACCTGTCCTGCAACCGTTTCCAGCGGAGCCACCGCTCCGCCGCCGCTGACTTGAGAGAGGATCTGCTTTTCTTCCGCGCCCCAAATTGCTTTGGCCAGGCCGAAATCGAGAATTTTGACTCTGCCCTTTGGCGTGACCTTAATATTCGCCGGTTTCAGATCGCGATAAATGATTTCCTTTTCATGTGCTGCTTCCAGACCTTCGGCCACCTGCCGTCCGTACTCCAGAACTTTGTCGATCGGCATGGGCCCGCGGAGCGTTTCTCCTTCCACCAGCTCCAGAACCAGGTGCATCGCGCCATCGCTCTCTTCCAGCCCGTAAATGGCCGCGATGTTCGGATGGTTAAGGGATGCGAGGGTACGCGCCTCTCGCCGTAAGCGTGCGAGCCGCGAGGCATCGAACGCGAACTCACTCGGTAGCGTCTTCAGCGCGACGTCGCGGCCGAGCTTACTATCATGAGCGCGGTACACCTCGCCCATTCCGCCGGCGCCTATTGGTCCAAGAATTCGATACGGGCCGATTTGTCGACCGACTTCCATCCTCACCGTGGCATCGGACGTCCGCGATTCGAGAAAGCTTCTCGCTTCGGCGTTTTGAGCAAGGAGGGACTCGACTTCGTTCCGCAGTTCGGAATCCTCGCCACAAGCACGATCAAGATATGATGGGCGTGTCGCCTCGGGGCGATCCAACGCCGCGTGATAGATTTCCTCAATTTGTCGCCAGCGTTCGTCCGTCATGCCGTCAGTCAAACATGATGACAGAAAACCTAGGCCACGAACTCCGGGCAGTGGGCGCTTTGGAAAAAGCCTACCCTGGGGGCACACCGTGTTCATTGGCTTTGGCTCCCCCCCTTGCCGAATTTGCTCGATGCCAAAGCCGTTGGACTGGCTTGCCGTGTGGCCAGTAGACACGCGCCCCAAAGGGACATTGAAGGCCACAACGGGGCCGGATCGCGGCACTTGATGAAGCCGACCGATTGGGGAGACCAGTTTGGACCCTATTTGGACCTTACGCCCCTGGCCGAGGGGGACCGCGGGGGAACGGTCTGCAGCATGAAATCAGCAATTTAGACCGATACGGAACACGGCAGAACGCCTCATATTTGCTTGAGGTGCTAACGGGAGCAATCTCGTGGGGGTTCAAGTCCCCCTCTCCGCACCACATATCTGAATGTTTTATCAGTAAGATGGAGCAGCTATTTTCGTTTGTGGCCAAAACGTGCCCAAATCACTGCACGGAAGGAGGCTTTTCAGAGGTCGTCCAGTCAGCGCCTTGATTTGCCCCGGAATTTGGTGCGTGTCCTGGCCTAACTGCGGGAGAGCATCGCGCAGATGGGCCAGCGGATGGAGCAGATGGCGAGAGCGCATCCGGATTATCAGATCTTCCACTCTTTTCTCCAGGATCGGGAAAGGTCTTGACGCCGCGGCTCATCGCGACGTTTGGGCCAAACGGGAACGTGTTTCGAGAGTGCCTTCCAGGTGCAGTGGGCCAGTGGATTGCGCCGGCCACGGAGAGCAGCGGTAAGCAGCGCTGGGAGCATTGGAAATGGGCCTGTCCGAAATTCCTCCGGCAAACCTTTCAGGAGTTCGCGCTCTCCATTCGGTGGACTTTTCGGAATGGGCGCGCGGCAAATCGCAGCATGCCGCCGTGCGGGCCATGGCCGACAAATGGATCCGCATTTGTACCGCTATTGGAAAGACGGCGTGGCTTACGACGAGCGGTATTACCAGAAAGCGTTTTCCAGCGCATCCGAAGCCGGCCCCTACAGCACCGTCCGAACATCAGGTCGCTGCCGCGGCCGAAAAGAGCGGGCCGTCGGAGTTAAAAATCCTGTCGCCAGAGCTGTCAAAGTCGACTTTCCGCTACCGGAAGAGCCATGAACAAGGACTCGGTCGACTTCCGTGATTTTAGTAGAGGCGTGCCGTCGATCAAGGACCCGGATGTCCTCGACACGCTGGATGTCTTCACCGGATCATGACGCCCATCACAGCTTTTCGACGAACACCTCAATTCACTTGTCATTTGCCGTCTGGTGACTCTCATCTCGACCTGCTGGTCATTTGGGAGCCGGGCCGGAGCCTACTGGATCACGCTGGGCTTGTTCAGGACCTGCAGGAGTTGCTCGGCGTCAAAGTCCATGCCG
>Ga0070735_10002533_pt1 | contig 16509 bp, 11 predicted proteins | sample Coa_R1_FD_66443 | JGI IMG/M metagenome (GOLD analysis project Ga0070735, IMG submission 66443) | Surface soil microbial communities from Centralia Pennsylvania, which are recovering from an underground coalmine fire - Coalmine... | ecosystem: Environmental > Terrestrial > Soil > Unclassified ... | reverse complement strand
GGGTCCGCGTTGGTGGAACCGCGAGATGCGGACGGACCGCCGGTTGACGCAGGTAGTATTCGCTCCGCCGCTTCGGCATTCCTTCCGCGGCAGCATCGTCCTTGCGTTCATCCGTAAATTTGGGCGCTTCGTCGGGCTCTGCGCCCTAACGTCCGTTAAACTCGGATTCCGAACGAATGCGCTTTTTCGGAAGGGGTACACTATTACAAGCAAACTCCGCTGACTGGAAATAAACGAATAAGGATAGGTCAAATCATGGGTCCAACCACGGGTCCGATTTCGGATCCACTTAATGCCGACGCGATGCATCGGCGGCGGAAATACATAGGAGTCGGCGGCGACGATGTGCCCTCGCTCGGCGTTCTAGAAGGGGAGATCCTGCGGCTGCTGTGGGACGCGGGCGAGCCCCAATCGTCCGTTCAGGTCTACGAGGCGATGCACATTGCCCGCCGGGCGGAGGAGCGCGAGATGCAGTCGCCCTCCACGATCGCGGTCACACTGAGCCGTATGGTGGAGAAGGGCCTGCTTAGCGTGGAGCGCCGGCCGAAGGGCGGCAAGGGCTACTACGCCCCGACGCGGCCGCGGTCGGAGGTCGTCGCCTCTGTGATGGACGACGTGAGCCGGCGGCTGACGGGCGTGCCGCTCGGCAACCTGCTCTCCATGCTGCCGGCGCGCACCGGCCGGCCCGGGTCGAAAGACGCCGCCGCGCCCGCGCTCGGCGAACTCGTGGACGAGCTGCGGCGCTTACAGCGCGGCGAGGGCTACCAGTAGATCCGTGGCGGCCCTGAGCCGCCATCCTGGCTGCGCGGCCCGGGCCCGTCCCCGTGCCGCGCCTTCTTCGCAATCCACTCTCCTCGCCGCTGTTTCGGCGGGGCGAGCGGCCATTGCGGCGGGCTTTGCGCACCCCTCCATGACGATGGCATCCCTGTGCGTCGGTCGGCCGGTACCTAAAGGCCACAGGCGAGTCGCCCTTCAGTTCGGAAGTTGGCGGGAAGGCAGCGGCGGGTCAGGGCGATGCCAGCCGAAACTCCCCGATGTTTGCGTTCACGCCCTCCAGGGCGATCCTGTTTTGGAGCGGATCGTGGTAGTCGAACTTCGTGGCGACGCCCTTAACGAACCGATCTACCGGCCATGTGGTGTTGTTTTCGACGACGATGGGCCGGCTGGGATCCCGGCCGAATAGTACGTCGGCAGCGAAACCGCCGCTGTCCCCAAACGAAACGCGGAACTGCCTGCCGCCGTCTGTTGCAACGATTGGGACGCTCTCGAACCGCCGCGCGGCGGTTGAGGCGCCGCCGCGGGCGAAGACGGCCTTCGCCAGCTTCTCCAGCGCCGGCCGCTGCTCCCTCGTGGCCCGCGCGTCTACGAAGGCGATCGCTCCCTTATCCGCCTCGCCACCGCCGAATACGAGACCGTCTAGCTTGACGCCCTCGTAGGCCCCGGTCTTAAGGCGGTAGGCGTACACTGTGTTGCAATAGCCATGCGTCGGCGGCTGGCGGAAGTTGCAGGGGCACGGCACGGCGCAGGAGCAGGCTTCAAGCAGCGTGCCCACGGCGGTCCAGCGCGGGGGCGAGGCGGTTCCTGGTTCCTGGTTACTGGTTCGCTGCTTTGCGGGGGTGGCGGCGCAGGATTGGCGGTAGGCGGCAGCCGGCAGCCGGTTCGTGGCTGATGGTCGCTGGCTATGCAGGGCGATGGCGAGCGCGCAGGCGCCTGCTGCAATGCACAACACGATCGGTTTCACCATCTCAGCCCTCCCCGGCAAGCCTCGACCGCGCCCTTCGATCTCAGAATATAACATGGCGGCTGGTACAGTGTCAACGGGACGCGGACGGACTTCCGAGACGAGCTCACGGCGAATCTTACGTGGTAATGTGGAATTAATCTGAAGGAGGCGCGGCGAAATGGCACTGCTAAGCGTTCGTTACTACAGTAAAGCGCTCGTTAAAGCGACCGAGGCGATCGTGATCTTCCCGGAGAACAAGGGAAGCGGTCCGTTTCCGGTCCTATATCTCCTGCACGGCCTCTCCGACGACCAGTCGATCTGGCAGCGCCGCACCAGCATCGAGCGATACGTGCAGGATCTGCCGCTTATCGTGGTAATGCCGGACGGCGGACGCGGGTTCTACTGCGACGCGGAAGAGGGAATGGCCTGGGAGACTGCAATCGCGCGTGACCTGATCGACCTGATCGACTCGATGTTCCCCACGATCGCGGAGCGGGCGGGCCGCTGCATCGGCGGACTGTCGATGGGCGGGTACGGAGCGATGAAGTTCGCGCTTCGCTATCCGGACCGGTTCTGCTCGGCGCACAGCCACTCGGGGGCGCTCGGATTCGCCCACTGGCCGCTGAGCGCGGACCGGGGCAACGCATTCGCAGTCGAGTTTACGCGGGTTATCGGCAAGAGCCCTGTCGGCGGCCCGAACGACCTGTTCGCGCTAGCATCCGCGGTTCATCCGGCGGCACGGCCGGCGCTATCGATCGATTGTGGTCTTTCGGACCATCTTATCAGCGCTAACGAGGCGTTCCACGCGCATCTCGACGAAATCGGTTACGAGCACAAATATACAGAGTATCCCGGCGGCCACGACTGGGCCTACTGGGACGAGCACATCAAGGAAGCGATCGGCTTCCACGCGCGCGGGCTGAAAATCTCCCCCGTTAAAGAATCTCGCTTGCCTTGATGATGTCGTTGGCGGTCTGCTTCATCGTCTGGCACTTGTCGCGGCTCATTTTCTGAAGCATCCGGAACGCCTCGGATTCCGGCAGCTCCTTCCGCTTCATAAGGATACCCTTGGCCCTCTCCACCAGCTTTCGCGTCTCCAGCGCCTCTTTCAGGTCGCCGGCCTCGTTCAGCGCGGCGTGCAGATCGGCGAACCGGGCCATCGCCGTCTTGATCGCAGGCAGGAGCTGTTCGCTGGTGATCGGCTTCACAAGGTAGGCGCATGCCCCGGCATCCAGCGCGAGGTCGACGTAATCATCATCGCTATAGGCCGTGAGCATGATGATCGGCACAGGCGTCTCGGAAAGAATCTCTTTGGTCGCCGTAATCCCATCCATCGGACCCGGCATGTTGATGTCCATTAGAATCAGGTCTGGCTTCAGCTCCTTGGCCATCTGTACCGCTCGTCGGCCCTCGACGGCCTCCCCAACCACTTCATAGCCGGCTTTTACGAGCGCCTTCCGGATCTGCAATACCGTCACGCCGACGTCCTCACAAATCAGCGCTCTGGGCGGGGCCACCGTCTCGGATGCCATAGTATCAGTCTCCCTTTCAGGCTGTCGTATCAGTTGCGGTTGTTCTTGGACGGAACTGAGAAATCCTTCATCGCCCTGCGCGCCGGTACTGGGAGGGGACGGCCGGAGCACGTGCGTGCTCTTTGTTGAGTGACGAATTACCGATCGTGCAAGTTCCTGGATTTGGCCGGTCTGTTGCACGGTGAGAACCTGCCAATATTACCTGTCGCGGACCGGAATCGTTCGCGGTGTATGGCTAAAAACAACCTCAGCCCTTGTGGGCTGAGGTTGTTTCGATGCGATCGTGCCACGGCCCTGCGGCCAGGCCCAAGCAGTTTAGAAGTGGACCGCGACCTGCGACGTGAACACGTTGCCGTTGTAGTTGCCGCCGGGGACCACGTTGCCGATGCCGAAGCCGCCGCCATTGTCCTGCAGGTTGACGATCTGGTAGTTGAACTTCAGGACCGTGTTGCCCGTGAGGTTCACGCCAGCGCCCACCGTGATGAACTGCTCGATCGGCTTCGCGCGACCGCCGGATGCGGAGACCGCGCCCGACAGGTCGTAGAACGCGCCTTCGTAGTCCGCGCTCAGGTTCAGCATCTTGTTGAACGTGTACTTCACGCCGGCCTCGCCGCGGATGACGCTGCTGCCATTGGTGAAGCCGCCCAGCACCGGCCGGTTGCGCGCGCCGGAGAACCAGTCGCCGCCCACGTGCGCCTGCAGCTTGTCGCTGAAGTTGTACGCGAGCCGGCCGAACGGGCCCTGGACGTTCGTCGGGTTATACCAGCTGCCGATCTTGTTCCAGTAGCCGGGAGCCGCGAAGCGCGGATCGATGTACTGGTATCCGACCGACGCCCGGACGGGTCCGGTATTATAGCCGACGGTGCCCTGGAACGCGTTGTTATCGTCGTTGCTGCGGCCGTCGGCTGAGGTGAACGTGCGCTGCGTGACGCTCTTCGAGGCCTCGCCCGAGATGGCGAAGCGGCCGAAGTCGCGCAGCTTTACGTCCGCGCCGTAGACCACCACGTTGCCGATAGTCGTGCCGGGGGAGTTGAAGCCGCCCGCTATCGCGCCGTTGCCGCCGAAGCCGCCATCGACGCCGCCGCTGGTCGAGGAGAAGTCGAGCAGCGTGAGGCCCAGCTCGCCGAACTTGAACAGCGGAACGCCCACATGGCCGCCGACGACCTGTCCGGCCGTAAGCTGCGGCTGCAGACCGCCGAAGCCGTTGAACACGCCGATGCCGCCGAGGTTGTTAACGCCCACCAGGCCCGCCGCGAAGAGCGGATTCGGGTGCGCGTTGACCAGCGACGATCCCGCCATGACCGAGTTGAACGGGGCGCCGTTCTGGTTCACGACGCTACTGTACGATCCGGCGAAGACCTTCGTCAGGGCGCTGCCAAACCGCGTCTTGACCTCGAAGCCGTCCTGGATGTAGTTGCCGTCATCGTACCAGGGCAGATCGAAGTACGCGTCGAAGTCCGGGCGGTACATCGTGAGCGGGGTTACCTGCTCCTTATACCGGCCGACGGTGAGCTGGGTCGCCTTGCCGATCGGGATCGCCAGGTTCGCCTCGTAGAGCGTGGTCGTCTCGGCGAGGCCCGGGTTCAGGCCGGTCTGGCCGCCGCCGTTCAGGTTGTTGCCGCGGTAGGCCAGGTAGTTGCTGGTGACCAGGTCCCCGTGGAACTTGACGCCGCCGGGCAGGTTCGCGTGCGCTTCCAGGTGGAAGTCGTGCGGCGAGACGACGTTGTCGAACAGGCTGGTCGACGGACCGACGACGCCGCCGCTGTAGTCCAGGAAGCCGTTTCGCGACTGCGTGGAGCGGGCGCCGAAGAAGAAGTCGCCGTTGAACATGATCATCTTGTCCAGGCGGCGGTTGATCGCGTCAACCTGCTTGCTGAGGTTGTCCAGCTTGGCCTGTACGTCCTTCATGTTCGCGCCGAGGCCCGCCAGCTCATCTTTGAAAAGCTGGGTGAGCCTGCGGAGCTCGTCGACCTCGGCCGGGGTCATTCCGGGAGGTCCCACCTGTCCTGCAGGTCCTTGCGGGCCGGTATCGCCGGGATTTCCCTTCTCTCCGGGAGGTCCCTGCGGGCCAGTGCCGCTTGGTCCGATCTTGTCGAGGGCGCGCTTGAGGGCGACCGCGAACTCGTAGCGGGTCAGCGTGCGCTGACCATTGAAGTGTCCGTCCGGATAGCCGACGATGATGCCTTTGTTGTGCAGATCCGTAACGGCCTGGTAGGCCCAGTGATCCGGCTTGACATCTTCGAATGGCTTCGCATCCTGCGCTTTGACCGCGGTTGCCCACGTCAGGGCGAGGAGCGAGAGGGACGCGCCCAGATAGGGCAGAGCCTTTCGCATTTCTTGCCTCCGAGGAGAGATGGCCGCATCTACCACCGGCGGAATTGCCCGGCGGAGTGCTGCGACTGGCACGGCGGGCGGGTGGCCCGCGCTGCGCCGAGCGATGAAATGCGCTCCAACCATTACGCTCTGGAACTGTGCGAACGGAGAGGTCTGCCTCGGGGTCTCAAACGGCGCAGCGGAAAGAGTTTCCTTGTATCCATCTTCCCAATGCTGCCGCTTCGACGCGGAGAAGGCCTCCTGGCGCGCGCAATGCCCGATCGTCCGGTGAAACGCGACGACAGCCCAAAGTGCAGGCTTCTGGGAGTAACCCCACGCCGGGTCGTGGCCGGCACGGGCAGTTTGAGAGATTGATACGACTGCGGCCAGGCATATTCTACGCTGCCGCAGCCAGGAACATTACGCTGGACGGTTGGTCCTAAAGCTTTGTTCCAGGAATTGTTCCTCTGCCACTGCCACTGGTGATTAGACTAGCATACGGGCCCTGCTTTGTCAATACTCTCTGCCCGGTTTCGGGTCAAATTGCCCGATTTCGCCGAAATATCTGCCGCGTCGAAATCGGCGGAACATGGCCCATTCCATGCCAGTCTTACGCATATTCGCCGACACCGGGCCAAGGGGCTCGATGCGGCAGAAATCCGGACCAGAAAGCGGTGCGCCGCGGCGTAAAGTCCGCTGCATAGCAAGGCCGTTCGGCCGGTTTCAAACAGATTTGACACGGTATCGTGGAAAATGTGGCGGACAATCGGTCACATTCATAAATAAATCGGCAGAATGTTCGTCGTGCTTTAGGCGCGGCCTACTCGGAGATACGAGGTGACTAAGATGAACTTAAAGACACTTGCCCAGCTGGGAGCCGCGGCAACCCTGTGCATGGTCACGGCCGTTGCGTCGAACGCGCAGGCCCGCATCCCGATCACCTTGCCGACCGGAAACGGATCGTTTCCCGCTCCTATCAACGGAAGCGGCGTCGGCTTTATCACGACGCCCCAGATGTCCGGATTCCAGGGATTCGGCACACAGTTCCCGACCGGAAACGTCGCCTTCCCGTCGCCCTTCAACTCCAACGGAGGCGGCCTGGGGTTCGTCCTGACTCCGCAGATGCAGGGATTCCAGGGCTTCGGACCCTCCTTCGGCGGCATCAACCCGAACCTTGGGAACGCAACAGGCTTTACCAACTACACCGGCTATAACACCGGCGGCTTCCAGATGCCGCTCTCCGCGTCGCAGGGCGGCGCGATTATCGGCGGCGGGGGCGGCTACTACGGCGGCGGCGCGTACGGGCAGAACGACCCCTCGCTCGTGGTCTCGCCGTACGGCGTGTATCCCGCCGGCAACGGCAACGACGGGCCGAGCTCGCAGGACGCGATGCGCGCGGCCTACCAGCAGGGATACATCGAGGCGCAGCGTGAAGCCATGGCGCAGCAGATGATCGGTCCCGGCACCACGGCCCCATCGACCGCGGTCGGCATGACGGCCACGCCGTACAACCTCCGTAACCGCGTGCCGCACGGTTCGGACGGCGTCCGCGCGTGGCGAGTCGGCAATCAGGTGGCGCTCCGCTGGCAGGGCGACCCACGCATCGCTTCCAGCGTCACGTTCAGCATCACCGACCGGAACGGCCGCGCGATCCGCGGCGCAACGGTGAACGAGCTTCCGGCAGAGGCGCGGTTCACGCCGACCGACAATGCGGCTTATTACGAGGCGGTCGTACACTACGTCGACGGCCAGACCAATACGATTATGGGCAAGCTGCCCGGCAGGTAGGCGCGCGCAAGACGCTTCCCGGCTCGCATGGGCGGCTTGCGGCAATCCGCGAGCGGCCGATGGCGAGCAGGCGCGCGGCAGTCCCGGACCCCCGGTAGTGTTGGCTGCGTTCAGCAACAAGGGTGGTCCAGGCACAGAGCACGGCGGAGAATCGGTGGCCGATTCTCCGCCGTGTTTATTGCGCGCCGCGAGCGGGAACGGAGGCCCAGCAGCCAGGCCTTATCGCCCTGCCGGCCGGGTACCCGCGTGATCTCAGGGCTGATCCGGCGGGCGGGCGAATTGCCGGACACGGCCGGCCAGGTCCCGCGTTATCCGCGCATCGACGTGGATCCCGTCCTCGCGGTAGTCGGCCCGCAACACGCGGCCATACTCATAGCACTTCGCCACGAGGTCGCTCCGATCGTAGGGAACCGTAATCCGCACGTCCACGAGCAGCTCGATCAGCGTCTCCTCGATTCGGTGCATAAGGTGCGGCATTCCCTCGGCGGTCTTGGCGGAGATGTATGCCGAGTTCGGCGTGTGGACTACCATCTCCCGGAGCGTAAAAGGATCCTTGACGAGGTCTGCTTTGTTGTAGACGGTGATCATCGGCTTGTCGCCGGCGCCCAGGTTGTCCAGCACTTCGATGACGGCGTCCTCCTGGACTTGCCGGTGCGGGTGGCTGGCATCGACGACGTGAATCAGGAAATCGGCCTCGACCGTCTCCTCCAGCGTGGCGCGGAAGGCGGCGACGAGATGAGTCGGCAGGTTACGCACAAATCCAACCGTGTCGGTGAGGAGGATCGCCCAGCCGTCCGGCAGCACCACGCGCCGCGTCGTCGGGTCCAGCGTCGCGAAGAGCTTGGGGTCCGCGAGCACGGAGCTTCCGGAGAGCGTGTTGAGGAGCGTCGACTTGCCCGCGCTGGTGTAGCCGACCAGCGCCGCCGACGGGAACGGCAGCGTCTTGCGGTTGGCGCGCTGCTGCTGGCGGTTGCTGCGCACTTCGGCAAGCTGCGCCTCCAGGTCACTGATCGTCTCGCGGACCTTGCGCCGGTCGACCTCCAGGCGCGTTTCGCCAGCGCCGCCCCGGACGCCGATGCCTCCCTGCTGCCGCTCGAACTTCGTATAGAGGTTCCCAAGCCGCGGCAGCAGGTAGGTGAGCTGGGCGAGCATCACCTGCAGCTTGCCCTCCCGCGTCTGGGCGCGCTGGCCGAAGATGTCCAGGATGAGCTGCGTCCGGTCGATGACGCGGCACTTGACGGCCTCTTCCAGATTCCGGGCCTGGGCCGGCGATAGCTCGTTGTCGACGATGACCAGGTTTGCCTGCGAGTCTTTGACTCCGGCGAACAGCTCGTCGGTCTTACCGGGCCCGATGTAGAAGCGCGGGTCGGGCTTGTCGCGCCGCTGGTAGAACTCGCCGACGACCGCGGCGCCCGCGGTCTCCGTCAGCGCGATCAGCTCCTCGCGAGCGTAGGAGCGGAGCTGCTCGTCCGGCTCGACGAAGACCAGGACGGCTCGTTCTACATCGGTGATATCGTGCATCGGCTGAAGTCGTGACATGGTGCTTCTTTATCCTATTTCCGATCCCCGCTGCTAAGCAGCCTCATGAGCAGCGTGTCGGTCACGAGCGCCACGTTCGCATTGGCATCGAGCCGGCGGCGCGCCAGCAGGAGCGCGTCCAGGCAGGCGGTCCAGCGGCCCGGCTCGCCGTACGCCGCGAGCCGGTCCAGTGCCTCCGCGCGCTCGCGGTGGACGAGCGCCTCATGCCCGGCGCCTGCGCGAACGGCGAGCAGGTCGCGGTAGAAGGCGACCAGCAGGTCCAGCACGGCCGCGAACTGCCTGCGCCCGGTCTTCTCCTTCGCGCTCGGCGCGTCCGTGTCGGCGCCCTCCGCCGGCTCGACGGGCTCTTCGCCCAGAAGCGCCTTCGTCTGCGCGGCCAGCTTTCGCAGCTGCTCCGCGGCCCTGAGCGCGCGATGCGCGGGCGCGCCCGGCAGGCCCTCCGCATAGTCGAGAACGCGCGCGATCTCATCGGCGACCGCGGTAGACCGCGCGAGCGTGAGCGCCTGGCCGATCCGTCCCTCGGCATAGGCGGCGAGCATGTCGGCGCGCTCCGGCTCGATCCCCTGTTCGCGCTGCAGGTACGCGCTCAGCTCGGCCGCCGGGACCGCGCGGAGCCGCACGACCTGGCAGCGGGACAGGATCGTCGGCAGCATTCGGGCCGGGTGCGGAGCGAGCAGCAGGAACAGCGCGTATGGCGGAGGCTCTTCGAGGACCTTGAGCAGGCTGTTCGCCGCCGACTCGGTAAGCCGGTCCGCCTGCTCCAGTATGTAGACGCGCCGCCTTCCGATAACGGGCGCGAAAGAGAGCGTGCGCGAAACCGCTCCCGGCGGCCGGCCTGGCCGGCTCCAGAGCTGCCAGATCTGAAGCTGCTCGCCGGACGGCCCGATCGTGATAATGTCCGGGTGGGCGCCCTGAGCCGCTCTATGGCACGAGTCGCAGGCGCCGCACGCGTCGAAAGGATCGCTGCGCGGCGTCAGGCAGGCTGCCGCCCGAGCGAACGAGGCTGCCACGGCGGACTTGCCGACGCCGTCCGGGCCGACGATGAGATATGCGCCGGGCAAATTGCCGGACGCCAGTGCGCGCCGCACCGCGACGATGGCAGCATTCTGCCCGAACAGCTCGCCTAGCATCGCGGCTTGCCGGCGGCCCCGGTTCGCAGCGGGGCGGCAAATCTTCGCGCGGCGGCGGCGGCCGAAAGGCGCGCGGCGACGGCTCGACGCCTCATGCGTTGGAATCCCCTTGCGGTCAATGGTCTCATCGGATGGGAGATTCCGCGCGGGACGGCGAAGCCCCTGCCGCCCGCAGGCGGCAAATACGCCCCGGAGCAGCCTTCCGAGTTCGCGAGGGGCGGCCGCGCCTATTGAAGCTCTACTCGGGTCTTGCTGGATGGGTCTCCGGGCACGGCGGTCGGGAGATAGAGCTGGAGGCGCTGATCGAACGGGGTCTGCTGCTGGCCCGGGTTCCACTCTACGACGATAGTGACCTTGCCGCGCGGGTCCGGCGTTGCGGGGTCGCGGTTGCCGACGAGGAGCGGGCCGTAGCTCGCGAGGGCCACCCGGAAGCGGACGACGTCCGCAGGCGTGGTGATCTGCCGCCGGATCGCCAGGAAGTCCGCGACCTGCCCGCGCAGGGCGGGAGGAACGCCGCGCTGCGGCATCGCGATCCGGCCCGAGGTATCCGGCGACAGGTCGCCAACGAAGATCGGCGCGGCCGGATCCGTCAGCGCGCTCGCGACACGCAGCAGCTCCGGCACGCCGGCGATGGTATCGACGTCGTCGGGCGTGCCTCCGCCGCCGGCGAGCAGGTTGTTCAGGCCGGCGAGCTGAGCGGGCGTGAGCGCGAGGAGCGCGCCGAGGTCGCCGTACGTCGGGACGCCCTTCTGCCGCGCCACGCGCGCCGCCACGTCGCGCATCCAGCGATCGGACGGCTCATACCGCTGCTGCTCGTACCAGTCCCGCTTCCGCAGCAGCAGGGCGCCGCCGTCCGCGACCCACCAGAGATAGCCTGCCGGCTCGCACAGCATATCGAGCGCGGCGGACGCGCGCGGGGCGCGTGCCGCGCCTGTTGCCCCTCCTGCGCGCCCCGTGCCGCTCGCGGCGGGATGCGCCGGCGTGGTTATAAAGTCCGCATCGATCGGCGGTATCGCCCCCTGCACGGCACGGCTCGCCGGAGCTGCGCTGTCGTCCGGCAGCGGCTTGACGAGCGCGGGCGCACGATAGTAGTCGGCGAGGATGGGCCGGCCGGTCCGGTCCGCGAGGGCGTGCAGGGCATCGATCCAGTCCCGAATCCGCGCGGCGGCGAGCGTGTCCGCCTCGGCAGGCAGCTCGGCGCCGGCCGCAACTGGCCTCCGATCGTAGGGATTGCCGTGCGCCGGAAGCAGCCACTGCGAGTCGGCGTCGAACTCCCCCATCGTCATGTAGGAGGCCTTGCCCAGGATGATCTGTACGACCAGCGCGCTCAGGCCGGCGTTGTTCTCGTGGTGAAGGTTGAACCGAACGCCATATTGCGCCAGGTTCTGCGGATCGTCGATCACGATGTGGACGTTCGGATTCTCCTGCTGAACGCGCTCGTTCTCCTTAACCAGTCCGCCGACCGCCTCCTCGAAAGCCTGCCGCACCGTCTTCTTCGTCGTCTCTCCCGTCGCCGCGAAGGATACGTTCAGGTATCCCTGCGCGAAGAGGGCCTGCTTCTGCCCCGCGTCCAGCAGGCTGTAGAGCCGAGTGGCCGTCCGGCCGTGGAGGATCGGCTTCGCGAAGTTCCGGCGGACCCAGTCCATCTCCGGCCGCCTGGCGAACTGCGCCTCGTTCTCGTCGAGCGCCGCCACCTGCTGGTCCAGCTTCGCCATCCTCCTCGCCGCGAGTGCCTGTACAAGCCCGTTCTCATAGCGGAACGCCTTCGGCTCGCGGTAGAGCACGTACTGCTCTACCTTCTCGACGTTCGTGTAGTGACGCCAGGAGTCGTTGTAGACCGCGGCTATGTCGCCGAGGACGGCGCGAAGCGGGCGGGGCGGGCCGAAGAGCACGATCTTATCGTCTGCCACGCCGGGATCGGCGCGCAGGGCCAGCCCGGTCTTCTTGGAGATCGTCGCCAGCAGGTCGCCGACGGGCACACCCTCGGCGGCGACCTCGACCTTGCGGTCGAACTTGGGCTCCGAGCCGAGTCCGTCGTCGCGGGCCGCATCGGCAGTCGCGGCCGGAGCGGCAAGCAGGATTAAGGTAGCGATACAGAGGCTGCGGAGCATTGCCCGGATCCTTTCGAGCGCGCGGATGTCGATGCTTAGACGTGTGCGCCGTCAACGGGTTACCGATTGGCAAGTACTGAAAACGAATGCGTCCATAGACAGGATGGTCAGGATGGAGAGGATGAACAGGATGCGTGGAGCGTAGTCGTTCAGCTCAATCCGCGACGTCTGCGGATAGCGTCTCCGCCTCCTGAATCGCGGCCAGCCGGTCTGGCGGGGTGCGGAAGAGCGCGCCGATGGCGAAGACTACGACTGCGCCGATGAGCGCGAACCAGGTGAACGAGACGTGCGGCAGCCAGTGCGGCCGGACAAAGTTCGCCGGCTGGTGGAGGAGCGGCGCCGCGAGGTTCGCGATCGTGACCGGCAGCTCGCCGAGGACTGCGGTGACCGTGAGACCGGCGGCCAGGGCGATCGCGTTGCCGCGCTCGGAGCCTCGGCCCTTCGTCAGCATGCCGAGCAGGAAGACGCCCAGCATCGGGCCGAGGATGAACCCCGCAATCCCCAGCACGACCGGAATGATACGAAGCGAGGGGTTGGTGACTTTGGCGTAGGCGAATGCGACGGCGATCAGGATCATGAGGACCGCGAAGAGCAGCGTGAACCAGCGCGCGGCCGAGACCTGCGACGCGCCCGACTTATCGCGCTTCGAGTACGGGAGGTACCAGTCGTTGACGGCGCTCGTGGCGAGTGCGTTCAGGGCGGCGGAGAGCGAGCCCATCGCGGTCGCGAAGACGCCGGCGAGGACGAGGCCGCGGATCCCGACCGGCAGCACGTTCAGTATGTAAGAGCCGAAAACGTCCGAGTTGGCCTTCGGCAGGTAAGTCGGATCCTTCTGGTAGTAGGCGAAGAGAAGGATGCCGATCAGGGTGAATGCCGCCGCGATCGGCACGTCCATGATCGCGGCGGTGAGAAGGCTCCTGCGTGCGCTGCGAAACGTCTTCGCGGTGAGCATTCGCTGGACCATGTCCTGGTCGGTTCCGAATGCCGCCATGTTCGTCAGCGTCGCCGCGATTAGCGCCGAAAAGAGCGTGTAGTCGCTGGCCAGAATGAGCTTGACGTACTGCCAGAGGTCCATGCGCGGTACATGCTCGGCCGCCTGCCACTGCGCCACGCGCGCCGGCTCGAAGCCCGTCTGGAAATAGCCTGAGACGCGGCCCATGTCCGGGACGGCATGAACCAGCGCGCTCCATCCGCCGATCTGATGGAACAGCATCGCGATTGCGACGAGCGCGCTGCCGAACATGAGCGCTGCCTGGACCAGGTCGGTCCAAATGACGGCCTTGATGCCGCCCGCCGCAGTGTAGCCGCAGGTGACGATCGTGAGCGCGACTATGGCGACGACATACTCCGGCAGGCCCGCGGAGAGGAGGCGGGTGTGCGCACCGCCGCTGGTGAAGAGGCGCCACGCGAGCGCCATGACCAGCGCCGGGACGAACAACCGCGTCCCGGACGCCAGCGTGCGCATCACCAGAAACAGCGCGGAGACCACGCTCTTTGTACGCGGGCCGAAGCGGATGCCGAGGTAGTCGTAGACGGTGTAGATGCGAAACCGGTAGTAGGGCCTGAGGAAGACGTTTCCGACCAGGAAGCGGCCGATGATAAGGCCGAGCGTGAGCTGGACGTAGGCCAGGCTGCGCTTGTCGAACCCTTCGCCCGGTGCGCCCAGGAAGGTGGCGGCGCTCGTCTCCGCCGCGATGATCGACGCCATTACCGCCCACCACGGGATGCGGCGGCCGCCAAGCGCGAACTCCTCCAGGCTCTTCTCGCGCCGGCCCATCGTCAGGCCGATCGCGCAGATGAGCCCGAAGTAGCCGACGATGATCAGCCCATCGATCGCTAGTCCCATTTAATGAGCAGCCTACTCGGCGATGCCGACCTGCCGAAGCAGGAACGCGTAGTCGAAGGCGGTGTCGCGGTAGGCGTCGTATCGTCCGGAGGCGCCGCCGTGGCCCGCGGCCATGTTGGTCTTGAGCAGGAGCGGCGCGTTGTCCGTCTTGATGGTGCGCAGCCGGGCGGTGTACTTGGCCGGCTCCCAATACATCACCTGACTGTCGTTGAAGGAGGTACGGATCAGCATTGCCGGATAGGACTTGGCGGCAAGGTTGGTGTAGGGGCAGTAGGCCTTCATCACGGCGTACTCGTCCGGACGGGTCGGGTTGCCCCACTCCTCATACTCGCCGACCGTGAGCGGCAGCGTGTCGTCCATCATCGTATTGATGACGTCGACGAAGGGTACGTACGAGAGCACGGCGCGGAACAGGTCCGGCCGAAGGTTGGCGACCGCGCCCATGAGGAGGCCGCCCGCGCTGCCGCCGCTGATGACGAGCCGATTCTTCGAGCCGTACTTGCGCGCGATCAGATGCTCCGCCGCGGCAATGAAATCGGTGAAGGTGTTCATCTTCTTCGCCATGCGGCCCGCATCGTGCCACGGCTTGCCCAGATCGCCGCCGCCCCGGATGTGCGCGATCGCGACGACGACGCCGCGGTCGAGCAGCGGCAGCATGGAAGCGGAGAAGGCGGCAGGATACGGGATGCCGTACGACCCGTAAGCGCGCAGGAAGATGGGCGCCGTGCCGTCCCGCTTAAGGCCCTTGCGGTAGACGAGCGAGATTGGCACGCGAACTCCATCCTTGGCGCGCGCGAAGATACGCTCGGAGCGGTAGTTCTCGCGGTCGAATCCGCCCGGCACTTCGGTCTGCTTGAGCAGCTTCGATTCGCCTGACTGCATGTCGAAGTCGAACACCGAGCGCGGCGTAACGAGCGACTGGTAGCTGTAGCGGAACTTGGTCGCCTCCCACTCGGCGTTATGCTCCGGCGCGGCGGAGTAGGTCGGCTCCGGAAACGCGACGATGCGCACGCGGCCGGTGCGCAGATCGAAGATACGGAAGCGCGTCAGGCCGCGCGCCCGCTCGACGAGCGCCATGTGGTTGGCGAACAGCTCCACGTCCTCCAGCATCACGTCGTCGCGATGGCGGATGCGCTGGCGCCAGTGCTCGCGGCCCGCCGAGCGCACGGGCGCGGTTACAAGCCGGAAGTTGCGGCCGGTGTCGTTGGTTCGAATGAAGAACCGGTCGCCGCGGTGATCGGCGTAGTACTCCTGGTCCTGGATGCGCGGTGCGATGAGACTCCAGTCGCCTTCCGGCACATCGGCGGGCAGATACCGGACCTCGCTCGTGGTGTGGCTCGCTACGGTGAGCATCAGAAACGCACGGCTGCGCGTCCTGCCAACGGAGACGCCGAACCGCTGGTCCGTCTCCTCGTAGATCAGCCCGTCGGCTTCGACGGGTGTGCCGAGGCGATGGCGATAGAGTCGGTAGGGCCGCTTGGTGTGATCCTCTACCGTGTAGAAGAGCGTCCGGTTGTCGGCGGCCCACGCCGCGCCGACGCTCTTCTCGACGCGGTCCGGAAGCATCGCTCCCGTGATCATGTCTTTGACCTGCAGCGTGTACTGGCGAAAGCCGGTGTTATCCGTCGAGAAGGCCAGCATCCGCCCGTCGTCGCTGACGGCGTAGGCGCCGAGCGCCATGAACTGCTCGCCCTTCGCCAGCTCGTTCAGGTCCAGGACTACCTCTTCGGGCGCTCCCTCTTCCGGCCGGCGGCGGCACATGAGCGGGTACTGCTTGCCCTCCTCGGTCCGGCTATAGTAGAGGTAATCGCCCTTGCGATACGGCACATTAACGTCGGTCTGCTGGATATGGCTCAGGATTTCGTTGTAGAGCCTCTCCTGAAGCGGCGCAGTGTCCGCCATAAGCGCGTCCGCGAAGGCGTTTTCGGCCTCCAGATAGGCGGCGACCTTCGGATCGGACTTTTCGCGCAGCCAGAAGTAGTCGTCCACGAAGCAGTCGTCGTGGTACTGGATTGACTTCGGCACGCGCTCCGCGACCGGCGGACGGGACGGGATGGTTTGTCTTGGCATTCGGGTTTTCGGGACAGATCGGTCGATCATAGTGTGCGAGTTGTCGAGCGGACTTGACGGCGGGATCGCCGCCGCTCCGCGCCGCACACAGTTCGCGCTGCGCGTGAGCGAGTCCTGCGTTTCGCGGCGAACGGTCCTTTTATTGATCGCGGCCGGCGCCCTGCAGCCCGATCCGGATGAAGGCCTCGCGGCACATACGGCGCCGGAGCGAAAGCCTCAGGTTGGGCGCGCGCGCCGTCCGCTCAGAATAGCCGCCACGCGAATGAAGGGGACCCGTGGGCAATGCGCTAATTCGAGTTGCGTGCGGTATCCTGAAACCTGGCACGGGCGCACTCTTCCCACCGGCTGCCAGGCTGTGCGCGGGAATGACATCGGAGTATTGCCGGCGGCTCGCCCTTGGGTGATAGGCCGCTCGGAGATCGCGCAGCAACATGATTCAAACCGGCGCCGCTATTGG
>Ga0070735_10002532_pt1 | contig 16512 bp, 12 predicted proteins | sample Coa_R1_FD_66443 | JGI IMG/M metagenome (GOLD analysis project Ga0070735, IMG submission 66443) | Surface soil microbial communities from Centralia Pennsylvania, which are recovering from an underground coalmine fire - Coalmine... | ecosystem: Environmental > Terrestrial > Soil > Unclassified ... | reverse complement strand
CACTTCACGGCGGAATAGCGGCCAACGACTCTAGGATAGACGCTCGTTTAGTTGAACTGTGACCGAGTCGCCGGCGTCTTTATGGATGGTTCGCCGGATCGCGGCTTTCACGGGTAGTTTGTGAGTTCCGTCGCCCAGCGCCATGAAGGAGCTTTGGAACGGATGGCCGTCGATCGTCCCCTTGACCTTCACTAGCCCGCGGGTTTCGAAAAATTTCACCGAGTCTCGCCAGATCACGTAAGTCCATCCGCCCGGGTTGGGGCTCTTGCGCAACTTGGCTGTGAAGCGTACTGCGATTTTCATGTAACGCGAACTCCGACTAAGAAGGCGCTAGCACGATCATACAAGTCAGCCGGACGCCGCTCCAATTCGGTTTGCTCGAGTCAGGATTTGATCCCCTATAATCGTCGGTCATGCTTCTCACCTTCGACCACGGCCCGATACGCGAGCTGCGTTTCAATCGGCCTCCCGTTCATGCTCTGACTCGCGAGTTTCTTTCCGCGCTGCGCGAAGCCGTCGAAGCCGCGTCTTCCGCCGGTTTCCGCGCCATCGTTCTATCCGGCACACCAGGCCGTTTTTCCGCGGGGCTCGACGTCCCCTTACTACTCACACTCGATCGGCCCGCAATCGCAGAGTTGTGGCGCGAGCTTTACGGCGTATTTCGCGCACTGGCGTGTTCCTCGATTCCAGTCGTTGCCGCCATCACCGGACACGCCACCGCCGGCGGCATCGTACTCCCCATCTTTTGTGACTGGCGTGTGGCCGCGCAAGGCGATTTCAAGATCGGAGTAAACGAAGTGCAGGTCGGCATCCCGCTGCCGCCCGTGATCATCGCCGCAATGCGCCGCCTGATTGGACCGCGCGAGACCGAGCGCCTCGCGGTGAGCGGAGCGCTCATTTCCCCGGAGGAGGCCGCGCGCGTCGGGCTCGTGGATGAACTCGCGCAGCCCGATCAGGTGATCGATCGCGCGCTGCAATGGTGCCAGGGTCGTCTTGCTCTGCCGGCAAATGCTATGGCTCTCACGCGTCAGGTATCTCGAGCCGACCTCGTCGCGCTATTCGACTCTCTCGACGACGAACTCACTCGGGTCACTGCTGCCTGGTGGACTCCCGAAAGCCAAAGCACGCTGCGCGCCGTCGTCGAAAGACTACAAAAGAAGAAGAGCAGTTAGATTCGGCCTCTTCTCGAGGCAAGGCCGCCGCCTACTCGCTCCATTCCTCCTTTTTCAACCCTCGGCCACTCCATGCAGCGGACACGTCATGGCACAGAGGTGCGCTAGACTTTAACCTTCGACCGGAGTAAAACGAATTCGACCATGAGGGGGTCGCACGGGCACCAGCCTGCCGCGGCCCTTTCCTCTTTTAGGGACATTCCACGGTGCCTGTTTGAAAGCAGATCCAAACTCTGAAAACTGGTGGGACCGGTCTTGTAAGCGCCTGATCACTGTACCGGCCGGGTATCATCGTATATCATCTGTTGCACATTATGTCTGGCTTTGCCGCCGGAAGTCAGTTTCCTCCTGGTTTTCCGCATCGCAAGCCGCGTTAGGGAGATGCGCCATGTCTATTCGTCGTTGGGTTGTTTGTCTTTTTGTCTTCTCTTTTCCGGCACTATGGACCCACCCACTCGCCGCCGGTTGGAGCACTGAGGGATTTCAGGCCGTATCCGCTGAAGAACTCAAGATGACCAGCGAGCCGCACGCTCCGGGTGCCCCTGCCATCATTCTTTATCGCCAGCTCGACCGCGACGACAACGGCAAGACGTCCCACGAGTTTAACTATTTCCGCATAAAGATCTTGACCGAAGAAGGTCGCAAATACGCCGATGTGGAGATTCCCTTTTCCAAGGACCGACAGGACGTCGTGAATGTCCACGCTCGCACCATCCGGCCCGATGGATCCATCGCCGAGTTTGACGGGAAGGTCTTCGAAAAAAACCTGGTCAAAGGGAGAAATCTTCGCGTTCTGGCCAAGACGTTTACACTCCCGGACATCCAGGTGGGCAGCATTATCGAGTATTTCTACACCGTCGATCTGTCCGAGCGCTTCATCTATGACTCCCAATGGATTCTAAGCCAGGATCTCTTCACTAGGTATGCCACCTTCGAACTGAGGCCATACCAGAGCAAATATCAGTTGTTCAATCTCCGCTGGAGCTGGAATTACTTACCCGCTGAAGCGACCCCTCCCCGATCGGACCTTGACCATGTCATCCGCATGGAGGCGCGTAACATCCCCGCTTTTCAGAAGGAGGATTACATGCCTCCGGAAACCGAATTGCAATCACGGGTGGATTTCATCTACGCCGAGGGGAGTTTTGAGTCGGATGTGGACAAGTTCTGGAGAGAAGTCGGGAAGAAGCGCAACGCCCAGCTGGAAGCTTTCATTGGGAAGACCGGAGCGATGCAAGCTGCTGTGGCACAAATTGTCGGTCCCAACGATCCGCCGGAAATGAAACTCCGCAAAATCTACGACCGAGTCCTGCAGATTCGAAACACCTCTTATGAAGTCAGCAAAACTGAGCAAGAGCAAAAACGCGGGAACGAAAAGGAAATCCAGAACGTCGAAGATCTGTGGAAGCGAGGCTACGGAAACGGCGTTCAGTTAACCTGGCTCTTTGTGGCGCTGGCTCGGGCTGCGGGGTTCGAATCCTACGGATGCTGGGTGTCCAGTCGAAATCTTTACTTCTTCAATCCGAAACAGGAGCAGAGCCAGCGGCTCAATGCCAATGTTGCGCTGGTCAAACTGAATGGCAAGGAAATGTATTTTGATCCCGGTGCCGCCTTTACTCCTTTTGGTTTGCTCACCTGGTCCGAAACCGATGTGACCGGGCGGAAGCTGGACAAAGATGGTGGGTCGTGGATCAGGACTCCACTGCCCGACAGTTCGCTGTCGACCATCGAGCGCTCCGCGAACCTGCACCTCTCGGATACAGGGGATGTTGAAGGAAAAGTGACAATCACCTTCAAAGGGCTCGAAGCAATGTATCGCCGGCTCGAGGAGCGAAATGCCGACGACGTGGCGCGGAAGAAATCTCTTGAAGATGAAGTAAAAGACGAAATACCAGTTGCCAGCGAAGAAGAACTCACCAACCATCCCGATTGGGCCAGCGCCGAAACACCCTTGGTGGCCGAATTTCAGGTGAAAATACCCGGCTGGGCCTCGGGCGCCGGCAAGCGTTCAATCGTTCCCGCTGCGATCTTCACCGGCAATGAAAAAGGGATCTTTGAGCACACCAACCGCGCGCACCCCATCTATGTGAAGTATCCGTTTCAAAAGATTGATGACATTACGCTCGAGGTGCCAGCCGGATGGCAGATCAACAGTCTACCTCCGGCGCAAAGCCAGAACGGCAACATCGTGCACTACGATCTGAAAGTGGAGAACACAAAAGGAAGCTTGCACCTCACTCGCAAACTCGATGTCAATTTCATGTTGCTTGAACAGCAGTACTATCCCGCGCTTCGAAATTTCTTTCAGGCGGTGAGGTCAGGAGATGAAGAACAGATTGTTCTGCAACCGGCAGCTACTGCGGCCAGCAACTAGTCAAAGCGCCATGCGAAGCAGGCTGTTCCTGTTGCTCTGCATGCTCGTGTACGCTTCCGCGTTCGCGAGTTCCGATGCTCCCTCATGGGCGCATGCGTTGAGCAACGTTTCTTTGCCCTCCTTCGATGAGAAAACCGAAGCCGTACTGCTCTATTCGGACACCAGCCTGACGGTGGTCTCCGCAGATAAGGTCAAGCGGCACGTTCGCGAGGCCTACAAGATTCTGCGGCCGGAGGGCCGCCATTACGGCACCGTTTTCGTTTACGCCGACTCGCACCGCAAGGTAACCAGCATGCACGGCTGGTGCCTTCCCACCAATGGCAAAGACTATGAGGTGAAGGACAAAGATGCGATGGAGGTATCACCTCCCAGTGTCGAGGGCGGAGAACTGATGACCGACCTCAAAGTCCGCGTCCTCACCATTCCTGCGCCTGACCCCGGCAACATCATTGCTTACGAGTACGACGTCGAAGAGCAACCATTGGTGTTTCAGGATGTTTGGTACTTTCAGGAATTCGACCCGGTTCGTGAAACCCACTACTCCTTGCAGCTTCCCTCCGGCTGGGAATATCGCGCTTCCTGGCTGAACTTTCCTGATGCAAAACCAGTCGAGACCGGTGGCAATCAATTTCAATGGACCGTTACAGATGTGAAAGGCATCCGTCATGAAGCCCATATGCCGCCATTTCGCGGCGTTGCCGGCCAGATGATCGTCTCCTTTTTCCCGCCCGGGGGAACGGGCGGGAGCAACAGCTTTTCCAATTGGGAGGGCATGGGCGCTTGGTATACGAACCTGCTTTCCGGTCGACTCGACGCGTCGCCACAAATCCAGCAGGAAGTCGCCGCGCTCATCGTCGGGAAGACCACCCCGTTACAGAAAATGCGCGCCATCGCCGAATTCGTGCAACACGACATTCGCTACGTGGCTATCGAACTCGGCATTGGCGACTGGCAGCCTCATTCCGCTGCAGAAGTCCTCGCCCACCGTTACGGGGATTGCAAGGATAAAGTCACCCTTATGCGGTCGATGCTGGCTCAAGCGGGCATCGATTCTTACCACGTTGTCATAAATGTTCAACGAGGGGCCGTACGTATGGAGAGCCCCGCCTACGTGGGGGAATTCAACCACGCGATCCTTGCAATCAAGCTTCCCGACACCGAGAACGATCCTTCGCTTCTTTCTGTGCTCCAGCATCCCAAGCTCGGGAAAATTCTATTCTTCGATCCCACCGATGAATTAACACCTCTCGGTGAGTTGCGAGGAGCCCTGCAGTCGAACTATGGGCTCCTGGTTGCGGACGGTCACGGGGAACTTGTCGACCTGCCTCAGCAGGCGACTACAACCACCAGTATCCTTCGCACAGGCACCCTCAATTTATCGGCGACGGGAACTCTGTCCGGGGACGTCAAGGAAGTTCGAGTTGGCGATCGTGCCTCGGAGGAGCGTTGGCGCTTGCGGACAGTTACCCGGGAAGTGGATCGCATCAAGCCCATCGAGGAAGAACTCGGCAACTCACTCACTCACTTTCAGATTACCCGCGCCACTATCCTGAACCTCCAACAGAAAGATCAGCCTTTCGGTTTCAACTATTCTTTTCAATCGGAAAATTACGCTAAGACAGCCGGAAACCTGCTGCTGGTGCGGCCACGCGTGCTCGGCAATAAATCCTCTGGGTTCCTGGAGACGAAAGAACCACGGAAGTTTTCCATCGAACTTGAGGGCCCGTCGCGAGACATGGATGTTTTCGAGATCGCTCTACCCACCGGATACGTTGTCGATGAACTGCCTGCGCCGGTCGATGTGGACTATACCTTCGCCAGCTACCACTCCAAGACGGTTGCTGAAGGATCCCTGATTCGGTACAGCCGCACTTTTGAAGTCAAGGAATTGACCATTCCCGTAGAACGCAGCGAGGAGCTCCGCAAGTTCTACCGAATCATTGCGAACGATGAACGCAGCACGGTCGTGCTCAAGCAGAAATAATCCCTGCAGTTTCGGAATCTCGAGCGATCTCGTGTCTGCGGCTGTCTTCGAGCAGATTCTTGTCAAGCCCCCAAAATCGTCAATTTCTCCCTAACTCCTTCTTCCCACGGCAGAAATAAATTTTCGAAAAATGAATTAAAACCATATCGAAATTGCTATCCTAGAAATAGGTAGACAAATTTCAGGCGCAGGCCATCGGCCCGCGCCTTTTCTATTTCCCATGAAAACTGATTCGCCCATACGCGCCCGCGCTCGGCTTGGCAAGCGTCGCGGACAAGTCGCCGAACTCGCGTTCATGCACAAGGCCGCCGACCTCGGTTTCGCTGTCACCAAACCTTACGGCGAGCTTGAGCCCTATGACTTCATCCTCGACTCCGGCAGCCATCTCTGGCGCGTGCAAGTCAAGTCCACTTGTTCGCCCGCGCACCGTCGCAATCGATATTATGTTCAACCCAGCCACTGCAACGGTATCTCCGGACGTCAAACCTACACTCCCGACGAAATCGATTTCCTCATCGCCTACGTCATGCCTCGCGATGCCTGGTACGTCATTCCCGTCGCCGCCCTCGCCGCTCACATCAATCTTTATTTCTATCCCGACACTCCCAACAGCCGAGCCTACTTCGAGCGCTACCGCGACGCCTGGTGCCTCATGGCCTGTCCCCGCCACGGCCCTCTCCGCCCCGATCTCGCCGTGGATCACCCGTGCTCCTCCTGTCCCGATCCGTAAGCACTGTCATACCGAGCGAGGACTTGGCGACGCACGTCGCGCCGAGTGGAGGGACCCGCTTTTCACGTGTGGGCTGGACACTCTGTCCGGCAGCCACCGCTGCTGAACGGTTTGGGGTGGCGGAGCGCTTTAGCGCTGCGAACCACCACCGAATCTTGATGAAAGCGGCCATGGGCCGCAACTGTCAAAAGGGATTTCCGCCGCGAGAGCTCTACGTATAAGGCGTGGCTTCAGCCCGGTGCCCCAGGTCCCGCGAGCCGTAGTTGCGAGCTGACCTGGGGGGGGCCGCTGTATTCGAGGCAGTCGCGCCTCATCGGCGCGTGAATCAAAGATGGTTGTTAACCCACGCTTGCGCCGTGGGCTGGGCGGGTGGCCCACACAACGCGGTTTTCGCTGGTGGGGATGTTGCACCAGCCGCGCGGCGCGGCTGCCTCGCCCCGGGAGAGCCTTTGGGTGGGGCGCGGCTTCAGCCGCGCCGAAAAGATTGCGATCTCGATCCACGCTCCGCATGGGCGCCTGTGAGCTCGCGATCTGTTCCTCTACTTCAAAAACGGATTACTCTCGCGCTCTTCGCCGATTGTTGTCAGTGGTCCGTGGCCGGGGACAACAACGGTCTCATCTGGCAGGGCAAGCACTTTCTCGTGCAGCGAGCGGATGATTTTATCGAATGAGCCGCCCGGAAGGTCTGTCCGGCCGATGCTGCCGGCAAACAACGTGTCTCCCGCAATTAACTTTTGTTCGGCCGGGAAGTATAGGCACACGCTGCCCTCGGTATGGCCGGGCGTGTGAATCACCGACGCTTCGAGAGATCCGGCTTTCAGCGTATCGGCCTGCGCCACGCTCTGGTCGATCTCTACTTTGCCCGGAGACGTCATGCCGCACCACATCGCCTGCATGTCGAGCATTTTGAGCAGGGCGTAGTCGTTCTGATTCAGAAGGATTGGGGCGCCGGTGGCCGCACGCAGCTTCATCGCTCCGCCCACGTGGTCGATGTGAGCATGCGTGATCACGATCTGCTTGACCTTGAGGTTATGTTTGGTGACAACGGCAATGACATCTTCGATGTCATCGCCCGGATCGATCACCATCGCTTCGCGCGTGGTGTCATCTCCGATGACAGAGCAGTTGCACTGCAGCGGCCCAACCGGGAGAATTTCGTGGATCATTACTTCTGCTGCGCCGGCCCCGGCTTCGCCGGCGCCGACTTCGCGGGTTGCGAGCTCACCCCTTGCAGCACCGACTTCGGCCCGCTCCGGCGCGATGCGTACACCGACAGCGTAATCGACGTCACCATAAAGATGATGGCCGACCAGGTCGTGGCTTTCGATAGAGCCGTGGCAGCGCCCCGCGGACCGAAAGCCGTCTGGCTGCCCATCCCGCCGAACGCCGCGGCAATGTCCCCGCTCTGGCCGCTCTGCAGCAGCACCACGATAATCAGAAATAAACAAACAATAATATGAACGATCGTAATCAGAATAACCATGTCGATTTCAAAGTCGCGCCCATTCCGCGCGAGGTCCAATCTCCTGAAAATTCCTGGGAAGTGCAGTGGTGCGGAAGGCGGGACTTGAACCCGCATGCCTCACGGCGCCACCCCCTCAAGATGGTGTGTCTGCCAATTCCACCACTTCCGCGGCAAAGTGATTATAACAAATGCGGATGGGGGCGGAACGGATGGCCCGCTGCGGCAAGGCGCTCGAGCGATTGGGGTGCGGTGGGCGTGTTCACCCGTCACTGACGATGACAGTTAACCCTGCGATCATGAAAGTCCAATTGCGATGAAAATCGTTCTTCTTCTGGCGTCATCAAGTCTGATGTTCCCCCTGCTCGCGCAGTCGCAGCAAAGCGCTGCCAAGGCTGAGTCGACGGCGGCCTGGCATTGTACAAATTCCAGCACAGACAAGGCGATCCGGCGAGTCGCGGATGAGTGGAAGAACGGATACAACAACAAAGATGCGCTCAAGGTGGGAGCGCTTTACTCCGACGATGCATATTACCTGACGCAGCACTTCGCCACCGGCATCCTGCATGGACGCTCGGACATTGAAGCATACGTGCAGCGGGGAATCGATGCGGGATACCGCATCGATTCACTTGAAGTAGTTGCGACGGATTGTTCCGAAGACATGGGGTTTGCGGTCACCCGTTACGAAGCCATGAATGGGGGGCAAAAGGTGATGGGCGTGAACCTGGTTGTGGTCAAGAAGATTGCCGGGACCTGGAAGATTGTGGCGCACGAAGCGGCGGTGCCGGAGGCCGGCGCAATTCAGACTTTGAGTAACGCAAAGTGAAATCCTGCCCAACCCCTGTGCGTGGGATAAGTTCATTGGTTTCCGGAATGGACTCACGCTAACGACGCGCAGAAATCAGAGTCTCACTGACAAAGGGGGCGGACTCAGTCTGACTTCTTCTCAAATGAAAATTCAAACGCGAGTGATTTTGCTGATCGGCGGGGCGCTGTTAACCGGAGCGATTCCTGCCCCGGCGCAGGATGCTTCCCAACAAATCAAGGCACAGTTCGAGCGGATTCGAACTATTACGCAAAGCGCTCCAGCGGACAACGCCATCTGGAAGCAGGTTAAGCCCGACATCGAGAAGTCGATGGCTCAGGGTGAAGAGAACCTGAAGAAGGGACGCTTGTACGAGGCGTTGAATGAACTCGATCAGTCGCAGACGGCGATTGCTCTGGGCATGGGTCCGGGCGCCGAGGTCCTGAAGAAAGGCATGCCTGCATTTGATGAGCAGTGGAAGCAGGCAGCGGCTGAGGTTGAAGCGCGGACGAAAGAGGCGCGAGCGAGGAACTGGGCGGGCGTGCCGGCCGCGGTGCAGGCGATTTCGCAGGAGTCGTTGACCGAGGCGACGCCGCTGGTCGAAGGCGGCCGAGGTTTTGCCGTGGCAGCCGGGCCGGAGTCGGGCTACTACTACCTGGGCGAAGCGAAGGCGCGGGCGGAGTTCTACGAGTTCAGCAGCGGGCTGCGAATGGGCGCTCCCGCAGCGCCATTCGCAGGACGTTCCATGCTCTTCGAGGTACAGCAACTGCAGCAGAAGGCACTGGCAGCGTTTCAGCCGCCGAAGTCCATCGATCTGCATCCGCAGTTTATCCGCTTGAATGCGGCGTTGAAGCTGGCGGGAGAGTTGGATGCATCGGGCTTCTACGCGGGGTCTTTGTATGCCTACCTGAGCGCATTGCGCCAGTATGGAATGCTGGACGCCACGGTGCCGAATGCGGACCAGCGGAAAGATTTGATGCGCAAGCTGAGCGAAGCAGAGGATCGAGTCAAACATTCCAAGGCGGACGACTCGATCGCGCAACTCTACATCGAGCGCGCGACGGCGCTGGTCGAAACCAAGAACGTCGATGACTGGAAGAATGTCAAAGTCATTGTGGAGCAAGTATTGCCGGCGTATTACGCGGCCCGAGCGGCGGCCCCGGAGCAGGTGGCGAAAAACCAGAAGGTAGTGACGCTGACGCTGGTGCGCTGGCCGTATACCTGAAACATTTCGGATCCAGCAAGTTTGCTGGCACAGGAAGTGGCGGCGAAGTACCAGGGGAAAGTCGAGTTCCGCAACGAGAATTTTGGCGCGTCGAAGCTGGCGGACCATTTTGGCGTGAAGGGTTATCCAGCGGTTTTCATCGACGACATTCTGGTTGCTGTTCCGCGCGATTTCGGTTATTTCGGCGGAGAGGACGGGAAGGGCCGCTATGCCCCGTGGCGAAACGCCGAGAATCAGAACAAATACAAAGCCGATCTCACGCGAATGATCGATCTGATTCTGGCCGGGAAAGAAGAAGAGGTACGAAAAGAGCGCGGCGGACCGGCTGATGCAGGAGAGGGGGATGCGATTGCCTCGCTGCCGAAGTTCAGCATTACGGACGTGGCCGGGCATCCTCTGACAAGCGAGGAACTTTCGGGGCGTCCGGTGATCGTGGAATTCTGGGCGACATGGTGCCCGCCGTGCCGATCCACGCTCGAGTGGCTGGGAGAATTGAAACAGAAATATGGAGACAATCTCGCGGTGGTCGCGCTAGCTATTGAGAGTCCGGATGACGAGGTGCGAGCGACGCTGAAATCGCTGAGTCCGGATGTGCGTTGGGCCGTGGGCGACGCAAATACGGGACGAGCATTCGGGGATATCGTCTCGGTGCCGACGATGTTCCTGTTCGATCGTGGTGGCAAGACTGCGCACGTCTTCTACGGCGCTCCGCCGGACCTGCATCAGGAAGCGGAAAAGAGGTTAGAGGCGGTGATGAGGTAGACAGGCTCTCGGGAAAGAGCGAGAGAAGAAGATATGTTGCGCCCTGGGCAGCGGGGCGCCATGCGGGGCATGGGTCAAAAGCCAATTCTTTTCGGCGCGCTGAAGCCGCGCCCTACACAAAGGCTCGGGCGGGCGAGGCGATTGCGAGCGCAGGGCTGGTCCAAAATTCCCCTTGGACTGACAAGATGGATGGATTGTAGTGGGTCGAGAGAGATGGCACAGCAAAAGCTGGCAGACAGGAATGTCCGCCCTCCATGAGCAGAGGTGAAGTTATTCCGAGATGGTGTGTTCTTCGCTGCTTTGGGCGCGGAGGACGCGATCGACAAAGTACGGTGCGCGGCGAGTGGGTTCGTGGTAGTGGCGGACTTGCATTTCGCCGAGGAGGCCGACGGCCAGCATGTTGAGGCCGGCGAGAAGCAGAACCGCGGCGAAAACCATCAGCGGGCCGTGATCGGCGATGGTGTCGGTGTGATAGAGCAGCTTGTCAACCATCAACCAGGCGGCAACGCCACCGCCGCCGAAGATGCTCAGCATCCCGATGCTGCCGAAGAAATGCAGCGGGCGGGAGAGGTAGCGCAGCAGAAAGCGGATGGTCATCAGGTCGAAGAAGACCCGGAAAGTGCGCGAGATGCCATAGTGCGAATTCCCGTGCTCGCGGTTGACGTTGCGGATGGGGACTTCGCAAATCGAGGCGCCATACCACGATGCGAGAGCGGGAATGAAACGGTGCAGTTCGCCGTAAAGCGGGACCTGCTCCAGAATCTCGCGCCGATAGGCTTTGAAAGTCGTGCCGAAGTCGTGGATATCCACGCCGCTAAGTTTGGCCATCAGCCAATTTGCACAGCGCGAGGGAAGGCGGCGCAGCCAGAAATTGTCGATGCGGCGTTTGCGCCATCCGCTGACGATGTCATAGCCCTCGGAAATTTTTTCCAGGAACAGCGGTATGTCGGCGGGATCGTGTTGCAGGTCGCCATCCATGGCGATGATGTAGTCGCCGCGGGCATGATCGAAGCCGGCGGCGAGAGCGGAGGTTTGCCCAAAGTTGCGGCGCAAGCGGATGACCGTGACGCGGCTATCGACCGCGGCAATTTCACGCAGCATGTGGAAGGTACGGTCGCGGGAGCCGTCATCGACAAGGACGATTTCAAAGCTGGCGCCATGTGCCTCCATGACGGCCTTGAGGCGATCGTACAGATCGGTGACATTCTCCTGCTCATTGTGCAGGGGCACAACGATGGAATACTTGGGCATGGAAGATCTTATTATACCGGGTCGATCAAGGATTTGGCAGGTTACGGCAGGACAGACCAAAAGCTTAACCACCGGGGGGACGGGGAAGCACGGAGAAGGGAGCGCGAAGCTAGAACGATAATAGGAAGCTACAGTTTTTGCAGGGATTTCGGGGTACACTTCGTTGAGCGGAGCAGTCAACTCGGCGTAAGGGGAGCCCGATCGAAAATGGACAGACTACTGATCATGTTCGCCAGCCTACTGGTGACACTGACCGGACTGAATTTTATAGAGCTTCGTAAGATCCGAAAGAAAATCACGGGAAAGTGAAGCTACCCGCCTAACTGCTTCACTTTCTCGGCATCGCTTGAAAAATGGCGAGGGCCGCACCTTGCGGATCAGCGAGGATGCCGAAGCGTCCTACGTTTTCCATGGTCATGGGTTCAAGAAGAAATCTTGCGCCAAGTTGTTTCGCTCTGGCCGCGGTCGCGTCACAGTTGGAAACCTGAAAATAGGCGAGCCAGTGCGGGGGAGTGCGAGAATTGTTGTCGCGGACGGGCGGAATGCCGCCAATGAAGTCCTCTCCGTTTTGAATATGTTTGTAGCCTGAGGGCGGATCGTCGTCGGTATCTTCGGTCACTTTCCATCCAAACACATCTGAATAAAACTTGACGGCGCGAGTGGGATCGGGAGTGTTGAGGTCCATCCAGCAAACGGTGCCGTCAACACCGCCGATGGCGTTAGCACGGTCGCGCTTGGACTGCCAAATACAGAATGCGGCGCCGGTAGGATCGTGAATCACGGCCATGCGGCCGACGTCCATCACATCGAAAGGAGGCATGAGAATCTTGCCACCAGACTTGGTGATGCGATCGGCCGAGGCGTCGGCGCTTTCAACCGCGATGTAAGGAACCCAGTGCGGAGGCACGCCGCGAGCGCGCTGATCGGCGCGAAGAGTGTAGCCGGCGGCCGTGTCGCGGCCCTGAAGCTGGAAGATGGTGTAAACACCGTCGGGGCCCATGGGATTGTCGTTGGCAGTCCAGCCGAAGAGCGAACCGTAGAACTTCTTGGCGGCATTCTGGTCGGTGGTGGCGAGTTCGAACCAGCAAAATGATCCGGGCTTGTAGTGATCGATATCAGGCATAGCGGGAGTATAAGAGGCGAAAGCAGGGAAGAGCAATGGATCGCGCAGGAGGATCGGGCGGCAAACCCTTGTTGGACGCTCAGGCAACGGTGGTGCCGTTGGCGACTGCAATTGAAGCGCCGGGCGCGGGGAAACGGGCGTTAATGGTCGTGCCGCTTCCGTTGGAATGTATTTCAAACTGCCCGCCCAGTTGAGCCACGCGTTCACGCATGCCTTGAATGCCAACCCCGGCGCGAATGCGCTGCGAATCGGGTCCGCCGTTATTCGACACACTCATACCTTTGCCTTTGTCCTGGATCTCGAGGTCCACCTGCCGATCGGTACGAGCGATGCGAAGGCTAGCTTTGCTACTGCCAGAGTGACGATGAATATTGGTCAAGCATTCCTGCACTACGCGGAAGATAGCGATTTCCAAGTCTCGCGGCAAACGGCCGAGCTGGGGCGAGATTTCTAATTTAACGTCGATCTGGCTACGTTCGGCGAACCCTTCCACGTACCAGCGAAGGGCCGACGGGAGTCCGGCTTCGTCGAGCAGGGGCGGGTGCAGAAGATAGGAAACGGTTCGAAGCTCCTTCGAGAGTTGCTCAACCAGAGACACACTCTCATTGATGTTGTTCGCAAACCTGGGAGAAAGCTTCTGCGCCTCGGATTGAAGGGGCGTGAGATTCATTTGCAAGGCAGCGAGCATCTGTCCAGCGCTGTCGTGTAACTCGCGGGCAATGCGGCGTCGTTCCTCATCCTGAGCCCGAAGCAAATGGCCGGAGAGTTCGCGAACCACCTGGGCCTGTTCCAGAAAAGTCTGATTCTTCGCCTCGAGCTCACGAGTACGTTGCTGAACGCGCGCTTCCAAACGATCGCGCAACTCCTTTTGCTCGGTCATATCCAGTCCGGTGGCGACGATCATCCGGACATCTCCGTTCTCGTCCAAGACTGGATTCAAAGTTCGATGCGCGAAGCGGCGAGTACCATCGGCCAGGCAGTAGGAACATTCCTCGCGCACGGATTCGCCTCGAGCCGCTTTAGCGATGCCATTTTGCAGAGCTACAACTTCATTGGGCAGTTGCGACCACCAAGGTTCCCAAAACTTGCGTCCAAGTACCTGTTCGCGTTGACAGCCAGCGGCTTCGAGGGAGGCGCGATTGGCTTCAACGATGGTGCCGTCGGGAGTCAACAGAACCAAGAAGGAGTAGCTTTGGGTGAAAGCGGCGCGCAGGCGTGCCTCTTTTTCACGCAAAGCCTCTTCGGCCTGTTTGACCTGGGTAATGTCGGAATGGATGCCAATCATGCGCAGTCCCCGGCCTTCGGCATCGCGAATGATGCGCCCACGGGAGAGAATCCAGCGCATGGCACCGTCGGGACGGATGGCGCGGAATTCAAATTGAAACTCGTCTTTCGCCTTCCAGGCGTTCTCAGCTTCCTCGGCTAATCGGGGACGATCGTCAGGGTGAAACAAGCTGTTCCATTCCGCCGCGGAGATCTCATCCTCTGCGGGTGTAAACCCATAGATCGCCGTCATCTGGGAATTCCAATTGCCACGTTTTCGCAAAATGTCCCACTCGAAAATGGCAGTTTTCGATGACTCGAGCGCGAGAGCCAGCTGACTTTGACTTTCGCGAACCTGCTGTGCCATTCGATTGCGCTCGCTGATATCGCGCGCGATCTTCGAGGCGCCGATCACTACGCCTTTGGAATTGCGAACCGGCGAAATGGTGAGAGAGAGATTGACGCGACGGCCAGACTTGGTCACGCGAACGGTTTCGAAATGATCAATGCGCTCACCGCGGCGCAAGCGTTCGAGAATGTGCTTTTCGTCAGATTGGAGCTCGGGCGGAATAATGATAGTAATCGGCCGGCCTATAGCCTCTTCTGCAGTGTATTCAAATACACGCTCAGCGGCGGCATTCCAACTGGTGATTACACCATCGAGGTTCTTGGAAACGATGGCGTCGTCGGAGGAGGCGACGATAGCTGCGAGCGTGGATTTGGCACGTTCCGCATTCCTGCGCTCGGAGACATCTTCAATCACAACAATAAAGTGCTTCACACGTCTCTGTTTATCGCGAACCGCAGAGACCTTGAGGCTGACCCACACTTCAGAGCCATCTTTACGGATGAAACGCCTTTCTCTAGTGTCGATTTCGGGACGACCACGGGAAAGTCTTGACTCCTCGGCAAGTTCAACAAGGGAAGCATCAAGGCCCGCAACATCTGTGTACTTCATCTTCAACAAATCTGCTTCGTTGCATCCCAGGATTTCACACAGCTTTTCATTCACGTGCAACCAGCGGCCGTCAGGGCTGATGTGAGCGACGCCAACTGCGGCGAGATCGAAGGTGGAGCGATAAAGTTCCTCGCTTTCGCGAAGAGCCTCCTCCAAGGCTGAACTGCGTTGCAGGATTTCTTGCGCATCAAGATGGGGATCGCGGGTCGAAGGATCCGAAACCGAAGGATCAAAGAAAGGCTCATGCCGGCTGGCTTTGTCAACTGCGGCGAGAAGGTCTCTAGAGATCGAAGACTTCACTACATAGCCCCTGGCGCCGGCCTTGAAAGCCTGGCGGACCATCTCCCGGGACTCGTGCTGGCTTAGGATCACGACCTCGGAATCGGGGAGAGTACCGCGGATGACACGAGTAGCTTCCAATCCGTTGAGATTGGGCATGCTGATGTCCATCACGATGACATCAGGGCGAAGCAGTCGCGCCTTTTCAAGGGCGTCGGAACCGTCAACGGCTTCTCCACAGACATCCCACCTGGACTGGCTGAGAAGAGAGCGCACGCCACGACGAATCACCTCGTGATCGTCGACTACGAGCACACGCATGTTGGCGGCCTCGTAAAATTCGCGGATATGCCGATTTGCTTCAAGGGATGTACAGTGCGCCGGCCTGGACAGGCACGCCCCAGCCGGAAGTAATTCCGAACTTTGATGATAGCGATCACACATGGAGCGAGGAATACAGTGAATACTGTAGCAACGGGACACACCGAAATTCGGTGACGCGACTGAGAGTCACACATCGACAAGGAAGCAGTCGAGGTGTTTGTTATCGAACATAGCGGTCTAATTCCTTCGAAGATTGCCCTCTTTGTTATAGTGGCTCCCTATTGTGGCGAACTGCTTCCGCGGGAGGTCAGCAAAATGACCACGCAGGTCTCCGAGACTCTGAATGCGAACCAGGTTCGTGGATTTTGGGCATCATGGGGCGGGTGGACGCTGGATGGCATGGACTCCTTTATATATGCGCTAGTCCTGGTGCCTTCTTTGCGCGAATTGCTGCCAAGATCAGGTATCGCAGCAACGAAGGGCAATGTCGGATTTTATGGAGGTTTGCTGTTTGCTCTTTTCCTGATGGGCTGGGGACTGGCGTTTCTCTGGGGACCGGTGGGCGACCGGTTCGGGCGCGTGCGGACGCTGATGTTGACGATTATGTGGTATTCGGTTTTTACATTCCTGAGCGCGTTCGTCACAAACGTGTGGCAGTTGGCAACGCTTCGACTGCTGGCCGGGATCGGCATCGGCGGAGAGTGGGCGATGGGCGGCACATTCGTGGCCGAAGAGTGGCCGGAGAACCGGCGACGCGCTGGAGCCGGTTACATGCACACCGGGTACTACGTGGGGAT
>Ga0070735_10002531_pt1 | contig 16514 bp, 15 predicted proteins | sample Coa_R1_FD_66443 | JGI IMG/M metagenome (GOLD analysis project Ga0070735, IMG submission 66443) | Surface soil microbial communities from Centralia Pennsylvania, which are recovering from an underground coalmine fire - Coalmine... | ecosystem: Environmental > Terrestrial > Soil > Unclassified ... | reverse complement strand
TCCGCGAGCCCCCGCAGAAGGCAATAGAGTTCCCGGTTTCCATGCAACCCACGGGGGGACCCACTGGCGAGGACGTGCGGCCGGCGCTGGCAACCTACGAGGACCTCGCCAAACTGCTGGACCATGCCGTGCTACGCCCCGATTTCTCCGACGAGCAGATTGCCGAGGGCTGCGAGATCGCTAAACAGTACAATGTCGCCGCCGTCATCGTCCGGCCTTCCGATGTGGACTTGGCGAAGCGGTGGGTCGCCGGATCGAGTGTGACGCTCGGGAGCGTGATCAGCTACCCGGAAGGTTCCGAAACCACCTCGGTCAAGTTGTATGCCACTCAGGATCTGCTGCGGCGCGGCGCGCGCGAAATTGACACCGTGATCAATATCGGCAAAATGATTTCCCGGCAATTTCAATATGTCGAGATGGAATTGCAGCAGATTGCGAAGGCCTGTCACGATGCTGGAGCGATTTTGAAAGTGACGTTCGAAAACGCCTATCTTACCGAGGATCTGAAGATCATCGCCTGCAAAATCTGCAAGCGCTCTGGCGTAGATTACGCCCGTACTGGCACGCCCTTTAGCCCTTCCGCGTACTCCCTCGACGACATCGCTCTGATGCGGCGGCACTTGGGAGAGCGAGTCAAACTGAAGGCAAGTGCCGGAATCCGCACGGTCGATCAGGTACTGGAACTCCATCGGGCTGGCTGCGACCGCGTAGGAACAATCGCCACGGTAGCCATTCTCGAAGCCTGGAAAGCCGAGCTCGCGCGCCGGGCGCAACCCGCACAGCCCGCCTCATAATCCCTGACAGCGTCCGATTTTTGCGACAATACTCCACATGTTCACGCCGTACGGGGAAAGCAATGCCGAGGAGCGCATAGGACGCGGCGCCGCCAACGAGATCGCGAGCCAGACTCTGTGATGCGAATCTCGTGATGCCGCGCACCACTTTGCCCCGAATTTGTATCGCCATGGGCTTTCCCACAGCGGACAGGCTCCTGGAACAGGCACGCCATGAAGTCGACGCGGGCGAGCGCTTCTTCGAGTTCCGCCTCGATTATCTGTCGAATCCGGAGCAGGGTATCAAGGCCATCCGGCAGTTTTTAGACCGGCAGCCCGAATGCACGATTCTGGCCACCTGCCGCCGCCATCAGAATCAGGGAAAATACAACGGCAGCATCGAGGAGCAGCTCCGGATTCTGGGCGCGGCGATCGAGGCGGGCGCGCGGGCGGTGGATATTGAGATTGAGAGCGCGGAAAGTGCCGCGCCCGGTCTCGATGGGTTGCGTGGCCGCGCGTGGATGGTGCTGTCCTATCACAATTTCAGCGGCACGCCTTCCATGGAAGCCGTGTTGCGGCGCATGATGAAGGTCCCCGCCGACGCTTACAAGATCGTTACGACGGCGCGCAAGCCGCTGGACAATTACCGCGTGCTTTCGCTGGCCAAGGCGCATCCGAAGACTCCTCTGGTTCTGCTGGCGATGGGCGAGGTTGGCTTCCCGACGCGCGTGCTCTCGCCCGCTATGGGAGGACTTTTCAGCTATGCCGCGCCGAACGCCTCAGAGGGCACCGCGACAGGCCAGGTAAGCGCGCGCCTGCTCCGCCATTTGTACCGGATCGAAAAATTTACCCGCTCGGCGAAAATTTATGGCGTGATTGCCGATCCCGTGCGGCATTCCATTTCTCCGGCGGTGCACAATCGGGCGTTTCAAGCGCGCCGCATCGACGCCGTGTACTTGCCCTTCCTGGTCCACCCGACGCACTTGAAGGATTTTTTGACCATGGCGGAGAAGCTGTCTGTGTCGGGCTTCAGCGTCACCATCCCACATAAACAGAAAATCCTGCGATATCTGGACATTATCGATCCCCTGGCCCGCCGGATTGGCGCCGTAAATACCGTCTGGCGGAAAGCCGGCCGGTGGCGGGGCGCTAACACCGATGTCGAGGGCGTTACCGGACCGCTCAGCCGGCTGATGCGGCTTTCTAAATCGAAGGTGCTGCTGGTCGGCAATGGCGGTGCGGCCCGGGGCGCGGCGTATGCGCTGGCTGAAGCCGGGGCCACTGTATCCCTGGTGGGACGTAACCCCGATCGCGTCCGGGCTCTGGCCAAAGTCTGCGGAGCCAACGCGTTACTGAAGGAGCAGGCGGAGGCCGCGCACTTCGATGCGGTCATTCACGCCACGCCACTCGGAATGTATCCCAAGACAAACGAGTGTTTCTTTTCCGGCCGCGTTCCGGGCGACGTCGTTTTCGACATGGTTTATAATCCTCTGGAAACGGTCCTGATTACCCGAGCCAAGGCCCAGGGCGCGACCGTAGTACCGGGGATCGAGATGTTTCTGGAGCAGGCGGTCCGCCAATTTGAGTTGTGGACTGGGGAGCCGGCCCCTAGAGCGGTCATGGAGAAAGCGGCGCTGGAAGCGCTGATGCAGCATCAGACAGCCCAAGCCGGGCAATAAAACACGTAGTCCGCAAACCCGGTTCGTACTATTCAGCAGTAGTCGTGCGTGACCTGGGTGGCGATGAAGCTTTCGATCTTCTGCAGCAGACCCTCGAAAGGCTCGACTACCGGAAACACCGACCAGCCCGCTGAGATCGGCATCAACACCGTACGCGCCCCCACTTCCAACATGGTCTCAAGTTTTGTATCGGCAAACGGGCGGATTTCCGCGCGAACGTTTTCAATGGTCTGTTCTCTTTCAAGGAGAGCTAGCAGCACGGGACCACGCCAGCGATAAACCGCATCGCTCGCCGTCAGCCCGGAATGAAAGTGCCCTCGAAACACATTCAGTACCCGGTCTCCGACGGCATAGCCGAAGCGGGCATTTATGGCTTGGACTCTCCCGACAACCGCCGCGACGACGTAGTATCGCCCGGGCGAAGCCAGCGCCGTGTGCAGCGCCCTCTGCGCTTCCTCATAGCCCGGCAGGCCGGTGACTTTGTCCACTTCCACCGCATGGTCGGCTGAGCCTAACCTTTCCTGCGCTTCGGCGAGTTCCTTCTGGAGCTTCCGTACGACGAGACCTCCGTCGAATTTCTGCCGCAGCGTTTCCTCACGCACCGCCCTGAGGCACTCCGACAGGCTGGCCTTTACCGATTCTATGTGCTCGAGATTAGCGGCGTCGTCCAGTTTCTTCTCGATTTCCTGAAGCCTGGTCACCGATTGTTCGCTGCCGGCGCCGATCGCGATGACAGTTTCGGTTAGCATCGCGATCATTTTTTGCAGCTCTATGCCGCGCCGCCGCACAAACCGCTTGGTGCGCTGGTTATAGTCCTCCAGCAGGCGGGTCACAGCCCCGGCAACCCGCAACACCTCCGGCGGGGGCGCCTCGGGCGTGATGCTGGATTCGAGCTTATCGATATCGGCTCGAAACCGATGATATTCGCTCCTGTCACCTTCTATCGCATGCAGGGAAATCCCTCGGAGCAGCAGACCAATGACTCGCCGGTAGGCGTTCCCGGGAGTGGCGGGCGTATTCGTAAAAAGGTACTCGCGGAGTGAAGTCATGAAACGCGGCGTCCTCGAGGCGCTCTCTATCCTTATCGGACCGAATTGCCGTTTACGGCGCCGAAAGCTATAAATTAGCGCTCCAAAAAACGGAGCGTCGTTTGCTCCAGTCCGGGCACGCAGGCCGCGGCGTTTCCGCTGGCGATGCTTCGATGGCCGGAAAAGTCGAAGAACTTTCCGCCTGCCTCTTCGACGATCACCTGTAAGGCGGCCAAATCCCAGATTTCCGCCTTATGCAAGATCCAGAGATCGGCTTCCCCAGCCGCCAGCATCATTGCGTCCGGCGCTCCGCCCAAGCTGCGGATAGCCCAGAAGTTATCCATCCAACCGAGCAGACGGCCTCCGAATGCCTGATGGCTGACGCGGTTCAGGCCATTCACGCACAGCACTGCCGTTTCCGGCGAGTCTACGCCCGAGACATGGATGGGTTCCTCGTCGCGCCATGCGCCGGTCCCGCGAGCGGCATAGTACATGTGGCCCAGCATCGGCAGGTGAGTGACTCCTGCGAGCGATTCGCCATCTGCTTCCAGGCCGATCAGCACCGCCCAGAGTTGGTTGCCGCGCACGAAATCCCGCGTCCCATCGATCGGGTCGATAATCCAGCAGCGCCCGCTCCGCGATTCCTTCCGCGTCCCCTCTTCACCGATGAGACCGTCCAAGGGGAAAGCCTGTTCCAATATTCCGGCAATCAGTTTTTCGTTCTCGCGATCGGCAATCGTGACGGGCGATCCGTCGGACTTCGTCTCTGGCTTCAATCCGGCGCGTTGATGGCGGAGAGCCAGCTCGGCCGCCTGCAGTGCAGCCCGGCGCGCAACTTCAATCTCTTTTTCGTAAGGCACTCGTTGATTTTAGCGCGGCGCCCGCGCGCGAACGTTTGATTTAGCGGCAGCGCGAGGACACGCATGATGGAAGAAAATGCTCGCGGCCCGCGGCGTTGTGCGCGATGTCTACTGAGGCCGCCGCGTTCCGTTCTGCGCGTGTTGCTGAGCTGTTACACAGGAACGCCCGGCGTTCAATACAGGCCCTTAACGAAGCCGCCATCGACGGCAATGGATGCACCGGTTATATAACTGGCGCGCTCGGAGGCGAGAAATACGACCACATCGGCGAATTCCTCCGGGCGCGCGAGCCGTCGCAATGGAACCTGACTGGTCCAGCGCTCTTCAACCTGCTGGCGGGATTCGCCGCTGGCCGAGGCGAGCCGGTTGGCCAACTCATCCAGCCGCGCGGTCAGCGTGTAGCCCGGGCATACATTGTTTACGAGAACGTTGGACGGCCCGTATTCGTTCGAAAGCGTCTTCACCAGCCCGGACACTGCCGCTCGCACAGAGTTCGACAAAATCAGCCCATCGACCGGCTGTTTCACCGTCACAGACGTGATCGTGATCAGCCGCCCCCACCGTTGCTGCTGCATCAGCGGCAGTACGTCGCGCGCGAAGAAGAGCGTGCTCATCAGGTTCAGATCGACTCCCTGCCGCCAGTCCTCCACCGTGGTTTCGGCGAAAGTCTTCGAGGGAGGGCCACCGGCGTTGGTGACGCAAATGTCCAGGCGGCCGAAATGATCGAGGGTCTTCCGGATGAACGCGCTCACCTGCGCCTCTACGGTCACATCGACCGACTCGGCGAGCACATCCGTGCCGGTAGCGTGCCGGATCTCCTCAGCGGCGGCGGCCAGGGTCTTCGCATGCCGTGAACACAGCGCCAGCAGCGCCCCTTCTTTCGCTAGTCCCATCGCCACGGCTTTCCCCAGCCCTTTGCTGGAGGCGGCCACAATTGCCACGCGATCCTTTAACCCCAGATCCATATTTCGCGCTCTCACCCCCGCAAATAATGGTCCTGCCCGTTCAGCCAATCGGGCCGGATAGGCGAAAAAATATCGAGATCGAGCGTGTCTTCGAGCGCCACTGCGCTGTGCGGCACGTTAGATGGGATATGCAGCACCTCTCCCTTATGTACGATCACCTCTTTTTCTTCGAGCTGAAACTTCAGCGCGCCCTCTAAAATATAGGTAATCTGTTCGCTTTCATGCCAATGGAGCGGCACGACGCCATCCTTGGCGATAAAAACCTGCGCGATCATCGCCTTCTCGCCAGTGATCACTTTTCGCGAAATTTTCGGATTCAGGACTTCCAGCTTTACGCCTTCCCAGGCAAAATGTTCCATGATGTCGGCTCCCGGCCTATTGTAAACCCCGCCTCGCTGTAAGGGAAAACGAGTGCGCCTTCTTTACTCTGGCTGAGCCGGTTTCTGTTTCTCTGGATCGGACCTTCCTGAATCGCGCCCGCCTGGATCGTGTGCGGATGCCACTTTCACCTTCGCGACAGGCAAGTTGAAGAGAATGGCGAACAAAAAGAACAACAGAGACGGGCTCCGCAAGATCACCTTCATCCCGCTACTTTTATAGTACTTTTTGCCGCACTTCGCACGCCTGCGACTTCAGCCGTGCGATCGCCCAGCGGTGCTAATACCCGTAGCCATACGGATCGACATAGCAGCCGGGGTATGGGTGCCAGTAGCCCGCTTGATCGTAGTAGCCGGCCGGATCGCACGGAGCCGGAGCGTAATAATAACCCGGGCCGTAGGCGTATGGAGCGGCATAAAAGCCGAGGCCAAAGCCGCCACCCCAACCCCAGCCTCCTCCGCGATAATAATCGCGTCCGCCGTAATAACCGCGTCCGTACCCTCGGCCGCTGTAGTAGTGGCCTCCACCGGAATATCCGTGGCCGCCATAATAGCTGCCGCCACCGGAGTACCCGTGGCCGCCATAGTACCCGCCACCGCCGGAGTAACCCCGCCCGCTGTAATGACCACCGCCTCCGGAATAGCTCCGTCCCCCAGAGAAGCCATGTCCGCCTGAATAGCCGTGTCCACCGCCGCCCCGGCTACCCCCACCTCCATGAGATTCAGCCAAAGCCGCGCCCGGGCTAAACACGAACAGGAATGCGCCGGCAAGCATCGCCGGTAAAACAAATCTCTTCAGCATAATCGCCACCTTTCCACTCCCTGCTGATTCGACGTGTGCGGTGGAGGCCACGTTCTGCAAGCTACAAATGATGAACGACAAATAATGGACATTTCATCGCCTGCGCCGGGCGTTAATCTTGGCCCATCGCAGGAAACGAAACAGTTCGGCGCGGTGCTGCCAGAGGAAGCGCCAGAATTCGCGCGGGGTGAGCGCCCAGGGCGCGGGGTCCTCACTCGGGGCAGAAACACTGCCGCCGCGTTCCGTTGTGCGCGTGTTACCGATGAGGTGCTCGGGGTGTACACCCCAGTAGGTCTCCATACGCCAGCGCAGATAAGGGCTGCGCCAGGGACAAAGCCGATAACCCCGCGTCGCTTGCCAGACGAATCGCAGCATTTAAGGCTTGGGCGTAAGTTCGGAAACTTTCGAGGATCCTGCCGGCGTCGCATAGTAGCCGCTGCGGGTGCGGACTGTCGGATGGCCCGGCGCGTTCACCGTCACTTTAATCTGCCGGTAACTGCCATCGGTAGGGGGCATAGTCGGCGTGTAGGCCAGGATGTACTGATTGCGGATCTCATGCGCCACTTGGAGGCAGATGTTGTTCACAGTCGTAAGTTCCTTCGGATAATATGCCAGCCCGCCAGTCGCCTGAGTCAGTTCGTCGAGCGCCCGCTTCGCCTTCCGTGCTTCGCGCTTCTCCTCTTCGTTTAGCAGACCGATCGCATAGATCAAGATGCCGTTCTGGTTGCTCTTGGCTCGCTGTACCAGGTGCTCGAGGGTCTCGTTGCTGGCATTATCGTTGCCATCCGTGATCACCAGTAGAACCTTTTTTTCCTTTTTACCCTTTTTCCTGAGATAATCCATCGACGTCCAGATGGCATCGCGCATCGCGGTACCGCCACGCGAGTCAATGCGCGCGATACCTTCCCGCATTTTCTTGATATCGTTCGTGAACGGAACATCCAGGTAAGGGTCGTCGTTGAAGTTGACGATAAAGATCTCGTCCTGCGGGTTCGACGCTTTAACTAAGGCCAGCGCCGCCGCTTCCACCTTCGCCCGCTTATCCCGCATGGAGCCGCTGTTGTCGATGATGAGCCCCATCGATACGGGAACGTCTTCGCGCCGGAAGATTTTGAGCGTCTGCTCAGTACCGTTCTCGTAAACCTTGAATGCGGATTCCGGAAGGTTCGTGATCAGCTTACCGCTCTTGTCAATCACGCTGGCGTGCAACACCACTAACCGGGTCTCGGCGTGGAAAATCGCCCCCCCGGATTGATCGTCTGGAGGCTCAGACGGCGGAGCAGCCGAGGATTGTGCCTGGGCGAAACCGCACAGCAGCAGCGCCAGCAGGCCGACAACGCTATTGCGTGGGCGCATAGTAACCAAGGCGATAAAAAGCTTTCAACGGAGGCAAACCGCGTGGCTGGACGAGTTTTACGCCGATATGGCGGTATTTACCATCTCTCTCCCCATTGGTAGGACGATAACCGATGACATATTGGTTTCGCAGCTCGATCCCAATCTTTGCGGCAATGTCAGGCAGTTCGTTCAGGTTTTCCACGGCGAACTGGCGTCCGCCCGTCTGCTCGGCGATTTCGGTCAGCAGACTGGGGCCGGAAAGTTCTTCGGCCGTGCGGCCACGTGACGATATGGGCTCGTAAATGCCGATCGCGTAGATCTCCACGTCGGCTTCGCGCACGGCATTTTTGATTTCGCTTTCCGTATAGCGGCTGCTGTTATCGCCGCCGTCCGAAATGATCAGAATAGCCTTGCGGGGATTGTGCGCTTTCTTCATCTGGTGCATTGCCAGATAGATACCGTCCAGCAGCGCGGTGCGGCCGCGTGACTGCGTGAAAGTGAGCCGGTTCTGGATATCCTCTGTGTTCCGCGTGAACGGCACTACCAGTTCGGGCCGCTCACTAAACTGGATCAGAAAAAATTCATCGTCAGGATTAGCGGTCTTCAGAAATTGCGCCACAGCCTCGCGCGATTTTTGCAGCTTGCTACCCATACTGCCGCTGGTGTCGAATACCAAGCCTACCGAAAGTGGAGCATCCTCGCTTGAGAACTGCGAGATTTCCTGCTCCACCTTATCCTCGAACACCCTGAAATGTTCCCGTTCCAGGCCTGTCACAAAACGATTCAAGGGATCTGTGACAGAGACCGGAACCAACACTAATGTCGAATCGATCCGAATGCTGGCGCGCGGGTCGACAGGCGCAACTGCCGCTTTCGGGGCCAGCTTAGCCCGCGGCTGGATTGAGACCGGCGACTCAACGGTGGCTGCGCTTCCAGAATCAGCGTCGCTCCTGGGGGGAGCTTTGTCCGGCAACGGGCCGGTTTGCGCCAGAAGGGCTACGGTAGAGAGTAAGCCGGCAATGAGCCAATGCGAAGGAACTGATGCGCGCATATCGCCCGCCCTCCGGTTGCAACCACCCTCAGTATAACATCGGCGCAAATAGCAAGCCTACAACGGAACGCGGCGGCAGCGTGTTTCCGATCCCGAGCGATGCCGCCGCCCGCGTCCTGTGCGCTGGGTGAGAGAGGGGCCCGGCGAGTCACATTAGCGGAGCTGACTTTCGACTTCTTCGAGCCAGTCGGGGCGCTTCAGAACCTCGCGGGGCTTGCTGCCGTTCGGCGGTCCGATAATTCCCTCGTGCTGCATCATATCGAGAATACGTGCGGCACGCCCGTAGCCGAGGCTCAAGCGCCGCTGCAACGTAGAAGTAGACGCCTTGCCCATTTCGAGTACGATGCGCACCGCATCGTGATACATCGGGTCGTCCGAGCCGGCGAATTCCTCGTCCTCCGCGCCCTCTTCCGGCTCAGGCGGAGGCGCCAACAGGAAGGTCTTGTCGTATTCCGGCTCGGCCTGCTGTTTCCAAAACTCAACGACGCGATTGATTTCAGTTTCGGTGACGAACGCGCCATGAACCCGTGTCAGCCGCGAGGAGCCGGGTGGCAAGTAGAGCATGTCACCCTTGCCCAGAAGATGTTCTGCGCCCATCACGTCGAGCACGGTGCGGGAATCGACGCGTGTTGCGACCCGGAAACTGATGCGGGAAGGGAAATTCGCCTTAATGAGGCCGGTGATCACATCTACGCTGGGCCGTTGCGTGGCCAGTACCAGGTGCATGCCGACGGCCCGCGCCATTTGGGCCAGCCGGGTTACCGCTTCTTCCACGTTGGCACGCTCCACCATCATCAGGTCGGCCAATTCATCGATTAAAACCAGAATATACGGAAGCGGCTCCAGCGGCGCGTCCTCTTCCGCCGTTTCGTCTTCAAACAGATTGCGTGGCGCCTCCAGGATCTGCCGCACTTTGCGGTTGTACTGCTCTATATTCCGCACGCCCTGGGCGGCCAGAAGCTTCAAACGCCGCTCCATCTCCAGAACCGCGTTCCGCAGCGCATTGGTGGCTTTTTTCGAGTCGGTGATCACGGGGGTTAGAAGATGTGGGATGCCTTCGTATAAGCCCATTTCCAGGCGTTTCGGATCCACCAGGATCATGCGCACTTGCTCGGGCGTGGCTTTGTAGAGAATCGACATGATCAGCGAATTCAGCATCACGCTCTTGCCGGAGCCGGTAGACCCAGCGATCAACAAGTGCGGCATGGTGTCGAGCGTTGCGACCTTTAGCCGCCCGTTGATGTCTTTGCCGAGCGAGATCGTGAGCGGCGAAGGAGAATTGCAGAACTCCTCCGATTCCAGGATCTGGCGAAGGCCGATCACCTCGCGCTTGGTGTTGGGAACTTCGATACCAACGGTTGGCTTGCCTGGAATCCGCTCGATGAGAATGGATTCAGCCTGTAGACCCAGGCACAAATCCTCGCTGAGCGTAGTGATACGGCTGTATTTCACGCCAGCTTCGGGTTTGAATTCGAACGTCGTGACGACGGGACCCGGATTGATTTGCGTCACGGACCCGTGGACGCTGAATTCCTCAAATTTCGACTTAATGGCAACTGCGATTTCCTTCAATTCCTGGCTGTCGTAAGGATTGCGGCCCTGCACTTCATTCAGCAGAGCGGTGGATGGAATTTGAAAAGTCGCATGCTTTTTCGGGCCGGCTTCGACCGGCGGAACGGGGCGCGGGGCGAAGACGGGAACCGGCACGGGAGCAGGCGGTTCGGTGCGCTCCTCCGGTTCCAGTGGACGGATCGGGATATCTTCAACGGCTTCCCAGGGCGCGCCTTCTGTGGCGTCAGCAGACGGGTGGTCTATCACCTGGGGATCAGCCGCAGATTTCTTCCACCGGACGTCTCTTTCCCGATCTTTCTGCGCGCGGCGTCTCTCGGCTCTGAGGCGCGCTCTTTCGATCGCACGTTCCGCCCGCCGGGCGCGCCAGTTTGCGAACCGCTCGCGCTGCCGGTTGAGGAGCGCAAGGGGTCCGGCAAACCACACCGCGAGTTTCGCCATGGAGAATGTGGAGATCAAATAGGCGGACAGGATCAGGCACGTGCCGGTCAGAAGCGCCGCACCCAGGCGGTTGAAGCGTGTTGCCAGGAAATCCGAGAGAAGGCTGCCGACCAGCCCGCTCGCGGGGACCACCTGGCCAATCGGCCTCCAATTCCCCCCGAGCGACAGGAGCGTACACACGGATGAAACCAGCAGGAGTGAACCGCAGATTCTCGCCAGCGGCTCCTTAATCTCCACAGACCGCACCCACCACCACGCCAGCAGGACGAACAGGAGTGGCAATCCGAAGGCAGCGAGTCCAAACACTTGCAGACAGAAGTCTGCGATATGCGCCCCAACGCGTCCAGTCAGATTGCTCACGACGCCGGCTCCCGCGGCGGTGTTCCAGGATGGATCTTGCGGAGAATACGAGATGAGGCTTAACAGCAGAAAGGTTCCGGTGAATAGAAATACCACTCCCCAGGCCTCATTGAGCCGGGGATTACGAGTCGGTCCTAGTAACCTCATCCCGTGTTTAACGGAAGCTGGCCAGAGCGATTACCATTATGCCAAAAACAATACGGTAATAAATAAAGAAGCTCAGAGTGCGACGCCGGAGGAAGTCGAGAAAGAAGGCGATCGTCAGAAAGCCGGTCAACGCGCTCACCGCGATGCCAATAATAAACGGCACCTTCATCTCCTCGGGTATGCCGCCATGCCTCAGCAAATTGTGAAGACTGACTAGCGCCGCTCCGGCGATCGCAGGAGTTGAAAGCAGGAAGGAGAAGCGCGCCGCCGACTGCCGGTCAAGGTCGCGGAACAGGCCGGCCGCGATGGTCACTCCACTGCGCGATACGCCAGGCACGATCGCCAGGGCCTGGGCAAAGCCGATCACGGCCGCATCCGGCCCGGAGATCAGACCAATATCTTTGATGCGGCGCCCCATACGTTCCGACATCAGCATGACAATCCCGATCGCAATCAGCATTGCGCCGATTACATACGGTGTTCGCCACGTCGACTCCGCCTGCTTGTTGAACAGGAGCCCTATCACTCCGACAGGTATCGAGCCGGCGATCAGCAGCCACAACATCGTGCGATTACGCTTCAATTCCGGGTCGCTGCCCGCCCGTAGCCCTGCGCCCTGGCCGATAATCTGTATCCAGTCGCGAAAGAAAAAAACGACGACCGCTAACAGCGTGCCGACGTGTAACGCAATGTCGAACGTGAGGCCGGGATCCTGCCACCCAAACAGCCACGGAGCCAAAGCCAGATGAGCTGTACTGCTAATAGGCAAGAACTCCGTGAGACCCTGTACGATACCCAATATGATTACTTGATAAAGAGGCATGATAAACGGACGTGAATCAAAAGGATACCTTAAAGGAGCGTGCGTTCCTACATCGGGAGTACTGGTGTAAACACCTGAGTACTTTCGGTCTGAAAACATTTATCGGAAGTTACGTCCCACAAAACGAATCCTCTTAGCGCGGCCTGGACGTCTGGACCGTCGCGAGGTTTCCCGCCCAGGCTGCCCGGGGGCCAGTGGAACAGCCCCCGGGGCGGCCAGGCGGAGAGCTGCCGACGAAAAGATCCTCAGACCTCAACGGTCCCGACTACTCTCCAGCAACACGCGCACAACGGAACGCGGCGGCAGCGCATTTCCGATCCCGAGTGAGGATGCCGCCGCGCCCTGTGCGCTCCTCGGCGCGAGCGTTTTGTTCCATTCGCGAGCGCGCCCCGCGCTGTGCGCTCCTTGGTGACACGCGCACAACGGAATGCGGCGGCAGGGCATTTCCGGTCCCGAGTGAGGACGCCGCCGCGTCCTGTGCGCCCTCCAGTAACACGCGCACAAGGCAGCGGGCCGCGAGCGTTTTTTTATGGTGGACGCATCCCACGGTGGGCGCTTTGATATAGTGAGACATGGAGGCCAAGGAACCGAATTCCATGACCCAAACTGCGACCGCCGGCAGCTTCGATGAAACCGGGCTGGTTCAGCGTGCGCAGGCCGGCGACGATGCTGCTTTTACAGCGCTGGTAAACGCCTACGCACGCAAGATCTTTCGCCTAGCGAAACACATTACCCAGAGCGACGAAGACGCCGAAGATGTCCTCCAGGAAACTTTCCTGAAAGCCTACGAGCACCTATCCGGGTTTCAGGGAAACTCAAAATTCTATACCTGGGTGGTGCGGATCGCCGTCAACGAAGCGCTGATGAAACTGCGCAAGCGAAAGAGCGATAAGACCGTACCGCTCGACGAACCAATCGATACGGGGGAAGAGGAAGTTGCGCGCGAGATAGCCGTCTGGGCCGATAACCCGGAGGAGCACTATTCGCGCGAGGAGTTGGGAGAGATCCTCGACAAGGCCATCGAGAGCCTAAAACCGAGTTTCCGCACCGTTTTTGTGCTGAGAGACATCGAAGAATTGAGCACGGAAGAAACGGCCGACGCTCTGAAGATTTCCGTACCGGCCGTGAAAAGCCGGCTGCTACGCGCCCGCTTACAGCTTCGCGAAAAACTGACGCGGCAGTTTAAGCGGAAGGGAGATGACGTGTTTGCTTACCTGTAAACAGTTCTTACAAGAGTTGAACGATTACCTCGACGATACTGTGGACCGGGAACTCCGGCAGAGGCTGGAAGCGCATATTACACGCTGCCCAAACTGCTTTGTCATCTTCGACACAACCAAGAGGACGCTGCAAGTTTATAAGGGCATGCAGCCGCAAGTCATTCCCGAGGAAGTCGAGTCCCGGCTCATGATCGCGTTGGAAAAGAAGATCGCGGCTAAGAAGGGCAAGACACCCGCCTAGAATTATCAAAACGTGCTAAAAATCGCCTCCCCCGTGTAACGGAGTGTTATCGGTCTGATTTGGGATGGCCTCGGCTGGGCTGGACGGCGGATTTTCGAGCAGCGGCAGAGGGTCAGGCGCCGCCCTTGGCTGCGGCTGCGGAACGAAACCATTTCTCGCCGCACGGAGGATGGCGGATTCCTGGGCCATGATTTCCCGAATGTCAGCATCCACTTTTTCCCGGCGTGCGCGCTCTTGCTCTTCGCGCGCTTGCTGCGCCTGTTTGTAGCGCGCCTGCTGCGCTTTGCGGAGTTCGGCCAGTGCGTTGCGGAAGGCGCGTTCGGCGGCCGAGACGTAGCGCTGGATTTTCGCGAACGCGTTGTCCTTCTCTGCGGTCACGGCATCGGCCAGGGCTGCGTCGCCGGGCGCGGCGGCGATTACGCGGTTGAGGTACTCGCTTTCGACGCGGTGCGCACGCAGGGAACGCCACCAGCTTTCGGCAAGCTGGCCGACCAGGAGCTGTTCGGTGGGGCCGGCCGGCTGATGCTCGATTATGAGCGTGGCTTTGAGATCCTCAAAGGCCGTGCAATCTTCGTATGGGAGCACGACCTGTGTGCTGGCAAGGCCGTGCTTGAGTGCGTTCAGTTTCGAGGCGTCCTTGCCGGCCTCGGTGCGGGGTCCGGTGCAAAGCTGCGCATTGCGCCGGTTGGCTTCCATTTGGGCTGCCGATGACATGAGAATGTCCTCCATTCGTGCCGATTGGAGCATGGGGGCGGAAGGATCAGGAGACTGGTGACTTGGAAGTGATTGGAAGGAGGGGGAATATATTTTTGGAGCGGACGTGACGCGTGGCGCTCGGAGGCGCCCACGTCTATTTGAGGGCGGAAGCGGAGCCGGGGGGCTCCGCGCGAGCGAGGGCGCCCGCCCCACGCCTATTTGGGAAGAAGCATGGTGTAGCGCCAATCCTACGCCCGGCGAAGCTCTTCTGGGAAGGTTTGATCTACTTATCTTAAAAACGCTCGCCCGGGCGGAGTTTTGGCGCTGCGACCGCAATCCTCTGGCGGAATGAATCTGGTCAAGTCTCGTCTAACGCGAGTGCCATTTTGCGGCGTGGGATGCGCAGACGTCCGAACGGACTTGAGGATGAAAGTAGTTTCGCCTTGGCGGTTGCGTGGATTATAGGAGACTGGAAACGGCCGAATTTCTGGTTTTGGCTCCTCAGTAACGCGCGCACAATGCAGCGGGGCCGCGAGCGTTTTCTTCCACGAGCGAGCGTCATCCGCACTGTGGGCCCTAAGTTAACGCTCAGGGGAGTTCGCGCCGCGTCCGCCCTGGGATGCAGATGTTCCTAGGGCCCTGCGCCGCTGGGCACGTTTGAGCACCTGACGACCGGCAAAGCACGTCTTCGTATCATCCTGTTTCTTTCCGGTAACGAAGCGGGCGCCTCTGTGCGGCTAGAAGCCTTACGTTTGATAGACACGGACGGGATGCGGGCGCCGAAGTTTTTTCCGGACGAAAAATACCGCCCTAATCAGCAGTAGCAGCAGAACGAGGGCGCCATAGTAGAGCGGCGTAAGCACGATCCCCTTGTTTTGCAAAGTGTAATGGACGATGGCGAAGATGGCGCTTAGATAAATAAGCCGGTGCAGCCACTGCCAGCGCTTTCCGCCCATCCAACGAATCGCCCGGTCAAAGGACGTGGCCGCAAGGGGCGCCATGGACAGGAGAGCTAACATGCCGTAGATGAAAAACCGGCGATGCGTGAGGTCGTCAACGATCACTTGCCGGTCCCACTGGGCATCAGCGGCAAAGTAATAGAGGCCGTGGATGCAGCCGTAAAAAAATGTATAGAGACCGAGCATCCGGCGCACGCGAATTAAACCCCCGAGTCCGGGAATCCGCCGCAACGGAGTGATGGACAGGGTCAGCAGCAGCAGGCGCAGGGTGCATCGTCCGAGATAACGTTCAACGTATTCAATGGAATTGACACCGAATTCATGATGCCGCCACTGCCAGGCGAGCACCGCCAGGGGCACGAGGCAGGCCAGGAACACGAATCGCGGATACCAAGGGCTCCTCCAGATCATTGCTACATCCCGATGATAGCGATGCTGCGGTGGTCGAGTTTGGAACAAAAGCAATTTATATGCGTTCTAATTAAAGTATATGAAGGGCCATGCCTCCTTCGCCGAATCCATCTCCGTGGCTCTCGACTCGCTGCGGTCGAGCAAACTCCGCAGTTTTCTGACCCTGCTTGGCATTATCCTGGCGACCGCGACATTGATCACGGTGATGTCTATCATTTACGGCATGAACGTGTACGTAGCCAACAACGTGTCCAATATGGGCGCGGATGGGTTCAGCGTCGTGCGGATGGCCTTCATCGGGCATTTCGATCCCAAGAAGTTTCTCGAGATGCAAAAAAAGAATCCGCAACTCAGCCCGGAGGAGTACGAATTTTTGAAGAGCCACGCCACGCTGTTGCGGCAAATCGGCATGAGCAGTTCCCGGCAGGTGGGCGTTTCGTATCGTGGCGACCTGGTGCAAGATGTCTCACTCACCGGAGTGACGCCGAATTTCGCCACGCTGAACAACACCGATGTTGCGGCAGGCCGATTTTTTGCCGATGTGGAAGACCGGCGGCACCTGGACGTCGCCTTTCTGGGCAGCGACTTGAAGGACCGGTTTTTCCCTAACACGGATCCGATTGGCAAGAGCGTTTACGTTGAGGGCCGGCCTTTTGAGGTGGTCGGAGTGGCGAAATCCAAAGGCAGCGTCTTTGGGCAGTCGCAAGATATGTTCGTCTACATTCCCATTGAAACGTATTTCAAGATTTACGGCTCACGCAGCGGGATCAGCTA
>Ga0070735_10002530_pt1 | contig 16516 bp, 14 predicted proteins | sample Coa_R1_FD_66443 | JGI IMG/M metagenome (GOLD analysis project Ga0070735, IMG submission 66443) | Surface soil microbial communities from Centralia Pennsylvania, which are recovering from an underground coalmine fire - Coalmine... | ecosystem: Environmental > Terrestrial > Soil > Unclassified ... | reverse complement strand
CGCACGAGAAGAAAGAAAATACGTGTCCTCCGAGTGATCGAGAATCTCGCGAATCAGTCGCTGTCGACTGCCGCTGAGGCTTGGCGCCGCTTCGGCAAAGCGAGTCTCTAAATTCGTCATCCATGGTTTTCGCAATTCAGTGGAAGCGATTTTAGAATTGCTGTCGGTCGGGCCTTCGGAACTCGTCTGCTGCACTCGCTAACTCCATGTACGTCCACTTTGTTGCAATTCGTGCAAGTTTTATTGCGCTTGCCGTGCGGCAGTATAGCGTACCTACCAGGATTCGGGAATCCTCGCCGATAAGAGTGCCTGGCCTACACCCTTGTCTTCGTTGCGACGCGGAAATTCGTGACCAGGCAGGCATCGAGATTGGAACACGAACTAGACAACGCGCGATTTAGATTCCAAGCAACATATAGTGCATGTTTGTTGTATCCAGCATCGTTTGATGGGGCATTATAACAGCTGGTTCTCGATGCCCGTGTACATTAGCGAGGCTCGTAGCGGCGAAATGCCAACACCGCCTGGTTCATCTGCTCGGTGTTGAAAACCTTAAGGTTCACCAGCAGATGGAAGTCCTCCACCGTAAGACCGGTAAGGGTCAGAAATAACTCTGGCTTCAACTTAGTGATCACGTGTTGCAATGTGTTCTCGCGAAAATCGGTCAAGTACATGAATGCAGGGATGCGCATTGCGAACTTGATGAGCTTTTTCTTGTACTAATTTCTGGGGTGAGTAGAGCAACGGGATTCTTATCGACCGCAGTCAGCAGAGTGCTGGAAGGTTGCAAATCGATTCTTGACACCTTGCCGTTTGGACCAGAACCGACGCGGACGAACGACGGGATCGATTACGCGCCGACCCGCAAACCGACACGCCGATTCTGATTCTTGTTTTTCTTATCCATCAAGGACAGATCGGCAGAGGAGCAACATAACGATCTTTGAGCTTACTGTCTGGAGCAAAAAGCACCACAACCTGGAGATCGTAGCCGCATGGATATTGCACGGCATCGGTTCGGAACCGGCTAAATACTAGTCGGTCGCCAGCGGAAGCCACGATTTGAGTGTTCCGGTTTCGCAGTACCTCACGGGCGCTGTTCTCCGTTTCCTCGTTGAGAGGAATGGATTCTTGTTGCAGGGCTGCGCGAACCTGATCAATCGTCATGTCCGAGCGTATTAGGTTCTTCAGCTTCGCTTCCCGGGCCTGCAACTCGCCCATTCCCTGCGGCCACAACGGATTGAACTTTGGAATGCAGGCGAGGACGAACAGAATCACGGCAGCGAAACCGAATGCCCATGTAGCCAGCCGAACTGCGCTCGCTGTTAGCCGTCGTCTGACCGCTAAGCAAAGCCCGAACAAGCACAGTGCGTAGAAGGTCGCGTTCCCAGCGAGAAGGAGCATTGGATGCGGGACCATTTCAGCTGGGGCTACTAGAGAGCTGAGGATACCGCCGGGCATCAAGAGAATGTCTGCCTTCCGCTCCAGTTCCGCGACGTTTAGAAGAATAGGCAGAAGCGATGCGATCATCCCTCCAAGAAGAAGTGAAACGACGCAAAGCCGACTCACTGAAACGATTGTAACGTGCTGCTCTTTGCCCTCGCTCATTGTGGCCCCCTTACTGGCAGACTCACGATCGCCCCACAATGCTTCAGCGTCATGCCCGCGCGGCAGGCTCCGCAAAAGGTTCTGAATAATGAGTTTAAATGGTGAGCGCGGAAGGAATCGAACCTTCAACCTACTGATTAAGAGTCAGTTGCTCTGCCAATTGAGCTACGCGCCCACAGTGGATGACACTGCAGAAGAAACGAATTTCTAGTATAGCAACGCTCACTCGTTATTGTCGTGTTGCCAAAGCAACTCGCGCCAACACCTCACGAACAAGACAGGAAAAGTAATTCTCGTCAGAGTACTTCAGTTAGGCTTTCTGAGATTACCGAAAGAGGCACGCAATTACCAAAGTGGAATTTACACAAAGGTCCGGCCGGCTTACGATCAAATTGTTTTTTGGCAGTTCTGGGGGAGGGCTGCCAGACGCTCTGAACGGAAACGTTCAGAGCGTTTTTTATTGCAGGACACCTTCAATGGAATTGACGGCATTCCGTCACTGCTGTTGAACGTCGGCAGCGAAAGAGGACACGGTATTAGAAACGCTTTGGTTAGGCCGCCGATTTATAAAGCCAGCGACCTCTATCGACGGCCGCTGCTCAAGCGTTCCGAGAAGTAAAGCCTCCTCATGGAGCGAAATAAAGCCATGGCGATTACATAGTCTTTCGATCCACCTTTGTTGGCGGGCAGAAAGAACGCGCGCGGGCAGGGTGTGGAAATTCCGGAATATCCAAAGCAAGTAAAGACGTTCACAGAAAGAAGGGTTTACATAACGGGGGCCAAGCGGTGTAAGCACGCGCAGCACACCATCAAAGAGTGTTTCCATCCACATGGACAGTGCCACCTTAAATCTTTCTTGTCAGAGCCTTGAACCAGAGCAATTCAAGGGCCAGCATTATTGCACCAAGTGTGATGCAAAGGGAAGAGGTCTTTTTACTATTTACCTCGATTTTGAGGGGTATGGCCAAATGCCCTATTTTAGGGCAATCGAAATCAGCGGATCTAGCCTTGGATTTCCGGCAACGTCGCGATGTGAGAAATGTTGGCGGCCACCCCGAACCGGCCATTTTCATCACCCTCCTCGACACGCACAACGCGGGCTCGGCAACAGACCCAGTTCCTTTCAGAACCGAGGAGTTCTGGCGGGAGCGTCAGCACAAGTTCCAATTCGCTCCCGGGGGAAAAGGGACGCTCGGTGTAGAGAAAGATGCCAGACAGGCTTAAATCCCGGGCTTGTCCCGGGCTAGGCTCCTTCCCGTCAGATCGGACCGATACTGGCACCTGCGCCGAGATGCGTTTCTGGGAACGACGTTCCGAATTACCTGAAGACACGGGAAGCAGAGCTTAGCACAAAAGAGGAGCCTGGGAGAGTTTTGGCTACTCCCAGGCCGAGTTTATCGTTGCTTATTGGGACACCAGGTTCCAAGTGTCGGCCAAATAGTTGACACCGTCATCCCCGCCAAAAACGAGCAGTTGCTGGCTGGCGAAGTCGTACGCCATGCCGTGAAATTCACGGGCGGGCGGGGATTGCAAAGGCTGTCCGAGGTACCAATTCGTACCGAGCCAAGCCCAAGACGTGTTCATGGCCCCGTTTCCGTCATCTCCGCCGAACACCACCACGACTCCAAAAGTCGGATCGTAGTCCGCTGTGACGTTAAACAGTTTCGGGAGTGCAGTAGCTGGGCTTTGCATAGTCCAATTGGCGCCATCCCACGTCCAGGTATTATCGGTGCGAACATCGCCGAGCCCACCGGAAATGACTGTGATCTTCCTTTTCAGATCAAGAGCAACCACGCCCCAGGCTCGCGCGTAAGGCGACGTCGAGGGTTGGAGTTGCTGCCAGTTGCCCGCGACCCACTGCCACGTGTCCAACTGATAAAACCTACCGTCGAAGCCTCCATACAGGTCCGCGTGGAAGTTCTTCGGATCCGTAAACAACATGGCGCCGGCCCTCGCGCTCGGGGAGCTTGTCGGGTGAGCTTGTGTCCAGGTCGACGAAGAGCCGTCCCATACCCAGGTGTCACCGAGAAACTGACTTCCGTTGTATCCTCCGAACAAAATCAGCTTCTTGCTGGCGGCGTCGTAAGCCAGCATGGCGGAAGTACGCGGGGAGGGAGCAGTTGCGGTGTTAACTTTTGTCCAATTCGTACCATCGAAGATCCAGGTGTCGTTAAGGTAGGCGCCGTTGTAGCCGCCGAACATAACAACCTTCTGAATATTGGCGTCGTAGGCCATTCCGGAAACGTCGCGAGCTGGGGGAGACGCGATTGGACTTAGCTGTACCCAATTTGGGGTCGCCGCAGCAAGCGGAATAATAGGGTTAAACGCGATCAACATCACTAACAAGCACCAGGCACTTTTGCACCAATGATTCACCATGGGGAGGTCCTTAATTCTCTGAATGAAAAACGAGACAATCTAGCAAAATTTGCAAGGGCATTGCCAGTAGGCTGAAAGTATGTAGTTTGTGCGAGAAGAATGACAGGACACAATAATATTCCGGCACTGTCTGTGTTCTCGGCGCTGAAACGGACCCTCATTTAGGATGAACGGTGCTCTCTCGCAAAGGGTCGCGTCAAGCCGGCCTCGCTCGTACACTCTCTAAACGAGGCTATTGCTCGCGTTCTGCCGCTTCCGAACTGATTAGGGCGGGTCGCGTGAGCATCAATGGCGAAATTCGACGGAATCCCGAGGCACCTGTCCGGGAAGGACGCGATCGCATTGAGGTTGACGGCGCGGCGCTCGAATCTTCCCTCAAAATCTACCTCGTGCTGAACAAACCGCGCGGTGTGGTCACCACAGCATCAGACGAGCACCGACGCAAGACGGTCTACGATTACATCGACGAGACCCAATGGGTCGCGCCAGTCGGACGTTTGGATAAGGCCAGCGAGGGTCTGCTTTTACTGACGAACGACCCTGAGTGGGCGGCCCGGATTCTCGCTCCCGAAACTCATCTCAACAAGACCTACCATGTCCACATCGGAATGGTTGCCGCCGACGATTTGATATCCGCGATCATGAGAGGAGTGAGCGCTAAAGATGGAGATTTCTTGCGGGCAAAAAGTGCCCGGCATTTGCGTGGCGGGGAAAAGAATTCCTGGTTAGAGATTGTGCTCGATGAAGGAAGGAACCGGCATATCCGACGCATGTTCTCAGAATTCGGCATCGAAGTGTTACGGATTGTCCGCGTAGCAGTCGGCCCACTTGAGTTAGGTGACCTTCCAAAAGGGAGGTCTCGCCATTTAACACAAGTGGAAAAGAAAGCTCTCGATCATGCTATGCGGCTTCGATCTCTGCGTTCCCAATGAACATTGAACATTTGAGACAGGACCCAAGGGTCACGGTTCGCAGCGTCGGTTCAGCCGATCCGGATGGAAAGTGCATCGTTTACTGGATGCAGCACAGTCAGCGCGCTTTGGACAACCCCGCTCTAGACCTTGCTATCAAGCTCGGAAACGAACTGCAGAAGCCGGTTGTGGTCTTCTTTGCGCCGGTGCCGTTCTACCCCCATGCCAATCCGCGGCACTTTCATTTTCTCGCCACAGGGATTCCGGATATCGCCGAAGAGATCGCAACCCGCAATGTAGGGTTTGTACTGCGTGCGTACCCCAAACACCGGCTGGCGAAGTTTTGCGAAGAGGTGAAGTCGGCAATCGTGATCGGGGATGAAAATCCCATGCGCGAGCCAGAGCAATGGCGTGTACGTGCAGCACGTCAATTGCGGGTGCCGCTTTGGACTGTCGATGCTGACGTTGTGGTTCCATCGAAGCTCCTGGGCAAGGAACATTATGGTGCGAGAACGATCCGACCGCGATTACACGAACAATTGCCGGAGTTCCTGGTGAAGAGCGCACTGGTGAAAGCACATGTACCGTGGAAAAGACCGAAAGGCATGCAATGTCTCAGTTGTGATGACGACTTCATTTCCAAATGGGACATCGATCGTTCTGTTACCCCGGTAAGCGGTTGGAAAGGTGGAACGAAAGAAGCATTACGCGTACTCAAGCATTTCCTGCGTCGCGGCTTGAAGAGCTATGTGAAAGGTCGAAATCATCCGGAACTCAAAGGCACCAGTCAGCTGTCTCCTTATCTGCATTTTGGCCATATCGGACCGCTCACGGTTGCGCTCGCCGTAACGGAATCATCGGCTCCGAAAACCGCTAAGGATGCATTTCTGGAGCAGTTAATTGTTCGCAGAGAGCTTTCGGTGAATTTCGTCCGGTATAACCCACACTACGATGACTTTGAGTCGGTTGAACCCTGGGCGAACCGTTCTCTAAGAACGCACGCGGGGGATCACCGGCCGACTCTGTACAGCGAGAGCCAACTCGAGAATGCTGCGACGCATGATCCGCTGTGGAACGCAGCACAAAAGCAGATGGTCCTAAGCGGCTGGATGCACAACTACATGCGAATGTATTGGGCCAAGAAGATTTTGGAGTGGAGTCCATCGGTGGCCGAGGCTTATCAAAGAGCCGTGCGGTTAAACGATCGGTACGAGCTTGATGGCCGCGATCCCAACGGGTATGCCGGCATTGCCTGGGCTACTGTCGGGAAGCATGACCGCCCATGGTTCGAGCGTCCAATCTTTGGCCAGATTCGGTACATGTCATATGCGAGCACTTCCAAGAAATTCGATTCGAAGAGATATATAGAACAGGTGAACGAACTGGAGCGGGCAATCAGTGGTTAACTGGAACCTTCGGGCTTCTCGACCCAACCGTCCTTCATAAATGCTGCACCGGCAGCTACTTTGGCGGCGAGTTCCAACTGTTGCAAGTCTTCTGGCGTGAAATCTGGACCCGCAGACGTCAATTCGAAGGCTTTGCGGCACACTTGAATGACGCCTAACACTTTGCGGTCAGGACCCAAAACCGGCGAGGACATCAACTTTTGTATCGCAGCCTGCTGAGACTGATCATTGTCTTCAGGTGTGGTCAATTTCACAGTCTCGAACACGCGGGCATGTTTCACGCGCGCGAAGGTATTAAACAACTCGGTCTTTCTGGTCGAAGCCGTGTGTGCCGCAACTGAGGAAGAACTGGAAACTGGAATCGACCCCGCGGTTTTTAGCTGCTCCGGAAATAAGAAGCGTAGCAGGCCTTTTTCCAGTTTCATCAATGCCACTTCGGTGGGGCGAACACCGAAAAGCTTGCCGAGGGCTGCGCAAAACTTGCGCGGCGAATCAGCCTGGCCAAGGACGTACTCGACTGAGCGCTCAGGCGCCGTTGCTGGCGCTGCTGCGCTGCCAGAATGACCGGAAGATGATTTGCCCACCATATTGCTCCGTGCCCGCCTTCTTTAAAGAGGCAGACCTTGGTCCAAACCCGAGACTATGGTGACGTTTCGAGGGCACACCGATCAAGTTACCGAGGTACTTGCAACTGAGGGCAGAGCTATTCACGGGTGAGGGGATAATTCTTCTCCCGCCAGTCGCGGATCCCGCCGTCCATGGAAATCACGTGCGTGTAGCCCATTTTCTGAAGGTTATCGGCGGCCAGAGCTGAGCGGAAACCGCCGCCGCAATAAAGAATCATCTCCCTGCTGAAATCCGGAACGCGACCTTCGATATCGCGTTCAATAATACCCTTCCCCAGATGAATTGCTCCGGGCAGGTGGTCTTTGGCATATTCGCTTTCTTCTCTTACGTCAATGAGAAGAGGCGTCTCGCCTTGATCCAGGCGATTTTTGACCTCATCAACCGTGGTTTCCTTAACCCGGGACCTTGCGTCATCGACTATGCGCAAAAAGCGCGGAGCATGTTGCATGGGAATCCTCTCGTCGCAAACAGAGGCGATTTGCTTATTTTACTCGCTCGAAGGAGAAGGTGCGGGTGTAGGAAGAGCCGAGAATTCCGCCAATTCGACGGATTCTCGTTCAGAAATGAGTTCATCTGTCTTCTGAGCGCTTATTGGGGTCGGTCTAAAGAAATCTTTTAGTTCAGTTTCCAGAAGAATGCGATCGTCGTTTGCCAGGTCGACGAACTCGAATGGCTGCAAATAACCTTTGGTGGCCCACATTGGAAAGAGTATGCGCGCCTTGGTGCGCACGGTGCTTTTGCCTACATGAAAAATCACTTCAACTTTGATTCCTTCATCGAGAGGGTTTTCGACCTGGACGAGGCCGCCTGTTACAGAAAGCTGATGGAGTTTCCCGATCTGCTGGCGTCCACTTTCCAGTCTGGCAAGCAGTAAAACGGTGCCCGCCAGTTTTACGCGCGGAGCGCGGGTGCCACGTCGCCGAGTCGAAGATTTAGCCATTTTCCCTGTTTACTATCCCATTCCTTAGGAGTTGGGGACGAGATTACGAAAGCACTCCGTCCACGGTTCAGGGACGTAAACCGGCCAGTAGGATGCCTGATCATGCACTCGAAATCGGCGCAAATGATGATATAGTCGGCATTTATGGGAGGTCGCTCGATGAGCGTTCCTTACGGGCTGCAAATTACAGAGAGTTGTATCCTCTGTAAGCTTCGTCACTCCGGTTTCTTCTGCGAACTTCCGAAAGGCCCTCTAGAGGATCTGGAAAAAGTAAAATATGCAAGTGCCTATCCGCAAGGCGCGATTCTCTTTGTGGAGGGCCAATCCGCTCGCGGAACCTACATTATTTGCAGCGGGCGCGTGAAGCTGACTACCACTTCGCGCGACGGAAAGACTCTGATCCTGCGAATTGCCGAGCCTGGTGAGGTGCTTGGTCTTCACGCCACAGTGTCTGGGAAGCCATACGAACTTACTGCCGAGACATTACAACCCTGTCAATTGGATTTCATAAAACGCGATGACTTCCTGCACTTTCTGCAGAATCATGCGGACGCCTGTCTGAACGCCGCTCAACATCTCAGCCAGAACTGCCAGGATGCCTACGAGATGATCCGCTCTCTCGGACTCTCGCACTCGGTTGCCGAGAAATTAGCGCGTTTATTGCTGGAGTGGGCTTCGGACGGCGAGACAACTAAGGATGGAATTCGCATCAAGATCGCCTTGACCCACGAGGAAATTGCACAGCTCATTGGAACCTCGCGCGAGACGGTGACGCGAGTTTTAGGAGAATTCAAGGACAAGCATCTCGCCCACCTGCACGGCTCGACCTTGCTCATCCAAAACAAGCCAGGTCTCGAGAAACTGATCGGCGCCTGATCGTGGGGGAATTGACCTACCTATCTGCCATATCAATGGCAGAACACATCCGACTCAAGAAGCTTTCGCCGGTGGAACTGGTGGAAGCACATCTTGCCCGCATCGAAAAGCTCAATCCGAAGCTGAATGCCTTCGTTCAAATCGATACCGACGGCGCCCGGCGTCAAGCGCGCTCGGCCGAAACTGCCGTAATGCGCGGAGAAAAGCTTGGTCCGCTGCACGGCGTACCGGTCAGCATCAAAAGTTCCATTGCCGTTCGAGGCTTTCGGCATGAGGTAGGAACGAAACTTCGGGATGGGCTGGTTGCGGAAGCAGATGCGACGCTGGTTGAACGATTGCGGTCGGCAGGCGCGATAGTACTGGGGATAACCAACACCCCGGAGTTCTTGATGGCTTGGGAGACCGACAACAGGCTGTATGGACGAACCAACAATCCGTGGGATTTGTCGACGACTGCGGGCGGATCAAGTGGCGGAGAGGCAGCGGCAATTGCTTCCGGTTGTTCTGCGGGGGGAGTCGGGAGCGATGGAGGGGGATCGATTCGCGTTCCGGCGCATTTCTCTGGAATCTGCGGATTAAAGCCAACGCCCGGACGAATTCCGTCAACCGGACATTTTCCAACTTCGGTCGGACCGTTTGCGCTGCTCGGAGTGGTCGGGCCCATGGCGCGAACAGTCGACGACTTGAAAGTCCTCTTTGAGGTGATGCAAGGCTGGGACGATGGTGATACCTCGGCGGCGCCGGTTCCCGTTTGTTGGCCAGAAGACGCGAAGAAGCTTCGCGTCGGATATTTCGAACACGACGGACGAACTCCGGTTACGGTTGAGACGCGAAGTGCGGTCCAGCAAGCGGCGGACCTGCTGAGAAAGGGAGGTCTGACTGTTGAGCGATTTCTTCCAGACGGACTCGAGCAGGCGCAGAGACTGTGGTGGCAATTTTTTGGCGTCGCCGGCGCAATGTTGCTGGGACCGATGACCGAGAAATGCCAGGATGATCTCAGCCCGCTTCTGAGGGAGTTCCAGCGTTGGACACAGGCAGAGACTCCTCATACTGCACAGACGCTGCTTGATACATGGATTCTGCGGGATGTCTTGCGCATGCAGATCTTTGAACAGATGAGAGATTACTCGGTCCTGCTGTGTCCCGTTGCAGCAGTTCCGGCATTTTGCCACGGGGAGCGAACCTGGCTCGTAGATGGACAGACCGTTCGCTACCTGGATGCATGGAGCTACTGCGAGTGGTTTAACCTGCTGGGAATGCCGGCTGCGGTGGTCCCAGTCGGACAATCGCCTAAAGGGTTACCGATCGGCGTTCAGATTGTCGCAAGGCCGTGGGAGGAAGAAATCGTTCTCACGGTTGCAGCCGAGCTCGAACGCCACCGGGGACCTTGGAAGAAACCGCCAATCGACTAGATTCTGCATCGCCCATATATACTGTTGCGCAACAGCCGCGATTGAATCGTTTCAACGCGCAAATCCTGAGGTCATTTCTCAATTCTGATGCCGGCAGTTCCGAAAACCAAAGGTCTCACAGTTAGGAATGTCACCCTGGGAGTTCTTGTTTTCCTATTCGTTTCGGCAATTTATCTTTACGCCTTTCCGCAAGCCAATGTGTTCTATGCGGGAATGGTTTTGCTGCACAGCTTGGTTGGGCTGTTCACCGCCGGAATCCTTGTCGTTTACATGGGTCATTGGCTGCGAGACGGCAAGGCAGCCTGCCGGGTTGGGCTGGCCTTGCTCGCGGTGGCGACGATTCTTGGTCTGGTTCTGATTTGGACTGGCACGTCGAAAAGCGAGTGGAACTTGCTTTATGCCCACGTTCTATTGTCACTTCTCGCCGTTGCGCTACTGCTTGCAGAGTGGATTGCAGATCGATCGGCCGAAAAAGAACGGGTGGCAGCCTTCGCCTTCGTTTTCGTAACACTAGTATTGCTGAGCACCTGTGCGCATTATGCGCGGGCTTCCCTGTGGAAGCGAAACATGCGGATTGCAAATCCCACGATGCCGCCGGCGAACATGGATGCGGAAGGCGACGGGCCAGAAGGTCCATTTTTCCCGAGTTCCGCGCAGGTCTCTGGCGGACAGAAGATTCCCAGCAAGTTCTTTATGGAATCGGACTCATGCAAGCGCTGCCATGAGGACATTTACAACCAGTGGTTCGGCTCGATGCACCATTTCTCCTCGTTTAACAACCAGTGGTATCGCAAGAGCATTGAGTACATGCAGGACACCATCGGCACGCGCCCTTCGAAGTGGTGCGGCGGTTGTCATGATCCGGCTGTGCTTTACAGCGGATTGATGGATACGCCGATCAAACAGATCGTGCATCGCCCAGAAGCGCAGGCTGGGTTGGGCTGCATGATGTGCCACTCGATCGCGCATGTGAAAAGCACGATGGGGCAGGGTGATTTTTATCTCGAGTATCCCAAGTTGCATGAGCTTGCAGCTGACAAGACTCCGGTAAAGCGCCTTCTGCATGATTTCTTGATCAAGTTAAATCCCGAGCCGCACCGCCGCGTGTTTCTCAAGCCTTTCATGCGGGAGCAGACAGCGGAATTTTGCTCCAGTTGTCACAAGGTTCACCTGGATGTTCCGGTGAATCATTATCGCTGGATTCGCGGATTCAACGAGTACGACAACTGGCAGGCGAGTGGAGTTTCGGGTCAGGGCGCGCGGTCTTTTTATTATCCGACGAAACCTTCGCAGTGCGCGGATTGCCACATGCCGTTGACGCGATCGACTGATCAAGGGAATGTGAATGGTTTTGTGCACTCGCACAGGTTCCCGGGTGCGAACACGGCGGTTCCGACGGCGAACGGCGACGAAGAACAACTAAAACTGACGGAAAGTTTCCTCAAGAACGACATTTTGACCGTGGATATATTTGCGATTTCACCCGCGGTGCCGAGAGCGAAAAGCGCAGGCTCGGTAGGAAAGGCTGAGCTTTCGACGTCGTTCGCAGTCGGGGAGGAAGCGGAGCAGACAGCGACTAGTACGATCGAGAAGAATCCTTCAGCCATTAGCGCGCCAATCAATCTAGTTCATCCGGTTGTTCGGCGCGGCGACACCATGCTGGTCGATGTAGTTGTGCGGACGAAAAAGATCGGACACTTTTTCCCTGGCGGAACGGTTGACGCCTATGACACGTGGCTCGAACTGAAGGCCACAGATGACCGAGGCCAAACGATCTTCTGGAGTGGAATGATCGAAGATTATGGCAAAGGACCTGTTGAAAAAGGCGCACACTTTTATCGATCACTACAAATCGATGGGCATGGAAACCCGATCAACAAGCGTAATGCATGGGCGACAAGAGCCGTGGTGTATGTTCACCTGATTCCCCCCGGTGCGGCGGACACGGTTCACTACCGGGTACATATTCCTGAAAACGTCGGGGGCACAATTACCTTGCAGGCGCGGCTGTGTTACCGCAAGTTCGCCTGGTGGAACACGCAGTTCTCTTTTGCGGGGATTGTCGATCCCAGCCAGCAACGGAAATTTGAATCGGCGCCGGATTCTGATGACAACAATTATGTTTTTAGCGGTTCGCTTCAGGGAGTGTCGGCAAAACAAGAGAAGATTCCCGACGTCCCGATTGTCGCACTCGCTGAAGATCGCGTGACGCTGGATGTTGTGCCGAGTCGCGCTACGCTGCCGGCGCCGCAAACCCTTCTTCGGGCTGAAGATTGGCAACGCTGGAATGATTACGGCATCGGCTTGCTCGTTCAGGGAGACCTAAGGGGTGCGGAAACTGCATTTGAAAAAATCACGGAGATCGACCCTAAGAATCCGGACGGTTGGGTGAACATCGGTCGGGCTGCGGTCCAGGAAGGTGACATGGATCTGGCGCGCAGGGTTCTGGAAACTGCGCTAAGAGTCAGCCCGGACCTCGCTCGTGCACATTTTTTCTACGCCAAGGTCTTGCGCAGCGAAGGTCGCTATGATGAAGCGGTCGGTCATCTGAGGAAGGTGCTAGCGCAATATCCGCGTGATCGAGTGTCGCTGAATGATCTGGGCCGAGTTTTGTTTCTGCAACGAAAATACTCTGACGCCGTGCCGATTTTGCAGTCGGTGCTCGCGATCGATCCCGAAGATCTGCAGGCGCATTACAACCTGATGCTCTGTTACAACGGCTTGGGTGACGATCGGCAAGCGCGTGAGCACCAGAGGCGATATTTGCGGTTCAAAGCCGATGAGGCATCGCAGACGCTGACCGGCCCATATCGCGAGCAGCATCCCGAGGATAACAACGAACGGCAGCCGATTCACGAGCACGTGTCAGTGCCTTTGCCGACTATCCAACGAAAAGTAGTAGTTGCAAATCACCGGACTCACAATTCGGCTCGAGTTGCCGGAGGATTCGAATAAAAATGGGTTTTCTTCCGCGGCGACTGTCGTTCTTACTTTTGCTTGCCACGTTCTCATCTGCTCAGAGCATTCAGTTCCGGGACGTCACTGCGCAGGCCGGAATTCATTTCGTCCACAACAATGGGGCGTTTGGGAAGAAATACCTGCCGGAAACGATGGGCCCGGGTTGCGCGTTTATCGATTACGACAACGATGGCTGGCCGGACATTGTGCTGATCAACGGCATGGATTGGCCCGGGCACGCCAAGTCCGGCGCGACCACGCTCAAGCTCTATCACAACAATCACGATGGCACATTTTCGGACGTGACCGGGAAAGCCGGACTGGCAATTCCGATGTACGGTCTCGGGGTGGTAGTCGGAGACTATGACAACGACGGCTACGATGACTTGTTCGTCACGGCTTTGGGGCAAAGCCATCTGTTTCGCAACAACGGCAACGGAACATTCAGCGATGTGACCAAAGCTGCCGGATTGTGGGGGCCGAACGAATTTTCAACTAGCGCCGCATGGGTCGATTACGACCGCGACGGCAAACTCGACCTGGTTGTCGCCAATTACGTGCAGTGGTCGGAGAAAACTGACCTGTACTGCACCCTCGATGGCGCGCATAAGTCTTATTGCACGCCCGAGTCCTATAAAGGATCGTCGGCCCGGATATGGCACAACCTGGGGAAGGGCAAATTCGAGGATGCAACGCAAAAAGCCGGCGTTTACGATCCGACCTCAAAGGGGCTCGGTGTTGCGATTCTTGATGCCAACGGCTGGCCCGATGTCTTGATTGCGAACGATACGCAGCCGAACAAACTCTATGTCAACAAACGTGACGGAACGTTTGAGGAGAAGGGAATTCCCGCGGGAATCGCGTTCAGCGAGGACGGAGTCGCGCGAGCAGGAATGGGTGTGGATGCAGCGGACTACGATCGGTCGGGTCGCGCGAGTGTCATCATTACCAACTTTGCGAACCAGATGTTGTCGCTCTATCACAACGAAGGCAACGGCTTGTTCGTCGATGAGGCGCCGCGCTCAGAAGTAGGCCGAGCGACGCTGATCACCCTGGGGTTTGGTTGCTTCTTCTTCGATTATGACAACGACGGCTGGCCTGACATCTTCGTTGCCGACGGACATATTGAGCCCGATATCGAGCGCGTGCAAAACCGCGTGAAATATTCCGAGCCGCCGCATCTGTTTCGGAATCTCGGCGGCAAGTTCCAGGAAGTGACTGCGAGTTTGGGGCGCAGTTTTTCGAGTCCGCGAGTGGCTCGGGGAGCGGCTTATGCAGACATCGACAATGACGGGGCGCTTGATGTGCTGCTAACGACTAACGGCGGTCCAGCGTACCTCTTTCACAACGAAGGCGGAACGAATCATAGCTTGCGTGTGAAGCTAATCGGGACAAAATCGAATCGAGATGGCATTGGTACGGTTGTGCGACTCACGAATGGGAAGGATTCACAGTGGCAGATGCTGCATAGCGGATCGAGTTATTTATCGCAGAGTGAGTTACTGCTGACTTTCGGCTTGGATGGGGCGGCGAAGGCCGATTCGATCGAAGTGCGGTGGCCGAGTGGCGCCGTGGACAAACTCTCGAACGTCACGGCTGACCAGACCATCACTGTGCGGGAGGAGAAGGGAATCGCGTCAAGCCGGCCCTACCGAAAACCTTGGGCAACCCATAACTCCCATAACTAAAGACGAACCAGCAAGTCTCTGTGTTCACGGTGATCTCTGTGGTTTACTTGTCTTTCCCATGAATTCCCCAAGGCCTGTAGTCGTAACTGGAATTATTCTCGTTGCCACATTATTGCTTGCGTCGTTCTCAACCACTCCCTCGAACAAGGCCTTCGAAGCCGCGCGGCTGAATAACCTCGGTGCCGCATACATGAATCAGCAGTTGTTCGAGAAAGCACTGAAGGCTTTCGAGCAAGCATCGATGCTCGATGCGAGACTGCGCATCGCAAAGCTGAATCAGGGGATTGCGCTTTTGAATCTCGGCCGAGTCGAGGCGGCAAAGCCAATTCTAGAACAGGCAGCGAAAGACGATCCGAGTGATGCGCAAGCCTGGTATAACCTCGGGCTTTTGTACAAAAACACGGGCGACGCTGCCAAGGCGGTTGAAGGTTTCACTCGGGTCACGAGAATTGACGCGAATGATCCAGATAGCTGGTACTTTCTCGGAGCGTCTTACGCGCAAAACAAGCAATACCCGGAAGCCATCGCTGCTTTCGAACATGCGCTGAAAGTGAATGCGCAGCACGCGTCTGCTGAGTTCGGCCTGTCGCGCGCATATCAGCAGTCTGGCGATCCTACACATGCCCGCGAACATCTCACGCGATTTCAATATGTGACTGAACACAAGTTGGGCTCGCCGATCAGCCTCGCGTACGGCGAACAGGGAAAATATTCCTTGGCAGAAGAATCCGCGCTTGCACCGGAAAAAGTGCCGGAGCAGATGAAAGTGAGGTTTGTGGATGTAACAAAAGAAGCGGGCTTGCCAATAACCTGGCCCGCAGGTACGGCGGGCAACCCGGGGTTGCGACTCACACCCGGTGCCTGCTGGTTCGATTACGACAACGATGGGCGCATCGATCTGTTTCTACCCGGGCATGGCCTCTTTCACAACACCGGGACGAGTTTTGAAGACGTGACGGAAAAATCCCGCCTTAGCCGCGCCATCGATAAGTTGAACTGCACCGCAGGTGATTACGACAACGATGGCTTCCCTGATCTTGCCATTACGACCGGCAATCGGCTGTCTCTTTTTCACAACGAGAAGGATGGGACGTTCAAAGATGTGACCCAATCCGCTATACCGGAAAATCCTAGTTCCGTGTGGTTCGACTTAGGGGCGACATTCATTGACTACGACCATGATGGTGATCTGGATCTCTACATTACTCGGTTGGTTCCCGAAACCCAACGCGACTCAGAGAGACCAACTGGCGTGACATACCACGAGTCACATGTGCCTAACGTGATGTGGCGGAATAATGGGAACGGCACCTTTACTGATGTGACAAATACCATTGGTGTCTCTGGAAATTCACCAAACCTTTCTTCCACTGCGACCGACTACAACAACGACCGAGCGGTTGACCTGGTGGTGACGCAGTGGAAATCATTTCCTGCCATCTTTGAAAATCCGAGAGAGGGCAAATTCGTTGAGCGTCAGCTGTGGCGGCCGGAAATGCCAACCTACACCAATGCAGTGGCCGCACTCGATTTTAATCACGACGGCTGGATGGATTTAGCCTTCACCCACTGGAACGCTCCGGGCGTATCGCTCTGGCGCAACAATCAAGGCAAGACCTTCGATCGCGTTCCGCTCCCCGAAACTCACTGGGCTAGCGCCTACGGCATCGCTGCCATCGACTACGACAATGATGGCTGGGTCGATCTGGTC
>Ga0070735_10002529_pt1 | contig 16520 bp, 10 predicted proteins | sample Coa_R1_FD_66443 | JGI IMG/M metagenome (GOLD analysis project Ga0070735, IMG submission 66443) | Surface soil microbial communities from Centralia Pennsylvania, which are recovering from an underground coalmine fire - Coalmine... | ecosystem: Environmental > Terrestrial > Soil > Unclassified ... | reverse complement strand
GGCTGGAGACTCATGGTTTCTCCGGCGGGTGAAATCAGATCGTTCACCGACGGCAGAACTGAGTTGGTTAATCGCCGGTTGCAAGGCAATCGGCCCCGCTTGGTTGTGGCTGATCTGAGAGTTTACGAGTGTGAGAATCCCATAGCCGTCCGGGAAGATAATTTGAGCCTGAATTTCGAGTACCAATTCTCCGGCGATGAATCTTTTTCACTTCAGTATGCCGTCAGCCTTGAAGATTTACCCGGTAATCTGGTGGCTTTGCGGCAAAGCATCAAAATCCGAAGCTCCAAGCGGATCGTGGACGATGTCAAATTGATTCTTCCTCGCAACCTTCAGTTGCCGTTTCAGAATCGTAAAGTCTTTGTCCCGCTCAAAAATGGAATTGGGCGGTTAAAACCCATAACAGGGTTTGAGAGCGCTGACGAGTACGCCTATTCAATGGCGGGCAGCCATCAATCCAGAGGGAAAACGCAGCCGTTGGCTATTCCACTCGTGGACGAGTCCGCTGACGGAACGAATCTTCATCTCTCTTTTTGCACCGATCCGTTTTTTAGCTCCTATATTTTTCTCCCGTGCGGCGACTGGATGGGCGAGTTTAATTGCGTTTACCTGGGCACGGTGGGTTTTCAGGGAACCGAAGAGCGAACGTTTTTTACCGTTCCTCACCAGGGAGACTCAAGGACTGCGATGGACGTGTTTTATGCGGCCGCACTCAGTGACGTCAAGCCCGGACCGGCGTGGCTGCACGACATCGCCATGGTGGACTATGACTACCTGAGCAAAAACGGAAGAGGCTGGTTCGCGGATATCGATGCGTTAAGCCGCTTGATCAATCCGCCGGACCGGCACAAAGTCTTTCTCGCGCTGCACGGCTGGTATGATTATGTTGGCCGCTATACCTTTAATCCTGGATCGCGCGCTCTGGCTCGACGGTGGACGGCGTTTCCCAGCGCGCTCGAACCGCGGGTTCAGGCCCTGGGCGATCACCCGCGGCGTCCCGGAGTGTATGGATGGAGGAAAAGGTCGGTGGCGAAGATGCGTCCCGTGCCGATGTCCATCGCGGACGTTCATCACAGAATCCAGTATGCCAGGAACCGAGGCTTCCGCGTGGGTCTGTATTACGCTGACGGCACAAATGCCTGCCAAGGCCTCGCGGATATCTTCGACCCGGAAAAGGTGCTGCACTGGGGTGGGTGGGTCGGACCTGATACGAAAGGCAAGACCTATGCGCAGAATCCGCTCCATCCAGGCGTCCGCGCCTTTTACTTGAGTTATATGGATGCTCTGCTTGAAGAATATGGAAAGGATGTTGATGGATTCATCTGGGATGAAACTTTCACTGTTGCGTCGAGCGATCTGGGACCATCTCCCTACACGGGATACGCCAGCCGCGCGATGATGACGCTGGTCCGGGACGTGGCCTCGAAGGTCGCCAGCTTCAGCCCTAGGCTTGCCTTTTTCACATCCGACGATATTGGTGTCTCTTACGGGTGCGATTCCAATGCACCTTACTCCATTGTGGCCCACGGCACTTACCAGGATAGCGCGTGCGCTCCGGTAGCATGGCCTTACGGCCTGTTTCCCAACTACCGAAATGTCCTTTGGTCCTGCAATTGGGCGCCCGTCACGCGGTTTGAATATACCCGCTACGGCGTCGAAACTTTTGATGCTCCGGTGGCGATCTCGAACGGTGCGAACGGAGATGATATGGGCATTTCAGACATGAGGCCCGAGATGCAAAAGAGAGTTGTCGATCTGTTTGAAAAGAGAAAGCGCAGGCTAATGGAGATTTCCTGGATTAACGAAGAATCATGGAACCCAAAGTACAATGGAAAACCGGTAGCATTCCGGTGGGAGCTATAGGTCGATTGGGAGTGCGGGACCGCCGTCGGTCCGTTCAGAGTTCTCTGGAGGTTTTGAAGCTAAATGGCCGATATTGGCATTCGGCGTGTCACTCGTTCGAGCGTAAGCGACCTCGCAATGGAAAGCCTGTTAGACCTGATCCGACGGGGTCTGTTGCGTCCGGGAGCCCGTCTACCTTCGCAAAGAGAGTTAGTTTCGAGGATGGGATTGAGCCAAACCGCCATTCGTGAAGCGCTGAGCGGTTTAGCCATCTTGCAACTCGAAACCGGACGCTGAGGTCGTCGCCGCCTCCGTCTAGAGTGCCCTTGATCAGTTCAACGCCATCTTTCCGTCACAATATTCTTGACAAGGGCCTATTAGGGGACATTTCTATCGAGCGCAAAAGGGGACATTATCATCGAGGTGCAACAGAGAGTTTCTCCCAAAAATCTTCGCTGCCTTACGGCGGTCCAGCAATCCTTTGAGGATGCGCAAACTCGAGCGGTTCCTAGCCTCGCTTTGACTGGAAACCTTCCCACATACCGTCCACCTTCTCCCAAACCTTCAGTGCCCGTTCCATCTGTTCTAACATCACCAGCCTGCCCGGCCCCGTCAGCCGCTCCAGGCCTTCTTTGTAGCTTGGTCGGCAAAATCAATCGCGATAAGCTTGCCGCCATCGTTCATGCCCGTGTGGCGATTCAAGATTACCCGCAAAATCTCTATCCCGCAAGCGTAAACGACTATTCAGAAGGCTTTCCCCTGCTTTCAGTCACGATCTTTGGGTGAAGGTGCACCCCTTGAACTTACGCGCGTCTCACTGTATCTTGAAGCGTCCCCCTGAGGAAGGGCCAACGACCAGTATTCATGCCTGAATGTCCCGCTAACGTGCCAACAAGCTCTGCGACAGCCCCTCGGCTGCGCCGCGTTCTGACGTTGTGGGACCTCATCTTTTACGGCATCGTCCTCATTCAGCCCATCGCCCCGGTGCCGCTTTACGGAGTGGCTGAAAAACTCTCCAACGGTCACTTTGTGACGACCATCCTGATTGCCATGTTCGCTATGATGATTACCGCTTTCAGCTATGGGCGCATGGCGGCAATATATCCTTCCGCAGGATCGGCTTACACCTATGTGGGCAAGGGGTTGAATCCCCACCTGGGATTTCTTATAGGCTGGGCCATGCTGCTGGACTACATTCTCCAGCCGCTGATTACAACCATCTGGATTGCGACAGCACTTCATGCCCGCTATTTCCCCCACCTGCCGTATTTCATCGCAGCAGCGATTGTTGTGGGTATCCTCATGATTTTGAACCTTCGCGGAGTGAAGACCTCCGCTCGTGCCAACAAAATTCTGCTGGCCGTCATGTGCGTTGTGATCGCTGCGTTTATCTACCTTGCGGTCCGCTACCTGTTCCACACCCAAGGCTGGGGAGGCCTTTTTTCGATTCAGCCTTTTTATGACCCGAAGACCTTTAATTCGCATCAGATCTGGATGGCCACCTCCTTTGCGGCATTGACCTATATTGGCTTTGATGGCGTCACGACTCTTGCAGAGGATGTTGAAAATCCGAAGCGGAACGTTCTACTGGCAACCGTGCTGGTTTGCCTCTTTACCGGTGTCTTTGGCGGGCTGGAGGTCTATCTGGGCCAACGGGTGTGGCCTGACTGGCACACCTTTCCTGACCTCGTTACAGCTTTCATGGATGTATGCCGGCGAGTGGGCGGTATGCCCTTATTCCAGGCGATGGGAGCTGTCATTATGATTGCAGCGCTGGGAAGTGGACTGACCGGCACTCTGGGTGCTGCTCGATTGCTCTTCGGCATGGGACGCGACAATGTCTTGCCGCGAAAGGTATTCGCTCACCTTAAGCCAGAAAGTAACACCCCTACCTACAACATCCTCATCATCAGCGCATTGGCTTATGCGGGAGCGATTGGCCTGAATTACATTGGCAACGCCTATGAACATGCCGGGGAGCTGATGAATTTTGGAGCTTTTCTGGCGTTTATGGGCGTCAATCTGGCCACATTCTGGCAATTCGGCCTGGTCCGGCGTCTGGGTTATAAGCGACGCCTGCTTGCCGATGCCGCGCTGCCTTTGCTGGGATTTACGTTTTGCGCACTTATCTGGTGGAACCTGAATATCGTCGCCAAAATTGTGGGCGGAATCTGGTTCGCAATTGGGTTTGCTTATGTTCTCATTACGACGCGCGGCTTTCGGACTGAACCCGTCATGATTGACTTCAGCGAATCCTGAAGATATCCTGGAGACCCGTCTTCAGAGCCCGTCGGATGCATCCTGAACGATCGATTGAGAGGGACTCAGCGTGCCCTTCTGGAGGGCTCGCTCTTTCATCATTGCGAAGAAAATCGGAATCAGGAGCAGCACCGCGATCGTGGACGTGACCATGCCACCCACAATCGGGGCAGCAATGGGCTTCATCACATCGGAGCCGATTCCGCTTTCCCAGAGAATCGGGCCCAAGCTTGCGATCACACAGGCCACGGTCATCAGCTTGGGTCGCAGGCGGTGGACGGCGCCTTCGATCGTCGCGGCTTCGATATCTTCATGCTGAAGCTGACGACCGGAAGCGATTCTGCGGTCCAGCGCTTCGTGCAGGTAAACCATCATGACGACACCGGTTTCCACCGCGATTCCAAACAGGTCAATATAGCCTACCCAAACCGCCACGCTGAACAGATAACCCATCAGCAATTGCAGAATCAGCCCTCCGGTGAGCGCGAAAAAGGTGGGGAAAAACAGCATGGCAGCCTCCGCCGAAGACTTAAAAACCATGTAGAGCAACAGAAAGATGATGAAGAAGACAATAGGCACAATCAGCTCCAGGCGCTTCTTGGCGCGTAGCTCAAACTCGTATTCGCCCGACCATTGATACGTGTATCCGGGTGGAGGCTTCAGCTTTTGCTGCAGCAATCGCGTGGCGCGCTGCACAAAGCCGCCGTAGTTGCTGGTGTTCAAATCCATAAACACGTAGCCGGTCAGTTGAGCGTCTTCATCACGGATCATCGACGGGCCTCGCGTGAAGTAAATCTTCGCGACTTCACCAATGGGAATCTGCGCTCCAGTTGGGGTGGCAATGACCACGTTTCGCAGTGCATCCAAGTCGCCGCGGAAGTCACGGTTATAGCGCACGTTGACGGGAAACCGGTCGCGCCCTTCGATGTTCACGGCAATGTCCTCGCCGCCGATCCCGGATTCGACCGCACGCTGTACGTCCGCGATCGTCAGGCCGTAGCGCGCCGCCTCGGCGCGGTTCACCTGGATATTCACGTAAAACCCTTCGGCGACTTTCTCGGCAAAAATCGACCTCACCTCCGGCATCGCCGAAAGAACCTGCTGGATGCTTGCGGCCACCTGCTGGATACCCTGGAGATTCGGTCCCTGGACCTTCAGCCCGACTGGTGTCTTGATTCCGGTCAGCTCCATATCCAGGCGGTTCTCGACAGGCATGGTCCAGGTGTTGGTGAGGCCGGGAAACTGTAGCCTGGCATCCATTTCGCGGATCAGCTTGTTGTAGGTCATACCCTGCGGCCACTGATTCTCAGGTTTCAGCATGATGGTGGTGTCATACATGTCGAGCGGCGCGTTGTCAGTGGCGCTGTTTGACCGACCCACCGTGCCAAATACGCTTTTGACTTCTGGAAATGATTTGATGATTCGATCCTGTTCCTGAAGTAATTGCGATGCCTGGGTGATGGAAATGCCCGGCAAAGCGGTGGGCATATAGAGCGACGATCCCTCAAACAGCGGGGGCATAAATTGGCTGCCAATGCGCCGGGCAAGGGGAACGGTCAAGATGAGCAACCCGAGGCTGAGGAGCAAAGTAATCTTCCGAAACCGAAGGCAGAACCGCAAGATGGGCAGATAAATCGCTTGGGTAAAGCGGGAGACGGGGTTCTCGGACTCCGTCCGCAGCTTGCCGCGAATGAAGAGGAGCATGAGAACCGGAACCAGGGTGATGGACAAAATCGAGGAGATGCTCATGGAGAGAGTTTTGGTCCAGGCGAGCGGCCGGAACATGCGGCCTTCCTGAGCTTCCAGAAGAAAGACTGGCAGGAAGGATACGACGATAATCACGAGCGAGAAGAAAAGGGCTGGCCCCACCTCCTTGGCGGCGTCGATTAAAATATTGCGCCGTTCACGCGCGCTCACCGGCGGGGGCGGTGCAGGGAGCGCCGTCGCGCCGGTCTCAGGCGGATCATCGGCCTGATTCGTGGCGTTGTTCGATGGCTCGTGGCCTGGCGAAGAAGTGGGGGGCGGCGATTGGCGCTCGGAAAGATGACGATAGCCGTTTTCGACCATGACAATCGCCGCATCCACCAGCACGCCGATGGCGAGTGCCAGACCTCCCAGCGACATGATGTTGGAGCTCACGTGGAGGTAATACATCGGAAGGAAGGAGCCAACCACGGCAATAGGAATCGTAAGGATGGGGATCAAGGCCGAGCGAAAGTGGAAAAGAAAGATGATGATCACGAGGCTGACCACGATCATTTCTTCGAGCAGGTCCCGTTTCAATGTATGAATAGAAGCCTCGATCAGCCCCGAGCGGTCGTAGCCGGAGACGACCGAAATACCCGGCGGCAGCGACGACTTGATTTGAGCGAGTTTCGCCTTGATTCCGTTAATCACGTCAAGGGCATTCATGCCGTAGCGCATCACGACGATGCCGCCCACGGTTTCGCCTTCGCCGTTCCATTCCGCCACGCCGCGGCGGATGTCCGGCCCATAACTGACGGTCCCGAGATTGCTCACCAGGATCGGAACGCCGTTTTGCGTTGTCCCCACTGGAATGTTTTCGAGGTCTTGCAGCGAATTGAAATAGCCGAGGCCGCGCACCATGTATTCAGCGCCGCCCATTTCGAGCAACCGGCCGCCCACTTCGTTGGTACTATCCCGGACGCGATCGATCACCGTCGAAAGCGGGATGTTATAGGCGCGCAGTTTGTCAGGATCGAGCTTCACCTGGTACTCATGCACAAACCCGCCGATACTTGCGACTTCCGCCACGCCGGGCACGGTTTCGAGCTGATAGCGCAGGTACCAGTCCTGAAGGGTCCGCAGGTCTCCGAGGCTGTATTTATGTGTATGATCTACCAGGACGTATTCATAGACCCAGCCGGCGCCCGTCGCGTCAGGTCCGATCACCGGATGGACATCCGGCGGCAACTCTCCCTGAATTTCCTGCAAGTATTCGAGTACTCGCGAGCGCGCCCAATAAAGGTCGGTTCCATCTTGGAAGACAACGAAGATATAAGAATCCCCGAACATTGTTTGGGCGCGCACGGCTTTGACGTGAGGCGCGGCGAGCATTGTAGTGACGATGGGGTAGGTTACCTGATCCTCAATGATGTTGGGTGGCTCGCCGGCCCAGGGCGTATAAATGATGACCTCGACGTCGGAGATGTCCGGCAACGCATCGAGGGGAATGTGTTGCATGGACCAGACGCTGGCGAGCACGAGCAGAAGCGTACCCGTAAAGACCAAAAAAGGATTGCGCGCACACCACTCAATCCAACGGTTGATCACGTTACATGCCTCCCTCAGCATTGATGGTCATGACCTTGGAGGCGATCGTTTGCCCGCCTTTTTGTGCGGTGATCGAGACCTGCCACGTGCCGCCACTCCCTAGATTGCCGGTCGCTTCGTACATGCCTCCGCCCTTGTCGCTCAGTATCACCACCGTGCGCATGGCAGACATGCCCATGGCGGGCATGGCAGGCATAAAGAATGTGACTGTCACCCTGGCGCCTTCCACGGGCTTGCCATCTGCACCGGTGAGCCTGACGCGCAGTGTATTGTTTCCCTTATGAGGAGGCGCGGGATTCGTGGTGAACTCAATGGCTGCTTGGGCAGCAGGCGCATTCATTGCCGCCGCAGCCCCGGCGCCGGGAGGCGGAGGCATGAACGAGCCAAGCGCCGCCTGAAGCTGGCTCTCGGAATCGATCAGGAAATTAGCTGAAGTCACAATGCGTTCACCGGCTCTGAGACCTTTGAGAACGATAAATTCATCGCCCGCCTGCGGTCCCAACTCGACATTCCGAGGCTCAAGATAGCCGCCGCCATGATCGATAAAGACAATATTTTGGGTTCCTGTTTGCAAGACCCCTGAAGCGGGAATGGTCACATGCCTGCCCAGAGGAATCTTCATCGCCACATTCACGAACATGCCCGGCATCAGCTGCAGGCCGGAGTTAGAAAACACCAGCCGTACCTTCACGGTGCGGGTGGTCATATCCACCTGTGGCCAGATGTAATCCACGTGGCCGTAAAAAGTGCGGCCAGGATAAGAATCCACGGTGACGATGGCCGGATCGCCGATCTTGATCTGGCTGATGTCGTTTTGAAAGACGTTGGCGTAGACCCACACCGTGGAAAGATCGGCAATGGTGTAAAGCCGGGTTTCCGGCTGCGCGTACATTTGAGGCAAGGCATTGCGTTCGGTAATGAAGCCTGAAACTGGCGAATCAATTTCGAGTTCATTGTGCATTTGGCCTGTTTTATCAAGCCGCGCAATCTCGCGCTCTGGAATATTCCACTGCTTAAGTCGTTCCCCCGCCGCGTCGAGAAGCGAGACGGCCCCCGAAGCTACCCCCGGCACCGTGCTTGCGGCCAGCAGATTCTCATTCTGTTTCGCAATTAGATATTCCTGTTCGGTTGTGACCAGGTCGGGGCTGTAGATGGTAAAGAGCGGCTGGCCCTTGTGAACGTACTGGTACGTATAGTTCGCAAATACCTGTTGGATCCAGCCGGCGAAGCGAAGCTGCACGTAGTACTCGAGCTGCTCATCCACATCCACATTTCCGACGGTGCGAATTTCGTTGTAGACCGGCTTGACTTCAACCACCCCTGTCTTCACGCCGATGCTTTGCAGGCGCTGAGGAGAGAGCTGAACCGGAGCAAGAGGCGTCTCGACAGGCGCGCCCGCAGTGGCGTTCTTGCCCCCGCTCACGGCTCCAGGCGAAGGAGAGGCCACACCCGCCTGCGACTCGGCTACCCTCACGTGTGCCCTGCCATAAGTTTGCCAGCCGAGATAACCCATCCCTATTGCGAGCAGAACGGCCACAGTCAACACCATCAGGAAAGCAATGCGATAGTTCTTCATTTACCCATCTCCTCGGCACCTTGGGATGTTCATCATTGCAAAGTTATCCCTGTAAGTTGCTCCAGCCGCGCCAGCGCCGTCTCGTGCTCTGCCAGCGTGCTCCAGTACTCGATATCCAGATTGAGCAGGTCCAAGAACGAATCGAGCAGCGTCTGGAAGTCTTCGCGGCCGGTCTGGTAGGCCGCGAGGCCTGCATCGAACGTAGCTGTGGCTTGAGGAATCAGCCCCTGACGGTAAATCGTCAGGAGACGATCCCCAGTCTCGGCCTTCACAAACTGGTCTTGAACTTCAAAATAGGTTTGCTGAACCTGCGCTTCGTATTCGCGCCGTGAGGTCGCGAGATCCTCAACAGCTTGAGCGAGTTCGGGCCGCTGCTTCCGGCCTCGCCAGATGGGAACTTTGACTCCGAAGGTCAGCATGTAATAACCCCGGAACTGCAGGCCCGTGCGCTGGTACATATACTGCACGTTGAAGTCGGGGTAAAAGTCCTTGTGCGCAAGCTCTACTTGGAGGCTCTGGCGCCGTACGAGCTGCTGCTCGGTAAGAACGGCAGGGTTTTGGGTACGCACGAGAGCCAGCAGTTGGTCGGAGGTGTAGGTCAGCGGCGTTTCGGTCATTTCTTCGGTGGTGATATCCGGGGAGTCTGGCGGCCTGTTGAGGACTTGCTTCAACTGCGCTTCAAGGCTTCCCATGATCTGGTGATGGATTTCCAATTGCTGCAGGATTTTTGTTTCCTGCAACTGCGCCTTGAGAACATCCTGTTGATTCCCCTGACCCACGCGGTAGCGAGCCTCGGCGATCTTTTCAATCTGTCCGATCAATTTCTCGTCGCGCTCGAGGACTCCAAGGGTTTGCTGAATGTAAGCAAGGCGAAAATACGTTGCCTTCAATTGCTCAATCACCGAACGCCGGACGGTTTCCACCTGCTCGCGCCGGGCGGCTGCGTCTCGCTGTGCCGCTTCGCCCCGCAACCGCAGTTTGCCCGGATAAGGCAGATCCTCAGAGACTCCGAAGCCGATATAAGCAAAACCGCTGTTGCTGAATCCGGCGAAGGGCCGTGGGCTGCCAACCGTAAACTCCTGGATCGTAAACTGTGGGTCGGGCAACGTCGAGACTTGCGAGGGAACTTGCGTTGCGGCTTGCCAGGCGCGCCGGGCTGCAATGATCTGCGGGTTATTTCTCTCCGCCTCTTCGATCAACGTCCTGAGCGGAGTTGCGGATTGAGGCTGGGACGCGGTTTGGCCGGCATTCATATCAACCCGCAATTTCTCAGAAGGCTGTGGCTGGCCGGCGCGCAGTACCAGCGGCCGGATGAGGATCGAAGCAGCCGCCAAGATCGCAACTGAGATCCATCTGGCGGATCTTGGAGCGTCTAACCGGAACGCACTGAGTTGTCTGCCGTGAGGGAGTCCCCAATGGAACGCTAATGCCCGAGCCAAAGGTCGGGTCTTACCGGAATGAAACAGCACGCCATTCACCTCCTGAAGTAGATTGAAATCCTCCCCCCTACGCACCATGCCGCGGTGAAAACCCCACGCAAGAGCGACCCACGATGGCGCGTTTCCATTTGCGCAACTTCAGCTTCGTGCAATCTCATCTTTTGTGGCCCCTTCCGGTCCGCGCAAAGGGCGGCCTGCCTTCGTTCGGGCCACTGCGAAGCTCCAGTTGCAACCCACGGCCGTACAGAGAGTCCCAGAGGCGGTCAAACAAAGCCTGGGACATGGGCTGCTTAAGCTCGAAGTCAAAGGTTTCGCGGTATCCGCCGACGGTGAAATGATAGAGGTTGGGATGCGCAAGAGTTTCGATGTCTGCCCAGCGCCAGCTCCGGCCCCCTGGTCCCCGGGTAGTTATGTAAGCAATGCCCTGTTTGGAGAAACATAGTGTGCCATTGGTTCCGCCAGCCAGTGTCCGGTGACGGGCGGGAATTGTGGCGAAGTGTTCTCCCTGCACGCTTGGATCACCGTTGATAACCGGTTTGCTGGCGAGTTCAGCCAATCGTGCCGCCACCGCTGGAGGCATCCGGCGGCCGAGAGTGAAGTGATACCGCCGGTCCCCTGGAATGTGATAATGCCGGTTCTCATAACCGGTGATCGTCAGGCGCAGGGGGGTTATATCGAAGGTCTTTACGTCAACATATGACCAGCGGTGGGAGAATCGCGGCTCATCCGAGTGGAACTCGATTCCGCTGTTGTCGAAAAGCAGTGTGCCCTTTGCGGCCCTGAACCCGTGATGGAGTTTAGCCGGGGACTGCCAATGAAGGACGTTCGAGGAGCTGCCTGAACCACTCTCTTGGCCCCCCGCAGATCCCCGCAGGAAACGCCGGCTCGGAATCGCGATAGCCAGCAGTATGACGAGGGAATGGAGTACTTTAATGGAACGTCCAGTCATGCCAAAACCTCCAAAGTCGCGTCGTCCCGGCAGCAACTGACCAATGTCGGCTAGACGCCGGCCCGACGGCTATCTTCACCTCGAGCCGCAAACTGTTGTCGGTCGCAGAGACACGAATCCTTATCGATGCAAAGAGGGGTTGACCTCTGGAGGAAGCACTAAATCAGGAAGGTGGAGTGAAGAACAAAGAGCGGAGTGGAACCCGGGGGAGCATGGGCTGTGGCGAGAGGAAAAACGTGGGACGAAGCCAGCACGCACCGGACCTGCAAAAGCGGAAGAATAGCCACGCAGCTGCCAGATGGATGAGAGACGACGACACGCGGGGACGGAAGAAAATTTCTGAGCGCCGGGCCCGTCGCTTTGTGCTGGCAGCAGTTATCTCGGTGATCCCTGTTGTGCTGCTGGTGGCACTGGAAATTCATCGACCGGCAGCAGCCCCATGTCTGCTGTGGCGTCATGGGCATGGTTGCACACGTAAAGGAAGGAGCCAGCAGAGCCAGAATCGTTGAGATAACTGCCAGGCGTGTGATCAGGCGCACTCTTCCACCTCAGTGACTTGCAGCTTAGCACCCGCCCGCCCCGAAGATCAAGCACCTCTTCAGCTCCGGAGCCGTGAGTTGTGGCAATTTGGAAGGATGAATTCCTATTCCTGGGGGGCGATCAGGCCCGCCATTGCAGTCTGATGCACAGGATCACAAGACCCAACAATGTCATCACGGAAAAAAGAGCCGTAAGATTCCGCGTGAGTGCTCTTTCATGGGTTTGGTGATGGACGAGGGGCAAGTCAATGAGGGAGCTTGAGATCGAGCATAAGACCACTGCCACTGCCGCAATTTCAGGCCGCAACTCGCCGCGCGCGGTCATGATTGCGGCAGTTGCGGTCGTGCTGGCACTGCTCACCAATCCGCCCACAAGGCTGACCACCAGGAAGCCGAGGTGCCCCAGGTAGCGCTCGGCCAGTTTTCCAGAGATTTCGATCAGAACGAACAGCATTCCGAAAGTTGAGACTCGCCTCAATGAAAGAGGAGATGAGAGCTTCAGTCTGATGGAGCGCTGGGTATTACGGCGATGGCGAAACCATGCGACAAGACCCGCCAAGATCACCATGCCGCCCAACGGCAAAAGTGTGGCCGTAAACGCGGTCGGCGCAAAAATCCCCACGATGGCAAGATTCCTCACAAACATCGCAATCGTAGTAAGCAGGATGGCTGCAATGCCGATTTCAATCGCATCCTGGCCGGCTGCCGCGACCCACGGACACAATTCCGCCACGGTTGCTGTACTGTTGACGAAACCGCCGAGCAAGGCCGTGTAATAGAATCCCCTCGCCCCGTAGAGGCGCAGCAGAACGTAGTTTGCAAACCCTATCCCTGCCAGCACGATAATCACAATCCACACTTCGCGCGGATTGAGCAGCCCCCAGCGATCGATGAAGTGATTGGGTAAGATCGGATAGATGACGAACGCAATAAGACCTATAAAAACTGCGCTGCGGATTTCTTCCCGTGTAAGGCTTGCTGCAAAGTGCGACAGTTCCGCTTTCCACGTCAGCAGCATGGTCACCAGAACAGCCGAAGCCACTGCCGTAAAGAAATGCCCTTCACCCACCAGCACGCCCAGCAGGAGTGTGACCATTAAGGCTACGGAAGTTGTAATTTCAAGGCTTCGATTCACGACCAGGCTGCGGATATTGACGCAGGCAACCAGTAGAAATGCTCCCAGGAAGGCTGTTAGTGCGAAGCCGAAACCCAATAACACACCCAGCAGACCAAAGAGGGCTGTAATGGCGAACGTCCTGACTCCAATATCCTTGTGCGCCCACTCCCGTTCGAGACCCACAGCAAGACCGATACCTACGGTGATCGCGATCTTGGTCGCGATCTGAATCGCTGGAAACTTGACTGAAGCTTCCAGGGGGCGAAGCGACTCTTGCAACATCAAGGTTGTCATCGTGTGCATTCTGTAGACCTGAATTCCATGGCTGTGCTCAGGGGAGGCCCTGCCCACAGACTACCCCTCAGACCTTCCTTAGAAAAGAGAAAATCCGCAGGCTGGTGCGGCTAGAGAGAGCGGCGTAACAGCATTGAACCCACGCGATTCGGTAACCCCCAATCCGTGAATTCCCAGCCCGGATCAATCGCTCGGTGCCCTCCAGCTATGGAATCGTGGCGGCCAACACTAGCTTCTCTTTCCAGGAGGCCTTTTTTGCGAGCGGTAGAGGATGACCCGAACCTTTTCAAGCGTAATCAGGCCTCCATCCACCATGGCGTCCAGCTTGGGCAGAATCCGCTCGATGCGTTCGGAGTCTTCGATCACCTCGATCACAATGGGAAGGTCCTGGGAGAGGCGGAGAATTTTCTCGGTGTGATAACGACTGGTAGATCCATAGCCGCCCACGCCGCGCAGCACTGTGACGCCGGAGAAGTTTTCTTTGCGGAAAAGTTCCACAATGGACTGATAAAGAGACTTGCCCTCCCATTTATCGCTTTCGCCAATATGAATGCGCATCAGGGTGCGCTCACCCTCGAATTTTTCATGTTCCATAGGCGCTCCAGTCTGGGCCGTCAGCAAACAGCTTGCGAAGTTTGACGTCTGCTGAAAACTGATCGCTGATAACTCATTTTATGAAAGGGCGTCTCCCAGGTGGATGCCTCCCAGCATCAGGATGATGCCGGCAACCACGCTCACTCCCACATAGATGGCTGCTTTCGTCCACTCGCCATCCTGAAGCATATGTCCGGTCTCCCATCCGAAGGTCGAGAAGGTGGTATACGCTCCAAAAAAGCCCGTGGTAATTCCCACGCGCCAATCTGGAGGGATCGAAGCATGGTTCAGCGCGTATTGTCCCACGAGTCCCAACAGAAAGCATCCCGCCAGATTCACAGCCAGAGTCCCGTAGGGGAAATTGGCTCCAGTCTGATCCTGAACCGCACCCTGCATCCAGTAGCGGGCTAACGTTCCCGCAACGCCGAACACGCATAGCAGAAATATTCGCAATTCACCTTACCTTTCCCCACAACCGCAGAGCGCAATTGACTCCTGTGCGCTGCCGTTGTGACCAGGAGTCATCAGCCCGGCGCGCGGGCAATTCAGGCGAACCCCATCGCCTTGAGATTATGTGCAAGAAAGCAAGCCAAACGATTTGCGGCCGTCCGGCTTTCTCTTTGATTCCCGGAGGCTGACAGATTGCTGAAAAGCTCTTGTAACCTGTCCTCTTGAGAAGCCCAAAGCAGTAATCCGTGTCGAATGGTGACTGATGAGCAAAAAATCAATTCGAAGTTCTGGTTGCTCATTCCTGCCTTTTGTCTCGCATTTTCTGCCACTGCCGTTGAGATTTCTCGCGCCTTCAAACTGCAACGCTACCACAGGGTCAAAGCCTTCGCTACGGCTTCATTATGGCGATCCGCCCTCGCCCGCGCAAGTTTCCCAGCGAGCGTTGAGTCACATTCTTTTTCCTTTTCCAGTGCCGCCGCTTCACCTATAATCGAGTTGATTCGCTCAGAAGTTGAACGCATATCGAAGCAGAGAGGAGGCCGGTTGAGCGTTCGCGTTTGCGTGTTGGGCAGCGGCAGCAGGGGCAACGCGGCCTGGGTGGCTACAGAGAAGACGCGGCTGTTAATCGATGTGGGGTTGAGCCGCCGCGAGATCTTTTCCCGGCTGACCGCCATCGGCGAGCGGCCTGAAACTTGTACAGCCATCCTTATCTCCCACGAACATACCGACCATATCTCCGGCCTTCCCAGAGTGGCACTCGAATTGAAATGCCCGCTCTTCCTGACCCCGGCCACGCGGGAGGCACTGCCCTCAAAACTCGAAATCAAAAGCTGCGAGTTTTTCACGGCGGGCGAAAAGTTTGCGGTGGGTGATATTGAAATTTCCCCCTTTTCCATTCCTCATGATGCGGCAGACCCTGTGGCGTTTACCCTGGAAGCGGAAGGCATTAAGATCGGCCTCGTCACCGATTTGGGATACATTCCGGAACTGGTCAAGCAACGGGTGCGCGGCTGTAACGCGCTGATTTTTGAATCCAATCACGATTTGGAAATGCTCAAGATCGGGCCTTATCCTTGGCAGGTGAAGCAGCGCGTGATGAGCCGCCAGGGACACCTCTCAAACCTCACGACAGCGGAGTTCCTGAGCGGGGAATATGATGGCGGCGCCCAGGTGCTGGTACTCGCTCACCTGAGCGAGACGAACAATCACCCGGAAATCGCCCGGCTCAGTGCCCTAGAAGCTCTTGCGCGACGACCACGCGAAACCCGGACGGAAGTCCACCTCGCCAGCCAATCTGCCCCAACCGGGATTTTCCGTTGGTGAAATTTTCCAGATTTCTGGAAAGTTGATGATGTATGGCTCATGGATTCGTTATCCGAGGGTAGTGTCAGAAAAGCATGAGCTACCGTGCATTGCATTGAGAACTCGATCATCTTGGTGCCTTAGTCTTTGTGGGGAATGCTTCTTTCCTTTGCCGCTAGGATGCCAGCGTGAAGGCTACCGAGCTTCTCTACTCTCTACCCGAAAAATGCCCGCAGGCTTTCGGTATAGGGTTCGCGGGCGATGCCGCGCTCGGTAATGATGGCGGTAATGTAGCGGTGTGGCGTCACATCAAAGGCAGGATGGCGCGCCTCGATATTCTGCGGAGCGATCGGCACACCGCATACCTTCGTGACCTCCTCCGGAGAACGTTCTTCGATGGGGATGAGATCGCCGGAAGCCAGATGAAGATCGATAGTTGAGAGCGGCGCCGCCACGTAGAATGGGATTTCGTTCTCCCGGGCGAGGACGGCCAGCGTGTAGGTGCCAATCTTATTGGCGACGTCGCCGTTGGCGGCGATGCGGTCAGCACCCACAATCACCGCCTTCAGCGTTCCCTGCTTCATAAAATGGCCAGCCATACTGTCGGTGATGAGCGTTACCGGGATGCCGTCGCGCGCCAATTCCCAGGCCGTCAGGCGTGCACCTTGCAGAAACGGACGAGTCTCATCGGCGTAGACGCAAATTTTCTTGCCCTGCTGAACGGCGGAACGAATCACACCCAACGCCGTGCCAAATCCGCCGGTGGCGAGCGCCCCCGCATTGCAGTGGGTGAGAACGGTCATGGAGTCTTCGAGAAGCGCGGCTCCATGCCGACCCATGAGTTCATTGGCGGCAATGTCTTCAG
>Ga0070735_10002528_pt1 | contig 16524 bp, 17 predicted proteins | sample Coa_R1_FD_66443 | JGI IMG/M metagenome (GOLD analysis project Ga0070735, IMG submission 66443) | Surface soil microbial communities from Centralia Pennsylvania, which are recovering from an underground coalmine fire - Coalmine... | ecosystem: Environmental > Terrestrial > Soil > Unclassified ... | reverse complement strand
GAGGCGGGTCCTGTCAGACCGGCGGTTGCTGGTTACGATCGACAACTTCGAGCATCTGCTCGAGGCTGCCGGTCTCGTCGGAGACCTACTCGACTGTCGGGCCGTCTCGGTCCTGGCGACCAGCCGCGAGTCGCTTGGCCTGGCGGCAGAGCACTGCTTCGTGGTCGAACCGCTGACTGTGCCGGAGCTCCCCGAACAAGCGACGGTCGATGCGGTCCGGTCTGCCAGCGCCACGGCGATGTTCGCCGCAGCGGCTCGCCGTCACGACGCCCGCTTCGCCGTCACACCTGAGACCGCAGCGGCGGTCGCCCGAGTGTGTGCAAGGCTCGACGGTTTGCCGCTGGCGATCGAGCTGGCAGCGGCCCGCACTCAGCTCTTGGGTGTCGAGGAGCTGGCGTCACGTCTGGAGAGCGAGCTCGGCGTCCTCGGTGCGGGTCCACGGGACGCACCGCTGAGACAGCGAACCCTGCCTGCCACCATCGACTGGAGCTATCAGCTGCTCGATACCGAGCAGCAACGGGCGTTCGGCCGCTTCGCTGTGTTCGCCGGCGGCGCGACCGTGCGGGCTGCCGAGGAGGTCACCGGCGCCGCGCTGGAGGTGATCGAGTCCTTGGTGGCCAAGAGCCTGGTGATGCGCCGGCCGAGCGGTGGTTCGTCGCGGCTGGTGATGCTCGAGACCGTCCGGGAGTACGCTCAGGCACGGCTCGCCATCGATACCGACGGCGACGGTGTCCGGCGTCGCCATCTTTTGCATTATCTGCGGCTGGCATCTGACGAGGAGCCAAAGCTGTGGACGCCTGAGGAGCCCGATGCGGTGGCAACGCTCGATCGCGAGATCGACAACCTCCGTGCTGCGCTTCAGTACGGCATCGAGCATGCGCCAGAGCTGGCGGTTCGTCTCGTCGGCCAGCTCGGGGACTACTGGTGGGTGCGTCAAGCTCCGGACGCCCTGGGGTGGATCGACGCCGCGCTCGCGGCTGGCGAACATCTCGCCCCCGTCAGTGAGCGGGCAGATGCGCACCTGGCGCGGAGCTTCCTGCTCGGGCAGCGCGACGACCCGGAGGGAGCGGCCGACGCCGCCAGAGCCGCGCTTGAGTTGTACCGCGAGGCAGGCGACCACATCGGAATGGCGATCTCGTTCAACGGGCTCGCGTCCCAGGCGGCGAAGCTCGGACAGGTGAAAGAGCTGCGGGTGTACGCTGAACAGGCGTGTTTTCATGCGCGCGAGTCAGGCGATGACCGGACGCTTGGGGTGTCTCTCGCCAGGCTCGCCTGGGCCCTACCCCCACCGCAGCATCTGCGCGTGCTCGAGCAGGCCCGGGAGCTGCTTGAGCGCGTAGGCGACCGCCGCCAGCTGGCGGGTGCATACATGAACGCGGGGTTCAATGCGTTGCGTGAGGATCGCGCCGACGAGGCTCTGGCGCTCCTCGAGGTCGCGGCACCCGCGGCCGAGAACGCGAACGATCCCATCACGCTCGGCTTTGTGTGCGGAAATCTTGGCCTCGCTCACCTGTTCCTGGGAGACGTCGAGCGAGCGCGGGAGAACTTTCGCCGCGAGATCGTCCTGTGCGGCAACGAAACGTGTCGACCCGGCGTTGCTGAAGGCCTCCTGGGTCTCGCTGCGATTGCGGCCGATGTTGGCTACGCCGAGCACGCGGCGACACTCTTCGGCGCCGCGAATGCGCACGCGAGCTGGGTTGCGGCGGACGACGTCGTCCTGCACCGGCTCGAGTCACAATTCCTCGCTCCAGCGCGTGCAAGCGGCGGAGCAGAGGCCTGGCATCGCGCCGAGCAGGCCGGCGCGGCTATGACCTCCGAGCAGGCGATCGACTACGCGCTCCGGGTCTCCGCACCGGAACGCCCCGAGGCCGACAGCACAGTCGCCACGGCGCGACCAAGCGACATCGCAATCCGCTAGGACGGTCGCGACATGGCTGTCCTGCGGCACGCTCGGGCCGCAGACAACCGCTCCCGCGCCAGGCCGACCCGACCGACCAGACCGTGGGAATCCGCGCAACCCCCAGGGAGCTAACTATGTCAGGGCACTGGGCTTCCGGTCGCGCGCGGACATCGGCCGCGCTTCCTGCGCGGCGGGAGAACGCGCGCGGCGGAAGGCGGTGGTGGTGAACGGGTCATCCCGGAAGAAACGGCAAGTCACACGCGCGCGGACACCGCCGCCTGGCCCCGAGCATCCATGCTCGGAAACCCTTCATCGCGCGCGGACAACGTGATTGACGCGACCAGAGCTTCCAGTCGAGGTTCGACCAGTACCGCCCCGCACACGATGGCGGTGCCGCCTTGCTTTTCGCGGTCAGCACCGTCGACGAGCTTCGGCGCGAGCTTGAGAGCGAACGCCTCCGCGACCAAGCGCGCGTCTTCTTCATGATGGGCGTAGTGCAGGTAGCGCATCGTGGTCTGGATGTCGGCGTGGCCCATCCATTCCTGGACCCGGCGGATGTCGGCCTTGGTGATCATCCGGGTGCCGAAGGTGTGTCGGAGATCGTGGAAGCGGAGCGGCCGGAGCTGGGCGGCCTGGAGGGCGAGCTTGTAGCGGCGGCGCAGCGCGGAGCCGTCGAGATACCCGCCGGTCTCGCCGACGACGACAAGATCGCCGTCGCCGACCCACAGCTCGCGACGGCCGAGCTGGGCGAGCGTGCTGGCGACGTCAGGCGCCATGGGCACCGCACGGACCTTGCCGGACTTTGGTGTCGTGAGCTGGCCGGCGGCGTAGCTCGCACGCACGCGGATCGTCTGGCCAGCGAAGTCGACGTCGCGCCAGCGGAGCGCCAGGAGCTCGCCCATCCGAAGGCCGGTGAAGGCGGCCGCCAGGTATATGGCGCCGTCCTGCTCGGAGCCGGCGGCGCGGACGAGGGCGCAGACCTCCTCAGGTGAGAACACCTCGATGTCGCCGCTGCGGCGTTGCGGGTACTTCTCGACGTCGGCGGCAGCGTTCGACGGCAAGCGGTAGACCTTGCGGGCCCGGCCGAGGATCCCGTGCATCAGGATCAGGAGCTTGTTCCGCAAGCGAACGGAGCCGCCGACGGATGCAATCCAGCGCTCGATCTCGGCCGTGGTGACGGCCTCAAGGGCCATCGACCCGAAGACGGGCAGCAGGTGCGCCTGGATCGATGAGCGGTATCCCTGAAGGGTCGACGGCTTGCGGCCGCGATCGTGCTCGATGTAACGCAGATACTCGCGGCCGCGTCGGCGAACGTCGCGCCGGTGCGGACCATGCCGGGGAGCGTCCCGCGGCGGGCCTCCTCCAGGGTTTCGCGCAGCCAGTCCTCGGCCAGCCGCTTGGTGAAGTAGCCGGACGCCGGGCGGCCACGGCCGGTCCAGGCCGGGCCGAGCTTCTTCTGGACCTGACGGCCGTCGGGCAGCCGGTACTTGGCGTACCAGACGGTTCCGCGCTGTCGCTCAACCCGGAAGACGTGTCCCGTCGGCGCCTGTAACCCACCAGCCATGTGCGGAACGAAACGCCGATCTCGGGACATATTGGGGACATATTTCGCGGACGGCGCGAAATGGCCCAAAGAAAACCCCGCCGCAGCGGGGCTTTGTCAGTGGGCCGTGGAGGACTCGAACCTCCAACCTTGGGATTAAGAGTCCCCTGCTCTACCAGTTGAGCTAACGGCCCGGGGCGAAACGATGTTAGCCCGCGTCGAGTGAGGGTGGCGGCCGGGGGTGGCCGCGGGGCTCAGCACTGCGCGGCGAGCTGCTGGGCGGTCGACGCGGAGGACTTGGCGCTCTGGAGCGTGGTCTTCGTGGTCAGCTGGGCCGACTTGGACAGGAGCGAGAGCGCCTTCGCCGATGCCAGGTCGCCCTTACGCGACTGGCCGGCGGCGTAGGCCGTCACGGCCAGGCACTCAAAGCCCTTGGGCTCGCTGGGGCTGACCAGGGTCTCCTGCTCCCAGGCTGAGGCTGCGCCAGCCCAGTTGCCGAGGGCGGCGTAGGCGCGCGAAGCGAGGATGGGAAGGCTGGGATCCGGGTTCTTGGTCAGCGCGATGTAGCGCTGCCAGGCGGCGACCGCGCCGGCGAGCTCCTGCTTGCCAGCCGCGGTGTAGGCGCCGGTCGTGGCGTTCTGATCCGGTGTCTGGTTGGCGGTCGTCCAGCGCGCCTGCAGCAGCTGACCCCAGGCAGCCGCGTCGTTCGGGTTCAAACGGACCGCCTTCAGCGCCTGCTGCTCCTCCTGGCTGACCACCGCCTTCTGGGCGCCCCCGGAGCCGTTGTTGGTGAACGCATTCAAGATGCCGCCGCTGCCGCCCGAGCCGACCCCGACGAGCAGGAGGCCGGCAGCGATCAGGATCGCCAGTCCGAGGTAGACGGCCTGCACGGTCCGCCGCCGGCCGCGGCTACGAAGATCGAAGAGCATTCCTCAGGTCAGATCGAGGCCGTCACCGAGGCCGGCGGCGGTCTGTTCGGTGGCGGCGCGAGCGGCCGCGCGACGATCGGCAATCTTGAGCATGACGATGCTGGCGAGGTAGAGAACGACTAGCGGAAGCGTCTCGAGCCCGGTAGTCACGGGATCGGCTCCCGGCATCGCGGCGGCGATGACCGCGATGATGACCGTAGCGTAGCGCCAGTTCTTCGTGAGGGTGCGCCCGTTGATGACGCCGGCGCGCTGGAGACCGAGCAGCCCCAGCGGCATCTGGAAGGCCACGCCGATCCCCAGCATCGTGAGGATCTCGAACGAGTAGTAGGTCTTCGCGCCGACGAGGATCGTGAACTGCTGGGCGTTGTAGCCCTGCAGGAAGTGGACCGCGGGCGGGAGCACGACGAGATAGGCGAAGACCACGCCGACAATGAACAGCAGCGGCGCGGCGAACATGATCGGCGCCGCCGCCTGGCGCTCTGGCGGGCTCAGGGCCGGGATGACGAAGCCGTAGAGCTGGTAGATCAGGATCGGCAGCGTGAACAGCAGCGCGAAGTACGCGCAGACGGTCAGCGTGGTCATGAACGGCTCGCCCACGCCGATCGTGATCGGCTTCTCCTTGACCGGGGCGTTCGAGGGCAGCGCCTGCGCCGCCTCCTGCAGGCCCTTGGCTGCAGCCGCGAACGCCGTGCGGTCAGACGGGGACTGTGTTGACGACGAGGCGAGCCGGGAGATCGAGTGGGCCGTCGCGACGAGAGCCTGGCGCTCGGTCGCCGTGTCCTTCTGGATCTTGCCCAGTCCCTGCTGCAGGCTGCTCGTGTTGGGAAGGGCGCGGTTCAGCAGGCCGATCAGCGGGTGGTTGAAGACGAAGCACGCGGCGAACGCGATCGACAGCGCGATCAGGCACACGATCAGTCGCGTGCGCAGCTCATCGAGGTGCTCGATCATGCTCAGTCGGTCCTCGTGGCCGATCGGCCTGAGCACCTTGGCCATGGTCAACTACCGGGCGCTAGGCGCGGGGTTCGGATGGCGTCGTGTCCGCGGTCTGCTCACGGGCCACGGACTCCGAAACCGGCTCGGCGCTGGTGCGCGCGATCTGCGGCCGGTCCTCGGCCTCATCATCATCGCTGCCGCCAGTGACCGAATCCTTGAACTCACGGAGTCCCTGGCCGAGCTGGCGGCCCAGGCCAGGCAGGCGCTTAGGGCCGAAGATCAGCAGCACGATGACCAGGACGACGATCAGATCTGTTGTGGGATTGCGAAACATTTCTCTCTGCCCCTTATACGAGACTCCCAAGCGTAGCGATCACTTCCGGGAAGGGCGAATTCGCATAGTGCGTCCTATGGACATAAAACGCCCTCAAGCTGCCCTGCCGTCGGGTCGATTAATGGGCCATCCAGTCCTTAAGAGGCACCCGATGAGCCAGAACCCGCATCCCCACTCCGTCCGCCGCATCGTCCTTCCGAGCGGCCGCACGATCGAGGTAGTTCGCTTCCACGAGGCAGACCCGGCCGCCCCCCAGGGCCTTCATGTCTGCCCGTCCTGCGACTCGCAGCTGGTTCAGCCGATCGCCTGGTCGGAGGCCTCCGAGGCGAAGTGGGAGCTGCTGCTCAGCTGCCCAAACTGCTTCTGGGCCTGCGAGGGCACCTTCACCGAGGACGAGGTTCACTCGCTGGAAGAGGAGCTGGACCACGGCCTCGAAGACATGCTGCGCGACCTGCAGCGGCTCACTCAGGCCAACATGGCCGATGAGATCGAGCGCTTCACCTCGGCGCTGCATGGCGATCACATCCTGCCTGAGGACTTCTAGGCGGTAGGGCGACGCTCTCAGCTGTATCGCTCGACGACTCCGTCGGCGACCAGCTCCAGAGCGACACGTTGACGGCCTGGCAGTCGCGGCAGGTCGGCCTTCGCCTGGGCCACGAGCGCCAACGCTTCCTGTCTGGCTCGTTCCAGCGCGCCGGAGGCCGCGATGAGGGCGCAGACCGACTCGACCTCCCGCTGCCCTGACAGCGCTCGTAGGTCCAAGCGCGCCAGCAACGGGTCGGCTTGGCGGGCGAGGATGAGCGGGAGGGTCACGGTGCCGTCGAGGAGGTCGGTGCCTCGGGCCTTGCCGGTCTGGTCGGGTGAGCCGGCGATGTCGAGCACGTCGTCGAGGATCTGGAAGGCGATGCCGATCCGCTCGGCGAAGCGGGCGAGAACGTCGCTGTCGCCGCCTCCGAGCAGGGCGCCGAGCTCACAGGCTGCTCGGAACAGGACCGCCGTCTTAAGCCGGCAGCGCTCCTGATAGCGCTCGACCGTCACGTCGAGGTCGTAGGCGTCGGCGCGCTGCATGAGCTCGCCCGAAGCCAGCTCGGCGCTGGCCCGGGCCAGGATCCGCACCGCCTCGACCGGCGAGGCCCCGACCTGAGCCAGTTCGGCGAACGCACGGGAGAACAGGAGATCGCCGGTGGACGTGGCCAGCGCGCGCCCTCCCCGCGCAACCACGGTCGGGCGGCCCCGCCGCATGGAAGCCTGATCAAGCACGTCGTCGTGGACGAGCGTCGCCGCATGAACCAGCTCAACGGCCGCCCCGGCACGCACGATGTCCTCGCTCTCGGGCGTGGGCACACCCGCGGCAAGGCACAGCAGCAACGGTCGCAGCCGCTTGCCGCCGGCGGACATCGTGTCCCCCGCGTAGCGGCCGAGGAGCGCGCCATGGCTCTCGGCAATCTCCGCCATCCGCTCCTCCACGCGCGCGAGCAGCCGCGTGACCGAGGCGCCTCCGGCATCCACGACTGCGGCCAGAGCGGTCACGAGCTCGCCACCGTGCCGGCGTGCAGGGCGATGATCCCGCCCGCGGTGATCACGTAGCTCACCTCGCGTAGTCCCAGGCGCCACATCACGGCGGCGAGCTCCTCCGGACCCGGGAACCGGCGCACGGAGTCGGGCAGATAGCTGTAGGCCTGGGCGTCGCCGGCGACCTTCCCGAGCGCGGGCACGACCTGGTCGAACCACAGCTCGAAGAAGACCGACAGGGGCGGGCGCTGCGGGGTGGTGATCTCGAGCACCACCACGCGGCCACCCGGCCTGACCACGCGGATCATCTCGGCCAAGCCGGCCTCGAGATCGGAGAAGTTCCGGGCCCCGAAGCCCACGGTGGCGGCGGCGAACTCGCCATCGCGGTAGGGGAGCGCCAAGGCGTTCGCAGTCTCGAAGCGGACCTGACTGGCGCCGGCAGCCGCGGCCTTCTCCCGGGCCAGCTCGAGCATCCGCTCCGAGAAGTCGCTCGCGACGACCCGCCCGGAGGGACCCACCCGCCGGGCCAGCTCGAAGGCCAGATCGCCGGTGCCGGTGGCCACGTCGAGAGCCTGCTCGCCGGGGACCAGGCGTGCCAGGTCAGCGGCCCGCCGGCGCCACTGGTGATGCAGGCCCGCGGTCATGACCGTGTTCATGCGGTCATACAGCCCGGCGATGCGGTCGAACATCGCCCGGACCTGCGTCTCCTCGAGAACGCCGGGACGCGAGCCCGCCGCGCCCTCGGTCACGGTTGGCACGGTGGCGACCTTACTGGAGGAGCGAGAGGAACTCGACGAGGTTGTTGAACTTCTGTGCCGGCAGGTTCCGGAACGATGGCATCGGTGGCGTCGGGTTACGCAGGGTCGAGGCGATCGCGTCCGGCGGATCCTTCCGGCCGATATGCGTGAGCGGCGGCCCGGGACCGTTGTTGCCGTTCGAGCCGATCTCGTGGCAGGCCTCGCACCCCGACTGTCCCACCACGAGCTCGCCGGCCAGGAAGGCCTGGCGCTCGGTCGCGGTGAGCGTGGCCGGCGGCGCGAGGCTGACCGAGTTCGGAGAGCCGGTGTTGGCTCCCGAGTAGGTCAGGAAGGCCATCGCGGCGATCGTGGCGATGCCCGCCGCCAGAGCGATCGGCCGGCGCTCGATCCGCCGCTCCGGGCTGCGGTCGTAGAACGGCAGCAGGAACAGCAGGATCATGCAGATCGTGGGCACGCCGATCGTCGCCATCGGCGTGAACTTCGGCACGTTCTTCATGACGCGCAGGACTTCGAAGAGGAAGAAGAAGTACCAATCCGGACGTGGCACGTAGGTCGTGGTCGTCGGGTTGGCCTTCGGCCCCAGCTCGGCGCCGAACTCCAGGGCCAGGAACAGGATCAGCAGCACCACGATCGCGGCCATGATCGAGTCCTTGGCGACCGCGTAGGGGAAGAACGGCTTGCCCTGGTTCTTCAGGATCGAGTATTCGCGGAGGTAGGCCTCCTTCTCAGCCTGGTTCATCCAGCGGCCCCCGAGCTCAGACTTCCGCCTCGGGCAGGAGCTCGGCTTCCTGCTCGCCGCGGATCCACGGCGGGGCCGAGATCCCGAGCTTCGTCACCAGGTACAGATGCAGGCCGATCAGGGCGGCCATCGCTCCCGGCACGAGCAGCATGTGGATCGCGTAGAACCGCGACAGCGTCGTGGCTCCGAACTCGGGGCCGGCGCGCAGGAAGTCGGACAGGTAGGGGCCGATGAACGGGCCGGTGCCGTTGATGTTCACGCCCACGATCGTCGCCCAGTAGGAGCGCTGGTCGAACGGCAGCAGGTAGCCGGTGAAGCCCATCACCAGGGTGAGGATCAAGAGCACGACTCCGATCACCCAGGTGAGCTCGCGCGGGTACTTGTAGGCGCCGTAGAAGAAGACGCGCGCCATGTGCAGGAAGATCAGGATGATCATCACCGACGCGCCCCACTTGTGCATGCCGCGCACCACCTGGCCGAGGAAGGCCTGGTCGGTGATGTAGCGCACGGACTCGTAGGCGCCGCCTGAGGCATCGGGCCGGTAGTACATCGCCAGGAACACGCCCGTCACCGCCTGCGAGAGGAAGGCGAACAGGGTCGCGGAACCGAGCGTGTAGGCCCAGTTGATGCCCTTTGGCACCTTGCGGAAGAGCAGCCAGCGGATCCCGGGCGAGAGCGACGTGCGCTCATCGAGCCAGTCGACTACGTGGAGCCCCGCATCGAGTGGCGGGAACGCACCGGCGTCACGCTCGGTTCCCGGGCGCTTGGGCGACGGCTTCAGGATCTTTGGCAGCGGAGGTGCGGGCAAGCGAGGCATGGCTATTTCACAGAGGTAGAGAAGCGGGCCGGATAGAGGTACTGACCGATTCCGTCGAGCGGCTCACCTGGGTCGCGTGGCGAGAAGCGGCGCAGCTCGTTGTTGACCGAATAGCGGGGGCCGATCTCGACATAGTTGCCATTCACGCGGGTGTAGAAGCGGTCAAGAGGACGGACCGGCGGACCGCCCGCAACCTTCCCGCGGAAGTCGTAGACCCCGCCATGGCATGGGCAGATGAACCGCTGGGCGGCGGCCACCCAGCGCACCGGGCAGCCGAGGTGCATGCAGCGGGAGGACACGGCGATGTAGCGGTTGTACTGGTCCTCGGGCTCGGTGTCGACGCCCGGCCAGCGCTTGCGCACATAGGCGAGCGTGTCGCCCGCCTCGCCGATGCCCTGCACGATCGTGATCACGCGGGTCACGTAGTTGGACTCGGTGAAGTCGGCGACCGTGCCGATCCGCTGCCACTGGAAGGGCTCGCGGGCGAAGATCGGCCCGAGCGCGAAGCCCAGCGCGGGGAGCGTGAAGGCGGCCGCGGCCACACCACCGGCGCCCTGGGTGACCAGGTTCATGAAGTTCCGGCGGGTGACGGTCTCGCCTTCGAAGGCGCCCGGCATGCCGCGGTCAAGGGTGTACTTGGACTTCGGGGGGGTGTGTCGATCTGCCACGGGAGCCTCGATCTGCCGGGTGAAATCGGCCCGAACCGACAGGGTATCTCAGCGCCCGTCGCGGTGCGCGGCGGCGTGCAGCGCCCCGGCGGCGGGGTCCGCACCGCGCCGCGCGAGCGCCTTTGCGGCCTCGTGCCCGGCGCTCGGACCCCAGCCGACGGCGGCCGCTCCGGCCGCCCATACGGCGTCCGCGCGAGCGGTGTTCTGCTCGGCGTGGGCCTGCGCGACGAGCGAGATCACGTCGGCCAGCTCCTGCACTGCGTTGAGGTCGCCGAGCGCCGCCAGCCGACGCAGGCCCAGGGCGTACAGCTGGTCCCCGAGCAGGAGCCTCAGGTCCGGATCTGCGGGCTTGACGACGAGCGGCTCGCCGTAGTGAAGCCGCGACCCTTCGAGGATCATCTCGAGCAGCAGCTCGTACTCCTCGGGTTCGGCGGCGGCCCGCGGCCCCGCCGCGGCGACCTGGGCCGGCCCGGGATCGCCGAAGCCGTCGCGCGGAGGGTCAGCCAGCGCCTCGCCCAGCGGCCCGCCGCCGGCCAGCAGGGCGGCGTGCAGCGACTCGAGCCCCTCGCGGGCCGACCTCACCGCGCCGCGACCTCGGCGAATGCCTCCTCGGCGGCGGCGAGCGTCTGCTCGAGCTCGGCCCCGGTGTGGGCCAGAGACGGAAACCAGGCCTCGAACTGGGAGGCCGGCGGGTAGACGCCGCGGGCCAGCAGCGCCCGGCACCAGGCGCCGTAGGCCTCCAGGTCGCAGCGCGCGGCGTCGGCGTAGGACCGAACGGGCCGAGGGCTGAAGAACGGCGTGAGCAACCCGGGAACGCTCTGGACGCTCAGCGCCACCCCCGCGCCGGCCGCCGCGGCCTCCAGACCCCGGGCGAGTGCGTCGGTGAGCGAGGCCAGCCGCGTATAGGCGCTCGAATCGAGCCGCCGCAGGGTGACCAGCGCCGCCGCCACGGCCACGGGATTGCCCGACAGCGTGCCGGCCTGATAGACGTCGCCCGCCGGCGCGACGAGCTCCATGAGCTCTCTGCGCCCGCCGTAGGCCGCCGCCGGCAGCCCGCCGCCGACGATCTTGCCCATGATCGTCAGATCGGGACGGACGCCGTACAGCTCCTGCGCGCCGCCGCGGGCCACACGGAACCCGGTGATGACCTCGTCGAAGATGAGGAGGGCCCCGGACTCGTCGGCCAGGTCGCGCAGCAGCGCGAGGAATCCCGGCTCGGCGGGGACGACGCCCATGTTGGCCGGCACAGGCTCCGCGATGATCGCCGCGGGGCTCACGGCGTCGAGCGCCGCGCGCACGGCGGCGGGGTCGTTCCAGGGGACGATCGCCGTCGCGGCGGCCGCCGCCTCCGGGACACCCGGGCTGGCGGGGATGCCGGCGGTGGCAAGGCCCGAGCCGCCCTCGGCGAGCAGCCCGTCGACGTGACCGTGGTAGGCGCCCGCGAACTTGACCACTGACTCGCGGCCGGTCGCCGCGCGCGCCACGCGCAGCGCGCTCATCGTGGCCTCGGTACCCGAGGAGGTCATGCGAACCATCTCGACCGCCGGCATCCTGGCCACGATCTCTGCCGCCAGTTCGACCTCGCCGGCGGTCGGAGCGCCGAAGCTCGTGCCGAGCGCGGCGGCCGCGTTGACGGCCCCGATCACCTCCGGGTCGGCGTGACCGAGCACGAGTGGCCCCCACGAGCAGACCCAGTCGACGTACTCGTTACCGTCGGCGTCGCGCAGCCGCGCGCCGTGCCCCGAGGCGATGAAGATCGGGTCGCGGCCGATCGAGCGCATCGCCCGCACCGGCGAGTTGACCCCTCCCGGCAGCAGCCCGAGCGCGCGCTCGTAGAGCTCGGCGGAGCGAGCGGTCTGGGAGCTGGCCGTGCTCACACGCCCGCGTGCTTGCGTTCCCAGTCCCGGAATTCTTCCGTGAAGTAGAGCAGGCGGATCTTCTTGAACTCGGTGGAGGAGTAGAGCGTGGCCCGCTCGGCGATCCCAGTCTCCTCGGCGATCGAGTCGAGGATCGCGTCGCACTCCTCCTTGGAGCGCCCGTGGGCCATCGTGAAGACCGAGTAGGGCCAGTCCTCGTAGGTCGGGCGCTGGTAGCAGTGCGAGATGCCGCGGAAGGCGGCCATGCGCGGGCCGATCTCCATGATCTGCTCGTCGGGCACCTTCCAGACGCCCATGCCGTTGGCTGAGAAGCCGGCGCGACGGTGGTAGAGGATCGCTGCGACCCGGCGAAGCAGCCTGCGCTCCTGCATCCCCTCGAGGTGCTGGAGAAATTCGTCCTGCGGGAGGCCGAGCGCGGCCGCCGCGGGGGCGTAGGGCTCGGGGATCACGGGCATGTCGCCCTGCAGCGCACGGATCACCGCGATGTCGCGCTCGTCGTAGGGCTGGCGCTCGGTCTCGGCCGGCTCGACCGCCTCCGCCGCCTTGGCCAGCGCGTCGGTGCCGGCCTCCATCTCGAGGTCCATGCGGATCTTGAACAGCTTCAGGGTCGGCAGCTGGCGTATCGACTCCGCGCCGGCCAGCTCGCCGAGGACCTCGAGCGTCCCCTGCAGGCCGAGCGGCGAATCGGGCTCGGTGGCGATCGTGAACCAGATGTTGAAGTCGTGGTTACGGAGATAGTTGTGGGAGACACCCGGGTGCTCGTTGATCACCTGCGCGGCGCGCCACGGGTTCTCCGGGTCGACCTTGGCGGCCACGAGCATCGACGAGTAGCCCAGCGCGCGCGTGTCGAAGATCGGAGTGACCTGACGGATGATGCGCTCGTCGAGCAGGTGCTGGACGCGTCGCAGGACCTCCTCCTCGGCAACGCCCGCCTCGCTCGCTACATGCTGGTACGGCCGCGGCGCGATCGGGAAGCGCCCCTGCATCAGGTTGAGCAGGCGCTTGTCGGTCTCGTCGAGGGGGATCGCGGCTCCGTGCTTGCGGGTGCGGAGCTTCGGGCCATGCTGTGATCTGGGTTCTACTGCAGCCATCGCGCGGCGTCCTTGGCGTGGTAGGTGATGACGATGTCGGCGCCGGCGCGGCGGATTCCGATCAGCGTCTCGAGCACGGCGGCCCGCTCGTCGAGGTACCCGGCGGCGGCCGCCGCCTTCAGCATCGCGTACTCGCCGCTGACGTTATAGGCGGCCAGCGGCACCGAGGTGGCCTCCTTGACCCGGCGGATCAGATCTAGATAGGGCAGCGCGGGCTTGACCATCACGATGTCGGCGCCTTCGTCGACATCGAGCAGGGTTTCGCGCAGCGCCTCGTCCCCGTTGGCCGGATCCATCTGGTAGCTACGGCGATCGCCGAAGGCCGGAGTCGAGTCCGCGGCCTCCCGGAACGGCCCGTAGAAGGCAGAGGCGAACTTGGCTGAGTAGGCCATGATCGGCGTCTCGGTGAGGCCGTCGTCGTCGAGCGCGGAACGGATCGCGCCCACGCGCCCGTCCATCATGTCGCTGGGAGCGACGATGTCGGCGCCGGCGCGTGCCTGCGAGACGGCGGTGCGGGCCAGCACGGCGAGCGTGGCGTCGTTGTCCACGTAGCCGTCGGGACGTATGACGCCGCAGTGGCCGTGGCTCGTGTACTCGCACAGACACAGGTCGGTGATCACGAGCAGCTCGGGATGGGCGTCCTTGATGGCGCGCGTGGCGAGCTGCACGACGCCCTCGTCATCCCAGGCACCCGAGCCTTCCTCGTCCTTGGCCGCCGGCAGCCCGAACAGCAGCACCGCCGGGATCCCGAGGGCGGCGGCCTCGCCGGCGTCCTGCACCGCATGCGCGATCGACAGCCGGTCGACGCCCGGCATCGCGGCGATCGGCTCTCGGCGGTCGATCCCGTGGGCGACGAACATCGGGTGCACGAGCTCTGCTGGGGTGAGCCGCGTTTCCCGCACCAGCCCGCGCAGCGCGTGGGTGGTGCGCAACCGGCGCAGTCGAGTCTGGGGAAAGGCCATGGTTACCTGACTGAGGATAACCGCGCTGGCGCCCCTGGCGGGGGCGGCGCTCGTGTCGCTGCCGGCGCTAGACGAGCTTCCAGGGCTCTACGCGCCAGCCGGTGATGAGCCCGGCCCGCATGTAGGGGTCCTCGGCGGCGAAGGCCTCGATCTCCGAGGGCTCGCAGCCGCGGAACACCAGCGCTCCACCGTGGAGAGGATCGCCCAGAGCTCCCGCCTGGGTGATCTTCCCGGCGTCGCGGGCGGCACGGATGTGGGCCAGGTGCGCGTCGCGGTGGGGACCGCGGCGCTCCGCCATGTCCTCCACGTATTCGTAGAAGAGGATGTGCCAGGTCTCGTCGTTCATGCGGATGCGGCTGCGTTCGGCTCCGTCGGGGGCGGACGGGTCGCCCGCCGGCGCAGGAGGGCCCCACCGGCAGCCAGCACCGGGAGGACGAGCAGAGCGAAGACGGCAGCGTAGATGAACGGCAGCTTGAAGGCATGGGTGAGCGTGCGCTGCGTCTGACCGAGGATCACGTTCATCCGTCCCTGCAGCTTTGCCAGCGCGGGCCGCTCGGACGCGGGTGCGGTGGCTTCCGTCTGCGTGAACGCCGGGGCGATGTTGGGGAGCGCCGTGGTTCCGGAGGCGCTCAGCGCCGCGAGCAGGCGCGTGCCCAGCACGATCTTGGTCCTGGCCGAGATCGGCGCGGATTCGAGCGCTGCGGTGGCCTCCCGCTGCGGAACCGTGCTGTTGATCACCGAGTTCAGCCGATCCGAGAACACCGGCGTGAGCACGAGCAGGCCGAGCACGAGCCCGAGATCGCGCGCCGCGATCGTCTTGGCCGCCCGGGCTGTCGTGGACCCGCCGCTGGCGAGGGCCGAGGCCGTGAGCCCGGGGTAGGCGAGGCCGAGGCCCGCGCCGCACAGCAGCAGCGCGAGGACCGCGACTGCGACCTGCGGATGGGTGGTGAAGGCGAGGATCAGCAGGCCCGCGGCCAGGAGCACCGCTCCCGCAGCGCCGAGCATCACCGGCGAGCGGCCGCGGACGAGCCGCTCGGTGGCGGCCGTGCTGAGCGGGATCGCGGAGACGACCGCCGCCGCTCCGATCGGGGTGTAGGACCAGGCGTTGATGAGCTCGATCACGATCAGGAAGAGCGCTCCGATCAGGCCCGCCGAGAGCAGCAGCAAGGCGGCGTTGGCCGTGAGGGGGTCGAGCGGCGAGGACGGGCGGTCGGCCTCGGCTGCGATCTCGCCCCGGGCCTCGCGACGGACCACGAACACGGCGATCGCCGCCACCGCTGCCACCGGAGCCTGGGCGAAGAAGATCGAGCGCCAGTCGAACAGCTGGGTGAGGATGCCGCCGGCGGCGGGACCGATCGCGGCCCCGATCGCGGCCGCCGCCGACCAGCCGTTGAGCGGTGAGTCACCTGACCGAGCGGCGCCTGCGAACACGGGCAGCGACGCGGACAGGATCAGCGCGCCGCCCAAACCCTGAACGCAGCGCAACGCGACGAGGAGCCCCATCGAGTTCGAGGCGCCGCATCCGATCGAGGCCAGCCCGAACACCACCAGCCCCACGATCAACGTCCGGGACGAGGGCAGTCGCGCGGCGAGTACCACGATCGCGGCCGAGGCGACGATCAGCGCCAGGTTATAGCCGACGATCACCCACTTCGTGTCCGAGATCGTCGTGTGCAGCCGGTCGACGATCTGCGGCAGCGCGAGGACGACGATCGAGGCGTCGGCAAAGGCCAGCGCGACGGCCAGCCGCACCCAGAGGTTCTGGGACAGGCGCGGACTGGAGCGGCTCGTGCTGGCCACGAGCGCAGGCTAATACACGCGCCAGCGGGTCAGGCGAATGATCGGTGACGAGCCGACCAGCGGGCCACGACCGCTGACACCAGCAGGCTGACGGCGATCACGCCCGGAATGCAGGCCAGCAGCAGCGCGGCGGCGCCGAAGGCGATCGACCAGCCGGTGCCGATCAGCAGCAGCACGATGCCCGGCACCGCGAAGATCGCCGTGAGGCCGATGAACCAGCCGGCGGTGTGCCCAAATCGCCGGCCGGCGCGCTCGAGCCTGGGTTCCTGGATTCCACCCGGCTTGTCGATGAATTCGTTGCGTGCCATCGATTGACGGGCTACCCGGGGTGGCTGGCACCCATGCGGGCGGTCAGGGGTGCCGGCGGGGGCGTGCCGGCCTGGCGGCGGGCGGGCGTGCCGGCGCGTCGGCGGGGCGGCCGGGCGCGCGAAAAAGGTGCAAGCCGTGCAACTGGAGACGCCTGCTTGCACGTTTCGTGCCCTGAGAGCACTAAAGGTGAAAATCGCGGGCGGCCTCTGCACGGCTTGCGCGTTTTTGCCACGGGGGGTGGGGGGCGTGCCGGTGCGGCGACGCGGGGCGCGGGCTGGGACGCGAGGTCGGAGCTGGGACGCTGGGTGAACCGGTGAGGCCGGGGCGGGCCGGCGCCTCGGGCGGGCCGGGC
>Ga0070735_10002527_pt1 | contig 16528 bp, 18 predicted proteins | sample Coa_R1_FD_66443 | JGI IMG/M metagenome (GOLD analysis project Ga0070735, IMG submission 66443) | Surface soil microbial communities from Centralia Pennsylvania, which are recovering from an underground coalmine fire - Coalmine... | ecosystem: Environmental > Terrestrial > Soil > Unclassified ... | reverse complement strand
GGGTTCAGGACGACGATGCGCTGCATGTTCTGTCACGTCGGCATGATGCGGGTCTCACCCAAGCCTACGCACGGCCTGAAGCGCCTGCAAGCCGCGTCCGATTGTGAGCGCGCGCACGTCATTGCCTCGCGCGAGGCCGTAGAGTCCTTTCCCGAATGGAAGTCTTCCTGCATCTTTGGGACGAGCTTGATGACTTAACCGGGGCCTGTCGCCACGTAGCGACCTGTGCCGCGGCCGAGCTCCTCGAAGGTGCTGCACCGCTCGTCGCAGGCGCCTTGACCCTGGGCGGCTTGGTGCTCGAGGGCGCCAATCGGGCGCTGCTGCGCCTCAGCGCCTGACGCTGCCCCCCGGCGGGGCGGTCCCACCCCTGCAATGTGCCGCTGCTGCGCTGCGCGCCGCACGCGGCGCTTGAAAACTTTCCCGCTGCTCCCAACATCGCCGTAGCAAACAGCCGCACGGGAGCGGCGGAACGGCGCGCATGCAATCCACGACAGATCCGGCAACCGGCAGGCAGACCCACGGCTTTCAGGCGGAGGTTCGCGAGCTGCTGAAGCTCATGATCCACTCGCTCTACAGCCACCGCGAGATCTTCCTGCGCGAGCTCATCTCGAACGCCTCGGATGCCTGTGACCGGCTGCGCTTCCTCGCGATCGGCGACAGCGCACTGCTGGCCGAGGACCCCGAGCTCGGTATCCGCATCGACGCCGACCCGAAGGCCGGCACCGTCACCATCACCGATAACGGCATCGGCATGACGCGCGAGGAGGCGGTCGCCAATCTCGGCACCATCGCACGCTCGGGCACCGCTGAGTTCTTCCGCTCACTCCCGCGCAATGAGCAGGGCGCCTCGCAGCTCATCGGGCAGTTCGGCGTCGGCTTTTATTCCGCGTTCATCGTCGCCGAGCGCGTCGAAGTGCGCTCGCGCAAGGCCGGAGCCGCGCCCGAGAGCGGAGTGCGCTGGGAGTCGCAGGCCGACGGGGAGTTCACGGTCGAGAACGTGACGCTGCCCGCGCGCGGCACGGCGGTAACGCTGCACCTCAAGGAGGACGCCCGCGAGTTCGCCGACGGCCTGCGCCTGCGCGGCCTCATCCGCCGCTACTCGGATCACATCGGCTTTCCGGTGCGCATGCCGAAGGAAGGCGAGGCCTCGACCGAGTACGAGGTGGTGAACCAGGCGAAGGCGCTGTGGACGCTGCCGCGCACCCAGATTTCGGACGAGGAGTACCGCCAGTTCTACCAGTACCTGGCGCACGACTACACCGATCCGCTCGCCTGGAGCCACAACAAGGTGGAGGGCAAGCGCGAGTACGTCAGTCTCCTCTACCTGCCGGCGCGGGCGCCCTTCGACCTGTATCAGCGCGAGGCGGTGCGCGGGCTCAAGCTCTATGTGCGGCGCGTGTTCATCATGGACGACGCCGAGCAGTTCCTGCCGCTCTATCTGCGCTTCGTCAAGGGCGTGGTCGACTCGAGCGACCTGCCGCTGAACGTCTCGCGCGAGCTCCTGCAGCAGGAACCGGAAGTCGAGGCGATCCGCTCGAGCCTCACCAAGCGCGTGCTCGATCTGCTGGCGCGGCTTGCCAAGGACGAACCGGAAAAATACGCCACTTTCTGGAAGGAGTTTGGCGCGGTGCTCAAGGAGGGCATTGCCCAGGATCGCGCCAACGAGGCAGCGCTCCTGCCGCTGCTGCGATTTGCCAGCACCGCAGGCGCGGACAACGCCGCCTCGGTGAGCCTGGCGGACTACCTCTCACGCATGAAGCCGGGGCAGGAGCGCATCTATTACGTGGTGGCGGAGTCGCTGGACGCGGCGCGCGCCCACCCGGCGATCGAGCGCCTCAAGGATCGGGGGGTGGAGGTGCTGCTGCTCGCCGAGCGGATCGACGAATGGGTGATGGGGCAGCTCGAGACCTACGAGGGCAAGCGCTTCAAGGACGCTTCTCGCGGCGACCTGGAGCTCGGCGCTCTCGCGAGCGCAGCCGACCAGGCGCGCCATGACGCCGAGCTCAAGGAGAGCAAGGGGCTGCTCAAGCGCATCAAGGATGCGCTCGGGGAGCGCATCACCGAGGTGCGCCTCAGCGATCGGCTCAAGGAATCCCCCGCCTGTCTCGTGCTCGGTGAGCATGACCTCGGCGACCGGCTGCGGCGCATTCTCGAAGCGGCAGGCCAGAAAGCCCCGGAAGGGCGCCCCCTGCTCGAGGTGAACGTGGCGCACCCGCTGGTCAGATACCTGGACGGACTCGCCGACGCCTCACAGTTCGCGGAGCTCGCGCAGCTCATCTATGAGCAGGCGCAGCTGGCTGAAGGGGCAACGCTCGCGAATCCACCTGACTTCGTTTTGCGCCTGAATCGAGTGCTGGTGCGGCTCGCCGGGCCGCCGGCTTCCTGAGAGCGAGCTCGAGCCCGCCCCCATGGTGCACAGACCGCCGCGCGCGGAGCGCGTGATGCTCGAGGGCCCGGCCGGTGGCCTGCAGGCGCTCATCGAGACCCCCGCGAGCGAGGCCGGCGAAGCGCTCACTGTGCCGGCGTTCGCGGTGGTGTGTCACCCGCATCCGCTCTACGGAGGAACGCTCGACAACAAGGTCGTGTACACCGTAGCGCGCGCCATCGGGCAGCTCGGGGTCCCCACGATCCGCTTCAATTTCCGTGGTGTGGGCGCGAGCGCCGGGAGCTACGACGAGGGGCGCGGCGAGAGCGAGGACGCCCTCGCCGTGGTCGCCTTCGGCCGCCAGCGCTGGCCTGAGGCCGCGCTATGGCTGGCGGGATTCTCCTTCGGCGGAGCCGTCGCGGCGCGCATCGCTGAAGAGACTCACGCCGCGCGGGTGGTGCTGGTCGCGCCCGGGATCACGCGCCTCGAGCGCGCCGACTTCGATGCCGCACGGGCCGCAGTGCCTGCATGCCCCTGGCTCATCGTCCAGGGAGATGCGGACGATGTGGTACCGGCGCCGGCGGTGCTCGAATGGGCGCGTAGCCGGGTGCCACGGCCGCCTGTGCCGGCGCCGCAGCTCGCGGTGCTCCCCGGGGCGGGCCATTTCTTCCACGGACGCCTCAGCGAGCTGCGCGACGCGGTGCTCGCCTTCCTGCGCCGATAGCCGCTGTAAAAACAAACCCGGGCGGAGGCAGCACCTCCGCCCGGGCTTTTCATTCGCCTGATGCGCGGTACCCGTGAGTTACGAGTTCACCATCGCCTTGAGGCTCTTCAGCGGCAGGCAACGGACCTTCTTGCTCGCCGGCTTGGCCTTGAACATCATCTTCTCGCCCGTGAACGGGTTGACGCCCTCGCGGGCCTTGGTGGCCGGCTTCTTCACGACCTTCATCTTCAGAAGGCCGGGCATCGTGAACAGTCCGTTACCGCGCAGGCTCTTCTTGATCACGCCGCCGAGCGAATCGAAGACGCTTCCGACCTGCTTGCGGGACAGCCCCGTGTCCTTGGAGATGTGAGTCAGAACCTCCGACTTCGTCGGTGCGCCACCCTTTTTCGCCATTGTGCGGTACTCCTCGAGATTTTTGGTTGGTTGCCGCGCGCCGTGTACGTCGTCGCGCGAAGAGAATCGGCGCGGAAAATAGCACATGGGCGCGCTTTGGCAAGCGGTTTTTTTTCTTTAGGCGTTGCGGAAATGGCTTTTTTCGTAGGGTTTGCCGCTGCGCGTGTGTGCGCGGCCCGCGCGCGAGCGCGCGCCGGGCGCAGCAGCGTCGCACTTGACATGCCGCTGCGATGCTGCGATTTCCGATGCGAAGTGCGCGCTAAGCTTGTGTTCCGGCAGCGTCGGTGGCAGTCAACGCGGTGCGCGCTGCCGAGCGCGGGCGCTGTCTCAGCGCAGCCAGACGCTCAGGACGCCCAGGATGATGAGCGTCGCAAACAGCGGCGAGAGATCCAGGCCCGCGAGCGGCGGGATGATGCGGCGAATGGGACGCAGTACCGGCTCGCACAGCGAGGTCAGCACCGATTGCAGGGGCGAATAGCCGCCCGGCGCGATCATGCTGAGGAGCGCATAGAGGATGATCGCGTACAGGTAGATCGACAGCAGCATGTGCGCGATCTCCAGGAGCAGTGCGTCCAGCCACGCGATCGGATCGGGCAAGCTGCCGCCACGCAGCACCGTCACCAGGGCGACATCCACCGCCCCGACCAGCAGCACCGCGACCACGGAGGCGGTGTCGACCTTGCCGATCGGCGGCAGCACCCGCCGCAGCGGCACGATCAGCGGGTTGGTGAGCTGCACGATCGCCTGGCAGAGCGGGTTGCGGAAGTCGGCGCGCGTCAGCTGCAGCAAAAGCCGTGCAATCACCACGAACAGGGCGAGCGACAGCAGCGCATCGATGATGTAGACGAAAAAGGCGCTCATGGGGCGGACCGCGGAGCGGGGGCTCCGAGCTCGCGGCTGCGCCGGGCGGCCGCTTCGAGCACGCGGGCCACGGTGCCTTTGAAATCCGCCGCGGCGAAGGCTGCGAGCGCCGCTTCGGTCGTGCCGCCGGGGGAGGCGATCTCGGCCCGCAGCGCCGCGACATCCCCATCACCCGTGTGCGTCAGGAGCCCGGCGCCGTAGAGTGTGGCGGCGGCGAGGGTGCGGGCGAGGGGCGCTGCCAGCCCGAGTGCCTCGGCGGCCGCGGCCATGTGCTCGGCCAGGAGGAAGAAGTAGGCGGGGCCACTCCCCGATAGCGCGGTCACCAGATCGAGCTGATCCTCCTCGGTCACCCATACCACCTCGCCCACCGAGCGCGCGATGCGCTCGGCGGCCGCGCGCTGCGCGGCGTCAGCCGAGGGAGGTGCGTAGAGGGCGGTCGCGCCGGCGCCGACCATGGCAGGCCGGTTCGGCATGGCGCGCACGATCGGCACGCCCCCGCCGCACCACGACTGAAGCGTCGCGACCCGTACGCCTGCGATGACCGAGAGCAGGAGCGGTCGCTCCTTGCGAAGCACCGGAGCGAGGCCGCTGAGGAGCGCCGCCGCCTCCTGCGGCCGCACCGCCAGCACCACGAGCGCCGCGCCCGCCACCGCGCCTTCGTTGTCTGCAGTCGCCGTGACGCCAAGCTCGCGCACCAGTGTGGCGCGCGCGGCCTGCGAGCGTTCGCCGACCGCGATGCGCTCCGGTCGCGTCCCGGAGCGCAGCAGGCCGCCAATGAGGGCGCGGCCCATATGGCCGCCGCCGAGAATGGCGAGGTGCTGGTCTGACATACGGACGTTGATTCTACTCATGGATGGGCCGAAATCGCCTGCGGGCTGCGGCTGCCCGTTGTCATGGCCGGGCGCCAAAAAGCGCCGTACCCACGCGCACGATGGTGGCGCCTTCTTCGATCGCCGCCTCGAAGTCACCGCTCATTCCCATCGACAGCGTATCGAGCGCCGCCCCCTGGGCGTTGAGAGCCGCATAGAGCCGGTGCAACTCGCGGAACCAGGCGTGCTGGCGCGCCGCATCGGTCTCCTCGGGCGGAATGCACATCAGGCCCCGCAGCCTGAGGCGCGGGAGCGCGCCGACCGCGCGCGTGAGGTCCGACAGCTCCGCCGGGGCCACACCGCCCTTGGCGGTTTCGCCGGCGAGATTGACCTGCAGACAGACGTTGAGTGGCGGCAGGTGCGGGGAGCGCTGCTCGGAGAGGCGTTGCGCGATTCTCAGGCGGTCGACCGCGTGCACCCAGGCAAAGGCTTCGGCGACCGGGCGCGTCTTGTTGGCCTGAAGGCGGCCGACGAAGTGCCAGGTGAGCGCGCAATCCCGCAGCGCATCAAGCTTGCCCAGGGCCTCCTGGAGGTAGCTTTCGCCGAAGTCCCTGAGCCCGCAACCGGCGGCGGCCCGCACCACTGCGGGGGGCTGGGCCTTGGTAACGGCCAGGAGTGTGACCGACTGCGCACTCCGGCCGGCCCGAACCAGCGCCTGCGCCACCCGCTCCCGCACCGAACGGATGCGTTCGGGTAAATTCTGCGGACCCAGTAACATATTTGACCTGCAACCCCTCCGCTATACTGCCGACCGCTCAGGCGCGGCAGTTTCGTGCCGGCTTTACCGCGTCTCCGGCAGCGTCCCAGGGAGCTTCAATGGCCGTCGATATCGCGCAACTCCTGGCATTTGCCGTCAAGAACAACGCCTCGGACCTGCATCTGTCCTCGGGGGTGCCGCCCATGATCCGTGTGGACGGCGACATGAAGCGCATCAATATGCCGCCGCTGTCGCACAAGGAAGTGCACTCCATGGTGTACGACATCATGAACGACAAGCAGCGCAAGGCCTACGAGGAGTTCTTCGAGACCGACTTCTCCTTCGAGATTCCAAAGCTGGCGCGCTTCCGCGTCAATGCCTTCAACCAGAATCGCGGCGCCGGGGCGGTGTTCCGCAACATTCCCTCGGTGATCCTCTCGCTCGATGACCTCGCGGCGCCGAAGATCTTCCGCGATCTGTGCATGCTGCCGCGCGGCCTGGTGCTGGTCACCGGTCCCACCGGCTCGGGCAAGTCGACGACGCTCGCCGGCATGGTGAATCACTGCAACGACAACCGTCCCGACCACATCATCACCATCGAAGACCCGATCGAGTTCGTGCACGACTCCAAGCGCTGCCTGGTGAACCAGCGCGAAGTGCATCGCGATACGCTCGGTTTCAGCGAGGCGCTGCGCTCGGCGCTGCGCGAGGACCCGGACGTCATCCTGGTAGGCGAAATGCGCGACCTGGAAACCATCCGCCTCGCGCTCACCGCCGCCGAGACCGGCCACCTGGTGTTCGGCACGCTCCACACCAGCTCCGCCGCCAAGACCATCGACCGCATCGTCGACGTCTTCCCCGGCGAGGAGAAGGACATGGTGCGCTCGATGCTCTCCGAATCGCTGCGCGCGGTCATCTCGCAGACGCTGCTGAAGAAGACCGGCGGCGGGCGCATCGCCGCTCACGAGATCATGATCGGTACCCCGGCGATCCGTAACCTGATCCGCGAAGGCAAGATCGCGCAGATGTATTCCTCGATCCAGACCGGCGGCGCACAGGGCATGCAGACCCTCGATCAGTGCCTCACGGAGCTCGTGACCCGGGGCCAGGTCAGCAAGGAAGAGGCGCGCTATAAGGCTCAGAACAAGGACGCTCTCTAGGCGCTGCGCGCCGGAGGTAACCTCAATGGATCGCGATCAAGCCATCAAGCTGATGCAGGATCTGCTGCGTCGGGTGGTGGAAAAAAAGGCCTCGGACCTGTTCATCACCGCGGGCTTCCCGCCGGCCATCAAGATCGACGGTGAGATCCGGCCGCAATCCGAGCGCGCGCTCACGGCGGAGCAGTCCGCGACGCTGGTGCGCGCCATCATGAACGACCGGCAGACCAAGGAATTCGACGCCACCAAGGAGTGCAACTTCGCGATTGCGCCGCCCGGCATCGGGCGCTTCCGCGTCAGCGCCTTCGTGCAGCAGGCCGCCATCGGCTGCGTCATCCGCCTGATCAACGCCAAGATTCCCACCTTCGAGGAGCTCGACCTCGCTCCGATCCTCAAGGAGGTCGTGCTCTCCAAGCGCGGACTCGTCATCATCGTCGGCGGCACCGGCTCGGGTAAGTCGACGACGCTCGCCGCCATGGTCGGCTACCGCAACGAGAAGACCCGCGGGCACATCGTCACCATCGAGGACCCGGTGGAGTACGTGCACACGCACAAGGGATGCGTGATCACCCACCGCGAGGTGGGGGTGGACACCGAGTCCTGGCACAACGCGCTCAAGAACACCCTGCGCCAGGCGCCGGACGTGATCCTGATCGGTGAGATCCGCGATCGCGAGACCATGGAGTACGGCATCCAGTTCTCCGAGACCGGACACCTGGTGCTGGCGACGCTGCACGCCAACAGCGCCAACCAGGCGCTCGACCGCATCATCAACTTCTTCCCCGACGAGCGCCGCGATCAGCTGCTGATGGACCTGTCGCTCAACATCCGCGCCCTGGTATCGCAGCGGCTGGTGCCGCGCGAGGCGGGCGTGGGTCGCATCGCCGCCATGGAGATCATGCTGAACTCGCCGCTGATCCAGGACCTGATCTTCAAGGGCGAGGTCGCCAAGATCAAGGACGTGATGTCGCGCTCGACACGGCTCGGCATGAAGACCTTCGACCAGGCGCTGTTCGAGCTGTACGAGACCGGCTTCATCTCCTACGAGGATGCGCTGCGCAACGCCGACTCCAAGAACGAGCTGCGGCTGCGCATCAAGCTCGAGGGCAAGCGCGAGGTGAAGACGGCCGAGGACCTCTCGGCGTTGCAGGTCGTCGAGGAAGAGCACGGACGTAATATCTGATGGCGGCCAAGGAAGCCAAAGCGCAGTCCCTGGACACCACTGGGGCGCAGGCACTCTCCGGCGCCGACGCGCTCGCCGCGGTCACCGGCAACGGCCACCCGACGCTCAACACCAAGCCGCTGTTCAAGCTGATGGTGGAGAAGAAGGCCTCGGACCTGTTCTTCACCTCCAACGCACCCATCAAGATCAAGATCGAGGGGCAGATCCTGCCGGTCAACCGCCAGGTGCTCACTCCGGAGACGGTGAAGCAGACCGCCTACGCGCTCATGAGCGCCGAGCAGCGCGAGCACTTCACGCGCGAATTCGAGCTCGACTTCGCGGTCTCCGAGCCCGGGCTCGGACGCTTCCGCGTCAACGTCTTCCTGCAGCGCGGCTACCCCGCGATGGTGATGCGCTACATCACCGCCGACATGCCGCGGCTCGATGCGCTCGGGCTCCCCGAGGTGTGCTCCGACCTGGTGCTGAAGAAGCGCGGGCTGATCCTGATGGTGGGTGCGACCGGCTCGGGCAAGTCGACCACGCTCGCGGCGATGATCAATCACCGCAACGAGAGCTCCTCGGACCACATCGTCACCATCGAGGATCCGATCGAGTTCCTGCACACCAACAAGCGCTCGATCGTCAATCAGCGCGAGGTGGGGCTGGACACCAAGAGCTATGCGCGGGCGCTGCGCGGCGTGGTGCGTGCCGCACCCGACGTCATCCTGATCGGCGAGATCCGCGACCGCGAGAGCATGGAGGCGGCGGTCAACCTGGCCGGCACCGGCCACCTGGTGCTCGCCACCATGCATGCCAACAACTGCGCCGAGTCGCTCGACCGCATCATCAACATGTTCCCGCGCGAGCAGCACAACCAGATCTTTCTCGACCTGTCGCAGTACCTGCGCGCCATCATGGCGCAGCGGCTCGTCATCGGGGTCGACAACCTGCGGCTGGCCGCGCTCGAAGTCATGATCAACACCCCGCACATCCAGACGCTCGTCAAGAAGGGCGACGTGATGGGGATCAAGGAGGCGATCAACGCCTCGAGCGAGCGCGGCATCCAGAGCTTCGACCTCGCGCTCTTCAACCTCTACAAGGCGGGACGCATACCGCTGGAGGAGGCGCTCACCAACGCCGATTCACGCGCCAATCTCGAGGCCAAGATCAACTTCGGTTGAGCTCACTGCCCCGGGCCGCTGCCCGGTGCGGCAGACGGGACGCTCCACGCCTCGATGAATTTCCAGATCTGTGCGTCGATCTCGTGCCATTGCGGCAGGTTCTCGACGTGCGTGCGCCAGGCGATGCGTACTCCGCCGTAGCGCCGGGAGAAGTAGCGCGCCTGCAGCTGCGGGAAACTGTCCGGCGGGTAGGGCGGCTCGAGTGTCGTGAGCATGATGTCCTCGCCCCCGCGCTCGCGCCGGCCGTAGCAGGTGAGGCGCGGTGAGGGCTCGCGGGCGTGGTAGCAGCGCAGGCCGTACTCGTCCCGGTAGTCCTTCGGATTGAGAACCGAGGCGAGCGAGCGCTCGAGCATGTTGGGCGGATACTCTCCCGGCGCACCGGCATCGGCCTCGTGCGGGTTACCCGCGTGCAGGTACACGACCTCGACCCGGGTCGGGTCGTTCTCCTTCTGGTAGTTGCGCGGGGTATAGCCGCTGAAGCCCGGCAGGAAGAAGTCGAACTGCGCCTCCGAGCGATCCGACTGCTGAGCGATGAATGCGCGCCCGCCCGCGTGCCCGGGATCGATGGCGGATCGCTCGTACTCGAGCGGGATCCGCAGCGTCAGCTCATCGGTGATCTTCATCGCAGGTGTCAGCCCACGCGGCCATTCGGTGGGCGGGGGTGGGGGAGGCGGTGCCGGCGGGGGCGGTGGCGCCCGTGCACATCCGCCGGCGAGCAGCGCGAATGCCGCCAGGGCGGTGAAACGGGCGCGCTCAGAAGACCGCGGACGCATCGAAGACGGGTCCATCCACGCACACGCGTTTCATCGCCGGTCCCTCGGGCGTGCGCACGCGCACCGTGCAGCCGGCGCAGCCGCCCACCCCACACGCCATGAACTCCTCGAGCGACACCTGGCACGGCACGCCATGGCGCCGCGCGAGCTTTGCGGCTGCCTCCAGCATCGCCGTCGGGCCGCAGGCAAAGATCTCGACCTCGGCGAGCTCTGCGGACCCAAGCGATCTGAGCCAGACATCGGCGAGCTCGGTGACGAAGCCCGGATAGCAGCCGGCGAAGTCGCAGAGGCTCGCCAGCCGACTCGGCACGCCCCACTCATCGAGCAACGGCATCGCGGCGATCGTCCCATCGGGCATGCCAGGGACGATGAGCTTCGTCGGCCGGGCGCGAAACGGAAACGGGATCTCCGAGCCCATGAGCACCAGCGGCTTCCAGGCGACCGCGCCCCGTGCTGCGGTCGCCCGCTGGTGCAGCCGCTCGGCGAGGAACACCATCGGCGGAATGCCGACGCCTCCTCCGAGGAGCAGCGTACGCGGCCGCTCGCGATGGACGGCGAAGGGACGTCCGATCGGGCCCAGCACGCTCAGGTGCTCGCCCGTCCTGGCGGCGGAAAGGGCGCGCAGACCCGAACCCACGACCTTGTAGAGCAACTCGATCCAGCCGGCGGCAGCGTCGGCGCGCATGATCGAGAGCGGGCGCCGCATGGGAATGGCCGCCCCGCAGGTGAGGTGCGCAAAGCTCCCCGGCTCGGCGTGCGCTGCGCATTTCGGAGCCTCGAGCCGCAGCACGAACTGCTGCCCGTCCCAGGCCTGATGAGAGATGACGCGGGCGCGCTCGAGGAAGATGCTGCCGCGGGCGTTTCCGCTCATGCGCCGCCGCGCCCGCGCAGGACTTCCGCCAGCACCGCCATGCGCACGGCAACGCCGTTGCGTACCTGGTCGCGAATCACGGACTGAGGACCGTCCGCCACCTCGGAGGCGATCTCGACCCCGCGGTTCATCGGTTGCGGGTGCATCACGATGGCATTGGGGCGCGCCAGCGCGAGCCGCTCGGGGGTCAGGCCCCAGGCGGCGTAGTAGCGGTCCGCATCCGGCAGCTCCGCGGCCTCCATGCGCTCGCGCTGGATGCGCAGCATCATGATGACATCGACGCCGGCGAGGCCGCGGGCGATCTGCGTGAAGCGGGTGCAGTCCTCGAACTCATCCGCCTCCGGCATGAGCACCGCGGGCGCGACGATGCGCAGGTCCGCGACGCCGAGCGCGCGCAGCGCGTGCCAGGTCGAGCGCGCCACGCGCGAATGGCGGATGTCGCCGACGATCGCCACCGCGAGTCCCGTGAAGCGCTGCTTGCGCTGATAGATGGTCAGGGCATCGAGGAGGCCCTGGGTCGGATGCGCCAGGTGTGCCTCGCCGCCCGACAGGACGCTGACGTGCGGCGCGACGTGGTCGGCGACCAGGCCCGGAACCCCGGGCTCCGCGTCGCGGATCACGAAGGCGTCCACGTGCAGTGCCTGGAGCGTCGCCACCGTGTCGAGCATGCTCTCTCCCTTGACGCGGGAGGACAGCTGCACCTCGAGGTTGACGACCTGGGCGCCGAGGCGCTTGGCGGCGAGCTCGAAGCTGACGCGCGTGCGGGTCGAGGGCTCGGTGAAGAGATTGGCGACGGTCGCGCCGTGGAGGGTGGCAGACACCGGCGGCCGTTCGCCGAGCGGACGCACATAGGTTTGCGCGCGATCGAGCAGCCGCTCGATCTGCGCGCGGGTGAGAGTCTCGAGGGTGAGCAGGTGGCGGAGCGACCCGTCGGGCCGCAGCTGATCAGTCATCGCACCCCCTCACCAAGAAACCAACGTCCGAGAATCACCGTCGCGGCCGCGCTGTCGATGTCGGCGCGGCTCACCCGCCGACGTCGCTCGCCGGCCGCACGCCGCGCCTTGAGCGCGGCGCTCGCCTCGAGGGACGAAAAGCTCTCGTCGACGAGGTGAACGGGGAGCGCAAAGCGGCGTTCGAGCTCGGCGGCGAAACGGCGTGCCGCGGCGGCGAGCGCCCCCTCGCTCCCGTCGTCATTATAAGGGGCTCCCACGACCAGCACTCCGGGCGAGAGCGTGCGCACCTCGCGCTCGATGGCGCTCCAGTCGGGGCCGGACCTGCCCGCCTGGAGTGCGGCGCGCGGCGCGGCGGTGCGCGTCAGCGTGTCGCCGGAGGCGATGCCGATGCGTTTGAGTCCGAAGTCGAAGGCGAGGACGGTCTGTGGCGCCGTCATGCCCGGTGAGTGCGGCGGGCGCGGCGACTATGCATGGCCCGCCTCGGTGCTCAACCGATCGACGTCTATACCTAAGAGCCGCCAGCAGCCGGCCCAGCGCTCCTCGAACGGCAGCTCGAACACGATCCGCGCATCGACCGGCATCGAGGCCCAGGCATTTCCCTTGAGCTCCCGCTCGAGCTGTCCCGATTCCCAGCCGGCGTAGCCGAGCGCGATGAAGGCGTCCGAGGGGCCTTCACCCCGAGCCATGGCCGCGAGCACATCGCGCGAAGTCGTCACCTGGATGGTGTCGGAGACCTTATGCGTGTGGTCCCATTCGCCGCCCGGTCGATGCAGCACGAAGCCGCGATCGGTGTGGACGGGGCCGCCGCGCAGCACCGGCTGCTCTGCGATCTGCTCGCTCGAGGGCTCGAGCTTCATCTGCGAGAGCACGTCCGAGAGCTTCATCGGCAGGGGCTTGTTGAGCACGATGCCGAGTGCGCCCTTGTCGGTGTGCTCGCAGATGAGCGCCACCGTCTGGGCGAAATTCGGATCGTTGAGCTGCGGCATCGCGATCAAAAGGTGGTTGGTGAGGCTGCCGGCGCCGCCGTCGGCAAACACCGGTGAGCCGCTGCCGGGCTCGCTGGGCGAGACGGTTTCGGGGGTACTGGCGCCGCCGGTGGTGTGCTTGCGGACCATATCCACAGTATGGGCACGGCGCGCTCGAGTCTCAAGGAACCGTAGACACCGCCCCCGCACCCGCACGGCCGCCGACGAAGCGCCATTCGTAGGCAAAACGCAACACGCCGTGCTCGGCCGCGAGCTCCGGCGGAAACGGGTCGAAGGGACTGGCGAGCTTGAGGATCGCGAGCGCCGCCTGATCGAGCTCCGGGTTGCCGCTCGAGCGGCGGATGAGGGCACGGTCGAGAGTGCCGTTGGCATTGATGCCGACTTCCACGACGGGACTTGCGGCATTGGCGGCGGTGCGCGCCGCGGCGGGGTAGTTGAGGGTGCCGATCCGCTCGACTTTGCGCCGCCATGCATCGAGATAAGGCGCGAGCGAGGCCGCACGGGTGTCGGCGGTCACCCACAGCTCATCGCGCTTCGGCCCCTGGAGTGTCGCGGGCCCGGGCTCGTCCTCCGGCCCCGGTTGGGCCACCGGTGGCTCATCGACCAGCAGCGGCTGGTCGTTGTGATTGCCGCCGGCGCCCGCATCGGCGAGGTAGCGGACACTCGTCACCCAGGCGGTCGTTGCGAGCAGCCGCTCTGCCGTGGCGCCCGCACGGTCGGCGATCTTGTCCAGCGAATTGCCCTGCGGGGAGCCGGCGTGCTTGAGCGGTGGCAGCGCCGATTTGGGACTGCGTGGCGCTACGGCCGCAGCGGTGTTGCCCGAGCCGAGCTGGGTGCGTTGCGCGAGATAGGCGGCGTTGGGGTTGTCGCGCGCTTCCGGGAGCTCGTCCGTGACCAGCAGGATCTTCATCCCCGGCGCGCTCTCTTCATCGCCCGCCTGGGCGTTGAAGGTGATCCCGAGGATCACGAGCCCATGCAGCAGGGCGACCAGAAACACCATCGCCAGAAGGCGGTCCCACGCCGGGGCCTTGCCTTCGCGCAGCGTGAGGGCCCGGCGCGCCATGGCTCAGGCTCCCGGCCCTGGTGCGGACTCGAGGCGTCGCGCGATGGCTGCGATGAGCAGGTCAGCGATGTTGGTGCCGAACTGCTTGTCGAGCTCGCGGATCCCGGTGGGACTCGTGACGTTGATCTCGGTGACGAAGCCCCCGATGACATCCAGGCCCACGAGCAGCATCCCCTTGGCCGCCATCACCGGGCCGATCTCGCCTGCGAGCCAGCGGTCACGGTCGTTGAGCTCGCGTCCGACTCCCTTGGCGCCGGCCGCGAGATTCCCGCGGTGGTCGTCCCCGGCAGGCATGCGGGCGAGGGCGTAGGGGACCGGCTCCCCGTCGATCAGCAGCACGCGTGAATCACCCGAGGTCGCGATCTGCGGCAGGTAGCGCTGCACGATCGCGAAGCGGCGACCGTAACCGGTGAGGGTTTCGAACACCACACGGGCGTTGGGATCTCCCTGGCCGAGCACGAAGATCGAGCGCCCGCCCATTCCCTCGAGCGGCTTGACGACGATGCGGCCGTGCTCGCGCAGGAAGGACGCCATCTCGGTCATGTCGCGGGTGACCAGGGTCGGGGCGCAGCACTGCGGGAACCACGCGGTGTAGACCTTCTCGTTCATATCGCGCAGGCCCTGAGGGCGGTTGGCCACCAGCACCCCCTCATTTTCGGCGCGCTCGAGGATGTAGGTGCTGTAGATGTACTCGGTGTCGAAGGGCGGGTCCTTGCGCATCAGGATGCAGTCGATCCCGCGTAAGGGCTCGATGGCCGCGGGTCCGAGCGTGAACCAGCCGCGCGGGTCGGCGCGCACGGTGAGCGCCCGGGTGCGGCCGAAGGCGACGCCGTCGCGCAGCATGAGATCGCCCTGTTCGAGATAGGACAGCGAGAAGCCGCGCTGCTGCGCCGCCAGCAGCATCGCGAGCGTCGAGTCCTTCGCGTAGGCGATCCCCTCGATCGGGTCCATCACCACGCCGAGTCGTCTGGCCTTGCTCATGGTGTCGTCAGGGGGCCTCGGAAGCTGCGATTATGCTCAGGCCGGCGCGCTTATGTCTGCCCCGGACGGTCCCGGCAGGGGGGTCCGCCGCGGCGGTGCACGCGGCGCTTCCGTTCTTTGAAAAACGTGACGTGCGTGGCATAGCAGGGGGTATACCGATATGTTAAAACCCGCCAGCGCTTGCCTCCGCATAAAGGGGCCCGTGAAACTTACGCCGCTTGTGTGGACCGTTTGCCGCCGGAGGGTCTCGATCCTGATTCCGCGGCCTCACCTCACCTTTAAGGAAGGAGTTGCCTGATCGTGAACGGCAACAGCACGAAGCTTCAGGGGCTCAAGGTACTCGTCATCGACGACAGCAAGACCATCCGGCGCACGGCCGAGACGCTGCTCGCCAAGGAGGGCTGCGAGGTCTTCACGGCGATCGATGGCTTCGACGCCCTCGCCAAGATCGCCGATCACCAGCCCGACATCGTGTTCGTCGACATCATGATGCCGCGGCTCGACGGCTATCAGACCTGCTCGCTCATCAAGCACAACAAGGTCTTCCGGGCCATTCCGGTGATCATGTTGTCGTCCAAGGACGGGCTGTTCGACCGCGCGCGTGGCCGCATCGTCGGCTCGGAGCACTACCTCACCAAGCCTTTCACCAAAGACGAGCTGCTGTCCGCGATCGAGACGCACATCGGGAGATGAAGGCATGCCCCTGATCCTGATCGTTGACGACTCGCCGACCGAAGTGCACGTCATGCAGAAGGCACTCGAGAAGCACGGCTACCGTACGGCGGCCGCCGCCGATGGCGCCGAAGGGGTGCGTCTGGCGCGTGAGATGAGCCCCGACCTGATCTTCATGGACATCGTCATGCCGGGCATGAACGGCTACCAGGCCACGCGTGCGCTGGCGAACGACCCGCGCACCCGCACCATCCCGATCATCATGGTCACCTCCAAGGGCCAGGAGACCGATCGCATCTGGGGACTGCGCCAGGGCGCGGTCGATTACATGGTGAAGCCCGTCTCTCCCGACCAGCTGGTCGCCAAAGCCCAGGCGACGCTCTCCTCCTGAGCGACCAGGCGCGCCGCCCACACCGCCATGTCCGACCCGGCCAGCCACACGGAAACCGAGCTCAAGTCGCTGCGCGACCGGCCCTTCGAGCTGCTCGCCGAGCTCGAGCGGCGTGCCCGCGCCGTCTCGGCGCAGGCGGCCGAGCAGCCGGCCGCCGGCCGCGAATGGGTCGGCGTGGCGCTGCGCATGTCCGGGGACCTGTACCTGGTGGCGCGCGATGAGACGCGCGAGGTGCTCGGCGTCCCCGCCGGTACCACCCGCGTGCCGGGCGCGAAGCCCTGGGTGCGCGGTCTCGCCAACGTGCGCGGGCAACTGCTGCCGATCATCGACCTGCGGCAGTTCCTCGGCAGCGGCGTCACTCCCGTCACCCGCAACACCCGCGTGCTGGTGGTGAATCACCGCGAGATCCCCGCCGGGCTCCTCGTGGAC
>Ga0070735_10002526_pt1 | contig 16532 bp, 14 predicted proteins | sample Coa_R1_FD_66443 | JGI IMG/M metagenome (GOLD analysis project Ga0070735, IMG submission 66443) | Surface soil microbial communities from Centralia Pennsylvania, which are recovering from an underground coalmine fire - Coalmine... | ecosystem: Environmental > Terrestrial > Soil > Unclassified ... | reverse complement strand
GGCGCCGCGAGCGGCGTCGTCACCACCTTGCCCTGCGCGTGCAGCAGTTCCGGCCGGATGTTGGCCTGGCGATGGCGAACATCATGCAGGCGCGCGCTGAATACGGCGTCGGCATCCAGATTGGCCACCAGGAAGTCCTCCTCGAAGAAGCTGCCCTGGGCGATGACCTTGCCCTCGTGATCGCAGATGATGCTGGCGCCCTCGAAGATGAGCTCGTCCTGCCCCCCAACCATATTGGGATAGCAGAAGTAGGCCAGCTCGTCGAGCGCGCGGGTAGCGACCATGTTGGTCCGCTGCTGGTGTCGGCCGTGGCTGTAGGGCGAGGCATTGATGGCGACGATGATCTCGGCGCCGGCCAGCGCTTCGAAGGTCGCCGGACCCACGGCGTACCAGATGTCCTCGCAGATGGTGACTCCGATCTTCACGCCGCGCACGACATATACCGACCAGTCGCTCCCGGCCCGGAAGTAACGCTGCTCATCGAAGACCGCGTAATTGGGCAGCTTGACCTTCCAGTGGCGGCCCACCACCTTTCCCTGCTGGATCACTGCCGCCGCGTTATAGATGTCGCTGCCGTCGCTATCGACAAAGCCGACGATGGCCGTGATGTCGCCTACCGCTGCTGCTAGTCGATCCAGCTCGCGCAGATTGTCGGCAACAAACTCCGGCTTCAGGACGAGATCCTCGGGCGGATACCCGGTCAGGGCCAGCTCGGGAAAGGCCACGACGTCGGCGCCCGCCCGCCTCGCGCGCTCGACACCGGCGATGATTGTGTCGCCGTTCTGACGGAGCGCACCGACGGTTGCATTCATCTGTACCAGAGCGACGCGCAAGATTCGCATTGCATCAGCCTCAAAGGCGACCGGAAGGCGCCCGGGAAATACTAAACCCTGGCCTGCGTAGGGACGGTTCGCCCGGATCCCTCGCGGTATCCTGTCTGCCCCGCCACGCAGCCGCACGGCGTGCAACCTGTGTCGGCCTCGACGGAGCGGGTCGGGACAGAATCCAGCGATCCCTACGCGGACAAGTGATCGACGAGCTGCGGGGATTGCGGGTTCAGTCCATTGTAGGTGGCGCTCATCCGATCACAGAGAATGGACATATGCCACCTGCGAGGTGATAGGGAATGGGATACATCGGAAGCCGCGTGCGACGCACCGAGGATCCGCGGCTGGTGCAGGGACTGGGCCGCTACGCGGGCGACATCCATGTGCCCGGCATGCTCCACGCCGGCTTCGTGCGCAGCCCGCACGCCCGCGCTCGCATCGAGTCTATCGACCTCTCCGGCGTCCGCCAGATACGTGGCGTCGTGGATGCCTTCTCTGCCCGTGAGCTACCGGAGCTGACCCGGGCCGCGGCGGCGACCGCCTGGCAACCTGGTGCGGCGGCGAAGGGGGTACGACCGCTCGCCTGCGACGAGGTACGGTTCGTGGGAGAGCCGGTGGCCGTTGTTCTGGCCGAGGACCCTGCCTCACTGGCAGACGCGCTGGACGCGGCGGTCATCGACTTCGAGCCGCTGTCTCCCGTGACCCGAATGAAAGCCGCCGCAGCAGGCCAGCCGCTGGTATGGCTGGACGTGCCGCGCAATATCGCGGGAACCATCGATGTCGGGTTCGGCGACGTGGAGGCTGCCTTTCGCGCCGCGGACGTCGTGGTTCGTGGACGGTTCACGCTGGAGCGCGCCGCGCCGGCTGCGCTCGAACCGCGAGCGATGGTGGTAGCACCCGGAGGTGAGGGCGAGACCGTGCTGACCATCTGGGATTCGACGCAGGCGCCACACGGCGTCCGCGACTCGGTGGCTGCCTATCTGGACCTCGACCCGGAATCGGTCCGCGTCATCACTCCGGACGTGGGTGGCGGGTTCGGACCCAAGGGGCGCACCTATCAGGAAGAGTACGTCCTCGCCGACGTCGCGCTGCGCTTGCACCGGCCGGTGCGCTGGGTCGCGGACCGGACCGAGGACCTTCAGACCACCGCGCACGGCCGGGGCCAGGTTCATGACGCGCAGCTTGCCGCGCGCCGAGACGGGACGATTCTCGCGATCCGCGACCACTTCACCCAGGACCTGGGCGCTTATGCGCCGATGGGGCTTGGCGCCGCCTCGAATACCACGCGCCACCTGCTTGGACCGTATCGTGTTCCGGCTGCCGACATCCGGGCCACCGGCGTCTACACGAATCGGGTCATGACCAGCCCCTTGCGCGGCGGAGGCAGGCCCGAGGGGATCTTCGTGATGGAGCGCCTGATGGACCGGCTCGCCGCGCGTCTGGGGATGGACCGCGCTGAGGTACGCCGTCGGAATCTCATTCCACCGGAAAGCTTCCCGTACGACACCGGTCTCGTCGGCCCGCGCGGAACGGTCGTCTACGACAGCGGCGACTATCCACGCTGCCTGCAACGCGCGCTGGAGCTGATCGGGTACGACCGGTTTGGGAGCGAGCGCGACGAGGCTCGGCGGAGCGGACGGTATCTCGGCATCGGTCTGGCATGTTTCGTCGAGTCGACCGGCGTGGGATCGGAAGGAGCGCGCATCGAGCTCCGCGAGGATGGTACCGCGGCAGTTGCCGTCGGCTCGCCGAGCAACGGACAGGGACATGCCACGACGTTCGCCCAGCTCACCGCCGAGCGCCTCGGCATTCCCATCGATGCGGTCAGCTTCACGTCCGGCGACACGCGAGCGTTCGGCTGGGGAACCGGAACATTTGCCAGCCGGATGGGCGCCTTCGGCGGCAATGCGGTGAGCGGAGCGGCACACCGTCTGCGACGGAAGATCCTGGCACTGGCCGCCGATCTCCTCGAGATTGCGCCGGACGATCTGGTGCTCGACGGCGGCGTGGTTTCCGTCAAGGGCGTTCCTTCGCGGCGCCTGACGCTTGCCGCGGTGGCGCAAGCGGCGGCGCGCCGGGAAATCGAGCTCGTCGCCGAGGAGGCGTTCCAGCCCGAACATCAGTCGAGCTGGGCTTCCGGGACGAACGCGGCGGTGGTGGAGGTGGATGTGGAGACCGGGAAGGTGACCATCCTGCGCTACGTGGTCGTCCACGACGCCGGAACAATCGTGAATCCGACTGTGGTCGAGGGGCAGATCCATGGCGGCGTGGCGCATGGAATCGGGAATGCCCTCTACGAGGCATGTATGTACGATGGCGGCGGGCAGCTCCGGACGGCGACCCTGGCCGATTACACGATTCCGGCGGCGGGTGATCTGCCGGAAATCGTGATTGAGCACGTCGAGACACCATCGCCATTCAATCCCGAAGGGATTAAGGGAGCCGGAGAAGGCGGCACGATAGCCGCCATCCCCACGGTCGTGAGCGCGGTCGAAGACGCGCTGGCTTCCTTTGGCGTCGTGCTCGACGACGTGCCGATCCGGCTCGCGGCCATCGTTATGGCGCAGGCACCTGCTCGGGTAGACCCTGCATCAGCCCTGGCTGCATCGGTATGAACCCGACGTCCGCGATCGATGCCCGTCAGGCCTCGCGCTTGAGACCCAGACTGCCGGCTCGGGCCCTGATCGGCGTCAGTCCAAATGCCTCCCCCAGGCGGCGCGTTATTGCCGGCACCACCTCGCGCGGCGCGACCCGGCGGCCCAGCTCGCGCTGCAGCGAGCTCACGCCTTTACCGACCAGGCCGCATGGAATGATGTGCTCGAAATACGAGAGATCGACGTTGACGTTGAGGGCGAATCCATGAGTCGTCACGCCCCAGGCGTCCACCTTGACCCCGATGGCGCACAGCTTGTCATTCCCGGCCCAGACTCCCGAGAGTCCATCCTTGAGATCTGCCGGCACGCCCAGATCGCGCACCGCCAGCAACATGGCTCGCTCGACGTCCCGAATGTAGCGCACATAGTCGAGACGGTCAGGCGGCAGCTTGAAGATCGGGTAGCCCACCACCTGGCCGGGACCGTGGTAGGTTACGTCGCCGCCACGGTCGACGTGGTAGACCGCAATCGCGCGTGCTTCGAGCTCGGTTTCGGAGAGCAGGATGTTGGCTGCGTTGCCCCGGCGGCCGAGTGTGTAGGTGTGGGGGTGCTCCAGCAGGAGGAGCACATCTGGAATGAGGTCTTGCTTCCGAGCGTCGGCAAGACGGCGCTGCAGATCCAAGGCCTCCTGGTAGTCGACCGTGCCCAGCCGGTAGATCCGAAGGGGCTCCCGCTCGGGGGTGCCGTCCCGCGCCGGTAGCCGCGACCGGCCCGAGTCGCGTCGGGTTCGAACCGTGCTAGCCGTACTTGTACTGGACGCCATAGCCACCGCGGGGCATGACGCAGGCGATGTTGTTGTAGGGGCAGATGAGGCGGCAGGCGCCGCACTCGATGCAGTTCTCGAACGAGACAACCGTCTTCTCGTTTTCTTCGTCCCAGTGGTAGACCTCGGCGGGACAGACGATCGTGCACGGCTTGTCCGGGCAGCGCGCGCACACGTCCTGCGAGACGATGTCGATATGGGAACGGTCGTCCCAGTTGAATTTGTCCAGATAGAGCTTGTCTTCGAGCTTCATACCGCCTCCTGCCGTCCTCGCAGCGCCTCACTCTGTTCGTGCGCGTGGTACGAGCTTCGCACCAATGGCCCCGACTCGACGTGGCTGAATCCGAGCGCGAAGCCGTCCTCGCGCAGCCGCGCGAACTCGTCAGGATGATAGTAGCGGTCAATCGGCACATGCTTCGCTGTTGGCTGCAGGTACTGGCCGATGGTGACGATATCGACACCGGCCGCCCGCAGGTCGCGCATCGTGGCCACGACCTCGTCGTACGTTTCGCCGAGCCCGACCATCAGCCCCGATTTGGTCAGACCATCGGGCCGCAGCTCCTTGGCCCGGCGCAGAAACTCAATCGAGATCTCGTAGCGCGAGCGCCCGGGCCGGACGCGAGGGAAGACGCGCGGCACCGTCTCGATATTGTGATTCAGGATCTCCGGCTCCGCTTCCAGTACGGTCCGCAGCGACTCTTCCCGGCCCTGGAAATCGGGCGTCAAGACCTCAACCGCACAGTCGGGACTGAGTTCGTGGATCTTGCGGATCGTCGCCGCGAACAGTGAGGCGCCGCCGTCCGGCAGGTCGTCGCGGTCGACCGAGGTCACCACGGCGTGTTTCAGCCCCATGCGCCGCACCGCGTCCGCCACCCGCTTCGGCTCGCCCAGATCGAGCGTCTGTGGCTTGCCGGAGGTGACCGCACAGTAGCGGCAGGCCCGCGTGCAGACGTCTCCGAGAATCATGAACGTGGCGGTGCCGTGGCCCCAACACTCGCCGATGTTCGGGCAGCGCGCCTCCTCACAGACCGTGTGCAGCTCCATGTCGCGCATCAGGGTCTTGAGCTCGCTATAGCGCGGCCCCGCGGGCAGCCGGACTTTCAGCCAATCAGGCCGCTTCGGTAGGTCGGTAATCAGCTTGATTTCGGTGGTTACCACAATGAATCCTTCTCAGGAAGGTATCCCATTATGGTCCAGCGGCCCTTCTCCCGACGGTGTAGTGGAGAACCGACCGTTGACAAACGCGGTCGTACGGCGATGATGAACTTCTCGTAGCACCTCCGCAGACGGGAGCAACCATGCTCGGGCACTGGAGGGCACATGCGGGCAGGTCCCGAAGCTCGTCGACATGACGGACAAGCCTACTTCTGTGGTATGGCAGGAGTCGCGCGCCAGTGGCGCGCACCCCCGTTGCACTTTTCCGGATCGCCTACGGCTGTCCGCCCTGCTGGATCATCTGCTTGAACTGGCTCACGTTCTCGGCGACTTGTCGGGCGGTGGTCTGCCAGTCCATCAGCGGCTTGACGGTCCACTTCACCAGCCCGAAAAAGGGAAGCTGATTCATCATCGCGTCGAGCTCCTCGAATGAAGCAGCTTCCAGAATGAACGCTCCAGCGCGCTCGCCGGGATAGAGACCACCTCTCACTCTCCCTTCCTGCTCCCACTGTGCCAGTATCTGGAAGCTCGGAATCACCGCCATCTCAATGCTCTGCACCGTCTGCTCCGGCGGCAGCAGGTAGCCCGGATCGATGTTCTCGCCCATCACCAGAAATCGCATCCGCGTACTCCTTTGCGCCCGGCTGGTACGTCATGAGTCCGGGCGCTCAATGTTACGTGTGATGCTAGCAGCCGGATCAGTACAGCGGAAAATCCCTCGGCCACGACTCGAGCGCCTGCTTGACGGCGTTGACGAAGCCGACGGCGTAGCCGCCGTCCATGAGCCGGTGGTCGAACGAGAACGAGAGATTCATCATGCTTCGGACCACAATCGCATCCTCACCGTCGCGCTCGACCACCACCGGCCGTTTGACGATCGCGGCCGCCGCCAGCAGGGCGCCTTGCGGGTAGTTGATGATCGAGACGCCGCCGGTCGATCCCAACGCTCCGGTGTTGTTGACGGTGAAGGTACCGCCCTGCATGTCCTCGACTTTCAGCTTCTTGTCACGGGCGCGAGCCGCCAGGTCGCTGATCGCCTTCGAGAGGCCGGCGAGGCTGAGGTTGTCGGCGCCGTGGATGACCGGAGTAATCAGCCCGTCAGGCGCGTCTACCGCGACGTTGATATTCGCATGATGCTTGAGGATGATATTGTCGCCGGCCCACTCCGCGTTGACCATCGGGAATCGCTTCAGCGCGCCCACGGTCGCCTTGATCACAAACGCGACATAGGAAAGCGGCACGCCTTCGCGCTTTCGGAACTCGTCCTTCCGCGCCTCGCGATAGCGCACCACGTTTGTCATGTCGACCTCGGCGTTGGTCGTGGCATGCGGTATGGTCGAGACGCTCTGGACCATGCGGTCGGCGATCATCTTGCGCAGCGGCGATACAGGGATCAGCTCTTCCCGTGGCCCCGCGGCGCGTGCCGCCACCGGTACGGGGGCCGGCTGCTGGACGGGCGCCGGTGGACGCGCCACAATCGGCGGCGTGGCCGGCCGCTCGATGGTCTCGGTTGCGACCGGTGCGGCGGCCGGCTCTGCCACGGCGGGAGATACCTGCACCCGCTGACGCTGCTCGACGTAGGAGAGAATGTCGTGCTTGCTCACCCTGCCGCCGATACCGGTGCCCGGCACCTCGGAAAGGTTGATATCGTACTGCTCGGCGAGCCGGCGTACCAGCGGAGACGAGCGTACGCGCTCGCCGCGGGCCGCGCTCCGGTCCCCTGATCCGGTTGCAACCGCGGTGGCGGCCCCACCGGTGTGCGCCGACGCGCTGGACTGTGGTTGCTGCCCATTGCCCACGCCTCCCGCGCCGACGGTGAAGGCCGAGGCGTCTGACGAACCGGCGCCCTGGGTGCTCCCGCCATCGCCGATCACCGCGATCTCCTGTCCGACGGCGACGGTGGCGCCTTCCGGTTGGGTTATCTTCTCCAGCACCCCGGCCACCGGAGACGGAATCTCGGCATTGACCTTATCGGTAATGACCTCGACGATCGGTTCGTCCTTCTCGATGCGATCGCCTTCGTTCTTCAGCCACTTGCCGATGATGCCCTCGGCCACGGACTCGCCGAGCTGGGGCATGACGATGGTCGTAGGCATCGCGTACTCCTCTCAGGTGCTCAATACGCCGCGAGCCGCCTGGCGGCATCGGCGATCTTCTCGGCGTTCGGCAGGAATGCCCGTTCCAGCGGCGGACTGAACGGAACCGGTGTATCGGGCGCTGTGACACGCACGATCGGACCGTCCAGCAGGTCGAACGCATCCTCCGCCAGGATAGCCGCCACCTCGGCGCCGACGCCGAGGGTCTTCGTATCTTCGTGAACGATCAACGCCTTGCTCGTCTTCTCGATCGATCGCAGAATTGCTTCCCGGTCGAGGGGAAGCAGCGTGCGCAGATCCACGATCTCGGCCGATACACCTTCGCCGGCGAGTACGTCGGCCGCCTCCGTCGCCTGCTCGACCATCCAGCCGTAGGTATAGATCGTGAGGTCCGTTCCCTCACGGACGACTCGTGCCTCGCCGATCGGCACGGTGTAGTCGCCGTCGGGGAGCTCGTCCTTGAGCCGGCGGTAGAGGAACTTATGCTCGAAGTACAGTACGGGATTATCGTCGCGTACCGCCGACTTGATCAGACCGTAGGCGTCGAGCACGGACGAGGGCGCCACGACTTTCAGCCCGGGCACGTGGACGAACCAGGCCTCCGGATTCTGCGAGTGGAACGGACCGCCATGCACGCCCCCGCCGGACGGGCCCCGAATCACGATCGGCACCTTCATCCGGTTGCGGTAGTACAGCTTGGCCGCCATGTTGACGATCTGGTCGAAACCGCAGACGATGAAGTCCATGAACTGCATCTCGGCGATGGGCCGCTGACCGAGTAACGCCGAGCCGACGGCGGCGCCCACAATCGCCGCCTCGGAGAGCGGTGTGTCGATGACTCGCATCGGTCCGAACTCGTCGATCAGACCGGCCGTCACCTTGAAGGCGCCGCCGAACGCGCCGACATCCTCGCCCATGATGTAGACCCGCTCATCACGGCGCATCTCATCGCGCATGCCCACTTTGATCGCTTCCAGATAGGTCGCTTCAGCCATGCGCGACTCGCACCTCCGACCCGACAACCACCACTCGCTGCGCCATCACAGTCTACATAGACCCATGCTGGCCCGTCTCAGGCCATCGGCTCTCGCACGTCGATTCCATCGAATCCGCGAAAGCCGCGGTCGCGGGAGGACTCCGGGATGGGTCACGAGCCGGAGTTAGCCGATGCTCACCGGCCAGAACGGATACATCAGCTCTGGCCCTGAAGCGTGCCCTGATCTCCCTCCGCCAATGCTCTGGCCAGGAGCCCAGACGCAACCGCCCCCATGCTCTTGGGCTCAAGCGCGCTCCCTCGGCGGAGCTCTCTCAGCACTGCAGGATCGAGATCCAGGGTCGTTTTGATCATGATGGGTGATGATAATTCAGGTCGGTCAGATCGGAAGACTTCACGTAGCGGAATGTCAGCCGCAATCACCCAAAAGGGCTACGCCGGCGTCAAGAGCCCCGCAATCGAGTTTGCACCAGCTCGGCCAGCCCTTCCACGAAGTCGGGGTCGGCATTGAGTGAGTCGGTGCGCTTGAGTGTGATGCCGCGCTCGCGTGCCGCCGCCTGAGCCTCGTGATCGATGTCGTAAAGGATCTCGAGATGGTCAGACACAAAGCCGATCGGCGCGACGAGAATGTGACGCACTCCCTCATCGGCCAGCTCTTGCACCGTTTCCACCAGATCCGGGCCGAGCCAGGGGTCGGCGGTCCGGCCGGCACTCTGGTAGGAAAAGGTCCAGCGTTCCAGCCCGAGCATTTCGGCGAGCGCTTCGCTTGTCTCCCGCAGCTGCCGCGGATACGGATCGCCGGCGGCGACGATTCTCTCGGGCAGGCTGTGCGCGGTAAAGATTACCGTCACCTCCGAGCCACAGAGAAAGTCGGCAAGGCGGGTCCGGACACGATCGGCCACCGCGCGGAGGTAGGGAGGGTGTAGGTGCCAGCTGTCGATCCGCTCGATTGCGATCGGCGTCCCATGCATCTCCCGTGCCTGGTCCACGTACCGGTAGTAGCCGGCGATGCTCGTCTCGGAGTAGTGAGGAGCGAGAACCAGACCGACGGCCCGCTGAATACCCTCGTCCCCCATCCTGCCAACTGCCTCCGCGATGTAGGGATGCCAGTGCTTCATGCCGAGGATCACGCGGAAGCGTTGCTCCCCGTCGGCGTTCAGGCGCTCTTCCAGTGCTGAGCGCGTGGCCTCCGAGATGGCCGCCAGCGGAGTCCTGCCGCCCACCTGCCGGTACCGCTCCTTGAGCTCCTCCAGCAGCTCCGGCGACGGCGCGCGGCCGCCGCGGATGTGCGTGTAGTAAGGTTCTACATCCTCGATGGTGTCCGGACTGCCGTAGGCCATCAGCAGGACACCAATCGTGTCACCGTTTCTCATTCACACCCCACCGAGTGTACAGGGCGCGCGATGGATGCTTTGATCCGCAGGGCGCATACGGAGCGGCCGGTACTACGGGTCGGGCGTCCCTGACAGGAACGAGCAGGCGTTAAGGATCGCGTCGAGCAGGCCATCGATCGTGGGAAGTCGCGCCACTGCTGCTGGGACCAGCCCCACCGCGCGTAGCGCATCCGCGGTGGTCGGGCCGATGCAGACCAGCCTGGCCACCTGTAGAGGCGCCGGATCTTCTCCGAGGATCTCGACGACGTTGTGCACGGCGGACGGACTGGCGAACGTGACGACCTCGACCTGGCCCGCCCGCAGCTGCTCCAGGACCTGAGTGTCGGTATGGATCGGCGGCACGGTGCGGTAGGCGGTCACGGTATCGACGGCTGCTCCCGACGCCGACAGTCGTGCCGGCAGTGTAGCCCGGGACAGATCGCTAACGGGAATGAGCACGCGCTTCCCGTTCATGCCTTCGGCCAGCAGGACGGCGGCGAGGCCGTCCGCGGTTGGGACCGGAGAGACAAGCGACTCGGAGCCACACCGCTCGCGCAGGGACCGCGCCGTCGCCTCACCCACGGTGGCAACCCGTGGACCGGGAGGCAGCTTTGCCTCGAGGCCGGTCTGCGACATCCGCTCGAAGACCGCGATGACCGCGTGCCGGCTGGCAAAGACGATCCAGTCGTACGACTCGAGAGCCTGCAAGGCGGCGTCGAGCGGCGCGCAGTCCTCGGGAGGAGCGATCTGCACGGCCGGCAGGCTGAGCGCGGTTGCTCCCAGCTCGGCGAGACGCCGCAGCAGTGGCGCCGCGTCCTCGGGTGCCCGCGTCACGACGATCCGCACCCCCTGGAGCGGCTTATGGTGCTCGGGATGCGCGGGAGAAACCATGGACGAAGTCAACGAGGCGGGCGACCTGGTCGGGTGGAGTGGCCGGCGGCAAGCCGTGACCGGTGTTGAAGATGTGCCCGGGCCGGCCGGCCGCGCGATCGAGGACCGCTGCCGCCTCGCGGCGGACCACATCCCATGGCGCCTGGAGGACGAGCGGATCCAGGTTGCCCTGGATGGCCCGGTCAAAGCCGACGCGCTCCCACCCGGTATCGAGCGGAACACGCCAGTCGAGCCCGATTGCGCTCCCCCCTGCCTGGCGCATTGCCTCGAGGAGCCCGCCGGTTCCGGTGCCGAAGTGAACCGTCGGAACACCCGTCGCCTCGAGGGAACGAAAGATCGAGCGGGTGTACGGAAGCACGTAGCGATGGTAGTCGTCCAGCGACAGGGCGCCTACCCAGCTGTCGAACAGCTGGACGGCATGAACACCAGCCCGAATCTGGGCCAGCAAGTACGCTGACACGATGCCGGCCAGCCGCTCCATGAGCTCCGACCAGACGTCGGGCGCGCGGTACATCAGCAGCTTGGTGCGGGCGAAGTCGCGGGAGGAACGTCCTTCGACGAGGTAGCTGGCGAGCGTGAACGGCGCCCCGGCGAAGCCGATCAACGGGAGACTGCCGCGCAGCTCACCCAGCGTGCAACGGATCCCCTCGAGGACATACGGTACATCCTGTACCGGCTCGAGGGGCCGCAGGCGATGCAGGTCGGCCGCATCGCGGATCGGTTGAGCGATCACCGGACCAATGTTTTCCACGATCTCGAGCTCGACGCCGACCCCGATCAACGGCAGCATGATGTCGGCGTAGAGAATGGCGGCGTCGACTCCGTACCGCCGCACCGGCTGCAGCGTGACCTCTGCGCAGAGCTCCGGCTGCCGGCAGATCTCCAGCAGGCTGCACCGTTCCTTGATCGCCCGATATTCCGGCAGCGCCCTGCCTGCCTGGCGCATGAACCATACCGGAGTCGCGTCGGCCGGCTCCAGGCGTAACGCACGCAGCAGCCGATCGCAGACGACTGCTGCCCGCCGGCCGGCTGCCGGCTCGTGCTCGACGGTCAACCCAGCTGGTCCAGCGCCTCGCGTAGGGGCCGGTGGACACAGGTGAAGATCGGTGTATCCGAAAGCGTGTAGAGCCGGCCGTCCGTCGACCGCAGCTCCATGACCAGGGACTGGAACTCTACCAGGTCCTCGGCCTCGTAGGCCACGACGAACTCCTGATCGTCGAGACCGAACGAATGCACCAGCACTTGCTTGATGTGCGCGTATTCGTGCCCGACCTTGATGTGCTCGTTCATCATGCCCTGGCGCGTCGCCTTGCTGAGCAGGTACCAGTCCTTCGTCTTGGTGAACGGATAGATGACGAGGTAGGTGCCGCGTTCCTGGGCGAATACTGCCTGCTCCTGCGGCGTCTGCCGCTTTGTGTAGGTCGAGAGGCGCACCGTCCCGAGGTAGGCGTGCGAAATCTCCAGATACTTCCCGAGGGCGGTCTTCTGCAAGCGCGCGGCATCAGCCTGGAGCTCGGCGACGCTGGGGCCGATTCGCCAGAGCAAGAGATCGGTGCCGGCTTTGAGCCCCGTGAGGTTATAGGCGAACGTGGTGATCTCGGAGCCCTCAACGGCTTCGGCGATTTCGGTGGTGCGACACAGTCTGTGCTCGTCGGGCAAGCGCCGCCAGGCCGGGTCCAGACGGTAGAAGAGGAATTGAACGAAAGACGAATCCATGGAGTAGCAACCATCCTCGGGCACGGCTTGTTCCGCCCTCCCGACAATAGCACCTTGCGAGCGCCGGCCGGTCCGAGCCCTGCTTCGCTCGCGTGCTACCGTCCCGCAACGGGATCACGTCCCGGGTCGCTCAATGGCAATGAGATGGTGAACGTCGATCCCGTGCCCTCCTCGCTTTCCACCGAGATGAAGCCGCCGTGCGCGTCGACGATTTGCCGGGCAATAAAGAGCCCAAGTCCCAGACCGCCGTAGCTGTGGGCGGAGACCACACGCTCGAATCGGTCGAAAACGCGGGGGAGCTCGCCGGCGGGGATCCCGATGCCATGATCGGTAACGGCGACACAACCCGCACCGTCTTCTTCCCCGACCACGACCTCGATCGGCTTCCCGTCCCCGTACTTGATGGCATTCGACAGCAGATTGGTGATCACCTGGTCGAGGCGAAAGGCATCGCCATCGATGTGAGGATTCTGGTCCACCTCGAGCTGGATCGACGACCCCATCGCGTACGCCTCCATGCGGAAGCGCTCGACCACCTCCTGCACCAGCATCGCGAGTTCGAGCCGGCCCATCTCCAGCTCCAGCCGCCCCGACGCGATGCGGGAAACATCCAGCAGATCATTGATCAATCTTGCGAGGCGTTTGATCTGGCGCTCGGTGCCCTCCAGCACGCTGTCGATGCGCTCCGGGTTGAGCGTCTGTGCGCCATGCTGCCGGCGCAAGCGGTCGAGGAGCTGGATCTGCAGCTGCAGAGACGTGAGGGGCGTCTTTAGCTCGTGCGAGGCAATCGAGAGGAATTCCTCACGCAGCCGGAGCGCGTCTTGCGCCTCCTTATACAGACGCGCATTGTCCACCGCGACGGCCGCTCGATGTGCCAGATCTTCGCCCAGTTCCAGATCGTGTTCGCCGAAGTGCCGCCCGGATTCAGCGGAAACCAGCGAGATCGCACCGAGTACCCGGTCTCGGGCAACCAGCGGCACGATGAGAAACGAGATCAGCCCCAGCCCGCGCAGGATCTTGAGGTGATTCTCGTCGCGGGCAGTTCGGGCCAGCATCTCGTCGGTGATCTCCGAGACAAGATAGGGCCGTCCGGAGCCGATGACATCCCAGGCGTTCTGGTTCGGCGAGCGCTGCGGCGGGTACCGCTCCTCCAGCTCTCGCGCCAGCACCTCCTTCTCCGGGTCGGGATGCGTCAGCGCGATCCGACGGTACCCACCTCCGTCGTCGACGATGTCGATTGTGCACCAATCGCCGAGGTACGGCACGGCGATGCGGGCGACGTTGGCGAGTGTGGTTTCATAGTCGAGCGAGCCCGAGAGGATCTCGCTGGCCCGCGCCAGGAAGGAAAGGCGCTCCTGGGCCGATTCGGCACGAGCCCGGGCCTCGCGCTCCGCTGCCAGCAATCTGTCTCGCTCGCGCTCGGTCCGCTTCTGCTCGGTTATGTCCCGAGCAATAGTCGAGGCGCCGACGATGACACCGCGCTCGTCGCGAATCGGCGAAATGCTGAGCCAGACGTCGACGCGTCTGCCGTCCTTGCAGACTCGAACGGTTTCCAGCTGGTCGATGATCTCTCCCCGCCGCAGGCGGGCCATGATGTCGGGAAGCTCGTCCGGCCGTTCAGGAGGCGCCAGCAGGGCGATCGACCGGCCGATGACCTCCTCCGCCCGGTACCCATACAGTCGCTCGGCCCCCGGATTCCAGTTTGTGATCGTCGAGTCGAGATCTTTGCCGATGATGGCATCGTCCGACGACTCGACGATTGACGCCAGCCGGCGCTGCGCCATCTCTGCCCGGCGACGCTCTGTGACGTCTTGAAAGACATTGATGACGAGGCGGACATTGCCTAGCTCGTCTCGAACCGGACTGGCCTTGACCACCGACCAGTGGTCTTCACCGCCGTCCGACGGTCGAAACCGGATGAGCGTTTCGGGAGTATCCTCGCCGTGCAGCACGCGACGTCCCGGCAACTGCTCGTAGGGCAGCGGCTGGGCGTCCTCGTCGAACAGCTGGAAGCGCCGCGCCATCTCATCCGGGCTGGCCGCGAGCAAGTCCGCGACGCTCGCGAATCCGACCAGCCGCGCTGCCGCGGCATTCGCGTACACTACTCGTCCATCGGGCGCCTGCGCGGTGATCCCATCGTCGACACTCTCCAGGATGATCTCGAGCTGGTCGCGCGACCGCTTTAGCTCGTCCTCGATTTGCTTGCGGGCAGTCATATCACGGGCGACGCCTATCGCCCCCGTGACCAACCCGTTGTCGACTCGGGGGATGCACCGGAATTCGCCGGTCAGATAGCCTCCGGCGCGCGAACGGATCCTGAGCTCATGCGGCGGTGGAATCTCGCCCCGCAGAGATTGGGCGAATACTCCAACTGCGACACTGAGATCTTCGGGATGGATGAGCTCGGAGAATGACCGGCCGATCCAGCCGTCTACCGACCACCCACTGATCTCTTCGAAGGCGGGGCTCAAATCGGTGAAGCAGCCGTTTCGGTCGAGGGTGTAGATCACATCGGGCGCGAGCTCGACGAGCGTGCGATAGTAGTCCTCACCCTGCAGCAACGTCATGCCTGCTGCTCCCCTTCTTCGACCTTTTCCTGGTTGCTGTCATTGTAGCTCTGAGAAACAGGTCACAGGGCCGCCCAGATTGGCCCGCCGAGCCGGCCGGCCCTAGAATGGAGCCATCCTACCGAGGCGGGAAATGAGCTGGCCCCACATCCTCTCCTTCTCGCGCGTCGTCGCAGGGCCAGTGGTGGCGGCGCTCATTTTGATGTGGCCGGGTAACGGCGACCTGGTCGCGGCTCTGGTATTCGGCGGGGCCTCGCTGACCGACCTCGTCGACGGGAAGCTGGCCCGAAAGTCGCTGCGGGTATCGGCGCTTGGCGTCTTTCTCGATACCACGGCCGACAAGATTCTCGTCAGCATCACCCTGGTCGCGATGGCCATCGCCGAGCTGGCGCCCGCCTGGATGGTCCTTGTCATCATTGGCCGCGAATTCCTGGTTTCCGGCCTACGCAGCTATGCCGCCTCGTGTGGGCGCATCATCTCCGCTCACATCTGGGGCAAGGGGAAGGCGGCACTGACGATGGTGGCGGCAAGCTGCGTTCTGGTTGCCGCCGCCGGCCGGGACGGAAGGTGGATTGGCGGCATGATGTCCCACCAGCACTGGGACCAGCTGCTTACCGGAGCCATCTGGCTGCTCGGCGTGGCCACGGTCCTCACCATCGTCTCCGGCGCGCGCTACGTGGTCGATGCACTTCCCCTTCTCCGCGGAACTCCCGATGTCGGAAGCGATCCAATACCGCGTGCCTCCGGGGACCGCGTCCGCTGAGGACGGATGTGCAGCCGGCAGCAGTGGCCTGTCTCGCCTTCCTGGTCGGATCGATTCCCACCGGAGTCATCATCACGCGTCTCGTGCGCGGCAGCGACATCCGTCAGGTCGGCAGTGGAAACATCGGCGCATCTAACGTCGCGCGCGCCGCGGGCATCAAGATCGGCGCTCTCGTGGCGGTGCTGGATATCGTCAAAGGCGCCGCGCCGGTCGTTTTCGGTCGCGGCCTCGGGCTCGATCACCGCGCCCTCGCGATTGTCGGTCTCGCCGCGGTACTGGGCCACGACTTCTCAATATTTCTCCGCTTCCGGGGCGGCAAGGGGGTGGCGACCACGCTCGGCGTCTTGCTGGCCCTGACACCCGTTCCGGCGCTAATCGCGGTCGCCGTCTGGGTCGTGGTCATGACCCTCTCCCGCTACAGCTCGCTCGCCTCGCTCGCGGCGCTTGCCGTCTTGCCGGCGCTCGTCGCGCTGGCACACCAGCCGGCTGAGTACGTCGTACTGGCCGTGGTGCTGGCGCTCCTCGGTATCGCCAAGCACTGGGAGAACATTATCCGGCTCAGGCACGGCACCGAGCGTCGCTTCGGCACACGCGGCGCGACCGGTGGCTGACTGTGCCGTAGCGGTGTATGGCGCGGGCGCGGTCGGAGGCTATCTGGCGGCCCGGCTCCTGCTCGGCTCGAATCCGCCCAGAGTAACGTTGATTGGCCGCCCCGCGCTCCAGGAGGCAGTCG
>Ga0070735_10002523_pt1 | contig 16554 bp, 16 predicted proteins | sample Coa_R1_FD_66443 | JGI IMG/M metagenome (GOLD analysis project Ga0070735, IMG submission 66443) | Surface soil microbial communities from Centralia Pennsylvania, which are recovering from an underground coalmine fire - Coalmine... | ecosystem: Environmental > Terrestrial > Soil > Unclassified ... | reverse complement strand
CTCACCACCACGCCGAGCGTCGCCACACCTACCCAGTACGGCGTGCCGAGTACCCACCGCAGCGTGATGCCGGCACCCTTCATCTGCGGCAGCAGATAGAACCACCCGATGACCAGCACGAGCACGGTAGTGGCCTGCCGCAGGCCGACCGAGCCGAGGCGGCCGGCCGCGAAGTCGGGGATCGTGTACGCGCCGAACCGGCGCAGCGGCGCCGCCACCAGCAGGAGCAGCACCAGGTAACCGGCGGTGTAGCCGACCGAGTACCACAAGGCGCCCAGTCCTTGCGCGACGACCAGGCCCGCGATGCCGAGGAACGAGGCGGCGGACAGGTACTCGCCCGAGATTGCCGCCGCGTTCAGCGCGGGCGGAACCTGACGGGCCGCGACCATGAAGTCGTCCGGAGTCCTGGCGACCCGGATGCCGCGTGCCCCCACCATGATCGTCAGCAGCGTGACGAACGCGATCGCGCCGACCGACGCGTCAGGCATCGGGCGGCCGCTCCGGCGGGCTGACCAGATCGGTGAACCGGCTCTCCAGGTGGCGTGCCTGGCGGTTGTAGAACCAGCCGATGCCGAGCAGCACCGGGTAGAACGCGAAGCCGAGCACAAGCAAGGTGAGCGGCAGTCCAGCCACGCTGATCCGGGCAACGGCCGGGTCGAGGGCGGCGATCAGCGGAAATGACGCGGTCACCACGAGCGCCAGCGTCAGGCACATCAGCGACAGGCCGAGCTGGGCGCGCAGGTACGACCGGACGAGCAGGCGGCCGTGCTTGGTGTCTTCCCGCAGGTCGCCAAGTCCTGGCACGTCGCGCTGGACGAGGACCTGATCGTGCCGCCAGACGACAAGCTGCCGGGCGGGCCTGGGCGACGGCCCGCTGGCGGGCGGCCCTGGCGCCGCCGGCCCAGGCGGCGGCGTGGTCAACTTCGCCGACCTGACCGCAGGATCCGGTCACGGACGTCCCGCACGTGGCGGCGGCTGACCGGCAGGGAATGGCCGTCCACGGTGACGGCATGGACGCCGTTGATCACGGAGAACTCGGTGATGTGCCGGAACGGGACGAGGTAACCGCGGTGAATGCGGAGGAATCCGTACGCCGCCCATCGCTCTTCCAGGTGCGAGATCGGGATGCGGACCAGGTGGGCGCCGCCGTCGGCGGTGTGCAGCCGCACATAGTCGCCCTCGGCCTCTACCCACAGGACCTGGTCCCTGGGGATGAACCGGGTTCGCCCGGCTGTCTCGACCGCGATCGCGGCCTCCGCGTCCTGGTCGTCCCGCCGCGTGCGCGGCGGATGAGCCTGATGACCCAGCGCGCGGTCGAGCGCGGTGCCCAGGCGGGACTGTGACACCGGCTTGAGCAGGTAGTCACAGGCGCCGATGTCGAAGGCCCGCACCGCGTATTCCTCGTAGGCGGTGACGAAGACGATGGCCGGCTGAGCCGCGAATTTGCGCAGCACATTGCCGAACTCGATGCCGTTGACCGCCGGCATCCGCACGTCGAGGAACACCACGTCGTACGAACGCTCGTTCAGGTACCGGAACGCGTCCCTGGTATTGCGCGCGGTATCGACGGGCGCCAGCGAGAACGAGGTGCGGAGCAGGTAGCTCAGCTCGTCGAGGGCCGGCGCCTCGTCGTCGATCACCAGGGCGGACGCGGTCATGTCGCTTTCACCGCCGGGAAGAACTTCGGCAGGTGCATGGTGACCTTGGTCCCGGCGCCGACCCCGGTTTCGATGGTCAGCCCGTGATCGTCGCCGAACGTGGCGCGAAGCCGCTCGTCAACGTTGCGCAGCCCCACCGACTGGCCGCCGCCGCGGCCGGTGAGCACATCGGCGAGCAGTGCGGGATCGACACCGACCCCGTGATCCTCGACCGTCACGATGGCCTCGTGCCCGCCGTCAACCGCCGATATCCGCAGCTGGGCAGGGCCGGGGAACCGCTCGAGGCCATGCCGGATGGCGTTCTCGACCAGCGGCTGGAGGACTAGGGACGGCACCCGCACAGGCAGCACCTCCGGTGCCACGCGCAGGCTGACCGCCAGGCGGTCACCGAAGCGCGCGCGTTCGAGCTCCAGGTACGTATCGACGAAGCGCAGCTCTTCGGCGAGCGTAGCGTACTGACTGTGCTCGCGGAATGCCCAGCGGATGAACTCCGCGAAGCCGACGAGCAAGTCCCTGGCCCGATCCGGATCGGACCGGACGAAGGACTCGATCGCGGTGAGCGCGTTATAGATGAAGTGCGGGCTGATCTGGGCACGGAGGAAGTTCAGCTGTGCCTGCACCGTGCGGGTGCGTGACGCGTCGAGCTCGGCGAGCGCGAGGTGCGTGGACACGAACCTGGCGACTTCGGCGGCGGTACGCATCAGCCCGGCGTCCGCGGATGAGCCCAGCGCCGCCAGCGCGCCGACGACCGCGCCGTCCACCGCGATCGGCACGGCGACACCGGCCCGCATCGGGCAGTCACCGCCGTCGGTGCAGCCTAGGTCCGAGGCGGACAGCAGCTGCGCCCGGCCAGAGGTGACTACGCCGTGCAGGTGCCGGCCGAGCGCTTCGGCGTGCAGGTCCGACCCGTGGCAGGCGAGCAGGCCGCTCCGGTCGGCGATGGCGACTGCGGGAGTGCTGAGGAGCTGCCGCAGGCTCGGCGCGGCCCGGACCGCGGCGTCCGCCGTCAGCCCCTCGCGCAGCATCGAGACGGCCTGGCTGGCGGTATGCAGCGCCTCGTAGGTTGCCCGCTGCGGAGTGTCCACCCGGCGCGTGCTCCACCGCCAGAACAGCACCGCGCCAGAAAGCACGGCGATGGCGGATACCAGCACAATCGCGAGGACCGCCATCGCCGCACTATAGACCCCCGGGAATGCCGCCGGAAATAGGCGACCGCTCGCCGGCCGGATCTGACCGCTCCTCGCACCTACGGCCCCGCTCCGCGCACCGGCACCGACGTTCACCGCATGGTTGCGCCACGCGGTCGTCCGACGACATATGGTCCCGGCCAAGATCGCTCTGCGGCAACGACGCAATGGAGGAACAGACATGGCCGACGAAGCTCCCGCCCCCGCTTCCGCCGTCGCGGATCCTGCCCCGCTCGGGCTCGCCGCTTTCGCCCTCACCACGTTCCTGCTGTCCGCCAAGAATGCCAACTGGATGTCGCACTCCAGCGGACTGACCTTCCTCGGCTACGCGCTCGCCTACGGCGGCCTGGCCCAGCTACTGGCCGGCATGTGGGAATTCCGTAACAAGAACGTGTTCGGCGCCACCGCGTTCGCGACGTACGGTGCGTTCTGGATCGGCCTGTACTACTACGTCAAGGACGTGGGGGGTGGCCTGCTGGCCAAGGGCGACGTCGCGGCGTTCAACCACGACCTGGGCTGGATCCTGCTCGCTTTCGCCGTTTTCAACACCTACATGCTGCTCATGAGCAGCCAGCTGAGCCTGGCCGTGTTCATGGTGTTCCTCACCCTGGAGGCCACCGAGATCGTCGGCGCCATCGCCAACTTCGACGCCGGCTCGCACGCCACGCCCACCGGTGCGGTCAAGGTCGCCGGCTACATCGGCCTGGTCACCGCGCTGTCGGCCTGGTACGCGTCGGCGGCGAGCGTCTCCGCCGGCATGGGCCTCAAGATCAGGCTCCCGGCCGGCAAGCCGCTGGTCGGCTGATCGGGCCATGGTCGTGCTGGACAGCACTGGCGGCGACCCGCGGGCTTACGGAGGGTCGCGAACATACCCGGGCGTCAGTGGTGGCGGGTGAGGACCCGGGGACATGTGTGCTCCCCATACACCCACCTGTGGGGATGCGGGCTCCACGCTGGCCCGGCGGTTCGCGAGTGTCTGCACCGGCCCCATCATGTGCACGTTCCGCTTTAAGCTGGGTTCTCGGCGTGTAGCGATCCGGGACCGGTATGTATGGTCCCAGGCGATTTGTCCCCACGGCGCCGGCCAGCCCGTCCGGTTCCGGCACGGATGGTTGTGGCCACCAGCCGCCTATCACCGGCTGGTTGCCACAACCAGCAGGCGGAAACGCCCGGACGTGCGCCCGCTTCGCGGCAAATGCCGGGAATCGGTCCGCCGGACCGCCTGGCACACTCCGGCCGCCCGGCACGTCGCACACTCACGCCAATGGGGAACGTGCACATGACGTGGCCGGTGCGGCAACCACCACAAACACGACTGCCCGGAGGCAGGCTACGCGTCAGTCCTGGTGACAGGAGCCAATCACGGCATCGGGCCGACGCTGGTCGCGGAGGACCTGAGGAGGGGCACGCGCGGCAGGTGTATGCCGCCGCGCGCATTACCGCTGCCACGATCTGGGCCCGTTACGTGGCGGAGTGGGTCAGTAGGTGTCGTGCCAGCGGCGACGGACGAGGCCACCGGCGGCTATCTGGTGGCCTACGCGAGCGGCGCACATCCCCCGGCCCTTGACACGACGCTCAGCTTCGGCACGAGCTCCATCGCTGCCGATGCCGGGGACGTCCCGCTCGGCTCCGACGGCAAGATCGCGATCGTTAACCATGGTGGCGCGATCGACCTCGTCGCAGACGTCCTCGGCTACTACACCGCCGCCAGCCAGGGCGGAGACCTCTACCACGCGACCAACCCGACGCGCCTGGTCGATACACGTGACGGGTTGGGCGACATACTCGGACCGGTCGGCGCCGGCGCTACCTACACGATCGCCGGTGGAGGCGTCCAGCGCATCACGACCGCGGCGGCACCGGTCCTGGCGCTGAACATCACGGTCACCCAGCCGTCCATGCGAGGCAACCTGGTCGCCTTCCCGCAGGGCGCTCCCCCGCCAGGCACCAGCAACCTCAACTGGAACGCCAGCCAGACCATCGCCAACTCCGCCCTGGTCCCGGGCGGCGGCGGAGATGGCATCGTGATCCTCAACAACTCATCGGGCACCATTCACCTGATCGTCGACTGCAGCGGGTTCTTCGCGAGCAGCTAACGTACAGCAGGATGCCGAGCAGCGCCCGAGCGCCGCGTGTTGTGAATGTGCCGTTCCCTACCTCATGAGGTAGGGAACGGCACATTCACTCCAGTGGGTGCGGGATAAGGACGCATGCCGAAGTCGTGTGCGCGTTCTCGCGATTGATTGGCTTGTGCGAATCAACAGTTGCGTTCAATCCTGCCGCGTACTTTAGTTACGGGGAACGAAGCGCGAGCAGGACCGGATGCGGCAGGCGCTGCCAGTGAACTAGCGGCGAAGACGAAGGTATGAAGCCCTATGTCCATCGAAACCTCCTCGTCAGCAGACGCGATCGACGTCAGCCGGTCTAAGTTCACCGAACGGCTTCTCATTCCGGCGAGCTTCATCACCACCTCAGGGAACGCGCTTCAGATCACCGCCGCATCGGTGCTGGTGTACCACGCCAACGCGAACGCGGTGGCGGTCGGCTGGGTGTTCGTTGCGTTTTCGCTGCCCGGGGCAGTGCTGGCCTTCATGTTCGGCAAAGTTGTGGACCGGCACGACCGCAGGACCCTATCGGTCATAGCCGACGTATCCAGCGCGGTGATCGCCTTCTTGCTGCCGGTGTGGCTGTGGAGCGGCGGGTCGCACTCGGCCGGCTCGTACGCGACCACGCTCCTGCTAGCCTGCTCGGCGGCGCTGTTCATGCCGGCCAGCAACGCCCTGGTCAAGGAGCGGGTAAAGGATGAACGACTCGGCCGGTTCAACGCCCACTTCGAACTGGTCACCAACGCCGGCATGCTGATCGGGTCCGGCCTGGCCGGAGTCCTGTATACGCTGTTCGGACCTGTGCCGCTTTTCCTGTTCAACTCGGGCACGTTCGTCGTCTCGGCCACTTTGACTTACCTGGTCGGCCGGCAGCCGTCCGCAACAGCGGTCGCCACCGACGATGCGCCGACGGCTACCCCGGATACCAGGCCGACCGCCCAGCCGATCAAACGGATAGCACTGCTTTACGTGAACGCGAGCCTGGGCCTGATCGTCGTGAGCACGCTGTTCGTCGTGTTGATCCTGCATAATTTCCACAAGGGTCCCTGGCTGATCGGAGTGTCTGACGCACTAGCCTTCACCGGGTTCCTGACTGGCGCGGCCATCTACCCGAGAGTCAGCGTCAGGATCAGGCTGCTGCCACTGGCGGTTCTCGCCATGCTCGCCAGCGTGGTCTTCTTGTGTCTGGAGCCGCTGCATTACATCGCGCTGATTTGCTTTATCCCCTTCGGCGGCATGTTCTACGCGTGGACGCGGATCGCGGCCCGCACCTTGCTGATGAAAGCCAGCCCGGTTGACCGAGTCGGCCGCATATTCGGCAGCACGCAGGCGGCCGGGCTCGCGCTAGCCGTTCTCGCCACTGTGGTCCTGTCCTGGCAGTCGGACAAGACCCGCGTTCAGTACGCCTTCTGGACCCTCGGGGCCATACAGGCATTCATCTCAATCGGCACCTACGTCAGCCTGGCGAAGCCAATGCTGAAGTGGGAGAAACACCAAGCCGAAATTGTCGAGCCTAGCGCTGTTTAGTACGCGCGCTATCGGATCGTAGAGTCCGCAACAAGCCGCTTGCGATGGGGTGAATGTGCCGTTCCCTACCTCATGAGGTAGGGAACGGCACATTCACAACACGCGGCGCTCGGGCGCTGCCGTAGTAGTAGGCCGTTGATTGTCTCGTGCGAATCAAAGGTTGCGTTCAATCCGACCGCGGATTGTAGTTACCGAGACGAAACGCGACGAAGAATCCAGCCGTGCGGCCGCTGCTGCGGAAAGGAAAGCTGAACATGGACATCCGACCACTGCTACGCGAAGAGCTGGTTCACGAGAACGGCGTTGACGCGAAACGGCTGGTGCCATGGCCGGAGCTGAACGCCCCGTTCGAAGGTGGCTGGGTCGTGGTCAGCCCAGGCAGTGCGAGCGGCTCCCATTCACACCACGAGTACGAGATCTTCATCGCTATGTCCGGCGAGGCGGAGCTGGAATCCGCGGGCGAACGGCGCCCGTTCCGGGAAGGCGACATTGTCCGTTTCCCCCCGCACACCGACCACCGGGTGATCAACGAGGGCGCCGATGAATTCAAGTTCTACTGCGTCTGGTGGGACACCGACATGTCGGAGCGATTCGTCGCACGGCACGCGGAAGGGGCCTGACCGGCGATGGCGGCACCTGACACCACAGGCAGCCGGGCGGTCCTGGTGGTCGGCGGGTCGCCCACGTCCAACGGCGACCTGCACGTTGGGCACGTCGCCGGGCCCTTCGTGGGCGCCGATGTGCACGTGCGGTACCTGCGCGCGACCGGCCGCGAGGTCGTGTTCGCCAACGGCAGTGACGACAGCCAGACATTCGTCGTCACCGCGGCCGCGCGCCTCGGCACGACACCACCGGAGCTCGTGGCGCAGTCGTGTGAGCTGATCAAGGGCACGTTCGAGGCCATGGGCATCGCGCTCGACGGCTTCGCCCCCACCGACGACGGCTACCGGTCGACCGTGTACGACTACGTCAACCGTTTGTATGACCTGGGCAAGTTCCGCATCCGCAGGGTGCCGCTGCCCTATAGCGAGCGGACAGGGAAATTCCTCGTCGAGGGCCTGGTCGGCGGGGACTGCCCGACCTGCCTGGCTGACAGCCGGGGCGGGTTCTGCGAGGCATGCGGTCATCCGATCGATTTCGGCCGGCTGATCGAGCCCTATTCGATCCTCGACCGGACCGACAGGGTCACCTTCCGCGAGGCCGACATCATGGTCTTCCCGCTGGAGCCGTACCGCGAGCGGCTCATCGCGTACTACGCGTCGAAGGCGACTACCTGGCGCCCGCACGCGCTGGCCTTCATGCGGGAACTCCTGGCCAAGCCACTGCCCGATTACCCCATCACCTACCCGATCGACTGGGGCATGCCCGCGCCGTTCGCCGAGACTCAGGGACAGACGATCAACGCCTGGCTCGAGGGCATGCCGGCCTCGATGTACTGCACCGCGTTCGCCCAGCGACAGCTCGGCCTCGAGCCGCCGACCGACGACGCCTGGCGCGCGGAACACGACGCCCAGCTCGTGGTCTTCATGGGCTTCGACTCCCTGTACGTCTGGGGCGCGGTGCACGTCGCCGAGCTCATGGCGCACGAAGGCAGGTACATCCTGCCCGACAACCTGCTGTGCAACGAGTTCTGCGACCTGGAAAACGAGAAGTTCTCCACTAGCAAGGGACACGTGGTGTGGGCCCGCGACCTGGTGGCCGAGGTACCCAGGGACGTGGCGCGGTTCTATCTCAACCTGACCGCGCCCGAGCACGCGCGGACCAACTTCAGCCGGGCGGCGCTGGAGAAGGTGTCGGCCGACCGCTTGGTCGAGCCGTGGAACGAGATGGCCACGACCCTGGCGAAACTGACCGCTGAGGTGGACCAGGACGGCAAGCCATTGCCGGTCTCAGCCGAGACCCCGGCGCAGATCGCCGCGATGATGGCCCGGTTCAGCCAGTGCTTCGAGCTGAGCACGTTCAGCCTGAGCCGGGGGGCCGAGCTGGTGGCGCAGAACGTCGAGCGGCTGCGGGCACACGCACAGCGGGCGCTGGCCGGAGACCTCGACCGGGACATGCTGCCCGTGCGGCTGGGCGACCTGTTCCTCCACCTGCGCGCGTTCATCTGCTCCGCCTCGCCGATCCTGATCGACCTCGCGGCCAGTGCGGCACAGGCCGGGCAGTTCGAGCTGCTGATGTCGCCCGACGCGTTCGACGTGACCGACACCACGGCGTTCCCCGTGCCCCTGCTAAGCCTGCGCGCCGAGCGGGCCTCATCTCGATCGGCGCCCACCTCGGCCTGACCCGGCCGGCGTCGGTACCGTCCGGCCGCGAAGTATGCGAAGGAAAGGTCATGATTGAGCAGCAGAACAATCGCGGCGGCGAGCCAGTCAGGGAACGTCGAGTCCGCGGCGGCGTGGCCACCTGGGCGTGCAGTCCCGGTGCCCCGCCTGCGGTCATCTTCCCGTTCACCCCGAGCGAGCGGTACGGCGTGCGCAGTCTCCAGGAGTTCCAGATGCTCATGTACCGGCCGCTGTACTGGCTGGGCTGCGACGGCGAAGTGAAGATCGACTTCGACCTGAGCCTCGGCGAGGAACCGGAATGGAGCCCAGACGGCCGCACGGTGACCGTCCGGATCAAGCCGTGGCGGTGGTCCAACGGTGAGACGGTGTGCGCCGACAACGTGATCTTCTTCCTGAACATGCTGACGAAGAAGGCGCCTAAGTTCGGCGCCTACACCAAGGGCTACTTCCCGGACAACCTGGTGTCCTACGAGAAGGTCGCGGACGACCAGGTGAGGTTCACCTTCGATCGGGTGTACTCCAGGAACTGGATCCTGCTCAGCCAGCTCACGATGATCACCCCGATGCCGAAGGCCTGGGACCTGACCGCGGCCGGACCCGCCGATGCCACGCACGAGCCGGACCAGGCCAGTGCCGTCTACGACTACCTGCTGGCCGAGAACGGCGACATGGTGGCGGAGAGCAACGACCACCGGACCCGCTGGGCCGACAGCCCGGTCTGGAGTGTGGTCAACGGCCCGTGGCGGCTCAAGAGCTTTACAGAGGACGCCGTGGTCACCTTCGTTCCGAACGAACACTACAGCGGGCCGAATAAGCCGTACCTCGACGAATTCCGGCTGGTCCAGACCGAATCCGACGAGCAGGAGTACGAGGTGCTCAAGCGAGGGCCGCACGGGCCTGGCTCGATCCAGGTCGGGTTCCTGCCGATGGGCCTGAGCGTCCAGCCCAGCGGCGACCCGACCACGGTCGGCGCCAATCCGCTGGGTGACCAGTACGCCCTGGTGCCGCAGATCTGGTTCAACGTCCGGTTCATGGCCGTGAACCTGAAAAACCCCGCCATCGGCGGCCACCTGCTCCGCCAGCCCTACATCCGGCAGGCCCTGCAAAGCTGCCTCGACCAGGATTTCGTGACCAGGGAGATCTACCGCGGGTACTGCTGGCGGCAAAGCGGCCCGGTCCCCATGCTGCCCAGCAGCGACCTGGTGTCACCCCGGATGAAAGACGGCCGCGGATTCTGGCCGTTCGACCCGGACCGGGCCCGCGCCTTGCTCGCCGAGAACGGCTGGGACGTCAGCGTCACACCCGCGATCTGCGTGCGCCCAGGCACCGGCGTCGGCCAGGCCGGCGCGGGCATTCCCGCGGGCACCACGCTCAGCCTGTCGGTGCGCTACGCCAAGGGCCGGCCGGCCCTCACCCGGCTGATGCAGCAGTTCGAGATCGACGCGGCCAAGGCGGGCATCGAGCTGCGGCTGTCGGAGATCTACGCATCCGTCCTGGTGGCCGAGGACGGCCCCGGCGTGTCGACGCCGGACAACCCGAGTACGTGGGAACTGTCCTGCTGGAACGGCGGCTGGGTCTACTGCTACCCGACCGGTGAGAACCTGTTCATGACCGGGGCGGGGACCAACTTCAGCGGCTACTCCGATCCCGCCGCGGACGAGCTCATCGACCGGACCGTCACTACCGATGACCTGAGCGCGCTGTATGAATACCAGGACTTCATCAGCGAGCAGGTGCCGGTCATCTTCATGCCGAACTTCCCCTACCGACTGTTCGAGGTCGCCTCGGACCTGCGCGGCTTCACGCCGGTCAACCCGTGCGGCCAGATCACCCCGGAGAAGTGGTATTACATCGAGGAGACACGCTGACCGGCATCGCTCGTCTAGAGTCCAGGCTGTGCTACCAGATGCCGCACCGCATCGACCGCCGGCGCTTGCGGACCTGCGCCGGCAAAGCGGGCCGGGCCCTGGAGGGATGAGAACATGGTTACCGCAGACGACGTGCGCGCGATCGCGCTGTCACTCCCCCGCGCCTACGAGGCCCTGGTCGGGGACCGGGTCAAATACCGGGTCGGCCGCATCGTCTTCTTGTCGCTGTCCCCTGACGAGACCGTGCTGGGCTTCGGCTACCCCCGCGAGGAGCGGGCCGCGCTCATCGCGGCCGAGCCGCAGAAGTACTTCTGGCCGCTGAAATCCGACATGCGCTACCAGTGGATGCGCTGCTGGCTGGCCGCGATCGACGTCGGCGAGCTGCGCGAGATCATCGTGAACTCCTGGCGGATGACGATCCCGCAGAAGGTCTGGGCGGAGTACCAGGCCAGCCAGAATGAGCAATGACGAGTTCCGTCCGGTCACCCGCCTGGCCGGCGTGGAGCCCGCATCCCCCCAGGTGGGTGTATGGGGAGCACACATGCCCCTCCGTCACTGGTGATGGTCCTTGCGGATGGTGACGACCAGGCTCTCGTGCTGGTGCTCGTAGGTGCGGTAGTGGGCGTGCGGCGGGTCGGTCCAGCGTGACGTCTCGACCAGCGCGGCGGTCAGGCCGGCGGTGCCGAGCATCGCGTCGAGATCCTCGCGGTCGTAGTGCCGACAGTAAAAGCCGAAGTGATCGTGGTACTCCTTGTCGCCGATGCTCGTCATGTTCGGATCCGTGACCTGGCAGTCGTTCATCGTCCACACGTTGGCGACGATGCTGCCGCCTGGCCGCAGTATCCGGTAGAACTCGCGCAGCGCGCTCGCGGGCTCGGTGAGATGGCCCAGCAGGTCCCAGGAATAGATGCCATCGACCGAGTCCTCGAGCAGCCCGGTCGAGAACGCGTTCAGCGTCAGGAACACCGTCTTGTCGCGAAAACCGGCCTTGTTTGCCACCTGCGCGGCGATAGCCATAGCGTTCGGCGAGGTGTCGGCCGCGAGCAGGATGGGCGCGCCGGCCGAGAGCGGCGGGAGGTTGCGCCCGTCCCCGCAGGGAAGATCGAGGACGACGGACGCATGAGCGTCGGCGAACCGCCGCGCCGCGGTCTCGGCGTAAGGAACGTGCGGATCTCCCCACAAGTTCACGCTGCCCTTGTCGTGTGCGATGTCATACTGGTCATTCCACATCGCCACCTGCGTGGCGCCTGCGAGCTTCTCATCCATCAGGGCCTCCGCCGAGATCGTGCTGACGGGCCAACGGTAAGCAGCAGGCCGGATTGATCGCTACGGCGCCGACCGCGGCGGCGTTGATTGTTCTGCGCGAGCATCAGACTGGCACGTTCGTTATGCGACTATGGGGTCATGAGCCGCGTACATGACATCGGCGGGCAGTCCGGCTTCGGCGAGGTTCCGGTCGGGACCGACGCCGAGCCGTTCAGTGCGGACTGGGAGGCGCGGGTGTACGCGCTGGCGGCGGTGCTGCGGCAGCGTGGGCTGTTCACAAGCGACGACCTGCGCGATGCGATCGAGCGGCTGCCGCCGACCGCGTACCTGACCGCCTCGTACTACGAGCGGTGGCTCGGCGCAATGGAACTGATCGTCGCGGAGAAAGGACTGCTGGCGTGACGCCAGGAACCCGGGTGCGGGTCCGGGCGGCGGACCCTGACGGGCATACCCGGTGTCCCAGGTACGTGCGCGGGCATAGCGGCGACGTGGTCGCGGTGCTAGGCGACTGGATGCTGCCCGACGCGGCGGTCCGCGGGGAACAGCGCGTGGAAACGTGTTACTCGGTGCGGTTCCGCGCCGAGGACCTGTGGGGAAGCGGGGAGCACACCGTCATCGTCGACATGTGGGAGTCCTACCTTGACCGGGCATGAGGATCATTCGATCGCGGTGCGAGCGCGGCAGTTCGAGGAGCGGCTGATCGCCGCAGGACTGGCCAGCGATGAGGAGATCGACGAGTTCCTGCGCAAGCTGTACCTGACCGCCGGCCCGGTGAACGGGCAGCGGATGGTGGCGCGAGCCTGGACCGACCCGGAGTACCACGCGCTGCTGCTGGCGGACGGGAACGCGGCGGCGGAGAGACTTGGCCTCGGGCCGCTGAGCCACCAGCTTCGAGTGGTGGCGAACACACCCGATGTACACAACATCATCGTATGCACGCTGTGCTCCTGCTACCCGGTGTCGCTGCTCGGGCCGTCGCCGAGCTGGTATAAGAGCCTCGCCTACCGGTCCCGTACCGTCCGCGAGCCGCGTGCGGTGCTCGCGGAGTTCGGCGTGACGCTGCCCCCGTCCGTTTCGATATCGGTGCGGGATTCCATATCCGAGGCGCGGTACATGGTCCTGCCGATGCGGCCACCAGGCACGGACGGGCTTGATCCCGCCGAACTCGCCGGGCTGGTGACGGTGAACGGCCTCATCGGGACCGCGCTCGTCTGAATCCGGGTGCGACAGGTGCCGGGATGGCCGGGCCTGTATGCCGTTGATTGTCTCGCGCGAATCAAAGGTTGCGTTCAATCCGGCCGCGGATTGTAGTTACCGAGACGAAACATAACGGCGGATCCAGCCGTGTGGCCGCTGGGAGGGATCTCGAATGCGTTCAGCACGCCAGGAGACGCTGGCCGTTCACGCCGCCGCGCGGCAGCCAGAAAGCACGCCGGCCGCCGTGCCGCTGTACCAGACGTCGATGTTCACGTTTACTGACCTGGACGTGTTCGCGGACGCGTTTAGCCGGCCGGATGGCCCAGTCACCTACAGCCGGCTCGGCAATCCCACTACCCGGGCGCTCGAAGAGGTGATGTCCGCCCTGGAGGGCGGCAGGGCGGCGATGGCCACGGCCTCGGGCATGGGAGCGATCAGCACCGTCATCCTGTCGCTGCTGCAGGCTGGCGACCACATCATCGTCCAGCAGGGCCTCTACGGCGGCACGCTGGCCCTGATGCGGGACCTGGCCGCCCGCTGGGGCCTGAAGATGTCGCTCGTGGACGTGGACGACCCGGCGGCGATCGCAGCGGCCATGACGCCGACCACCAGGATGCTCTACCTGGAGACCATCGCCAACCCGATGGGGCAGGTGTGCGACCTGCCGGCGCTGGCCGGCTGGGCCCGCCGGAACGGCCTGCTGTCTGTGGTGGACAACACGTTCGCCACGCCGATCCTGTACCAGCCGCTGCGGCACGGCGTGGACGTGGTCTTGCACTCCACGACGAAATACATCGGCGGCCACTCCGACGTGGTGGGCGGGATCATCGTGGTGTCCGATCCGCGGCTGCACCGCACGATCTGGGAGCGTGGTACCGAGATCGGCGCCTCAGCGGACCCGTTCGCGGCCTGGCTGACCCTGCGCGGCCTGCAGACGCTTCCGCTGCGGGTGGAGCGACATTGCCGCAACGCCGGGATCCTGGCGCACCGTCTGGCCGCTCACACGCGGGTCACCGCGGTGCACTGGCCGGGGCTGCCCGGACACCCGAGTCACGCCCGGGCAGCGGCGCAGCTCGCCGGTTTCGGCGGAGTGTTCACTTTCGACCTGGCCGGCGGGGCGGAGGCCGTCCGATCGTTCACCAAGCGCATCGAGTTGGTGGCACTGTCACCCTCGCTAGGCGGCGTGACCACCACGGTGCTGAGCCCGCGGAGCACGTCGCACAGCCGGCTGACCGCTGAGGAACTCGCCGCGGCCGGCCTGGGCGAAGGCACAATCCGGGTATCTGTCGGGCTGGAAGACCCGGACGACGTGTGGGCCGACTTCGTGCAGGCTCTGGCAGCGCATGACCACGCGCGGAGCAGACCGGATCCAGGCCGCCGACCTGCGCAACCTGACCTACCAGAAACTGGCGGCCGCCATGCCGCCAGCTAACCTGGAGGCCGCCCGGCGGTGCAGCGCCCGGCTGAGGGACGCGCTGCCCCATCCTGGCGAGCTAGACCGCAACCTAGTGCTGGTGGCCTTCGGCGGCGGCAAGGACAGCGCCTATACCCTCGCCTTCGTCCGGGCGATGCAGCTCATCCTGTTCCGCGGCCACGGCGCTACCTTCCGGATCAGGGTGGCGACCAGCCGGCACGCCGGGATGCCGCGCGCGGTCCTCGAGAACATCGACCGGGAGTACCAGGCGCTGGGCCTGTACGCCGACCCTGGCTGCGAGCTGCTGCTGATCGACGGCAACGAGGTGACGCCGTTCGACGTGGCCGCGCCGCAACGCGACTATGTTGTCCAGCGCAACCGGCTCGACATCTTGATGACGGGCCACCGCACGTTCGCCGACGGCCGACCCACCTTCTGCTACGCGTGCAACCTGAGCGTGCTCGACTCCTTTGGCCTGGCCGCCGCATACGGCGGCGGCGCCGACGTCATCATCACCGGAGACTCGCAGCGCGAGCAGCGTGAGTACGCGCTCTGGGTCGGGCGGCTGGCCCGCCGCCTGGGCGCGCCGCGCAGGGCCGACGGGGCCGGCGGGCTGCGGCGGTTCATGTCTCAGCTGGACGCGATCGCCCAGTCGTACTTCACCGACATCCACGGTGCGGACGCGCCCGAGCGGGTCGCCGAGCGGCGGATCACCACAGAGGTGCCGGAACGGCTTCGGTTCTTCTCCATCTACTCCGACACCCAGTACGCCGCCGGGGACCATATGCAGCTGCTGACCGGCTTCCTCGGCTTCGAGTTCGACGACATCGCGTTCAACTTCACCGAGTCCGACTGCGGCAACCCGGCGCTTATGGCTCACCTCCGCGGGCTCAAGTGCGAGCGGGTCTACCAGCGGTCCTACGCGGAGGGGATCAGCGAGTATGTCGCCTTCGCACTGGACCTGATGCGCAAGAAGGACTTCCCCGCCGAGCTGATCGAGCAGATGCGGGCCCGTTATGAGGACCCAGGGGCGGTAATCCGGATGCGCCATGCCGCCGAGGGCTATGCGCTGGAGACCTTCGGCCTGACTGAGGAGCATCTGGTCTGCATGGCCTACTCCCCACTCGCCGAGGGCGGAGCTGGGCTCGGGGAATTCCTCCGGCGGGAGCACCCGACGCTGGCTGGCCGCTCCGCGGACATCCACACGCTGCTGGCCGGCGAACCCGGGGCAGCCGGGTCAGGCGAGCCTGGCGATGCCCAGTGGCTGGCCGGTGACCTGCAGCGGATCAGCGGTCTGGAGCTTTCCCAGCTGCGCTTGCTCTACGGCAGTTCCGTGCGGCGCCCCAGGGCCGGCGGAACAGAGGTCATCGACCTTGTGCTGGAGGGTGACCCGCACAAGGCGGTCATCCGAACCCGGCACAGCCAGGACGGCCCGAACACCCTCGAGCAGATTTCGGGAAGGTAGCCACGACGGCCACTAAACCAGCCCCAAGGAGGAAGAACCATGAAGCTGCTCGGACTGGAAGCAGTGCAGAACGCCAGTTACTACCTGTCCCGCTATCAGCAGATCGAGGAGTTCGGCGCTGACCTGTACATCCTGAACGGGCTCGGCGACCCTGACTACTGGCCATCTGAGCGATACCGGATCGTCGGTTCCCAGCACATCGACGACATCATCGCGGCAGCCCGGTCCTGGCACGCCACGGAGCACTTCGACGGGGTGCTCACGTTCTCCGAGTCTGCCGTGGTGACGGTGGCCATGGTCGCCGACGCGCTGGGGCTGCCGGGCATTGACGCGGAAACGGCCAGGACCAGCCGGAACAAGCTGCTGATGCGTCAAGCGCACGAACGGGCCGGCGTGCCGAGACCGCGGTTCCGCATGGTGCCGACGCTGCCGGCCGCGCTGGAAGCGGCGGAGGAATTCGGCTATCCGGTCATACTCAAGCCCACGCTCGGCGCCGCAAGCAACTTCGTGTTCCGCGTCGATGACCCCGCGCAGCTGCGTCTCAGGTTCCCCCAGGTGGACGACGGCATGCGGCAGATGAGCTGG
>Ga0070735_10002522_pt1 | contig 16559 bp, 11 predicted proteins | sample Coa_R1_FD_66443 | JGI IMG/M metagenome (GOLD analysis project Ga0070735, IMG submission 66443) | Surface soil microbial communities from Centralia Pennsylvania, which are recovering from an underground coalmine fire - Coalmine... | ecosystem: Environmental > Terrestrial > Soil > Unclassified ... | reverse complement strand
CGCCTTCGGATCGGTCTTGCCCATCAGGATCGCGATCTTGCAGCGGGGATCGCCGACGCCCGACGACCACCATTTGCGGCCATTGATGACGTAATGATCGCCGTCGCGCTCGATGCGGGTCTCGATATTGGTGGCGTCCGACGAGGCAACCGCGGGTTCGGTCATCAGGAAAGCGGAACGGATTTCACCGTCCATCAGCGGACGCAACCACTTTCGCTTATGCTCCTTGGTGCCGTAACGGATGAACACTTCCATGTTGCCGGTATCGGGCGCCGAGCAATTGAAGACTTCCGAAGCCCAACCGATATGGCCCATTTCCTCGGCGAGCGGCGCATATTCCAGATTGGTCAATCCCGCGCCGTGAAATTCGTCGTCTTCATGTGACGACGGCGGCATGAACATGTTCCAAAGGCCTTCGGCCTTGGCCTTGGCCTTCAATTCTTCGACAATCGGGATCACCTTCCAGCGCGGTCCCTCGGCGTCCTGCTTGCGGTAGATCGGCACCGCCGGACGAACGTGATTTTTCATGAAGGACTGCACCCGGGTGAGCCATTCCTTTTGCCGGCCGGACATCGTGAAATCCATGGGACGTTCCTCGCTTAAGGTTTCTTCGAATTCTTCGGGGCAGTGTCGCGCCGCATCTCCTCGCCCGCAAGACCGCCGATGGCGGGGCCGGTAGAGAGGACACGCAATTGACATTTCAGCCTTCAAACCATAGTTTCATACAAGCGTTTGAATTGCAACCGCGCCGGGCCCCGAGATGCCGTCAGATCAGACAAGATCATCCATCCTCGAAGCCGCCGAGCGGCTTTATGCCGAACGCGGCTTCGCCGACGTCACGCTGCGCGACATCGTGGCGGCGGCGGATGTCAATCTCGCGGCGGTGAATTACCATTTCGGCTCCAAGGACGAGTTGATCGCCGAACTCTTCATGACCCGCGGCCTCGCGACCAACCGCGAGCGGCTCAACGAATTGAAGGCGGCGGAAGCGGCCGGCGGCGGGCGGGCCGACATCGAAGCGATCCTGCGCGCACTGGTCGGACCCACGCTGCGCGGCTGCTTGGGTCCGGACAATGAACGATCGACGGCGGCCCGCTTCATGATCCGCGCCTCGATCGAAGCGGTGCCGCCGATCCGCCGCATCAAGAACCGCGAAATCGATCATTTGCGGAAATTCGCCGCCGCGATGCGGCGATCCCTGCCCGATTGCGGTGACGCCGATCTTTATTGGGGCCTGCATTTCGCTCTCGCGATGGCACATCAAACCATCCGCGACAGCGAGCGGTTATTGAAATTATCGGAAGGCCAATGCGACCTCGACGACGTCGAGGGCATGATCGCGCGCATTGTCGCGGCCGCGGCGATGACGCTGAGAAGACCGGCGAATATGGGCCGGGCGCCACGCCCAAATTCGGACGTGGCTGGGTACCGCCGCACCACGCCGGGTTTGACCGGTTGAATTCCTTTTTTATCGGCCTCGCCAATATCCCTTATGAAGTCTCGGTGCGAGGTGGATCGCCGGACCCGCCGGCATTCGCCGCGCTCGAATTCCTCCACAGAAACTTTTAATTGCAATAAAGCTGTCATAGCACCTCGAAGAAAGTGTCATGACGCCTCGCTAGGTTCCCCGCCGTTCCATACGAAGGAGAACCAAGATGCGAACAAGGAAATGCGCGCCGGGCTCGAAGCTCGGCCTGCGGGTTGGGGTAACGGCGGCGGCGTTGGGAGCCTTTACGGCAAATGCCGGCGCTCTTGATCCGGACAAGACCGCCGATCGCGCCCACACCACGACACCCATCAAGCATGTCATTGTCGTTCTGGCCGAAAACTCCAGCTTCGATCACGCTTTCGGCACCTTCCGTCCCCGCGACGGCCAACACATCGGCAATTTGCTGTCGAGGGGCATCGTCAATGAGGACGGCACGCCAGGGCCGAACTTCAATCGCGCGAAGCAATTCACGGTCTCGCCACAGCCGAATTATTTCATCAGCGCGGCTGACAGCAGCAAGACGCCTTATACCACCCTGCCGCCGCCGGATTTGAACCGCGTGCCGCTGCAGGCGAGCGACACCAAAGCGCCGCCATTCGCCACCGTTGCGGCGGCTCAAGCCGCCGAGCCGAGCCTCGAGCCGAAAGACGCCGTGCTTTTGACGACCGGCGCCGCCGTCGGATTGACGTTTAACCCCGAAGTGGTCGTCAATGGCGTTCCAGTGCGCAATCCCGACACGCGCATCCTCAACGTGACCAATTTGCCGAATGGCCCCTACCAGCAGACGGCCAAAAATGCGCAGGGTATCGGGCTGCCCTATGACGCCTATACCGAAGATACCATCCATCGCTTCTATCAGATGTGGCAGCAATCGGACTGCAACATTCAGCACGCCACGGCTGAAAATCCGAGCGGCTGTCTTTCCGACCTCCTGCCTTTCGTGATCACCACCTTCGCCGGGACGACGGAAGAAGGCATGGGCACGTCGATGGCCTTCTTCAACATGAACCAGGGCGATGCGCCGACACTGAAGCGGCTGGCGCAGGAATACGCCATCTCCGACAATTATCATCAGGCGGTGATGGGCGGCACTGGCGCCAATCACATCATGATCGGCACCGGCGACGTGTATTTCTTCAACAGCGCCTTCGCCCAGAACGGCGTCGCGCCGCTCAACTTCAGCCCCGCACCGCCGCAATCGGTTCCAGCCGCGGTTTTGGGATTGAAGTCGCCTCCTTTTCCTGCGCTCATTCCTGGAGTGCTTGTTGCTAACCCCAATCCCGCTCCCGGCTCCAACAACGTCTACCAGAACGACCCCGGTGCGTCCCTCGGCGAATATGTGAATTGCTCGGACCCGACCCAACCCGGTGTTCCCGCCATCACCACCTATCTGGGAACGTTGCCCTACAATCCGGCACCGAACTGCGCATCGAACACCTTCTATGCGATCAACAATTTCTTCCCCGGCTACCACCCCGACGGTACACCGGCGAATCCCGCCAATTTCGCCAAGACCGGCGATCCTAGCGACTTCTTCTTCATTCCGCCGCAAAACCTGCCGACCATCGGCGATTCCTTGAACGCGAAGAGCGTTTCCTGGGTCTATTATGGCGGCGGCTTCAACGACGCGGTGGCGGGCAAGCCCAATCAGTTCTGCCCGATCTGCAACCCGATGCAGTATGCCGCGTCGATCTACGGCAATCCCACCCAGATCAAGCAGCACACCGCCGACATCGTCGACTTCTTCAACGCCGTCGATCAAGGCAATCTGCCTTCGGTTTCCTTCGTCAAGCCGAGCGGCTTCGTCGATGGACACCCGCAGTCGTCCAAGCTGGATCTGTTCGAGGCGCTGCTCGACAATATCGTCGATCACGTCAAATCGAACCCGGAGCTGTTTGCGGAAACCGCGATCATCGTCACCTGGGATGAAAGCGGTGGCTTCTACGATTCGGGCTTCATCCAGCCGGTCGATTTCTTCGGCGACGGCCCGCGCGTGCCGCTGCTCGTGATTTCGCCGTTCTCGCGCGGCGGACGCGTGGTCCACACTTATTACGACCACGTCTCGATCACGAAATTCATCGAACATAACTGGGGATTGCAGCCGCTGAGCGCGCGCAGCCGCGACAATCTACCGAATCCGGTCATGGACGAGGACGATAATCGTTACGTGCCGCGCAACATGCCGGCGATCGGTGACCTCATGGACATGTTCAACTTCGGCGATCGCGACGATCACGGAGATCGAGACGGCCATGGCGATCATGACGGTTAGCCCTCGCGAACAAGCTATCGGTTGAGAAAATATCGGGCGGAGCGGCAACGCGCCGCCCGGTTAGGCGAAAACAATCCAGACTTGTCGCGCCAAAGCCTGGATTGCTTCGTCGCTTGCGCTCCTCGCATGACGATAAGACGCACCTTCGCCTTCCCGCGACGTGAAGCGCCCGAGTGATGCACGAACATTGCGCCTCGAAATCAAAGAGGGCGCAGGAAATGCCGGGTGCCCAATGCACCCGCAGCCTTGTGTGCGAAAGATGAAAGCACACAAGCTTAACTCACCACAGGTTCACCGAACAAATCCGGCATTTCCTGCACAATGGTTTTAACGGTTTCCTTCGTAGTCTCCCCGGAGACCGGGCTTTGTTGTCTCCGTCGCCGGCCATGATACGCTTGCGCATCCTTTGACCTGCTTGATACCAGCGTCGGGGTATCAGAACGCTACGACTTTGCCGTCCGCTTGGCTCATGCGTTCGTCTTGCGCATGACAAGCATCCACCGCATCCCGCACTCAACGTCTTTGACGATCGCGAAACGCCCCTCATGGTGGGCACGGGATGCGCGGAAATGTGCTTCTGATTTGCCCGACATCGCAAGCGATTTTTCCTGCGACACAATGGCACCACGGGCAAATCAGGTGCGGCGCGCGAAATCGTGTCAAGTGAAGAGCAATTGCTTCATCCACCGACATCACGAGCCAACGGGTCGCGCGAATGCGCTTCCCTATCCCCGTCATCGCGAGCGCCAGCGAAGCGATCCAGGAATCACAAGAAACTGGATCGCGTCGTCGTTTCACTCCTCGCGATGACGGAGATACCATTGGAACCCACACCGTCATCGCGAGCGCTTGCGATGACGAAACCGCAATCAATCAGGCATGATTCCGATTACGAAAGCCCGAGCATCACCCGCGCCTCTTTGGACGTGGCGGTCGCCGCACCAAGGTGCTTGAGAATATCAACGGCGCGCGTCACGAGTTCGGCGTTGCTTTTGGCGAGCATGCCTTTCGAGAGATAGAGATTGTCTTCCAAGCCGACACGCACATGGCCACCGAGCAGCCAGGATTGCGCGACCATCGGAAATTCCGCGCGGCCGATGCCAAATCCAGCCCAGATCGATCCTTCCGGCAACAGATTGCGCGCATAGAGCATGGTTTCCGGCGACGGATCGAAGCCATATTTGACGCCGAGCACGAGTGTGCACAAAGGTGGCCCCTGCAACGTTCCATCCGCGATCAAATCGCGCGCCAGATGAATGTCGCCGGAATCGAACAATTCCAATTCCGGCAAGACGCGCGCGCTGCGCATCCGCGCCGCCATCTTGCGCACGTTCGGCGGCGTGTTGATCACGACCTGGCCGCCCGAATTCATGGTGTTGAGATCGAGCGTGCAGATTTCGGGTTTGAGGATTTCGACGTGCTCGACGCGCTTTTCCGGCGGCAACAATGTGGTGCCCGGACCGGCGACCTTCGGGTCTTCCTCGGAAGGAACGAAACGCCCGCCCGGCCCCGTGGTGAGATTGATGATCAGAGCGGGATTTTTGGCCCGGATACGCTCCATCACCTCGCGATAGAGATCGATTCCCATCGAGGGACGGCCGCTTTCCGGATCGCGCACATGAATATGGGCGATCGCGGCACCGGCGTCCGCGGCCTCCAGCGCGCTATCGGCGATCTGCCGCGGCGTAATGGGCAGATAAGGCGATTGATCGGGGCGGGTAATATTGCCGGTGATCGCGCAGGTAATGATGACTTTGGAATGAGGTTGATAGGCCATGGCATGGCACTTTCGGCTGTGGGCTTAAACGATCGGGGTGATTGCAATAGCGCAAGGATGGGCTAGAGGCGAGCCGGGTCTTTCAACATCAGGCTTTGTTTTTGCCCGGCTTTTTGGCGGGCTTTTTCTTGACCATCGACACGGCACTCGCGTCTTCCGTGGCCTTCCTGATCGCCCTGGCATAGGAGTCAGCGGCGTTTTCCGCCGTGATTTGCAAGCGCCGCGCCGCGGCATGCGCCAGCTCCATCACGTCCTTGGCGGTTTGCCGGTAGCGCGCCTTGGCGTCTTTCGTCTTTGCTTTGGCGGAAAGGCCCATCAGCCGCGCATGGCGCTTGCGCGCCTCCGCCATCAACGCTTGGTGTTGCTTCTTCCCCAAAGACCGAATGACGTGATCGAGATCGGTGTCGGCCATTTCATCTCCCGAGAATCGATGTACTTGAGCTGGGCACGCGGCCCGCGGCCGCCATCAAGCATACCGTATTCCCGGCCGCCATCTAAATTTCATCGGCGGCGGAGCAACACCAAGCCGCTGAAATATCCGCTCAATGCTCGGTCGCGCCAAGCTCAGCCAGAATCGGGCATGCCGGCCGGTCATTGCCCTGACAGCGCTCGGCGAGCACCGCGATAGTGTTGCGCATCGCTGTCAATTCCGCGAGCTTGCGATCCAATGCGGCGACATGTTTGAGCGCCAGCTTCTTCACTTCCCGGCTCGCGCGCTTGCGGTCGTGGTAGAGTTCGAGCAGTTCGGCGACATCCTTGAGCGGGAAACCGAGCATGCGAGCCCGCTGAACGAAGCGCAGCGTCTCCACATCGGCGTCGCTATAGACACGGTAATGATTTTCGGTCCGCGCGGCCGGCTTGATGATTCCGGCCTCTTCGTAAAAGCGGATGGTCTTGGGTGGCACGCTGGAGCGTGCCGCGGCCTCACCAATCGTCATCATTCCATTCGGCTTCATCTCACGGCCTTTCTTTTCGTTCGCGGACCGTCAGCGATGTGACGGGAGCGTATTCGAAATAGCGCTGAGGGAAGATAATGCCGTTGCGGCTTTCATGGTCATTTCCCCAGGACCCCGCCATACCTTCCAGCTCACTGGACATGTATGTAAAGCTTCCACCAACTGGAAGGTCAAGTGAAGGTGCGGCCCAGAAAAGCTTCTTCTCAATGGCCTATCAGATAGTCGCGGGCGCTTGCGAGTTCGGGACGCATCCCGGCCGGTCCAACCATGTTCACCAGACGGGCAAAGAAATAACGCGCCTTGCCGGGATTGCCGGCCTGCGCCGCGGCTTTCCCGGCACCGAAGAGGCTACGAAAACGGCCGGGATCGCGAATGAGCGAGGTTTCGTATTCACTGAGCGCCTCCGCCGGCCGACCGCTTTCCAGCAGCATGTCGCCGAGCAGCTCCCGCGCCGGAATAAGCCGTCCGGGGGTTACGACACTTTTTTCGCTTTTGTCCTCCCGCCCAACGGCCTCGCGCATCAGCTCAAGCGCTTTTTCGCGATTTCCCCTGGCATAGTCGATCCAGGCGGCGGCGCCAAGGCGTTGGACTTCGACCTCGCTCGCCCAGTAATCATCCTTCGCCTCTTTGAGCGCATCGACGAGTTGCGCCAATTCTTGCAGGTCCTTTTCCGCGGCCTCGGGGGCGCCGCTTCGCGCCGCTCCCAAGGCACGGGCGAAAACCGGCATCGCCCGGACGTAGGGAATTTTGCTTTCGTCGGATGCCAACTCAGCGGCTTCGCGCCATGCCCCGCGCTCAAGCGCATACCGAGCGCGGCTCGCCGACATCGCAAAAGGGCCGGCCATCGTTTCCGTGGGGCCCATATGCTTCATCCTTTGAATGAGATGAAGTACTTCCTCGTCCCGCGCCAGTTGCAACGCGGCATAGACTATATAATCCGTGGCGTGGAGTTCCTGATCGCCTTGGCCCTCCAGGCGCGACACCTCCGCCGAGCGCTGGTTGGTGGCAATGGATTCCTGCCATGCGCCAACGCGCGTGAAAATATGCGACGGCATGTGCAGCGCATGTGGCGCCGACGGCGCGATATCGGCGTAGCGCTTTGCGGCTGACAGCCCTTTCTCGGCGATCGGCGGATAATCATAGCTGTGAATAAGATAATGCGCGACGCCGGGATGATCCGGATGCTTGGCAAATTGAGTCTCCAAGATGCCGGCGGCTTTGAGCGTTCGTGCATAAGTTTTATCGGCCGGATCCTGCGTGCCGGCGAGATAGAGCGCCAGGAAGATCTGCGTCTCGTCATCATCGGGATAATTCTTGGCCATCGCCTCGAAGGCATCGGCGAGCGATTTTAGGCGGACGCGGTGCGGCCGCTCGGCCAAGCGATCATAATAGGCCGCGACCGCTTCGATGTAACGCCGCTCGCGTTCGGTTTTGGCGCCGATGCCCCGACCACGCGCGATCGCTTCCTGGGCCTGTTTTGCCTGCGCCGGGTTAGGACCGGTCGTGAATGGATTGCCGATATCGATCGCCGCAATTCCCCAGGTCGCGATCGCGCAACTCGGATCGCGATCGAGCACATCCAGAAAAGCCCTTCGGCCTTCCTCCCACCAGAACGAGTGCAGCAACGCCACACCGCGCTCGAAGGCCGTCTGAACCGAACCCTCGCAAGAATTTGCAAAGGAAACCCGGCCCAATTGTTCGGGCGATTTACCCGCTGGCTGGCCCGAAGCAGCCGTGACCGCTGCCAGCAGGACGGCCGACATAAGGGAAAAGCGACCGGGTAAATAATTCATGTTTTCCGCCCTCATGTCCAACCAGACCGCCATCGCGACCGGCCTTACGAGCGCGCGAACCACATTCGCGACAGCGTGCGGTCCTTGCGCACGAACTGATGAAACAGCGCGGCGGCAAAATGCAATCCGACCAGCGCGATCAGAAATTTGGCAAATAGGCCGTGCACGAAGCGCGGCGGATATTGCCCAAAATCCGCAGGGATAGCGGCGCCGGCATGGCCGAAAATGACCGCCGGAAGACCCGCCTGAAGGGCAAGCGCGATCCCGCTGCTGACCATGACGATGACGCCGACATACATCGCGCCATGGTTGAGAACCGCCAAGCGATCGAGCAGCGAATTTCCCGTTTTCACGCGATCAGGCTGCGGCGTCGTCAAGCGGACGATGAGCCGTACCACAATCAAAAGGCCGATCGCCCCACCGGCGATCATATGCACCCGAAGCGGCGTGATCTTGCCGACATCATTGGGCAGATGCTGTAGAATCAACGTTCCAAAGGCGAGCGAAAGCAAAACGAGGGCGGCGGTTGCCCAGTGCAAAATGATCTGAAGCCGACTGTAGTGCTGCAATTTGGTTTTCCTTCTGTCACTTGAGGCTAAAGCGCGATGAGATTTGGTTGAATCGTCATCGCGCTTTAATTCTTTGATTGCGCATGATCTTTTCGGAAAACCGCTTCACACTTTTCCGGATCATGCTCTAGTGCCCACTTTTGCGAAGTTCGCGATCCGTCTCGGCAGCACCTTTACGCGAACTTCGCAAAAACAATGGGCATTAGAAAACTTATTGATTTGAGTACCGCTTCTCGATCTGAAGTCCCTGAAAGAGAACCTCGCGGCTTGTGGTGCAGGGACTTCAGATCGGCGGTACTCGGCGAATATCTCGAATACGCGGCTTAAGGTTACGATTTCCAGCCACTGGAACGTCAAGCGGAGATTTGAACCCAGTTCCGAGGCGATGTCCTTGAACACCGAAGGAATAAAGCACTTGACCTTACAGTGAGCGGAAGCCCTAAGCCTCACTTTATGGCGTCAAGGATCGAGAAAATGGGACGCTTTCCGAGATTGCCGGGGTGTCGTCCAGACGCCTCGATCCTTAATCGACGGCCGTTTCGAGAGGGGAGCGAGACTTGAAACGTTTGCGTTTTTGGTCCGGCGGAATCGTCACTTTATTGATCCTGGGCACAGCCATTGCCTATTTCACCCTTCACGGGCGAGTGGGCGGTTCCGGAAATGCGCGCCCCTCGCGGCCGATCCCCGTTACCGCAGGGATCGCCGAGGCTAAGGATTTTCCGATCTACCGGATCGGGCTGGGCACCGTGCAAGCCTACAATACGGTGACGATCAAGGTTCGCGTCGATGGCGAGGTGCAGAAGATCGCATTTCGCGAGGGACAGGACGTACAACCCGGCGACCTTCTCGCCCAAATCGATCCTCGACCGTATCAGGCTTTGCTTGAGCAAGCCGAAGCCGACAAGCTTCGCGACGAAGCGCTTTTGGCCAATGCCAAGCTCGACCTTGGCCGCATCAGGCCGCTCTTGGCCCAGGATTTTGCGACACGACAAAGCTTCGATACGCAAAACACGTTGATCGCGCAGTATCAGGCCGCCATTCAACATGATCAGGCCGCCATCGACAACGCGCGCGTCCAACTTGGCTATACGACCATCTCCTCGCCGATTCAGGGCCGAACCGGCGTGCGCCTGATCGATCAGGGCAACATCGTCCATCCGACCGATTCAAGCGGATTGGTGGTCATCACGCAGCTCAAGCCCATTTCGGTGATTTTCACCCTGCCCCAGCAATTCTTGCCTGAAATCACCGATGCGATGCGAAAGGGCCGCCTTGCGGTGTTGGCTACGATCAGGACAACCAAGTCCAGCTCGGCGAGGGTCACCTCGAACTCATTGACAATCAGATCGACCAGGCCACGGGCTCCGCGCGTTTCAAGGCCGTCTTCCCAAACGAGGATGAGCGGCTGTGGCCGGGCCAATTCGTCAATGCGTGGCTGCGGGTCGCGACGCACCGCGGCCCGGTCGTCGCGGCCTCCGCAGTGCAAACCGGCCCCGACGGCGACTATGCTTATGTCATCCAGCCGGACGCCTCGATCAAACTGCGGCCGTTGCGCGTCACCGCCATCCAACAAGGTCAGGCGCTGATTGAAACGGGCCTGGCCCCTGGTGAGCGGGTGGTGGTGGACGGTCATTATAAATTGCGACCCGGCGCCCGCGTCGCCGACGCCAAATCCGCCGCGCCCATCGGCGAGAAAAAGACCTCCGCACAAGCAGGAGCACCCGCGCCGTGAACCTGTCGGCAGCGTTCATCCATCGGCCGATCGCCACCGCGCTACTGATGGTCGGCTTGCTGCTGCTCGGCGGCGTTGCCTATTTCCTCCTGCCGGTCGCACCATTGCCGCAGGTTGAATTTCCAACCATTCAAGTCACGACCCAGCTTCCCGGCACCAGCCCCGAGACGATGGCGTCCTCCATCGCAACGCCCTTAGAGCGGCAATTCGCCCAGATTTCGGGGGTCGCGCAGCTCACCTCAGTGAACGGCATCGGCATATCGGTGATCACGATCCAGTTCGAGCTCTCGCGCAATATCGATGCCGCCGCGCAAGACGTGCAGGCGGCGATCAATGCCGCCGAGGGGCAGTTGCCCAAAAATCTGCCGAATCAACCGACCTACCGAAAGACCAATCCGGCGGACGCCCCGGTTTTGATTTTGGCGCTGAACTCCGACAGCCTACCGCTGCGAATGGTCGACGACTATGCCGAAAATGTTTTGGCGCAACAACTTTCGCAAATCGAAGGGGTAGCCCTGGTTCAGGTCGCCGGCACGCAAAAGCCGGCGGTGCGAATCGAAGCAAATCCGGCGGCGCTCGCCGGACGCGGCGTCAGCCTTGAGGATGTCCGCCAGACCATCGTCACCGCGACGCTCAATGCCCCAAAGGGCACGCTCACCGGGCCGCGCCAGAACTACACGATCGAAAACAACGATCAGCTATTCTCGGCCGCCGCATACCGCCCGCTGATCGTGGCTTGGCGCAACGGATCGCCCATTCGTCTTTCCGACGTCGGCACGGTGATCGATGGCGTCGAGGATGTTCACCTCGCCAGTTTTTATAATGGCCGGCAATCGATCATCCTGCTCATTCAGCGGCAGCCCGGCGTGAATGTCATCAACACGGTCGAGCGAATTAAGGCGGCGCTGCCGCGCCTTCAGGCGTCGATTCCACCGTCCATCAACCTGCATATCGTCACCGATCGCACCCAAACCATCCGCGCCTCGGTCGACGATGTGCAATGGACGTTGCTGTTGACCATCGGCCTCGTCGTTTTGGTGATTTTGCTGTTTTTGCGAAATTTTCGCGTCACGTTGATTCCCGGCATCGCGGTGCCGTTGTCGCTGGTCGGCACGTTTGCCGTGATGTACGCGCTCGACTATAGCCTCGATAATTTGTCGCTCATGGCGCTCACCATCGCCACCGGATTCGTCGTCGATGACGCGATCGTCATGGTCGAGAACATCGTGCGATATATCGAGCAAGGCTTATCGCCGCTGCAAGCCGCGCTCAAGGGATCACGGGAGATCGGATTTACGATCATTTCGATCAGTTTTTCGCTCATTGCGGTCTTTATTCCCGTCCTTTTTATGGGGGGATTGATCGGCCGCATGTTCCGCGAATTCGCGGTGACGGTCAGCGTGGCGATCCTGGTATCGACCATCGTTTCGCTGACGCTGACGCCGATGATGTGCGCGAAGCTGTTGCACGATCCAAAAGACGAGCAGCATGGCTGGCTCTACAACATGGCGGAACGGTTCTTCGATGCCATGCTGGCGGGCTATGAACGAGGCTTGCGTTGGGTGCTTCGCCATCGCTCACTGACATTGGCCGCGACGTTGGCGACGGTCGCGCTCAGCGGATACCTCTACGTGATCATCCCCAAGGGGTTTTTCCCGCAGCAGGATACGGGATTTATCGTCGGCGTCTCGGAGGCGGCCCAGGACATTTCCTATCCCGCGATGCTCGAACACCAAGCGCGGCTCGTGGACATCCTGCTGAAGGACCCCGCCGTCGAAAGCCTCGTCTCCGCGGTCGGCGCGGGCGGCGTCAATCAGACGGTCAATAACGGACGCATTCTCGTCAACCTCAAGCCCCATGACGAGCGCGATGCAAGCGCCAATCAAATCATCGATCGACTTCGCCCCAAGCTCGCGCAGGTGCAGGGAATCGCGCTTTTCTTGCAGGTCTCGCAAGACATCAATATCGGCGGCCGCTTCAGCCGGACCCAATATCAATTCACCCTTCAGGACGCCGATCTCGACGAACTCTATCACTGGGCGCCGATCCTGCTGCGGGCGTTGCAGGCCAACCCTCTGCTCCGAGACGTGGCGACGGACCAGCAAATCGCGGGTCCCACGCTTTCGCTCGAAATCAATCGCGACGCGGCCTCCCGCCTCGGCGTTTCAACTCAGGCCATTGACGACACGCTTTATGACGCCTTCGGCCAGCGCAAAATCGCGCAATTTTTCACGCAACTGAACAATTACTGGGTCGTGCTCGAAGTCGATCCCCGCTTCCAGCTCGATCCCAACGCGCTCGATTTGATCTACGTCGCCTCGAACACCGGCAAGCAGGTGCCGCTGAGCGCGGTGGTTCGCCCGACGCGAACCGTTCGCGCGCTTTCGGTCAGCCATCAAGGACAATTTCCGGCCATTACGCTCTCGTTCAATCTCGCCGCCGGCGTAGCTCTCGGCCAGGCCGTGGACGCAATCTCGAAGATCAAGCAAGAGCTCGATGTCCCGACGACGCTTGCGACCTCTTTCCAAGGGAACGCCCAGGCCTTTCAGGCATCGCTCAAGACCATGCCCCTGCTCGTCCTGGCGGCGCTGATTGCGATCTACATCATTCTTGGCATGCTTTATGAGAGCCTGGTTCACCCGATCACGATTCTCTCGACCATTCCGTCGGCCGGCGTCGGCGCCCTCCTCGCGCTTATGGCTTTTGGTTATGATTTGAGCGTGATCGGCATCATCGGTATTCTGCTGTTGATTGGCATCGTGAAGAAGAATGCGATCATGATGATCGATTTCGCAAACGAGGCGGAGCGCGAACACCAAGCCGATCCCGAGAAGGCGATCTATCAAGCTGCCGTTTTGCGCTTCCGGCCGATCATGATGACGACGATGGCCGCGTTGCTGGGAGGCGTACCGCTGGCGCTTGGTCACGGAACCGGCTCGGAAATTCGTCAACCGCTTGGCGTGGCGATTATCGGCGGCCTCGTGGTTTCCCAGTTTCTGACGCTCTATACGACCCCGGTCGTCTATCTCGCGCTCGATCGCCTGCGGCATCGGCCGGTAGGCGACCCTTCTCGCTCCCCCGCCACCGGCTTGACGCAATGGCTCGCGGAGCCACCTGTGTAAGAAAGCGCGTTCGCGTGAATCAGATCATCATGCGGCCGCGCATCAATACTTCTTCGCCTGAAATGGCCGGCATCCCTGAGAGTTCCGGCTGAAGCGAGGGCGATGACATGCTGGGGCCGAAAAGCGGCGTGATTTCGTCCGGCGGCAGGGGTTTGCTGAAGAGATATCCCTGCACTTCGTCACAGGCGTGACGCCGCAAAAAGGCGTGCTGTTCGCTCGTCTCAACGCCTTCGGCGACCACGGTCAATCCCAAAGCCTTGCCCATGCTGATGATGGCGGCGACGATGGCTTGATCCTCAGGGCAATGCTCCAAATCGGACACGAACGAGCGGTCGATCTTGATCGTGTCGATCGGAAATTTCTTCATCAACGACATCGACGAATAGCCAGTACCGAAATCGTCGATTGCCAGGCGAACCCCACGGCTGCTGATCTGGTCGAGGAGCTTGATCGCCTGTTCGACGTTTCGCATCACCGCGCTTTCGGTGATCTCGAGCTGCAAAAGGTGCGCGGGCAATCCCGTCGAGGCCAGGATGTCGTCGATATCGTCGAGCAGGTTGGGATCCATGAATTGGCGGGGCGACAGATTGACGGCGATCGAAGCCGCGGGCAGCCCGGCGGCCTGCCACGACATGATCTGGGCGCAGGCGTTCCTCAGCACCCATCGGCCGATCGGAATGATCAAGCCCGTCTCTTCCGTGAGCGGAATGAATTCGGCGGGCGGAACATTGCCGAGAGCAGGATGCGACCAGCGCAACAGCGCCTCGAACCCGCTGATACGGCCGGTCGCGACTTCGATCTTCGGCTGGTAGTGCAGCGTAAATTGGTCGAGCTCCAGCCCGTGGCGCAAATGCGTTTCGAGCTTCAACTGCTCGATCGACTGACTTTTCGCATCGGAGGAGAAGAAGCGGAAATTGTTCCTGCCCTCCTCCTTGGCCAGATACATCGCCATGTCGGCGTTTTTGGTCAGGACCTGCACATCTTCGCCATTGTCGGGGAAAACGGCGATGCCGATGCTTCCCGTCGTCAGACACTCATGCCCGGCCAGAACGATCGGCGGCAGAAGGACAGAGAGGACTTTGTTCGCAGCGGCCGTAATTTGCTCCTGATCGAACACTTCGTTGAGGACGATGACGAACTCGTCGCCGCCAAACCGCGCGACAAGGTCGCTTCCGCGTATGCAAGCTTTGAGCCTGTTGGCCACCTCGACCAACAGGGCATCGCCGGCCTCATGTCCGAGCGAATCATTGATGACCTTGAACCTGTCGAGATCGATAAAGAGCAACGCGCATTTATGCCGATGGCGCTGGGCCGTTTTAATCGACTGCTCGAACAATAGGCGGAATGACACGCGGTTGGGTAGATCGGTCAACTCATCATGTGTCGCCAGATATTCGATGCGCTTGTCGGCCGCCAATTTTTCATTGGCGCGATCGAGATTCTCCAGAGCGGCCGAAATGTTTTCGCCCATGCGCGAAAAAAGGGCGACAATCTCGTCATCGGCGGCCAAGGATTTGGTAATGAAAAACAAGATGACGCCGACGCTCTGTCCGCCTTTGATCAGCGGCACCGCGCAACTGGCGACCACGCCGGCCTCGCGGCTGGATTCGCGCCAAGGGCGCCCTTGCTCCGAATTGAGAATATCATCGTTGACATTGGCTTTTTGCGTTCGAAACGCCCTGCCGCAAACCCCCATGCCATAGGGATTTTCCGAATCGGTCGAAAAACGCGACTGTCTGACCAGACCCAGATCGACGATTTGACCGGTCCCCGCCACCGCATGCAACCACGAAGAGCCTTCCTGGGCGAGAAGCACGGTTGCGGCCAGCGACCTGCCGATATGCACGGCCGCATCGCATGCCAATTGATAAAGTTCTTCGGCCGACTTTGCCCGAAGGATGGCCTCGTTGGTGGCGCTAAGTGCCGCGAACATCTTTGCCAATCGCCGCGCGGCGCGCTCATTGCGTTTGCACGCCTCCTCGCGCTCGATGTTGTCCAGGCCGAACGACAAATTCTTGGCCATGCGGGCCAAGAGCGCGACGGTGGCCTCATCGAGGGCGTCGATCTCATCGAGCACCACCACGATAACCCCGACACTTTCGCCCGCACGGACCACGGGCAACGCGGCGGCCGCGCGCGCGCCGGCCCGGCTGGCCGCCTCATGCCAGGACTTCAGCCGATCGTCCCTGAGCAGATCGTTGCTGACGCATGGCTTTTGAGTACGAAACGCAATGCCGACAAGACCGTTGCCCAGCGGTGATTCCGCGGAAACCGAAATGCTGCGCGTGCTCAACTCCACATAGTCACCGGCACCGGCCACCGCCTTCAACACATCGGTATTTGGTTCTCGCAGAAGGATCACCGCCGTGATGAAATTTCCACTGTTCAGCGCGGCCTCGCAGACCTCCTGGAACAGCTTCTCCCTCGAATTGACGCGCAGGATGGCTTCGTTCGCCGCGCTCAGCGCGGCGAACATTTTAATGAGACGCGACGATGTATGGCTGGAATTGACCAGCCTGGAAGGATCTGACGTACTCGTCTCCATGGACATTACTCTCTCTTCCATCAATGTTGTGCGCTTCACCCGAAGCGAGGAAGGCGTATCGAACAGTGCGCGAATAAATCTCTTTTCCGGCAATCCCACATTCAGTCGTGCGTCACACCGAAAGTGGGTACTAAAAACGAATTCTCCGATTTCACTCGATCTCTCCCGTTTGGGCTTGGCGCCATCGGCGTTACGCGGCGGCTTTTTCGAGGAATTGATCGACGGATGATCGGAGCTCTGCGGCCTGGCTGGAGAGTTGCTGGGCGGTTGTGAGGACGAGGCCCGCGGATCGGTTGGTGTCTTC
>Ga0070735_10002521_pt1 | contig 16563 bp, 10 predicted proteins | sample Coa_R1_FD_66443 | JGI IMG/M metagenome (GOLD analysis project Ga0070735, IMG submission 66443) | Surface soil microbial communities from Centralia Pennsylvania, which are recovering from an underground coalmine fire - Coalmine... | ecosystem: Environmental > Terrestrial > Soil > Unclassified ... | reverse complement strand
GGAAGCGAACGTTTATCTTTATCACGGCTTGAGTGTCGCGGCCGAGCTGACCGGATCGCGCGTCGGCAACGTCACACCGGGCATCGATATTTCGCAGATTGCTGTGATGGGCGGACCGCGCTACACCTTCGGCACTTCGCAATGGACCGACCGCATTTTTGGATCGCAGCACCGCACCAGCTTCTTTGGCGAAGCGCTCTTTGGCGGAGTTCACGCGTTCGATGGCGCGTACCCATCGTCCACAGGATTGAAAACAACCGCTTCGGCGTTTTCGATGCAGGTCGGCGGCGGATTTAATGTCAGGTTCGCGAGAAATTTCGCGTTGCGCGCGTTCGAAGTCGATTACGTGCGTACGAGCTTGCCGAACGGCACGACCGATTCGCAGCACGATCTCCGGCTGGCGGCCGGCATTTCGTATCAGATCCACCGCTGAACAGAATTCGTCGCCGCACCACGTAGCAAGGCCCGAGCTGCACTAAATGCGGCCGGGCCTTTTCGTCTGTCGCGTGGATTGACTCGATCCACAGCGTGTTCGTCCTCGAATATCATGTTGAAAAAAGGACACTTCTCCGCAAAGTTGTTACCGGAGGCGCACGCCTGACAAAGGATTTGCAATGGGGCCCGGCGGTCCGTTGTAATGTATAGCCGTAGAAAGATTTCTGGGCTCGACCGGACGATATGGCGAAAAAACTACGCATCGTTGTTTCTCTGACGACCAACGATAACGATTACCAGATTGAGCAGGCGCAGTCCGCGGAGCAGGCTGGGAACCGGCTCGGCGTAACCGTAGAGATCATTTACGCCGACAATGATGCGATCAATCAGAGCACGCAGATTTTGAAAGTGGTGCAAGCGCCGGCGGAGCAGCGGCCGGATGCGGTTGTATTCGAACCGGTGGGAGGCACAGCGTTGCCACAAGTGGCGCGTGCGGCGGCGACGGCGGGGATCGGCTGGGCGGTGCTGAATCGCGACGCGTCGTACATCGATGAGTTACGCAAGCTCACGAGCGCGCCGATGTTTGGTGTGACTTCAGATCACGTCGAGATAGGGCGGCTGCAAGGTCGGCAGCTCGCTGCGCTGCTGCCGAAGGGCGGCTCGGTGATTTATGTGCAGGGGCCGTCGGAAAATTCGGCGGCCAAAGAGCGCACGCAGGGCATGCAGGAGACGAAGCCGGCGAACATTCAGGCGACGATGCTGAAGGCGCAGTGGACCGAAGAGAGTGCGCTGCGTGCGGTGCGGTCGTGGCTCAAGCTGACGACTTCGCAGAAATCGCAGATCGATGCGATTGCGGCGCAGGACGATTCGATGGCGATGGGCGCGCGCAAAGCGTTTCAGGAATTGCCGAACGAGATGGACCGCGATCGCTGGTTGAAGCTGCCGTTCATCGGGTGCGACGGATTGCCGAACACGGGGCAGGCCTGGGTGCGCACTGGGCAGCTGGCTGCGACGGTGTTTGTGCCGCCGAATACGGGGCAGGCGATCGAGATGATTGTCGATGCGATTCAGAATAAGAAGCAGCCGCCGGCGAAGGTGTTGGTGGCGCCAAGGTCGATTCCGGCGCTGAATGCGATTCAGGCGCGACGGCCGGCCTGAGCAAGGCGTTTTTACCTGCCCATTCCTGCTTTTCTTTCGACTTCAAATAAAAAACAAAGCGGAAAATGTCGCCTCGTGCAAAACGCGCGTATATAATGCCGCCGTTCACACGATTCAATATGATGTGCCGCGGAGGCGACCTTGAAGGATAGCGCGCGAAACGATTCGAACATCGACCGGCGGAAATTTTTGTCGGCGACCGGAAGCGGTTTGCTGGCGGCGGCTGCGATGCCGGGAATTGCGGCGGCAGCTGTGCACGAAGCAAATGGCGGTTCGGCAATGCCGGGGTTTGGCGGAGCTTCGATGAGCACTGAGGTTTCGAATGCAGCGCGCGGGCAGAGCAGCGGCGCAAAGAAGAAGATTCCCATCGGCGTGTTCGATCCGGTGTACGACAACCTGTCGCTGGATCAGATGCTCGACACGATGAGCGCGCTGGGAATGGAAGCGATCGAGGTTGGGACGGGCGGTTATCCGAACAATCCGCATTGCCCGCTCGATGAATTGATCGCCGACAAGGCCAAGGCGAAGGCGTGGCAGAAGAAGTTTGAAGACAAAGGCATTCGCGTGATGACGCTGAGCTGCCACGGGAATGCGGTGCATCCCGACAAGGCGCATGCGGCGAAGGATGCGGAATCGTTTCGCAAAACGGTGCAGTTGGCGCAGATTCTCGACGTGAAAACGATCGTGACGTTTTCGGGCTGCCCAGCGGGGACGCCGACGGATTCGCAGCCGAACTGGATTACCTACCGCTGGCCGCCCGAATACGGGCAAATGCTGGATTGGCAATGGAAAGAAAAGGTGATTCCGTATTGGAAGGAAGCGGCAAAATTCGCGCGCGATCACGGCATCCGACGGATTGCGCTGGAGATGCATCCAAACTTTGTCGTTTACAATCCGCGGACGCTTATGAAGTTGCGCGAAGCGGTTGGCGAGGAGATCGGCGCGAACAACGATTTGAGCCATTTGTTCTGGCAGCAGTGCGATCCGGTCGAGGTGATTCGCTTCCTCGGAAAGCAAGGGGCGATTTATCACGCGCACATGAAGGACACAGTGTTCTTCCCGGAGAATGTAGCTAAGTACGGTGTGTTGAACTTCGCTTCGGAGAAGGCGGACTTGGGAGAAGCGTCGGAGACGTTCCGCGCGGTTGGATACGGTCATGGTGCCGGATTGTGGAAGGCGATTTTGCAGGCGTATATGGACATCGGGTATGACGGGATGCTCAGCATCGAGAACGAAGATCCGATTCTGCCGGGCGCGGTGGGAGTTGAGCGGGCAGTTTATGTGTTGAAGAATGTGCGAACCGAAATTCTCGCGGGCTGAGGTTTGAGTTCGGCCGTGGAGCGAAAGTTTTGAACGGAGGTTGCGGTCGCAGTTCCGCAGTGCTAGTTGTTTATCGAGGGAGTTTGTGCACAAGGGAGCGGCTTGATGGCGCAAGTGATTCGTTCGCCGAAGACGTACGATGTGATCGTGGTGGGGTCGGGCGCCGGTGGCGGCATGGCGGCGAAGATTTTGACCGAGGGCGGCATGAATGTGGCGCTCCTCGAGGCAGGGCCTGAAGTTCATCCCGAAAAAGACTACAAGATGTTTATGTGGCCGTACGAACTGGCGCATCGCGGGATTGGTGTCGGGGGACGGCAGGCAGAAGATTTCGGAGAGTTCCTGGCGCCAAATGGATCGTGGGACATCCAGGGTGAGCCGTATACATCGGCGCCGGGGTCCGATTTTCATTGGTTTCGCTCGCGCATCGTCGGTGGACGCACGAATCACTGGGGGCGGATTGCGCTGCGGTTCGCGCCGATCGACTTTCGTTCGTACACGCGCGATGGGCTTGGAACGGATTGGCCGATTTCGTACGACGACATCGCGCCGTACTACGACAAGGTCGAAGGGTACATCGGGGTTTTTGGCACGAAAGAGAATGTGTCGAGCGCGCCCGACGGCGTGTTTTTGCCGCCGCCGAAGCCGCGTTGCACAGAGAACATCGTCAAGAAAGCGTGCGATAGGCTCAACATCACTTGCATTCCGGCGCGGCTGGCGATTCTGACGAAATCGGTGAACGGGCGATTGCCTTGTCATTACTGCGGGCAGTGCGGGCGTGGATGCACGACGGCTTCGAATTTCAGCTCGAGCCAAGTGCTGATTCCGCCGGCGATGGCGACCGGCAAGCTGACGATGATCACCGGTGCGATGGCGCGTGAAGTTTTGATGGGGCCGGATGGCAAGGCGACCGGGGTTTCGTACATCGACAAGAAAACGCGCACGGAGCAGCGCATCAATGCCCGCGCGGTTGTTTTGGCTGCGAGCGCGGGCGAATCGGCGCGCCTGCTTCTGAATTCAAAGTCGAAGCTCTTCCCCGACGGGTTAGGGAATTCTTCGGGCACCGTCGGACGCTATCTCACGGACTCTGTTGGCAGCGACGGCGAGGGATATTTTCCGCAGCTCGAAAATATGACGCCGCACAACCACGACGGCACCGGCGGCATGCACATGTATATGCCGTGGTGGAAGTTCGACCGCAAGAACGATTTTCCGCGCGGGTATCACATCGAATTCGGCGGCGGGCGCGAGATGCCCGGCTGCGGGATTTTCGACCGGATGAATTACGAAGAAGAAGGCTACGGCGCCGACCTGAAGCGAAGAGCGCGCAAGAATTATGGAACGACGATCGGCTTCTCGGGACGCGGCGAGATGATTCCGAATCCCGACACATATTGCGAGATCGACCCGAATGTCGTCGATGAATTCGGTATTCCGGTGCTGCGATTCCACTTCAAGTGGTCGGAATACGAATTGCGGCAGGCGAAGGATATGCAGGAGACTTTCCGCTCCATTGTGGAAATGGCGGGCGGAACGTATCTGACGAAGCACCCGATCGATGGGCCAAAGGCGTACGGAATCGCGGCGGGCGGGAAGATCATCCACGAAGTCGGCACGGCGCGCATGGGAGCCGACCCGAAGAATTCGGTGCTGAACGGATATTGCCAGACGCACGATGTGAAGAATGTGTTCGTCACCGATGGAGCGCCGCTTGTGACGAACCCCGATAAGAATCCGACGCTGACGATTATGGCGCTGTCATGGCGCGCTTCCGAATATCTCTTGAGCGAAGCCGGGAAGGGAAACATCTGATGGCGAAGATCGGAATTTCGCGACGGGACGTTTTGCGTACGTTGGCAGTGGGCGCGACAACGGGCTCGGTGTTGACGATGATCCCAGCGCAGGCGGCTGAGTTTGCGCATAACCTTGTGCAGAAAGAGAAAGCGGCGGCGGGGAAGTATGCGCCAAAGTTTTTTCCGGCGAAGCAGTACGAGACGCTGGTGTCGTTGTGCGACACGATTATTCCGAAGGATGAGAAGTCCGGTGGCGCCGTCGAAGCGGGCGCGCCGGAGTTCATCGATCTGATCACGAGCGAGAACGTCGAATACCAAACGCAGTTTGGTGGCGGGCTGATGTGGCTCGACAACCACTGTATCGATGAATTCGGCAAAGTTTATATGGAGTGCACTCCGGAACAGCGGAAGATGACACTAGACTTGATTGCGTATCGCAAGAATGCCAAGGCGCGGCCGGAGTTGCAGCAAGGCATCGCGTTTTTTGCGGCGCTGCGCGATATGACGTGCGACGGGTTTTACACAAGCAAGATCGGAATCGCGGATTTGCAGTACATCGGCAATACTTCGCGTACTGAATTTCCAGGCTGCCCGCCAGTTCCGGAACGCCAGGCCTGAAACGCACGAGAGCGGCGGCGCTACACCCGTGCTTCGAAGCGTATTCCCGCGATCGACGGCTGCGCTACCAGACGCGGCAGACTTTTTCGCTCGGCTTCACCATCGGTTGACCCGCCTTGCAATGAAACGCCTCGGCAAATTCAGGCATGTTCACGACAACTCCGTTGATCCGATATTGTGCCGGCGAATGCGGATCTACCTGTGCGCGCAAGCGCAAATCTTCGGGACGTTCGTTGGCGCAGGCCCACTGCGCATAGCCGATGAAGAATCGCTGCTCGGGCGTTAGGCCATCGACCGGCTTCAGATCTTTATCCGCCGTAGCCGCTTTCCACGCAATGTAAGCGAGAATTTCGCCGCCGAGATCGGCGACGTCTTCGCCCATCGTCAGCTTGCCGTTGATGTGAACATCATCGACGCTCACATAGCTCGAATACTGATCGCTTACGCATTTCGTCCGCGCGTCGAATTTCTCGCGGTCGGCTTTCGTCCACCAATTTTTCAGGTCGCCATTGGCGTCGAATTGGCTGCCTTCGTCGTCGAATGCGTGCGTGAGTTCGTGGCCGATGGTGCCCCCCGTGTCGCCGTAGTTCGGCGCATCATCCATTTTCGCGTCGTAGAGCGGAGGCTGTAACACGCCGGCGGGAAAGTTGATGTCGTTCATCTGCGGGTTGTATTCGGCATCTACCGTCGGCGGAGTCATGCCCCATTCGTTGCGGTCGATCGGCTGGCCAATCTTGGCGATCTGGCGGCGCGTTTCGAATGCGACGGTGTTTCGAACGTCGCCGGCGAAATCGTCGCGCACGATGTTGACCGAGCTGTAGTCGCGCCACTTGTCGGGATAGCCGATCTTGTTGCGAATGCCATGGAGCTTCACTAAAGCTTGCTGCTTCGTCTCCGGGCTCATCCAGTCGAGATTGCGAATGCGCATCTCCATCGCGGCCTCGATGCGCTGTACCATTTCGAGCGTGCTCTGCTTCAGTTCCGGCGAAAACACTTTGCGCACGTATGCTTGCCCCAGCGCTTCGCCAAGGTTGCGGTCGGTGTACTGGACGCAACGCTTCCAGCGCGGCTGCTGTTCTTTAGCTCCACGTAGGTACTTGCGATAGAACTCGAAATTCTCATCGACAAATTTCGACGAAAGATACGGCGCCGCAGCATCGGCGACGTGGAAGCGGAGATACGTTTTCCAGTGATCGATCGATTCGCTTTTTAGATCGCTGTTCACCTGCTTGAAAAACGACGGCGAAGCGATATTCAGAACGGTAATCGATGGATAGCGGCGATCCGCGTAATACGTGTCCCAATCGAAATTCGGAGCCAGCTTCTTCAGCCCCGCCAGGTCCATTTTGTTCTTGAGTTTGTACGGATCGCGACGCTCTACCGGCGACAAAGACGCACGTGCCAACGCCGTCTCCATTTTCATCACGAGGTCCGCGTTGGCCTTCGCGGTAGCCGCATTATCGCCGAGGAGTTCGAAAACATTCTGAACGTGCTGAACGTAGCGTTCGCGCGTTTCTTTAGATTTCGCATCGTCCTTCGTGTAGTAGTCGCGATTGGGCAGGCCGAGGCCGCCTTGGTCGAGCGACGCGATCACTTGCTCGGAATTGTCCGGATCCTGGTCGGAGCCTCCCGTGAAAAGGAGCGCGCGAGAAGCGAGCGTTGTGTGGAGATATGCGAGCAGGGGTGCGAGATCATGCGCGGTCTTGAGCGCGGCGATGCGGTCGAGATCGCCCTTGATCGGGTCGATCCCGTGCTTCTCGGTGGCGGTTTCGTCGATGCACGCGGCATAGAAATCGCCGATTTTCTGAGTAACAGCGTCGCGCTGACTGCCCGGTGCCGCTGCCTGCTCCAAAATTCCGTGCAGAAAATTCAAGTTGTCTTCATACAACTTGCCGTAAACGCTCCACGACGTCTGGTCGGGCGGGATCGGATTGTCCTTCTGCCAGCGCCCACACGAATACTGGTACAAGTTCATGCAGGGATCGATCGACTTATCGATCGATTCGAGATTCAAACTCGGCGAATAGGGAAGCGAAGGTTCGCTGGCGGACTGCGGCCGAGCCGATGCGCAGAACACAAGTCCCAGCGCAGAGATACACAACGTTCGAGTAAGCTTCATAGGCACCTTCGCGGGAAATAAAAGCGTCGCGGCAAGCGGCAGCTATCCTAGCGGCGCCTTGCGGATTTTCCAATCGTTAAAAAGGCACAGCTCGAGAGACAAAGCCCTTTACTATGGACGCTGCAACCGCGAAAGGGTTTCTGAGGCGCATGAGCATTCGCATTCGACCGGCGACCTACGACGAAGTGCCTCGCTTGCGCGAGTTGATCGAAGCCTCGGTGCGCCAGTTGCAAGCTCACGACTACACCGTGAAGCAACGCGAAGCGGCGCTCCGCACGGTGTTCGGCGTCGATAGCCAGCTCATCGCCGATGGAACGTATCTCGTAGCCGACGCGTCAGCCGTTGTGAGCGCCGGCGGCGAGGCCCACGCAAAACCCACAATCGCCGGATGCGGAGGCTGGAGCAAACGCAAGACTCTCTTTGGCGGCGACCAATGGAACGCGCGCGAAGACTCTTTGCTCGACCCCACACGCGACGCCGCAAAAATCCGCGCCTTCTTCATCCACCCAGCCTGGGCGCGCCAAGGCGTCGGCACGCTCATCCTCGATGCTTGCGAAAACGCAGCCCGCGCCGCCGGATTCACTCGTTTCGAAATGGGCGCGACGTTAACCGGCGTGAAGTTATTCAGCGTGAAGGGCTACGCCCCGATCAGGCGTATGGATGTTCCGCTCGACAACGGTGAAGTCCTGCCGATCGTACAGATGGAAAAGAGCGATCCTCCGCCCACAAAAGCCTGAATCCCCAAAAGAAAAAGGGGACGCGGCACGCCGCGTCCCCTAAAAAACCTGAAACGAACGACTACGCTTCGAGCTTCGACAGATAGTTATAACTGACGCGAATATCGTCCAGCCCCTTCGCGTCATCATTCTCCACGAAGTAGTGCTTGATCCCCGCCTTACTCGAGTGCTCAAAAATCCGCTTAAAGTCGATTGAACCTTCTCCCACATTCGCGAGGTGCCCGGCTCCGGGGTCATGACCAACGGCGACCTTATACTCCGGATTCTCCGAGCCTCCCTTCGCCCAATCCTTCACATGCACCAGCGGAAATCGCCCCGGATACTTGTTGAAGTACGCCACCGGATCCTGCCCCGCCACCGTCACCCAGCACAGGTCCATTTCAAACTTTACCAGCTTCGGATCCGTCTCCGTCAAAAAAAAATCCAGCGGCAGCTTTCCGCCCAACCCTTCCATCTTCTCGAACTCAAATCCGTGATTGTGATACGCGAACTGAATCCCAGCCTTCTGACTCGCCTCACCCGCTTTGTTAAAAAGTGCCACCGCCTTCTTGTATCCATCTGTCGTGCGATCCTTCACCTCAAACCATGGGCAAACGAGATACTTGTGCCCCACGATGGCCGCCGCTTCCAAAGTTTCCGGCCACTTATTCTCGATCTGCTCATAAGGAATATGCGCCGACGGCGCCGTCAGGCCGTTCTGATCGAGCACCGCGCGCACTTCCTTCGGTGTCTTCTTGTCGTATCCCGCGAACTCAACTTCCTTGTACCCAACTTTCGCGACGCCCGCGATCGTGCCGTCGAAATCCGTCTTCATCAAATTTCGCACGGTATAGAGCTGCAGCCCGATCGGTTGAATGTGATGCGGCATCCCTGCCCACAGCGCACGCGGCGCAGCGGCAAGAGCAGCAGTGGCGAGACTCGTCTCAATAAAAGTGCGTCGCTTCATGGCGTTTACACTCTCCTTTGACCCATCCGGAACGCAGCGAGTATACAAAAAAATCGGGCGGCGCTTTCCGAAAAAAGCGCCGCCCAGTTGGATGCCCTGGCCGCTGCAAACAGACGCAACGACCGCGAAGTAGTTAGAAGTAGAACCGCAGCCCGAACTGCATGATGCGCGGTGCGTGCGTTACGTTGATGTGCCCGAAGCTCGACGTAGCGAGGTTAGCGCCCGGATCATTGGTGTCCATCGCCGTATTGGCGGAGCCATTTCCTTGGCCGCCATACTGCGTGTGATTGAACAGGTTGAATGTCTCCCACTTGAACTCGAAGCCAGCCCTTTCGTTAATCGCGAAACGCTTGAAGGTGCCGAAGTCAAAGTTCAAACGGCCAGGCAGGTACACCGTGTTGCGTCCCACGTTGCCGAAAGTGAGGCCGGTGGGAAGTGCGAACGCCGCGGGATTGAGTACCAGAGGCCCGCGTTCGGTCGGGATGTTGGAATTGCCTATCGCCTTGGGGTCCCCAACCAGATCGGGTCGCGAACCAGTCCCAACTCCGTTGCCGACGCCGGCGCTGTCACCGATCGTCGTACCGTTGGTCACGCTAAACGGTGTGCCTGTTTGGGCGATAGTGATGCCCGAGACCTGCCACCCGCCGAGAAGCGTGTGCTTAAGCCCCGTCCCCTTGAAGAAGGGTAGAGCATACACGTAGCTGATCTGCGCGCTGTGCCGGAGGTCGAAATCCGACGAAGCGCGGTTCGCGGCGATGTCGAAGGCGTTCACGAACGCGCCATCGAAGCGGTCCGACGAGTCATCGATCGAGTGGCTGTAAGTATAAGCAAAGCTCAGCGTCAAAGCACCGACGGTGCGCTGCGCCGAAACCTGCAACGAGTTGTAGATCGAGTTCGCCTGATTCTCCAGGTTCGTGATGTTGCTGACTCCTGGGAACGCTTGACGAAGGGGATCTGCGCTATTGCCGCAAGCGACCCAGAGGTTCGGCACTGCTGCTCCGGGAACCGCTGTTCCGTTGCCGAGCGTCGCCGCAACCGGTATCCCGAATGCGTTCTGCACGAAGTTGCCGCAGTCGGTGTCCGGATTGATCGGCGTACCGGCTGGGAACGGATTGTTCGCAGCGGCTACGGGGAGAAGCTGGTTCGCATTGTTTTGCAGCGTCAGGTGCGTGCCCTTGCTGCCTACATACGCCACCGAAGCGACGATGTTGCCGGGCAGTTCTTTCTGCACGTTGAGGTTCCACTGCTGCACGTACGGCCAAATGGTCTTGAACGGGATTTCGGTCAAACCGAGCGGGAAGAGACTTCCGCCGCCGCCGATGTTGCCGTAGCCTGCGACGTTGAACTGGGTCGAAGAGAGCACCAACGGCGCCGAGCCTTCCAGCGATTCGGTGTTGCCTTCGTTGCCGTTCGTGTGTTCGAAGAAGACGCCGTACCCACCGCGGATCGCCATCTTGCCATCACCCTTTGGATCCCACGCGAAACCGATGCGAGGAGCAGGGTTGAAGAGATGGCCTGTCATGCAGCCTGGATTGCCGTTCGCACCAACGGTTGCATTCGGGAAGTTGGTGAGAATCGGACCGGGAATCGAGCCCGTTCCGCCCTTACCGCCGCACTGCACGATGCCGTTGAAGGGGTTGCCGCCGACGAGCGAGCCGTTCAGCGGATTGTCTGGATTGGCCGGATCATTGAAGATGCCGGGAATCGAGGAACTTGAGAACGCGGCCGGATTGAAGCTGAATGCGCTCTGATACCGTTCGCGATATGTGCCAAAGAGGCTGACGCGGAGTCCGAGGTTTAGCGTAAGTTTCTTCGTCACACGCCAGTCATCCTGGAAGTAAGGTTCGAAGATTTTGTACCGGTTGTAATACTTGTTGAGCTGGTTCCACTGCTGGTAGCTCGCCACGTTGCCCATCAACAAGTCGGCAAACGCGTTGCCGGTGCTCTTCGGTGACGAAGGATCAAATGTCAGAATGCCCTGCGTGTTCGCGGTGTTTTGCTCGTTCTTCTGTGCGGCCACAAAGTATGCGCCGAAGATGAACGTGTGTTTGCCGAGAATCTTCGTCATGTTGTCACGGTATGTGTACACCGGATTTGCGTTGGTCCACGGGAAGTAACCTGTATCTTGGCCAAAGCCGCCGCCGTACGCCGTGTTGGTGTTTACCTGGATCGATGGCAATTTGCCGCCGAATCCGTTGTTGAACAGCGAACCCATGGCAAAGTCAGCGGGCAGGGCCGGATTGTTGATTGCCGTTAGATTGATGTGATCTGCCGTGTAGCTTGCGACGAACTCGTTGAGCAGCGTCGGAGTTATGTTGGCCGTCAAGCGAGCCACAAAGCTCGTGCCGGGCCCGACGAAGTTCGTGTTGATGTTCTCGAAGCTTGAGGTTCCGATGCCCCACAGCGGCTGGTTGGTGATCTGCGACCACGAGTCGTGGATGTAGCGGAAGGTCACGCGATAGTTGTCGGTGATGTTGTGATCGACCCGGACCAGCTCTTCACGCCACGTCGTCGGCAGCGAAACGGTCTGCGTTACCGCGGGGAATCCGCCGTTGACCGTGTTTGCCGTTGGAATGAGAGCAAGCAAGGCCGATCCTACCGGGGTGATAGGCACCGCAGCTGGATTCGGCACATTCGGGCAGTCTCCACCGGGACCCGATGCGCAAAGATCCGAGAAGTCTCCACCGCGCTCCGCGTCCGAAGGTACGTTCTGCAAAATGGTCGATGGGTTCTTCTCTCGTCGCCATTCCTGCGACCAGAAGAAGAACGTCTTGTTCTTGTCCGAATTGTAGTGATGCGGAATGTAAATCGGGCCGCCAATCGTATACCCGAAGTCATGCTTCTTGTATGGTGCCTTCGGTGTTGTCGGGTCCGCGCCCTGTTCCCACGAACGCGCGTTGAAGATGTCGTTCCGGGCGTATTCGAATGCGCTTCCGTGGAAGCTCTTGCCGCCTGACTTGGTCTCGACTTCGATCGTGCCCGAGCCGTTGCGGCCATACTGCGCGCCGTAGTTCGAGGTCAATACTTTGAATTCCGCGATCGCTTCAACGTTCGGATAAACGTTCAGCGTTGCGTTGCTGCCGTTATCCATGTTGTCGCCGCCGTCGAGTTCCCAGTTGTTGTACTCGGTGCGGCCGCCGTTGATGCTGTATTGCACGTTGCCGTTGATGCCAACCGTGCCTTCATCTTGGTTCGTCGCGTTCACGACACCAGGGGTGAGGGTCACCAGTTGGGTGAAGTTGCGTCCGTTCAGCTCGAGGTTGCTGATTTGCTTGCCCGTCACTGTCGTGCCGAGCGCGGCGGAAGTCGTTTCCACTTGTGCGACGCTTTCGCCTGTGACCACCACTTCTTCCGACACCGAGCCGACCGTCAGCCCCACGTCCACGCGAATCTTCGAGCCGACGTTTAGCACGACTCCGTTCGCCGTGTATTTCTGGAAGCCGGTCGCGGTCACTGTCAGGTTATAGGTACCGCCCGGCAAACCTGCGACAACGTACGCGCCATCGGTGTTCGTCGTCGTCGTTTGCGTCGAACTTCCGCTCGCATTCGCGATGACCACCGTAGCATTCGAGATCGCCGCACCCGATTTATCGGTCACCGTGCCGCTGATGTACCCGGTATCCTGTGCGGACGATTGAGATGCGCTGAACAAACAAAGAACTGCAAAAGCCAACATCCCGGCGAAGATCGACACAGCTCTAAGCCCTGAGAAGTGGCGTGACAAATTTCCCTTCACTTTTAAACCTCCCGTTTCTCTTTTTCTGACTTTGCGTGAGGAACAATCGGTCTCCGAATCCCGTGTCTGGGCACGGTCGATGCCGGAAACGATTCAGTTGTGCTTCCCTCACCACTCGACGGGAATAAGCACCAAAATGCTTTATTAAAACGAGTTAATATGACAATACCGGGGGGCTGTCAAGCGCCATTTTGTAATTCTCCTCCCCGGGTATCGCAATGTTCACGACAAATCCACAATTTCGTCTCCGTCATGTCAAATCTTGCGAAGGTTGGGTGAGCTCTTGAAGTCCCACAAGCGCCGTTGGACACTACCTGCGATGCGCAATCGGCGACGGCTGGAACGATTTTGTGGCGTAGTTTCATTCTTTCTTGCCTGCGTGCCCATTTCGCAAGCGAACAGGTTCCAGGACCAACCCTCATCCGTTTCGAATTCTCGCGCGGAAGCTGCATCCGCATTCGCTCGTGGCCAGCAGGCGTTGCAAACAGGCGACTTGATGACGGCTGATACGTCCTTCCGCAAAGTTTTGTCGATCGATCCTCAAGCCGCCCCGGCTTACGCGAACCTCGGTGTCATCGCCATGCGGCGGCAGCAATGGGATCAGGCGCTGACGCTACTTCAAAAAGCGGAGAAGCTCGATCCCAAGATGTCCGGCATCCGCCTCAACATCGCTCTCGTGAAATATCGCCGCGAAGATTACGTCGGTGCTATTCCTCCGCTCGAATCCGTCGTGCGCGATCAACCGAACTCATCGCAGGCGCGTTATCTCTTGGGCTTGTGCCAGCTTTACACCGAGCGTTACCCCGAAGCAGCCACGACCCTCGAGCCGCTTTGGCCCGCTTCATCCGGCGACATCATGTATCTCTACGCGTTGAGCATCGCAGCTCACCGAGCAGGGAAGAAAGAACTCGACGAGAGAGCGATGTCGCGCCTGATCGAAATCGGTTCCGACACTCCCGAGTTTCACCTCATCCTCGGCAAGGCCTACCTCAACCGCGGCGAATCCGAACAAGCGATCGCGCAGTTGCAAAAGGCGGAGTTCGCCAATCCGAATCTGCCTTATGTCCATTTCGGCCTCGGCATCGCATACATGAAAGGCGATCACAACGATGCAGCCGAATCCGAGCTAAAGAAAGAAATCGCGCTCGAGCCGAATCTTCCCGACGCGTACGAACAACTCGGCGAGCTCTATCTGAAAATGAATCGTTATGAAAACGCCGAGCAAGCTTTGCGCCACGCTCTAAAACTCAATCCGCAAATGCCCGCATCGTTATTTGGATTGGCGAAAATCAACATGCAGCGCGACCACTATCAGCAGGCGCTCACTGAAATCGACGCGGCGCTCAAGCTCGCACCCGATAGCCAAACGGTCCACTTCGTTCGTGGCCGCATTTTGCTGAAGCTCGGGCGTCACGACGAAGCCGAAAAAGAATTGATGATCTCGAAAAACATGCTCGATGCCGCCGCCGCAAAAGAATCGATCGAACCATCCTCGATGGACGAAAATCGCGTCCGCAATCCCGAACTTTCCGGCGCAACTCCCCAGTAGCGCCGGTTTACCCTGACGCAGGAAGGGCACCCTTGCCGGTTGTTTTTCCGCCAGATGCGGACTCACCGCAACTCAAAACATCAATGAGTCAATCTTCGGCGCCACCCAAGCCCCCCTCGCCGCTTCAATCTTCTCCGCCACCGCCAACACCAACTCCTCTTCATGCGGCTTCCCAACCACCTGCACCCCAATCGGCAACCCGTCCGCCGACATCCCCAGCGGCACCGTCGCCCCCGGAAATCCCGTCAAATTCGTCCACTGGCTAAACCGCATCGTGTCCAAATAACAATGCGGTTTGCCGCGTTGATAATTTCCTTCGCCATGCCGAAACGCCGGCTCCGTCGAAACCGGCGAAAGCAAAATCTCCATATCCCCCATCTTCCGCAAGATCTCCGCGCGCAACTCATCGCGTTCGGTACGCCCGGCAAGAATCGCATCCGCGCTCAACGGCTTCCTCGGCAGCGCCACCGAAAAATATTCTTTGAATATCGGACTCAGCGTCTCTTCATGGCCCTTCACTGTGTCAGCCAAAAGATGCGCAACCACCGGCCCAAAGAAAAACCACCAGCAATCGATCACGCGATCAAGCCCGCCGAGCCGAAATGGCTCAACCGCAAATCCCGCGCCCTCCAAAATTTTCCCAGCCCGCTGAACGGCCGCATCCGTCTCTGGCGTGGCCTTGCCTAGAGCATCCGTTTCCAACACACCGACTCGAACCTTCTTCAATCGCTCGGCGACTCTCGCAGCATCCGCAATCGGCACCGGCGCCGACAGCGCATCTCCCGCATCCGGCCCCGCCACAACCTCAAACATCGCCCGCACATCCGCAATCGTCCGCGCCATCGGCCCCACGACGCCCAGCCACGAAAGCGCCCCCGCTCCCGCTGGATAGTGTCCCGTCGAAGGCACGCGCCCCGGCGTCGGCTTCAGCCCGCAAATCCCGCAAAAATGTGCCGGCACGCGAATCGATCCGCCGCCATCGCTCCCGATCCCGCCAAACGAACATCCCGAAGAAATCGCCGCCGCTTCGCCGCCGCTCGATCCACCCGCCGAGTACGCCAGATTCCACGGATTGCTCGTACCTCCGCGAATCTGGTTGTTGCTCTCCCACGCCATCAAAAATTCCGGCGTGTTCGTGTTCCCCAAAATAATCGCGCCCGCCGCACGCAACCGCGCTACCAGCGGCGCATCCTCCGCCGGTACATATTCCGCACGCAGCGGCGACCCCGCCGGACACGCCAGCCCCGCCACATCGATGTTGCACTTGATCGTCATCGGCACGCCGTGCAGCGGCCCCAACTCAGCGCCTCGCGCAACCGCCTCCTCCGCCGCTCGCGCCTGCTTTCGCGCGCCCCCCGCATCCAGATTCATAAACGCCGTCAGCCTCGGCTCCAGCTTCTCAATCCGCGCCAGCGTCGCCTCCACCAACTCCACCGGCGACACCTTCCGCTCCCGCACCGCCACCGTAACTTCCGCAATCGTCGAATAATTCGAAATGTCCATACCCTCTTCCGCTCGACGGCATTTGGGTGCCGCACCCTCAGGTTTTAGAGGGTGCGGTTTTTCCGCAGCCCCAATGCGGTTGATCCGTCTCGCAAAACCGCCCGCTAAAACGCCTCGCCGATGTTACACGACCCATCAATCTCTCAAAATCATTTGACGCCGCCAAACGCACCCCGGAGAATCAATCCAATGATCAACGCCCGCCGTACTTCTAAAAGACTCCCATGCCCAAGGGCCGGGAAAATCTCCTAATGCCATCAAACTCTTCGCGTCCGACTTTCTATCTCCTCGCAATCTCCATCGTCTTCGTCATCATCGGCGCCTCCGGCCTGCGCACCAAAGCAACGCGCGCCTCCAATCACGCGCCCGCATCAACCAACGCTTCCGCCAACGCCGCCCCGCCCTCCGACTCCAGCGACGCACTCCGCTTCAACACCCTCGGCGTCGCCTACATGAACCAGCAAAAATTTGCCGACGCCCAAAAATATTTCGAGAAATCCCTCGCCGCCGATCCAAAATTCTCCATCGCCCGCGTCAATCTCGGCGTCTCTCTCCTCAGCCAGCAAAAACTCGACCCAGCCCGCGCCGCCCTCGAACAAGCCGCGAAAGAACTCCCCAACGATCCCTACGCCTGGTACAACCTCGGCCTCGT